>JAEEGJ010003888.1_pt1 | contig 53563 bp, 43 predicted proteins | sample 8958761 | NCBI WGS metagenome assembly JAEEGJ01 (sample SAMN16246546, study PRJNA631951) | gut metagenome | biome: gut microbiome; feature: rumen; material: RS-attached | host: Bos | place: Iran: Karaj | collected 2018-10
GTTGTTGATGATGAGTGTCACTTGCTGTGGCAGTGCTTGTAGTTTGTTGCACTTCGCACGTATGAGTTCGAGTACGTCGGGGTTCTTCTTGTGAGGCATGATGCTGCTCCCCGTGGTGCACTCCTTGGGCAGCCGCACGAACGAGAAATTCTGACTATTGAAAAGGCACGCATCGAAAGCCAGTTTGGCCATCGTGCCCGCGATGGTCGCCATGGCGAAAGCCACGTTGCGCTCCATCTTGCCACGTCCCATCTGCGCATAGACCACGTTGTAGTCCATCGTGTCGAAGCCCAGCAGACGGGTGGTCATGCTCCTGTCGAGGGGGAACGAACTGCCATAACCCGCTGCACTGCCCAATGGGTTGCGGTTGGTCATGCGGTAGGCGGCCTGAAGGAAGAGCATGTCATCGGCCAGACTTTCTGCATAGGCACCAAACCACAGCCCGAAGGAACTGGGCATGGCAATCTGCAGGTGGGTATAGCCGGGCATGAGCACGTCTTTGTATTGGTTGCTCTTGGCTATCAGTTCGTCGAAGAGTGTCTTCACACCATCGGCGATGTCTTTCAGTTGCTTGCGGGTGAAGAGTTTCAGGTCTACAAGCACCTGGTCGTTGCGCGACCTTCCGCTGTGTATCTTCTTGCCCATGTCGCCCAGTTGGCGGGTGAGCATCAGTTCTACTTGTGAGTGTACATCTTCCACTCCCTCTTCAATCACGAACTCGCCCCGTATGCAGAGGGCATGGATTTCCCTGAGGGCGGCGAGTAGTTGCTGCAACTCGTCGCTGCCGAGTAGTCCTATCGACTCGAGCATGGTGATGTGGGCCATCGAGCCCAGCACGTCGTAGGGCGCGAGGTAAAGGTCCATCTCACGGTCGCGCCCCACGGTAAACCGTTCTATCTCATTGTTGACCTGAAAGTCTTTTTCCCAGAGTTTGCTTGCCATAACGGTAATGGGTTATTCATATTTGCCTGCGGCGATGGCATCGGCCAGTTTCTCCAAACCTGCTTGCAGTGGTTTGGAAATCATGCCCTTGACAAAGGGATTGAGGTCGGCTTTGATGGTGAGTCGCATCTTGCAGGAGGTGTCGGTGATGGGCAGCAACTGCACCCAGAGGTTGAAGGGAAGAGGAGAGCTCACGGTCTCATACTTGATGGTCTTGGGTTCCTCGCGGTCGCAGATCTGTATGGAGATGTTGCCCACGGGCGGCACGTTCATCGTGATACTGTCGGTGCTGAAGATGATGTCTTCGCGCTTGTCTTCAGGCAGTTGGTCGCGCACCTCCTCGCTGAGGGCGAGGTCGCTCAGACGGTGGTATACCGATGCCTGGGAGTAGGGAATCTCCCTGATGCTGCTTTCGAATTTTGTTTCCATTGGTGTCGTTTTTGTTGTCTGCTATTTCTTCCAGTTGGCAGGGTCTTTCCTCCATTCGTTGAGCAGTTGCACATCGTCGCTGGTGATATAGCCTGTTTCCAGGGCCTCTGCCACCACATGGTCGTAGTCGGTAAGGGTAACCAATTCCACATTGGCGTTCGTGAAGGCTTCCTTAGCCACGTCGAAGTCATAGGAGTAGGATGCCACCATGCCGATGACCTCGCAGCCGCTCTTGCGCACAGCCTCTACGGCTTTCAGGCTGCTGCCGCCAGTGGAGATGAGGTCTTCTACCACCACCACTTTAGTGCCGGGGTTCAATTCTCCCTCGATGAGGTTCTCCAGTCCATGGTCCTTGGGTTTGTTGCGGATATAGACGAAGGGTAGCATCAGCGCATCGGCCACGAGGGCACCTTGTGGTATGGCACCGGTAGCCACGCCTGCCACCGCTTCAGCCTGTGGGAAGTGTGCCAGGATAGTATGGGTTAGTTCAAGTTTCACGTAGGAGCGGAGGTCGGGGTAGGAGAGTGTCTTGCGGTTGTCGCAATAGAATGGTGATTTCCATCCCGATGCCCAGGTGAAGGGGTCGTTGGGCTGCAGTTTGATGGCTTTGATTTTCAGCAATCGTCGTGCGAAGTCTTTTTTCTGGTTGTCCATAATGTTGTTTACATGAATTGATTTTGCAAAGATACGAAAAGTCGAGAGCAGAGCAAAAAGAATCCAATTCTTTTTCTATGCCGAGACGAAGTATCTTCGCTACACAGTGGCAAAGATACGAAAAGTCGAGAGCAGAGCAAAAAGAATCTTGTTCTTTTTCTATGCCGAGTTTTGATTTTATCTTACCACGCCCAATGAGAAGACACTCACTTTAAGACCGGGGATGGAGAGCATGGGGGCCACGCATGAGCAGATGGTGGCACCCGAAGTGACGATGTCGTCGATGACAAGGATGTGGCGATGGGAGAGGTCGACCTTGCCGGTCAGGCGGAAGGCGCCTTCCACGTTATCTATGCGCTGGGCTACGCTCTTCTGTGTCTGACTGCCGTGGAAGGTGGTACGCTCCACGGCATTCGACACGATGGGCAGGTGAGTGGCTTCGCTCACGCCACGTGCAATCTCCATACTCTGGTTATAGCCACGTTGGCGTTGGTGTTTACGCTCGAGCGGCACGGGTATGATGATGTCGATGCCTTCGAAGAAGTCGAAGTGTGCCATCTCCTCGGCTGCCATGCGGCCGAGCACCACCCCCACTTCGGGATGGTTGTGGTATTTCAGGTTGTGGATGATGTGGCTCACCTCCGACCCCGCCTCATAGAAAAACAATGCTGAGGCACGCTCGATGGGAATCTTTCCCCAAAACCGCCGTGCCATGACGTTGTCATAGGCTATGGAGGCAAATCCCGTACGGGGAAGATGCAGGTTGCAGGGGGCGCAAACCACTTCCTCGTCGATGCCAAGGCGGTTTCCGCAGACCATGCAGGCTTCGGGGGCAATCAGGTTGATGACCCTATGCCAGAAACTGATTCTCTTCTCCATCATCGTCGATTTCGTCGGTGACGTCAATACACTGGCGTATCAGGTCCATGGTGAATCCGCGGCCAAGGGCGAAGCGCACGAGTCGCGAGGTAGCCTCGTAGGGAGTCATGGGTTTCAGTTGTCGCCGTTTGCTCTTGAGCAATGGGCGTAGTACGGCGAGATATTCCTCGTCGTCCACATCGTCGAGCACGTGCTGTATCGTCTCATGGTCGATACGTTTCGCCATGAGGGCTTGTGCCACTTTCCTGCGGCCCCATTTGTTGAACTTGATTTTCTCTCGCACGAACAGGCGACTGTAGCGCTCGTCGTCGATGTATCGCTCCTGGGTGAGTCGGGCCATGATGCGGGCCTGAATCTCGTCGGGGAGCCCCCACCGGCGCATCTTCTCTGTCATTTCGTAACTACAGTGTTCTGCCTGCGCGCAGAGGGCAGATAGTTTCAGCAGTGCTTGTTGCTCAGTCATTTCTTTCATGGTCGGATGGCTTTGATGAATCGGGGCCTGCCAAACTGGTCGGAACGTTTCTCCACGTTTTCCAGCCCTTGAAGGCGCAGCAACTGCGAGGTGTCGTCAACCAGGGCGGTGTTGCATTCGAAATACAGTGAACCACCGTGGCGCAACGCTGTGGTGGCGTAACGGCCGATGGCACGGTAGAACACCAAAGGGTCGTCGTCAGTGACGAAGAGGGCCTCCGAGGGCTCGTGACGCGTCACGTTGGGATGCATGTCGCCCTTCTCGCTCTCGCGCACATAGGGTGGGTTCGACACGATGATGTCCCACCTGCAATCGTCGCCGGCCATGGCGAGGGCATCGCGCTGTTTGACCTCCAACGATGCGTGGTGGCAGCAGGCATTCTGACGGGTGACGGCAATGGCTTTCTCCGAATAGTCGATGGCCGTCACGTGAGCATGGTCAAGTTCGAGGGCCAAGGTAATGGCGATGCAGCCGCTCCCACACCCGATGTCGACCACCTGGGGCATGGCAGAGTGAGCATCATCAATAATCCATTGGCACAACACCTCGGTCTCGGGACGTGGGATGAGCACACCAGGCTCGACATGCATCATGCGGTGCATAAAAGGGGCTTGCCCCAGCACATACTGCACAGGTTCTGCGTCACCGAGCCGTCGCATCATCGCCATGAGTGTTTCATACTGTTGACTGTCAAGATGGTCGGTGTCGTGGCAGATGATGTCGGCAGTGGTCATGCCGAACAACTCTTCCAGCAGGGTGGAGACGATGGCGCGCGCCTCTCGGGCATCGTAGAGCGGAGTGAGGCTATGCCATAACTGTTGGTAGGTCATGGTGCAAAATTATGGAAAAAAGAGCATATTTCTCGTCTTTGTGGAACAAAAAGTCAAAGTTGGTGCCCTTTTCTGCTCGAAAAATCGTATCTTCGCCACATGAAAGGAACCGATGACAAGATGTTTATGCGCCGTTGTCTGCAATTGGCAGCCAATGGCTTGCTCACTTCACGGCCCAATCCCATGGTGGGTGCTGTGGTGGTGGCAAGGGAAAAAATTATCGGAGAGGGATGGCACGTGCGTTGTGGTGAGGCGCATGCCGAGGTCAATGCCTTTGCCGCAATAGATGATGCCGATGAGAAATGGCTGCCCGAAGCCACCATTTACGTCAGCCTTGAGCCTTGCGCACACTATGGCAAGACCCCGCCGTGTGCCGACCTCATCGTGAGCAAAGGCGTGAAACGTGTGGTGGTGGGGTGCGTTGACCCTTTCGCCCGTGTACAAGGCAGGGGGATACAGCGGCTCCGCGATGCAGGCATCGAAGTGAGTGTAGGCGTGCTCGAAAAGGAATGCCTCTGGCTGAACCGCCGATTCTTCACTTTCCATCAACGACAACGGCCGTATATCACGCTGAAGTGGGCACAGACGGCCGACGGCTTCCTCGATGACCATGGAACGGCTGTGAGCATCTCCACGCCTTATACGAAGATGCTGGTACACAAGTTGAGGGCGGAACATGATGCCATCCTTGTAGGCCGTGTCACCGAGGAACGTGAGCATCCTCTGCTTAATGTGCGTCACTGGCATGGTCCCTCACCGCAGAAGATGGTACTGTCGAAGGCGCATGGCATCGACGCAGTGATGGCTGAATGCCGGGAACACCAGTGGCTGTCACTGCTGGTAGAAGGGGGACGCCACACGTTGCAGTCGTTCATCGACAACGACCTTTGGGATGAGATACGGATAGAGACAGGGCATGTTGTCGTAGGGGGAGGAACGGTGGCACCTGCTATTCCATCTCATGCTATCTTGCTACACCATGAGATAGTGGATGGCCACATGGTGGAAACCTGGATAAAACCTTCAGGCAATTTATAAAACCTTATTTTTGCATTAAATACTTTAATTTTGGTTAATTTAATAAGGAATAAGTGTAGATTTACATTAATTATAAGTAATTTTGCGCACTAAAACGAGTCTGCTTGTTTTTTTAGACGTTTGATTATTCAGAGAATATTAGAATATGCGCAAATTTTTCTTCGCTTGTTTTTTGATGGTTATCCACTGTGGCCTTACCATGGCAGCCAACTACGAGTATGTAGACCTTGGCTTGACCAGTAAGACGCTTTGGGCAACATGCAATGTAGGCGCTTCCGTCCCAGAGGATTATGGAAACTTCTATGCCTGGGGAGAGACCACAACAAAGTCGAGTTTCACATGGAATACCTATACCCATTGTGGTGGTACGGAAACCACTCCCTACGATATCGGCAGCAGCATCGTGGGCACTTCCTACGACGTGGCAACTGCCGTAATGGGTGATGACTGGTGTATGCCCACATTAGACCAGTTCAATGAATTGGTGAAGGAATGTACCTTCGACCTCAGGTCGCTCAACGGCGTGGTGGGATACAAGGTAGATGGCCCTAACGGCAACTACATATTCCTCCCTCTCGCCGGCTACAAGTACGACAGTTCGTACGACTACAAAACCACACGTGGCTACTACTGGTCGGGCACGAGCGATGTAGTGAACAATGAGGCTTTCCGTGCATCGGTTTTATGCCTCATACGCTCTCCTAAAAGTGCGTCAACCACTACCCTTCGCCGCCGTACGGGAATACCCGTAAGGGCGGTGAAGAAACAAGCGGTGGAGGAGCCTCAACCTGCTGAGGAGCAGTTTGTGGACCTTGGATTGCCCAGCAAGACTTTATGGGCTAAGAGCAATGTGGGCGCTTCTGTTCCGGAAGAATATGGCAACTTCTACGCTTGGGGAGAGACTACGACGAAGAATACTTTCTCTTGGGAAACCTATACTCTCTGCGGCGGTACGGAGACCACTCCCTATGACATTGGCAGCAGTATTGTAGGCACTTCCTACGACGTGGCTACTGCCGTGATGGGCGACGACTGGTGTATGCCCACATTAAACCAGTATGATGAGTTGGTGCAGCAATGTACCTTCGACCTCAGGACGCTCAACGGTGTGGTGGGCTACAAGATTACCGGTCCGAATGGCAACTACATCTTCCTCCCACTCTGCGGCTACAAGTATGACAGTTCGTATAACTTCAATACCACACGCGGCTATTATTGGTCGGGCACGAGCGACGTGGTGAACAATGAGGCTTTCCGAGCATCGGTATTGTGCATGTCGACTTCCCCCAAGGACATCTCCACCACAACCTTGCGCCGCCGTACGGGAATACCCGTGAGGGCGGTGAAGAAACAAGAAGTGGAGGAAGTGCCTGTCGTGGAGCCATACGTCGACCTTGGCCTGCCCAGCAAGACATTGTGGGCTACAAGCAACGTGGGAGCCTCAACCCCAGAAGGGTATGGTAACTTCTACGCTTGGGGAGAGACAAAGACGAAGACGAGTTTTACATGGACAAACTATACCCACTGTGACGGTACGCAGACCACTCCCCACAACATCGGCAGCAGCATTGTAGGCACATCCTACGACGTGGCCACTGCCGTGATGGGCGACGACTGGTGTATGCCCACGTTGGCGCAGTATGATGAACTGGTAAAGGTGTGTTCCTTTGACATCAATACGGTCAACGGCGTGGTGGGATACAAGGTCACTGGTCCCAACGGAAAGTCCATATTCCTCCCACTTGCAGGCTACAAGTACGACAGTTCGTATGACTTCAATACCACGCGTGGCTACTACTGGTCGGGCACGAGCGATGTGGTGAACAATGAGGCTTTCCGTGCATCGGTATTGTGCATGTCGACTTCCCCCAAGGACATCTCCACCACTACCTTGCGCCGTCGCACGGGAATGCCTGTGAGGGCGGTGAAGAAAACGGAAACACCAGAAACTCCAGAAACTCCTGTTCAGGAAACTAAAGGTGAATACGTGGACTTGGGCCTAAGTGTGAAATGGGCCACATACAACCTGGGTGCCTCTAAGGTTTCTGAACAGGGTGACTTGTTCTCATGGGGCGAGACCTCGACGAAAAGCAAATTCACCTGGGGCAATTATGTCTATGCCAACGGCACTTCCAGTTCTGTAATGGACATCGGCAAGGATATCTCAGGAACGCAGTATGACGCCGCTAAGGCACTTTGGGGTGAGGATTGGCGCATGCCTACAGAGGAAGAATTCAACGAACTGTTGGAGAAATGTTCATTTACCTCAAAAACCATAGACGGGGTGAAAGGTGGCTTGTTTACCGGCCCTAACGGTAATAGCATATTCATTCCTTATGCAGGTTGTTCTTATGACGGGACAACGGTTGGCAAAAATACCCGTGCCTTATATTGGACGAGTACACTCACCACCAGCAAGCAGAAGGCAACCGCTTTCTATATTACGGACAACAAACCGTTTATGTCGTATGGTTACAGGCGTTCGGGATTCTCCATCAGACCGGTCTGCAGCGTGAAAGATCCCGAAGACCCGGAGACCCCTGAAGATCCTGTAGTTGAGCCTCCAGCATCTCAAGAAACTTGGACCAGTGAGGCAGTAGACTTGGGACTCAGTGTAAAGTGGGCTTCCTGTAATTTTGGAGCCGAGGGCGAGACAGACTTGGGTGATATGTACGCTTGGGGAGAGACTAAGCCGAAGAACGACTACACCTGGGCCAACTATATCTATGCTAATGGTTCAGAATCTTCTGTGGTGAATATCGGTTCGGATATCTCGAATACGGAGTATGACCCAGTGGCGGCTTCCCAGTCGTCGAATGGCGATGACCAATGGAGAATGCCTACCGGTGCGGAAATTCAGGAACTTAAGAACAAGTGCACGTTCAAGGAAACCACCAAGAACGGAGTGAAGGGCATGACAGTGACCGGTCCTAATGGCAATTTCATCTTCCTGCCTTATGGTGGATACATGTATGAAGGTCAGGTTGTAAGCAAGGGCACGGGAGGTTATTATTGGAGCAGCACTCTCCATACCACCAAGTCAAAAGCCTACACCCTCAACCTCAAGAACTCCGCAGTAGCCTACTCCTCCTTCTACCGCCGCACGGGAATATATATCCGTCCGGTATGTGGTGATGGCCATGGTAGTGGTGCCGTTGATCCCGACCCAGGCTATGTGGGTCCGGGTCCAGGCCCCATCTTGCCCGACCCCTATTTCTCCAACCAGTCGCTCTTCGATACCGATGGCATAGAGACTATAGGTGTGTCATCCGCCTCTGGGGACATCTATACCCTCTCGGGCGTGAAGGTGGATGCCAGCAATCTCCAACCAGGAGTATATGTGAGAAATGGAAAGAAGTTCGTAGTGAAATAAATCATGTTATAGGATAAGCATAGGGGGCACGCCAACTGGCGTGCCCCCTATGCTTTGGACAGTAAAGGAAGGATATCCCCAACGATGGTCACAGTTGTTTCACCACCTTGCAGGGATTGCCAGCGGCAATGGTATTCGAGGGAATGTCTTTCACCACCACCGAACCAGCGCCGATGGTGACATTGTCGCCAATGGTGACACCCGGCAGGATGGTGACGCTGCCGCCAATCCATACATTGTTTCCTATGGTCACAGGTTCTGCCCATTCGCGCCGACTGTTTCGCTCCATGGGGTCGGTGCTGTGGCAAGCGGTGTAAATGCTCACGTTGGGACCGATGAAGCAGTCGTCACCGATGGTGACATAGGCTTCGTCGAGCACAGTGAAGTTGAAATTGGCGAAAAACCGCTTCCCTACACGGATATGCTTCCCGTAGTCACAGAAGAAAGGCTGTACGATAAAAATATTGTCATCGCCCACCTCGCCGATGAGGTCTTTCAGCATTTCAAGCCGGCGGGTGGTGTCGCATGGGCGCAAGGCATTATAGTCGTGAATGACTTCCTTGGTGGCATTGAGTTCTACAAGCAGTTCTGGGTCGATAGCAGAGTAGTATTCCCCAGATAGCATTTTCTCTTTCTCGGTCATAGTTGGGTTGATGTTGCGCGTTCATTCGGATGGGTTATTTCCTGCCGAAATCGGCGGGAATCTCTCCCCATTCCGATGTCTCCCATTTCACGATGGGCACCTGGATGTTGTGTGTGCGGAGCCAAAACTCGGCACGGGTAATGATGTCGAAGAGACGAGCGGTCTGCTCGTCGCGCGCCAAGGTGGTCTTGCATTTCTTCTTCGATACCCAGAGTATGGCATTGTAACTGTCGGAATAGATGGTCTTTCGGATTCCTTCTCGCTCCATGAGCGCCAGGGCATGGACGATGGCGAGGAACTCTCCGATGTTGTTGGTGCCGTGAATCGGACCAAAATGGAAGACTTGAGCGCCAGTAGCCAGATCGATTCCGCGATATTCCATACGGCCTGGGTTGCCGGAGCATGCCGCGTCTACCGCCCACGCATCGGCACTCACCCCCATGGGAAGGGGGAGCACCGTATCATTGCGGTAGGTAGGTGGGTTTTGTGGGAATTCTTTCTTGGCCATGGCAATCGTGCTGTGGTAGTCTTACATCCTCTCGGGCACCTCGATGCCCAGCAGGCGCATGCCGTTGCGGATAATCTTCGCCACGTTGGCAGCAAGTACCAGGCGCACTTGTTTCTCTGCCTCGGTGTTGGCATTGAGGATGCTGTAGTCGTGGTAGAACTGGTTGAACTGCTTGGTGAGTTCATAGCAGTAGTTGGCGATGCCGCTGGGTGAGTAGTCTTTTCCTGCCTGTTCCACGGCGGCGCCATACTCGTTCATTTTCTGGATGAGGTCTGTCTCCTTCTCGTTCACTGGCATGTCGTCGGCAAGAACGGCAGGGAGGGTGATACCCTCGGCGGCTGCCTTGCGCAGGATGCTGCGGATGCGGGCGTGGGTGTACTGGATGAAAGGTCCGGTGTTGCCGTTGAAGTCGATGCTCTCTTCTGGGTTGAAGAGCATGTTCTTGCGGGCATCGACCTTCAGAATGAAGTATTTCAGGGCTCCCATTCCCACGATGCGGGCTATCTCGGCTTTTTCCTCTTCACTGATGCCTTCGAGTTTGTTCACCTTGTCCTCGCTCATCTGGCGGGCATCTGCAATCATGGTGGCTATCAGGTCATCGGCATCTACCACTGTTCCCTCGCGGCTCTTCATCTTGCCATTGGGCAGTTCCACCATGCCGTAGGAGAAGTGTACAAGGTCCTTGCCCCATTCAAAGCCCAGACGGTCGAGCAACAATGAGAGCACCTGGAAATGGTAGTTCTGCTCATTGCCCACTACGTAAATCATCTTGTCGATGGGATAGTCCTTGAAACGCATGTCGGCAGTGCCGATGTCCTGGGTCATATATACTGAGGTACCATCCGAACGGAGGAGGAGTTTCTGGTCAAGTCCCTCATTGGTAAGGTCGGCCCATACACTGTTGTCGTCTTTGCGGAAGAACAGGCCACGGGCAAGTCCTTCTTCCACTTTGGCTTTGCCCACGAGATAGGTTTCCGACTCGTAGTAGATTTTGTCGAACGAAACGCCGAGGGCACGGTAGGTCTCGTCGAAACCGGCATATACCCAAGAGTTCATCTTCTCCCACAATGCACGCACCTCGGGGTCGCCTTGCTCCCAGCGCACGAGCATCTCGTGGGCTTCCTTGATGAGCGGAGCCTCTTCTTTTGCGCGTTTCACGGCCTCCTCTTCACCCACGCCTTCTGCCATCAGTTGGGTGGTGAGCGCCTTCACTTCCTCGCGGTAGTGCTTGTCGAAGGCCACGTAGTAGTCGCCGATGAGGTGGTCGCCTTTCTTGCCGCTGCTCTCTGGAGTCTCGCCGTTGCCCCATTTCTGCCAAGCGAGCATCGACTTGCAGATATGTATGCCACGGTCGTTCACGATGTTGGTCTTCACCACCTTGTTGCCGTTGGCAGCCATGATCTGGGCGAGCGACCAACCCAGCAGGTTGTTGCGTACATGTCCCAGATGCAGGGGTTTGTTGGTGTTGGGCGAAGAGTATTCTATCATCACGAGAGGCGACTGGTCGTCGGCCTGGCGTTCGCCGAAATGCTCGTTGGCATGGATGGTGTTGAGCAGGCCAATCCACGCGGAGGGGGCTATGGAGAGGTTGAGAAACCCTTTCACCACATTGTAGTTGGCTACGCTCTTCTCGTTGGTGAGCAAGTATTCGCCTATCTCCTTTGCGGTGTCTTCGGGCTTCTTCTTCGACATTTTCAGGAAAGGGAATACCACGAGGGTGAGGTTGCCCTCAAACTCACTCCTTGTCTTTTGGAGTTGAACCATTTTTTCAGGCACTTCCTGCCCGTAGAGGTCTCTGATGGCTTTCACCACCTTGTTGCTGATGTTTGACTCGATAATCATAATTAATTCTCTATGGCCTTTTTTATATCTTCGAATGTGACATTGTCTTTCTGGAGCAGATATTGTATGGTTCTGGCGTTTTCTCTCAGGTCTTTGCCTGTCAGTGCACTTGTAAGGGTGATGATGGATTCTTGGATAGAGACATCAACACCAAGCACTTTGCCTATTGAACAGAATAGGCCTAAGCCCATTGGCACATCCTCGCTGATATATCTGCAGTCTATCTTCGCAGGACCTTTGTTGGAACATTCTGCAAATTCGCGGAAAGACTGCATGGCACTTACCGACAAGTCTTCTTCATTACGCCATTTGGCTGCCTCGAAATAACCTAAAGGTTCACATCCGAATTTTTCCAATATTTGATTTTTAGCCTTGTCGAAGTGTTCTATCACTCTTACAACAGAATCGGTGTATCCCTCTTTGTACATCCAGAACTCGCCTTTGCTGTATTCTATTCTTGATGCCGAGAACAGGATGCCTATGGGGTGTACAATCATGTTGGGATTGTGAAAAGCCGATTCGAGGATGTTGTTGCGTGAGTATTTTGTGTTGTCAAATAAACCAGACAAAATGTCAAGGACATCATCTGTTTTGGCTTGTGGAAGTACTGACACCGCATTGCGTGGGTTGTAGAAAGTAATGCGCACAAAAGAAGAGTCCATTATACGGCCATTGTAAGCCGTTGTCTCCCATTCTGCATAGATGATATCCTTTTTGATATATTGTTTGAAAATCAAACTGCCCATATATCCAGGCACAATGACTATGATTTGTCCATCGCGTACGTATGGTGCTATCATCTTGGCCACATTCTCATGTTGGTTGGTGGTGGTCATGACAAAAATGATGTCAGCAAATGACACTGCTTTTTCTACATCATAAGTGATGAAATCGGGCTTTACGGTAAACCGATGTCCACCGTTGGTCTCATCGACGACATCATATTGTCCTTCTTTCCTTATCTTTTCGAAAAAGCCAACATTTCCAAAAGAAGTGGATTTCAAAATGCCAATATGTTGGTTTTTCTCAAATAACTTGGCGGCATGGATTAAACCGGAGTTGCCGCTTCCAATAATCGTTATATTCATATAAGTGTATTTATTATTTCCAACCTTTGATAAGAAGTGCAAATGGTTAATTAGCATGGAGTTGCAAAGGTAGTGCTTTTTTTTGAAATCCACAAATTATTTCCCTACAATATCAGAAATAAAGGAACGGCAGTGAACGGCATGTCGTATGTGATTCCTCTTATTCTTTGGAATAGATACGCCGGTTGATCTCCTCCATCTTGCGTTGGCGGTCGAAGGAGTAGAGTTTGCTGTGCTGGTCTACGTATTCGAAAAGTGGAAGGGCGCGTTGCAGGAGGGTCTCCCCGATAGGCGTTGCACGCACGCTGGATTCGGCGTAGTAGAGTTCGGCCAACATCTCTATACGATAGAGGCGTTGTTCCTCGGGAAACTTTGAGATGGCTTCGATGGCGTCCTCCACTGTGGCATTTTGGTAAAACTCATAGTCACCGAGGTATTGCAGGTAGAGTGCATGGATGGCCTTGGCGCGGTCTTCGATTTCTGGTTTCTCTACCGCGCGTGCTAAAGCAGCGAAGAATTCGCGTATCAAACGGATGATATAGTCTTGTTTAATCATAACTTATGGATCGGGTTTGTGGTGTTGGGTATTTAGGGTTCTTGGGGATTTGGGGAAGAAAGAGGGGCTTCGTCGGAAATGTTGGGTACGGTAGCGCCACTGTCGTCGGCCTCTTCTTCAGGCCAGTGGGCATATTCATAGAGTTTCCGGTAGAAGGGGTGACGGGTCATGGTGGCGGAATTGCCGAGGATGATGAGTTTCATCCGCGCACGGGTGATGGCCACGTTCATGCGGCGCAGGTCGCGCAGAAACCCTATCTGCCCTTCGTCGTTGGCACGCACCATGGAGATGAGGATGATGTCGCGTTCTTGTCCTTGGAAGCCGTCGACGGTGTTGATGGAGATAAGGTGTCGGTAGGGCTTGAAGAATTCCTTTTTAGTGATTTGCCGGCGCAGGTATTGCACTTGTGCACGATAGGGCGAAATGACACCCACGTCGATGCGTTCGTCAAGGATACGTTCACGGCCGATTTTAGTGAAATAATCCTTCAGCGTGTTGAGGGTAAGTTCGGCCTCGGGTTTGTTGATGCGCCCGAAACTCTCACCCACGAACTCTTCATGGCAGTCGAGAGAGGTGGTGTCTATCCACAGTATGGGATGGTCGTAGTCGAGGATGCCCCGGTGCTTGATTTGTGGGGCACTCTCCACTTTTCCGTCGTAGAAATAGTCGGAGGAGAAACGCATGATTTGCTCGTTCATACGGTATTGCACGCGTAGAAGGGTCACCACTTCGGGCTTGTTCTCCACAATGCGTTCCATCAATGTCTTTCCCAGACCGCCTTTCAGTGCGGCGATGCTCTTCACGGTGGGTGGAAGTTGACAATGGTCGCCCGCCAGCACCACTCTCGATGTTCTGCGGATGGCTATCCAACAAGCGGCCTCGAGGGCTTGGGCTGCCTCGTCGATGAACAGTGTGTTGTATTTCTGACCATCGAGCAGGCGGTTGGCAGCGCCAGTAAGTGTTGAGGCGATGACGCGCGCCTCGTCGAAAAGTTGGGTGCGGATGCGTATCTCCAGTTCGGTGGCCCTGCCTTGCAGTCGGTCCATCTTCTGGTGATAGTTGTCACCTCCGTGCCGGCGTTGTCCGCGCAACTCGCGGATAGCCTTTCGGATGCTCCACAGTTGGGGATAGTCGGGATGGGCTTCAAAACGCCGCTCATAGGTAAACGACAGCATCTTGTCGTTCACACGTGTGGGGTTGCCTATGCGCAGCACGTTGATGCCTCGGTCGACAAGTTGTTCTGATATCCAGTCCACGGCCATGTTGCTCTGGGCGCATACCAGAACCTGACTCTCACGGCAAAGGGTTTCATTGATGGCTTCCACCAGCGTGGTGGTCTTGCCGGTGCCGGGAGGTCCGTGCACCACAGCCACGTCTTTAGCACGGAGCACTTCGTTGACGGCTTTCTCTTGTGTGGGATTGAGCCATGGGAAGCGCATGGATGAGAACTTGTAAGTGCCGGCGGGATGATGGGAGTAGAAGAGGTCGCGTAAATAGGCCAGACGGTTGCCGCGGGCTTGCATCACACGGTCGAGGGCATCGAACATCAGGCGGTAGGAGGTCTCGTCGAAGAAGAGTTGCACGCCGAGATTCTCGGCATGTTGTATTTCACTCACTGACTGGCTGTCGGGCACAATGACCACCATGCGGTCGGCCTCGGCGTAGTTTACCGTGCAGGTGTTCTTGAAATAGTTGATTTTCTCTTTCCCGTCAGCACCTCGAGTCACACGAAAGAAGCACACGGGGCGGCCATACTCGAAATTGTGCTCGATATCGTCGGCTTCTCGATGGATTTCCACTACGAGTTGGTTGAGTGAGTTGTAATAGGAGCGCCCTCCGCGTATAGGAAACCATGCGTCACCCCGCCTCACCTTGCGTTGGAGCCCCACCGCCTCAGTCTGTCGGCGGTAAGCCTCTTTCTCGGTGTGGTATTCTATCTCTAGCAATAGCCGTTGTTGGCGTAGCGCGAGTATGGAGGTGGAGGATGCTCCTTTGTCTTGTGGCATGTTCTCTTCTTGGGTTCTTTCACTTGATGTCAGGGTAGGGGCAATAGACCTTCCCATCTCACGTCCCATTGTCCGTCGGAGGGGAAACCGGGGTTGGGATTTGGTGAACCGTCCCATCCTGCGCACATCATTGCTACGGCGGTGAGCAGTCCTCCGTTGCCGGGGAGATAGATACGCAGACGCTGGTCTTGGTAGTTGTGCCCGTTTGCCAGATAGGTGTTGGTGCGTTGTGGCATGAGCAGGGCGTCCACGGCATGGTGGGGCTCACTCATACGGGCGGCATTCATGGCGGTCATGGGAAAGTCCCATCCCCAAGTCTTGTCCCAGTTCCAGTGCTCGAGCACCCAGTGCAGGGTGTTGCGCATGATGGTGCTGTCGGCTTGGGGTGTCATGGGCAATACACCCACGGCACCGAGCACAGCCATATGGTCGCTGGTGAACCGTATGTCGGTGTAGGTCTGTGGGGCTGTCTCTGCCGCCAGATACAGACTGTCTTTCATGGCGAGGGCGGAGAGTTGGTCGATGACCTCGTCCCATCGGCTGTTGTGGGGCAACTGCTGTCGCTCACGCCATTGTTGGGCGGTGAGTAGGCCGTATCGCCAATACGACAGTTCGAAAGGTGGGTTGATGGTCTCGTCGGCCCGCAGGGTTTCCTGGGCTGGTATGCAGCCCTTGAGCACGTATCGTCCGCTGTTCCTGTCGTATGTGGCGAAGGAAGCCATGAAGGTGGCCGTCTCGTCAACAATCTTGCTGTATTTCTCCAGGATGCGGGCTTTGCCAAGTGAGTCGGAGGCACGGTAGAGCAGTTCGGCCAAGTAGATGGGGTGGGGTTGCTGCCAAATGAGGAAACTGCCTACTTTCGAGGGGGCTTCTGCTGCTGAGGGGTCGGTCATCTTCATCCACCTTACTCCCTCAAAACCTTGCCGATGGGCTATTTCACGGGCCATAGGCTCTGCGGAGAAATACCAGTCGAGGGAGTGCTCCAACAGTTCGGGATGTCCCCAAAGGGCAAACTGTGCCTGATGCCACCATATCATCTCGAGGTGGAACTTGCCAAACCAGGAATTATAGGTGAGGCCGGTCTCCTGTGGCGGGGTGTCGCCGGCATCGTTCACTGCCAGCAGGTATTGGCTGAGCACCACACGCCGCTCCAGTTCCTTTGCCCTGGGGTCGGTACAATGAGAAAAGTCAACAATGGCCCCTCGCTGCCAGTAGTCTCGCCAGTGTTGGCGTGAGGCTTCTGCCACGTCATCGAAGGTGAGCAGAGGGCGCGATGGGTCTTTCCGTTCAAAGAACTCACAGGTGAGTGACACCGTGGTGTCGGTATCTGCTACATGAAAGAGGTTGATGTTCCATTGTGGCACATCACCGTTCGTGTTTACGTAGTTGCGGTGCCCCTCACTCCAGTTGAGTGCCACGAAGTAGTCGGCATCGTCGAAGCGCGACTGGCCGTCGAGAACGCGGCGCAAGGTGTCGGTGTGACAGCCGCTGAGGCCTTCAAACGAGGTGATGTTTTTCTCCCATTCGTCCCAGTTGCAGCCGTCATCACTGTGGTTGCCTGTAGGGTAGGGGAATTGCAGGCGCAGTGTCTTTTCCCCCGAGGATACGATACGTGTGGCTATCATGTCGCGCTTAGGATGGCAGACGGTCTGCACATGGTAACGGTGGCCATGATAACTGAACCAACTGTCGATGATGCCGGTCCAGAGGTCGAGGGTCTGTATGATGTCGCTCACACTGTCGGGGTCGAGTTGAAGACCGATGGCACCCAGGTGCATGCGGTGGGGATTCTGGCGATACCAGTTGGAGGCTCCTTGTGCCCTTCCTTTCTCATTGAACTGTGTGGCGTAGAATTCGGTATGCCCATGACCGAAGTCAAAGGCCTTCAGTGCCTCTTCTGGCCGGTAATTCTCGGGATTGTCGAAACTGTGCCACCCCCAGTCGCTCATTGTCCCAAGAGGCACGCCATTGGCATACAGCTGTGGAAACGACTGTAGTCCGGTAGCATCCACGGTGAAGGCAAATCCTCCGTTTCCCACGGTGAGCGAAGCGAGCGTGTCGAGACTGGTTACATGGGGGTTGTTGCGTCGCACTACCTCTTCACGGTCGATGGGCTGGGCAAAAGAGGTTAATGCAGCCAAGTATAGAATAATGGTCAATAGATTTCTTTTCATGTTGCAAATATAACCTATTATTATGAGAAATCCGCCATAAACCATTGAATTCTTATTGATTTGTTCCATTCTTTTCCCGCTTTTATTACCTTTGCTGTTCCAAAAATTTGGATTTCCGCTCGCTTAATCGTACTTTGCTGCTTCGCAGCGAAGGTACTCACGCTCGGGAAAGCAAAAAATCTGCGTTTTTTTTGCTTTCCGCTCGCTTAATCGTACCTTTGACCTATGGTCGAAGGTACTACCGCTCGGGAAATTCCAAATAAAATTGACCGAAAGTCGATTTTTCTCACGACTCAGCAAAAAAATAATCATTTCTTTGCCTTCGCTGTTCCAAAAATTTGGATTTCCGCTCGCTTAATCGTACCTTTGCCGCCGAAATTTACCATCATCACTTGCTTCCGTTAACAATTTAGAGAATGAACAAGCAGATACTTCTTATCAATGATATCGCAGGATATGGCAAGGTGGCTACGGCTGCTATGTTGCCCATCCTCTCGTATATGGGCCATCCTGTCTACAACCTGCCTACGGCATTGGTTTCCAATACGCTGGATTATGGCAAGTTCAACATCCTCGATACTACCGACTATATCAAGGGTGTTTTCCCAGTATGGAAGGAGTTGGGTTTTGGCTTCGATGCCATTGCCACAGGGTTCATCGCCTCGGAGAGGCAGGCCAGTATCGTGTCGGAGTATTGCCGTGAACAGGCAGCCAACGGCACCACCATTTTCGTCGACCCTATTATGGGTGATGAAGGAAAACTCTACAATGGGGTCACTCCATCGGCTATCAACAGCATGCGTGAGATGCTGTCGGTGGCGCATCTCATCTATCCCAATTACACCGAGGCTTGTTATCTCACTGATACGGAATACAGGAAGGATGGTATGACAGAGGAGGAAGCCAACAGGCTGGTAGATGCGTTGAGGAAAATCGGTGCCAAGTCGGTGATTGTAACGAGTATGATTGTTGATGGCAAGCATTGTGTGATAGGCTACAATCATTCCAGCGATTCCCGGTTCACTCTTGAATATACTGAGATTCCCGTTCATTTCCCAGGCACTGGCGACATCTTTTCTGCGGTGCTTATAGGCCATCTCTTGCAGGGAGAACCTTTGGAACAATCTACCCGCAAGGCCATGGATGCTGTGGCAAGGCTCATCGAACTCAACAAGGACAATGTGGACAAAAACCGTGGTATCCCTGTAGAGAATTTCCTCAATCTGGTTTAACCCGATTTTCCTTTAATGTTTTTTTGTCCCTTTAGGCTCCGCTGTTGTCGTGGGGCAGAAAGGCTTCATCGCAACACCCCTTTTACTCCTCAGAATGGTGACTCAGCCTTGAATGTCATGCGTTCTCCACTGATGGGATGGGTAAAGGTGATGGCTTCGGCATGCAGGTAGAGCCGGTCGGAAGGTGTACCATAGAGTGTGTCGCCCTTGATGGGTCGGTTGAGTCCATCGGGGTGGGCACAGTGCACTCGTAGTTGATGGGTGCGGCCGGTCTTGGGATATAGTGTGACGCGCTGGCCGTCGGAGGTGGCGTAATGCGTGACGGCGGGTTTGCCGTGCACCATGTCTACCCGTTGTAGCGGCCGGTCCAATGGGTCGGCACACAACGGCAGGCTGATGGTGCCCTCGTTGGGCATTTGGGGTGGCAATGGCGTTTCGAGCAGTGCCACATAATGTTTCTCAACAGTGCGGTGGTGGAATTGTGCTTGTAGGTGTTGGTGTATCCTTTTGGTTTTGGCTATTACGAGCACACCCGAAGTAGCCATGTCGAGCCGATGGACAATGAGTGGTCCATCTGCCTCTGGACAATGGCTTTGCGCAAACTTCCATACTGATTGTTTTTCTCTCTTTCCTGGCACGGAGAGCATGCCTGCCGGCTTGTTGACCACCATTATCCATTGGTCTTCAAAGATGACTGCGGGAGTTGCTTCCGTGGTTTTTTCCCATGGGTTGTCGTCTACGTCGATGCCTTGAAGCATATGGGTGAGGATGGGCAGACATTTGCCACGACAAGCCGGGTAATAGGCGAGATGGCGGCGCAGTGTCCCCACAGGTGAGTCTCCCCACCAGAACTCGGCAATAGAGAGTGGGCGCATATGGTGCAAGTAGGCATATTGCAGTAGTTTGGGGGCGCAGCAGTCACCGGCTCCTGACGGGGGAATAGGTGTTGGTGTATGGGCAAAGATGTCGAGCAGGTGTCGTTTTTCTCCCTTGGCATTGAGTACTGCAAAATGGGAGAAGAGCCATCGTTGCAAGGCTTCTGACCGTTGTCGTCGCTCTTGCTTGAGGGCATCGGCTTCGGCCTGCATATTTCTCCAAATGGCCTCTTGTGCCGCCAGTGCTTCGGCATGTCGTTTTTTTAGCCTTCTCAAGTCTGCCTTCATCTTCTGACTTTCTTTGGTCAGTTCCTCTTCGGATGGCAGGGTGGGGTCTTTTTCCTGGGCTTCTCTTACGATGTCGCGTTTGGCCTTGGCTTCTGCCATACGTTGCTTGTAGGCTGAAAGTTCGGCGGCTTGTGCTTGCCGCATCTCCTCCAGTTTGCGTTGTGCCTGTTGCCATTCGCTGGATTGTGGCAAAAGGTTGAGCCGCTTGTTGATCTGGCTGATGACCGCCTCTTCTTTCTTGAAATGTCCGTCGGGTTGTTGGGCATCGAAGACGGGCGGCACAAACCATTCCCAGTCGTTGCGGTTGGCGAGGAGTCCGGAATAGGCGGCAAGGAAACCCAGAACACCCTCATGGCTTTCTACCACGAGCACACCAAACATCTTGCCTTGGTGGAGTTCCTCTTGCCAGGAGTCCTGCGACAGGATAAACCGTTGTGTTTCGCCCGCTGCCAGTTGGCATAATGGCGAAGGCACATATCCGAAGGGATTGTTGAGCCTCTCGGGAGGCTTGAGATGGGTATGGAGGGGATGGAAACACGACATGGCGCAGTATTTGTGATAGCACTACCCTCTATGTCCGGTAGCCCATGGGAAGAATTTGTTGATGAACTTGGCTATTATGATGCTCATGGTGGAACTATAAGCAGTATAAATGACGGTGGCAAAAAACGTGACGATATACAATTGGTCGTTGAAATGATAGAACAACGTAACGGGTATTTCCAAATATGTGTCGAACATGTAGATGACCAGGGAATTCATTCCAACCATGAGCAACCATTTGGGATAGTTGGAGATGGTTGATGACAACATGAACAGCCCTGTTACCCCCATTGTTGTCATGAGTATGCATATCGGCAGGTTGTTGAAAAAAGCATTATGTACATCTGTCTTGCTTTCTGGGAAAAAAAAGACCCCTATGGCAAGATAGCATAATAAAAGCACTATGCCTGTCTGTTTAAAATAATCCTGCAGATGTTTTTCATACTTCTTGTATAAATGGCCTATTAGGTAGTAGAACTGCACCATCATGGCTAGATTAATCATGCAGAGATCCAAGATGTGCTTCCTCCTTAATACATAACCTATTACCGATATGGCAAAAATGCAGAGCACTATTGGTAGTTGACGATTCCGCGTGAGTTTGATAATGTAATAAAAAAAGATGTTTGCGATGATAAAACATGGCATGAACCAAAACTGCTTGCCTGTTAATACTTTTATTATGGAATTCATGATGTAATCCATGCCCTTGAAAGGAATGGCAAGCAGTAATGGAATGATGGTCAGACTAAGCCAGGGAATGATGAGAGAACGTAGTGTCCTTTTGAAAAAAGCCTTATCGCCACCTGCCTTGATGTGGAATAGATAACCGGAGAGGGCAAAGAACAACGGCATTTTTACGGGGTTGAGAAAAGCCGAGAAAACGGGTGTGCTGGCATGGTGACCATATACGACAAGCAGGATGGCAAATGCCCGTAGGGCGTCTATCCATTGTAATCTAACTTTATCTTGGGGATAATGGGTCATGAAAAATAAGATTGGATAATAGATTCACTTCAGCAGTGTGACAGCCATCAGTCCTATTACGACATCGTTGGAGAGTGTTCGTAGCGTGAGCCGGCGCAGTTTTTTGCGGGGGTTGAGCGGCATCTTCAGTATCTCCGCGGCACCACAGTCGATAACTCTTGGTTCGGCACTGTCGGGGTTGCCGGGTACGGTGTTGTCGAAAGAGCCTGTGCCAACGATGGGAGCCAGTTCACGGGCCACGGTGCCACTGCCTAAGTGAACGCGGTAGGGGCGCAGCGAGGCGGTGGTGAAGGCCAGTTGGTCGATGTAGTATTCCTGTTCGATGGGGCACCAGTTGATGGGATTCTCCAGATGCAGGGTGTCGCTGCTGCCGTCGCGGTATTCCACGCATACGATGCCGTTGTCGATACGGCTCTGCATATTGTTGGTACTTCCTGCCAGGAGCAAACAGGCATACGAGGCTTTCCCCTTGAGGGGTATCACGATGCTGTCGGGATAGTTGTCCCAGAGCGAGGTGTATGCGATGTTGTGTCCTTCGGTAGGTGTGAGGAAACTCACACCGATGCCGGTGTCGAACAGTCCGTTCACGCTTTTAGCCCGCAGACCATCATCCTCGATATGTGCCGTGCGTTGGGGAAGGCACCACTGTCCGATGCCTTGTTTCGGTATCTGGAGGGTGGTGTAGGGTGGCCGTGGCGACAGGTACTCGTTGTGGAAGATGTCGTCGACATTGGCATTCCACAGTTTGCTCATATCGACGGGTATTTGCTTCTCACCGATAATGAAGTCGGCCAGTCCGGCCATATCGATGTCTGTTGACTCGCCATGGTCGTCGGGCAGGAGTGGTTCTTCTTCTCCGTTGCCCATACCTTTGCTGATGATGTTGGCGGTGAGTGTCTGCTGTTGTTGTGCCGACCCTCTTATCTCGGTGAATTGTCCGCTTCCTGTGGGTATCCTCAGGATAATGGTGAGTGGTTGGGCGAAATGTTGTGTCACGTCATAGACGAGCCGGTTGCCCTCACGCCGGAAGGTGTAGTTGATATAGGGGGTGGAAATACTGGCGTGGTCCCAGTCATCGGGAAAGGCGTGTTGGATGACACATTCTCCAAAGAGGGCATCGGGACGTATGCCGAAGAGTCCGTTGACGATGGCCCTTGCCGATATGCCCACATTGTCGCCGAAGTCGCGGTAGGCTTCGCTGCGTGCCTTGTCATAATAACTGATTTGTCCGAAGTTGCCGGGACACGCAGCGAGAAACATGCCGTCGATCATGTCACTCTTGAGCAGCCTGAATCCTTCTTCATTGCGCCCTGCGAGGAAATGCGCCAATGCCATGTTCATCACTTCGGCGTGGGCCACGTTGTTGGTGCTCCAGTCGTAGGGCATCCAGTCGGTGGTGCTTACCGTGGCGAATCCTTCATCGTCATCAGCGGAGATTTGTCCTTCACCGGTCCATTCCACAGGGATATGGGGCAGGTGACGGTGGGCATAGGCCGTGGCACGCCAGGCTTGCTCGGTACTGCATGCACCGCAGTCGATGGGCGTGTAGACCGACCATATGGCGGCATTCTTGTGCAGGCGACGCAGTCCCATCAGGTCTTCGTATTCGGCCCAGTGCCCTTCGTCGTTGAGCCATAGGCGTCGGTTCATGGCTTCGAGGATGGCGTGGGCTTCCTGGGCGTAGGGTGTGGGGTCTTCACCGATGATTTCGGCAATACGCGCTGCCAGACGGTTGCCTCGGTAGTTGTAGGCCGAGGAGTGTGTCACCGCTCCACCGTTGTAATAAAGGGCATCGCTGGCCCAGATGCAGCAATAGGCATCGTAGAGATGGTCGCCGTCGGGGTCGAAGTTTCGTTTCTCCCATTCGAGATGGGCCTTGAGTATGGGCCACATCTGCCGCATGTAGGTGATGTCGGCATTGTAGCAGAAGTGCCACAGCAATTCGTCAATGTAATTGAGGTTCATGTCATAATGGCTCATCTTGTCGGTGTTTCCGGGGAGTTTGCAGATGTAGCCATTGCTGTACATGGGTGTCCCCCATCGTTCCTCGGCCCTGGCAAGGTTGCAGGCGCTGTCTTGCGCTGGGTGGGGGTAGGTAGGTGGCACTTGGGTTACCATGCTCTTGGCATAGGCGTTGAAGTGTGAGACGGCACGGTCGTTCCATCCCAGTACGTCGGCCAGGTATCCTGCCCGCCATCCTGCCAGTGGTGTGCGCCACCCGCAGCATCCATGTAGCCAGGTCTCCCCGTCCCAAAGACCGTCGGCTGCTGCCATGAGGTTGGCTCCAAGGGTGTTGATGTAGGGGTCGGGGGTGTCGATACGGAGCCTGTTCACCAACGATAGCCTCCCTTGTTCTTCTTTCTCGAAGCGCGATGCGCCCAGCGTGTCGACTATCAGTCTGTTGTCGGGCGTAAGGAGGATGTAGGTGTCGCTGTCGCAGGTCCACGATAGTTGTTGCAGGGGTTGGCCCTTCCCCTCGAAACTGCTGCGGGGCTCCAATCCGTAGTCGCCGTCGCGCACCATTTTGTCTTTGGCTACCTGGCGCACGATGGCCTGGAGGGTGGGCGTGTCTTTGAAACCTTGTTGCCGAAACTGCCAGATGGCCCCTTCCTCCTCGTATGTCGCCAAGGTGGCTATCTGCATGGAAGCATCGCTCCATGTGTCGTCACCGATGGTGTAGTCGCGTCGTCCTCCTTGGTATCTCGCCTCGCAAAACGAGGTGGAGTCGAGAGGTTGCCATTGCCCACCGTTCCAAATGTAGAAAGCGATGTTTATGCTGCGCTCCTTGTCGTAGGTGGCGAAGACGGGGCGGTCGGAGGTTTCCAGACGGAAACGGGTTGGCCCGCCATAGAGTGGACGAGTGTAGCGGTTGTAGCCGTTCACGCAGACGATGTCACCCCTGTCGGGATAGTAGTTCATCGGGCGTGGCGGTTTCTTCACGGGATTGCCCACCGAGTTTAAGGGAATGGTGGTGAGGAGGATGGTGAGGAGGATGGTGAGGCTCATGGCTTCTCGGTATTGGGGATGATGGGGTGTGGTGTCATTGCACGACTTGTGGGGTGAGTTCCCAACCCATGATGGCCGAAATCTGTGGAATGAGCGACATGGCTATCTTGCGTTGTCCCTGATAGTTGGGATGCCAGTCGGCACCCATGTCGCGTTCTACGGTCACCATGTCGCTCAGGGGGTTGGCCATGAATACATCTTCCATACCTGCCGTGCGCTCACGTAGGAGTTGGAGCGCGGCTTGCAGGTAGCGGCCGGCGGAGTGTGGGGTGACACATAGTATCTTCACCCCTTTGTATTTTCCGCGGATGGTGTTTATCATTTTCAGGTAGGCACCCACATATTGCTCGTCGGTAGGGATGGCAACGGGCGAGAAGTCATTGGTACCAAGGTTGATGATGACGAGTTGGGGTGTGTAGAGGTCGAAACCGTAGGGTTGGGTGCCGTGGTCGTCGTAGACTTGGGTGTAGCGTGTCGACATGTTCACATCGGAGATTTGCTTGGGGTCGGCCCAGTCGCGCACCATGCCTTGTCCGCTGTGGGCGGTGAGTACATAGTCGGCATCGAAATAGCGGGCGATGATGCAGCCGTAGGCCATGTCGCAGTTCTCTGTCTCGAGTTTGAAGGGGTCGTTGGCTTTCTGACTCTCTGTGCCGTAGCCGCAGGTGTAGGAGTCGCCATAGACTTCTATCATGCGCTGTTTGTGGGGTGTGGGAGCAATGTCGCCTCCTTTGGCCAGCACAATGCGGTGGATGGTCATCTTGCCATACTGGCCTTCGGTACATTTCTGCAGTCTCACCTTGTGCTGTTTCTTGCTCAGTTTGCTGGCGAGTACAATGCGCTGGGGCGTGTTTCCCTCTATCTTGATTTTCCTTACCCATTGGTCATCGATGAAGATGTTGTGGTAACTGGCTCCTTCCTCTGATGCCTCGATGGCTATCTCGCCACCGGTGAAGAGGGTCTCCCAATAAACCCCAACCCAGTCGTAGCCCACCGACCCGTCGGCGTGTTGTTCCACACGGCCTGTGTAAGTGATGCCCTTGTCGTTGGCAGGGATTGTTTTCTCATTGGCAGCCAGGATGGGCAAGGTGGCCATTACGGCAAAGAGTATGGCGAAAGACCTGTATTTGAACGCATTTTTCTTCATGTTGATACTTTGTTGCAATATAATCATTCCGTTAACAATAGCAAAGGTAGTGCAAACCGAGAGAAAAACCAAATTAAATATTGTTTTTCCGAGGTACAGCCTATCTTCGGCGAAGCCAAAGATAGTGCAAACCGAGAGAAAAACCAAATTAAATATTGTTTTTCCGAGGTGCAGCCTATCTTCGGTGAAGTCAAAGATAGTGCAAAACGTGTCTATTACAAAAAATCTCCTTGTTTTTATGGTGGTGCGCCTTCTGTTTATGAATGAATCCTAATGGAAAATGCCATTTGGTTTCTTGGCTTTTTGGAGGATTTTGGTTTTTTGTTTGATTAGTTTTTGGCTGTTCTTTCTCTTTTTCTTATCTTTGCATAATTATTTATGTTTATGTAAGAAATATACTGATTACCACATTATAAAATAGCCAATTACTATGAATTCCTACGCTTTTCCAGGCGACATAGACGAGCGTATTATGGAAATAGGTTCTAAACCTTTCATATATATGCGTACCGATGAATTTTCCAAAATCAACCTCGAATCAGAGCAGATGTTGTTGGAGTTGATTCATTGCAAGAATGGAAGAACAATCGTCTATACAGGTTCGGGAACAGGAGCGATGAGCGCTGTTGTCGAAAATTATGTCTCAACAAAAAAGCGAGCCTTTGTTATCGATGGAGGGTCGTTTGGGCACCGGTGGTACTCCTTATGCCAATATTATAAAGTAGACGCCGTGGATTATATAGTACCCTTTGCCCAAGACGTCAATTATGAAGACATGGAGAAATCTCTGGCTGAGAGTGGTGCCGACGTGCTCCTTTGCCAACACCATGAGACTTCTACAGGACAACTCTTCAATCTCAATGCTATCTCAGAGATCTGTAAAAGGCATTGCGTGTCGTTGGTCGTGGATGTAATCAGTTCTTTCCTTGCGGAGCCTCTGAATATGGACGAACTTGGTATTGATATTTGTGTGACCAGCACACAAAAAGGCCTCAACATACCTCCAGGATTGTCAATCCTTTTCTTCTCAGCCCATCTCAAAGACTACGCTTACAACCATTTGGGATATTATTGGGATTTCAATGACAATCTTGACAATTTAAGGCGTGGGCAAACCCCCTTCAGTCCTGCCACGATATTGTATCTTCAACTTCATGCCCGTCTGTTGCAATTGAAAGACGAAGGTGGTGAAGACAAGAACATAGCAGATATTCATCATCGGGCTAAAGTCTTCCGTGCATATTGCAAGAAGTATGGTTGGGACATTCCCGCCCAATGTCCTTCTGCGGCCATCACCGGGTTCCAGACCAGTGATACGGCTGAGAGACGTATTTTCAAAGGGTTGATAGAGGCGTATGACACGTATATCATGCCCTGTGGCAAACCTGGTTTTTATAGGGTATCGCATATGGGTTTGCAGACCGATGAAGAACTGAGGTTATTGGCAGAGCGTATTCACGAATTCGAGAAACAATGAAGAAAGTCATCACTTACGGTACGTTTGATTTGCTTCATCAAGGGCATATCAACTTATTGAGGCACGCCAAGGCTTTGGGTGACTATTTGATTGTGGGTGTTACCACCGATACCTTTGATTTGGAGCGAGGCAAGATGAATACTTGTAACAACATGATGGAACGAATCGAGGCGGTAAAAGCCACGGGGATTGCCGACCAGATTGTCATTGAGGAATACAAAGGCCAGAAAATCGACGATATCCAGAAATACGGAGTAGATATTTTCGCCATAGGTTCCGACTGGGTGGGGTATTTCGATTATCTCAAGGAGTATTGTGAGGTGGTGTATTTACCAAGGACAGAAGGGGTGTCGAGTTCTATGTTACGTGCCGAGCGCCCCACCATTCGCTTGGGTGTTGTGGGAACGGGCAGCATCGCCAGGCGTTTTGTTCCGGAATCACGTCATGTGGCCAACAATGAAATTGTGACAGTCTACAACCCCCACCAACAAGAAGCAAGGAAATTCTGCGTGGCAAACGACATCGGAATGGTTGCTGACTCTTATGAACAGTTGCTGGAGAATGTCGATGCTGTATATATCGCTTCGCCTCACGCCACCCATTACGATTATACAAAAAAAGCCCTTGAATCGGGCAAGCACGTGCTTTGTGAGACCCCCTTTGTCTTTTTGGAAAAACAAGCGGAAGAATTGCTCAATTTGGCCAAAAGAAAGAGCCTGGTATTGATGGTGGGCCTTAAAACAGCATACTGTTCGGCTTTCAGGCATCTTGTCTCGCTGTTGAAATCTGGGGTCATTGGTGAGATTGTGGAGGTGAGTGCTTCTGTAACTTCGTTGACAGAAGAGACTTCCGCAAAACTTGACTACAAGCAGATGGGTGGAAGCATGAACGAGAATGCTTGTTTTCCGCTCTTGCCTATCTTCAAACTTCTTGGCACGGATTACGAGAATATTACCTTCTACTCCAAGATGCATAAAGGAGTGGATTTATATACCAAGGCAGTTTTTAAGTATAAATCGGCTGTCGCTTCATTCCAAGTGGGACTTGGCGTAAAGTCGGAAGGCAACATGGTGATTTCCGGTACAAAGGGATATGCCTATGTGGCAGCTCCATGGTGGAAGACCGATTACTTTGAGATTCGATTTGAGGACCAAAACCTGAATAAGAAATTTTTCTATCCTTACGACGGTGAGGGACTGAGATATGAGGTGAAGGACTTCATTTCTGCCATTCTCACCAAAGGCTTCTTTTATTCCAAAATATCCCCAAAGGAGCACGTCGCCATGGCAAAGGTGCAGGAATTGTATCTCCAAGGCCATAACTTGTTTACTATATAGTGAGTCATTTAGAGCCTTTTGGCTTTCTGTTTTAATTTATGAAATTATTTCTATTGTCAGTAAATGTCAATAGCGCCAACACAATTATTAGCGTTTTGTCATGCAAGGCATTTTGGATAGCCATAATCCTTTTGCCCTTAATTCTTGTCATCATCAAGTATTATAGAAAATACCACAAATACTTGTGGAGATTATTCATGGTAAGAGACTTAAACTATGAAGGTGAAGATCCAAGCCTCATCTCCAAGGATCGACGCATATTGTCTCAGGTGGTTCCTTTATGGAGAATCGGGCACAGCAAGGCCGTTGCTTTATGGTATGGCAACCCTTCCAGAAAACTGAAACTGGTAGGTGTTACCGGCACCAATGGCAAAACGACTACCGCAACTTTGCTGTATGAATTGTTTCGCAAAATGGGTTATCGTTGCGGACTGTTAAGCACGGTTTGCAATTATATCAACGACGAAGCCATTCCAACCGACCATACCACTCCAAAGGGCACTATTATCAACCATCTCTTGAACAAAATGGTCAAGGAGGGGTGTGAGTATGTCTTCATGGAGTGCTCGAGCCATGGGCTTGTGCAGAAAAGAGTCAGCGGACTTCGATTCAAAGGCGCCATCTTCACCAATCTCACCCGCGACCACCTTGATTTCCATCGCACAGTGGAAAATTACCGGAATGCCAAGAAGTCGTTTTTTGACCAGTTGTCTCCTCAAGCCTTCGCACTTGTCAATTCTGATGATGAAAGCAGTAAGGTAATGGTGAAAGACTGCAAGGCCACTGTGAAGACCTATTCCTTGCTTACCGAGGCCGATTTCACAGGCAAGATCTTGGAAAGTAAACATGATGGAATGCAAATGGAGATAAACGGGCAAAAGGTAGATGTGAACCTTATCGGCAGATTCAATGCAAGTAACCTTCTGGCTATATATGGTGCTGCGGTGTTGTTGGGCAAGAAACCAGAGGATATCCTTCCTGTTCTGCATGAATTAAAGAGTGTGAAAGGAAGGCTCGAACCCGTACATTCACCTAAAGGATTCACCGCTTATGTAGATTATGCGCATACACCAGGCGCCTTGCAAAACATATTGACAACTATTCATGAACTATTGGGAGAGAATGGAAGAATAATCACAGTCTGTGGCGCTGGGGGAAACCGTGACAAAGGCAAACGGCCATTGATGGCACAAGTGGTTGCACAATTGAGCGACTATGTTGTGCTCACGAGTGATAACCCACGGTATGAGGACCCACAAGACATTATCAATGATATGCTGGCAGGTCTTGACAAGGTTCAAATGGAGAAAGTGACAGGCATCATTGACAGGAAGGAGGCTATCCAAAAGGCTTGCGAAATGGCCAAGAAAGGCGATGTCGTGCTAGTAGCGGGAAAAGGACATGAGAAAAGGCAGGTAATCAAAGGGGTGGAGGTTTACTTTTCCGACATGGAAGTCCTCGGCGAAATATTCTCCAAGTGACGGGATACTCTGCCAAAGAGGCCGCTCTTGCAGCCTAAACATTTAGAGGATAAAAACATACTGACACATTTTTATCTCGACAGGCTTATTATTCCCGATTTATATTTAAATTTGCACGACTATTGTAATAAAGACACCGATGATGGCTTATTTCAATTTCGTCTATGACTACTTCGAGATTACAACCGCCACCGCAGCCATCAGGGCATTAACCATCAGATACCGGAAAAAGGAGAAGTGGAAAAAGTGTCGGAAATGTTTTACAAATATACCTTTCATGAGGCAACCACAGAATGATATCAATTATTAAACTCATCAGACCTCAACAATGGGTCAAGAATTTTTTTATTTTCTTGCCCTTGTTCTTCGACGGTAAAATTTTGGAATTTTACCGTCTTTTAGGAGTGATAGTGATGTTCTTTGTGTTTAGTTTAGCAGCAAGCGGAATATACTGTTTCAACGACATTCATGATATAGAATTAGATAAGTTACATCCCTATAAAAAAAATCGTCCGGTGGCTTCTGGAGCCATCAGCAAAAGTCAGGCCTATTCTCTAATGCTTTTTTGCGTCATCGCATCTTTCCTGCTTATGTTTTTTTACAATTGGCAATCAGGGGTTAGAGTGTACCTTTTATTGGGAGTCATCACATTTTATTTACTGATGAATATAGCCTACTGTATTTGGCTGAAGCAAATGGCTATAGTAGATGTCTTTATCATAGCAGTTGGATTCGTCTTGAGAGTTGTTGCAGGTGGCCTTTCTGCTTGTGTATACTTGTCACACTGGATTGTTTTGATGACATTTCTTTTAGCCCTGTTTCTTGCTTTCGCCAAACGAAGAAACGACGTAACTATTTATGAGAACACAGGTGTAAAAACCAGGAAGAACATTGCTAGATACAATCTGCCGTTCTTGAATCAGGCAATTGGCATTGTTGCGAGCATAACAATGGTCTGCTATATTATGTATACGGTTTCGCCCGAAGTCGTTGCTCGTTTTGATAATTCTTATTTGTATTTGAGTAGTATTTTTGTGTTGGCCGGCCTTATACGCTATTTACATATAACTATAGTAGACTCAAAAAGCGGGAGCCCTACAAGAATATTGATGAACGACAGATTTATACAGGCTACGATTTTGGGCTGGATTCTTACATTTGTAATCATCATATATTTTTTATAATATGCGAAATATCATCCTCATCTTGAGCAGTGTTATGCTCAATAGTACAGTCCAATTGTTTTAGCCTAATTCCTAATCATTCTTTCTGTTTTATGGCGAAAAGATGCATTGCTGTTTTCGATCTCGATGGCACATTAACCACAAAAGACACATTGCTTGAATTCATCAAGTTTGCATGTGGCGTCCCTCGGCTTTATTGGGGTTTTTTATTGTTTTGTCCTATCTTGATTTTGATGAAACTGCATTTATTTCCAAACTGGAAAGCAAAGCAAATGTTTTTTTCTCATTTTTTTAAAGGATGGGAATATAATGATTTCAAAGCGAAGGGGCAATTATTTGCCAATGAGATCGAAAAGATGGAAAACAGAAAGATGCTGGAGAAACTAAATGATCATTTAAATCATTCAGATGTGGTTTATGTGATATCTGCAAGTATCTTCGAATGGGTGCAGCCTTGGTGCGAAAAAATAGGTGTCAGTAGGGTTCTGGCCACGCAAATAGAAGTAGATGCTAATGGCATTATTTCAGGTAGGTTCGCAACCAAGAACTGCTACGGCAAGGAAAAAGTCAGAAGATTGCTTGAAGTAGAACCTGAACGTCGCTCATATATTCTCTATGCTTATGGAGATAGTCGTGGAGACAAGGAGATGATAGCGTTCTCCGACTATGGCTCTGAAGTATAAGGCGAAACATCCAGGCGTGGAAATATCTAATTGCCACATTTTTATCTCGACAGACTTGTTATTCCCGATTTTTATCTAAATTTGCACGATTATTGTAATAAAAGACCACTGATGATGGCTGATATAGAGCATCCTTGTCTAAGGTTTTCGTCGAACATAAATATTCGATATGATTTATAATTCATTCAATTTTATTGTCATATTCCCTTTGCTGTTCTTGCTTTATTACGCTATACCGGCAAGATTTCTCAGGGCGAGAAACGCCTTTCTGCTGATAACCAGTTACTTGTTGTATATACAATGGAAACCTTCATATACTTTCGTCCTGTTGGGTGTCACTTTGGTTACGTACGGGGCCGCTATTTTGTTGGAGAAGACGAAGCATCCTAAGCGTGTGCTCACGGCAGGAGTTGTGCTGTCGCTGTTGCCTTTGGTTGGTTTCAAGTATTTCAATTTTGTCAATGACAGCATCCGTGATATCCTTTCATTATGTGGATTTGACTGTCATCTTGAAGGTCTCAACTGGGCCATTCCCGTAGGCATTTCCTTTTTCACGTTTCAGGCTTTAGGCTACCTCTTCGACGTGTATTACAAGAGAATAGGGGCAGAGCGCGATTTCCTCACCTACGCCCTGTTTGTTTCGTTTTTCCCTTCCATCCTTTCGGGACCCATCAACAAGGCATCTCTGGTGATACCCCAGTTGAAGGCGCTGCGCCAGTATTTCGACTATGACAAGGCTGTGAAGGGACTGAAGATGCTGCTATGGGGAATGTTCATGAAAGTGGTGGTGGCCGACCGCGTGGCTCTTTATGTCGACATTGTTTTTCCGTCCTACTTGAATTATAAAGGTTCCACTTGTTTTGTGGCCAGTATTCTATACACCATTCAGATATATGCCGATTTCGGGGGCTATTCACTCATGGCTCTCGGAGTGGGAAAGATTTTGGGGTTCGAACTGACAGAGAACTTCCGGCGTCCTTATTTCTCCTATAGCATAACTGACTTTTGGCGGCGTTGGCATATTTCTCTTTCCACGTGGTTGAAAGATTATGTATATATACCCTTAGGGGGGAGCCGTTGCAGCAAGGCGCGTAATTATTGGAATATTTTTGTCACTTTCTTGGTGAGCGGTATTTGGCATGGAGCCAACTGGACATTCGTGGTCTGGGGCATTTTGCATGGCTTGTTCCAGATTGTGGAGAAGATGACAGGACAAAACAAATGCAAATATGGTGTCATGGGAAAAAGTATCAAGATTCTTGTCACTTTCTTGTTGGTGAACTTCTTGTGGATTTTCTTCCGCTCGGCATCTATAGGCGATGCGTGCGGGATGATTTCACTCATTTTTAGCCCGAGTTTTTTCTCTGCTCCTTTTCTTTCTTCGCCACCCACCTCAGTGCTGATAGTATTGTCTGTCATCCTTTTATTGTTGAAAGACGTGCGCGACGAGTTCTTCCCAAACCGTATACCTCTGATGAACAGTAAGCATGTTTTTGTAAGATGGTGTACATATGTCATGCTTGTGTTCTTCATACTCCTTTCGGGGGTGTTCAATTCCGACCAATTCATTTATGCAAATTTTTAGACCGACATGAAGAAGTTTTTTATTAAAATGGCTGTGTTGCTCCTCATTCTGGCAGTGGGAGACTTCTTGATAGGCAAGGGCATGGACTATGTCTACGCAAATGTGATGTCGGGTGGGCAAAGGCGAAACGATTTCATTGCCAACGAAATGGACGCTGATATTCTGGTCTTCGGGTCTTCAAGAGCAATTCATCATTACAATGCGCAGTTGATACAAGATTCTCTCGGTCTATCTTGTTATAACTGCGGTCAGGACGGCAATGGTATCATGCTTGACTATGGGCGGCTACTGTTGGTCAAGAAACGCTATACGCCAAAGTGTGTCATTGTGGATGTTACCCCGGGCTACGACTTGCTCAAGTCGACGGATGGTATCGATTTGGGGTGGTTGAGGCCATATTATGATAACGAGGGCATCAAGGCCATGTTCGCCGACATCGACGGCAAGGAGAAATACAAGATGCTCTCGTCGGCGTATCGATACAATTCTTTTTTTCTCACGAGACTGGCCTCTTACCTTTCCGGTAAGGTGGAAGAAGACAAGACTAAAGGCTTTATGCCTATTGACTCACGCCCCGGCGATGTCAGGATAAACAAGATGCTGTCGTTCTCCGACGTGGAATACGACAGTTTGAAACTTGACTATTTCAGCAAACTCATCGATTTGGCGGCAGGGTCACGTCTCTATTTTGTCATTTCACCGGTATGGTATGACATGAAGACCAGACGAGAAGAGGAAATCAAGCCTCTGAAGGCCATTTGCCAACAAAAGGGCATTCCCTTGGTTGATTTCACCAACCACCCCAAATACTTGCGCAACGACTCCCTGTTTAATGATGGAACACATCTCAATAGCCTGGGTGCAGACATTTTTTCCAGGGATATCGTGCAAATCCTCCGGGAGGACAAAAGATAAGTCAATGTATTTCTTTCATTTATTGATTTGATGTAATGAAAATAGCAGTTATTGGCGCTGGTGTTTCTGGCTTGAGCGCAGCCCGTTTCTTAAAGGATGAGTGCAACGTCACCATATTCGAGAAAGAAGACAGACCAGGTGGCTTGATCAGGTGTGAAGAACCTAAAGGGCTGTTTCATATTTGTGGCGGTCATGTATTCAATTCAAAACGACAGGATGTTTTGGATTGGTTCTGGCAGTTCTTCGACAAGGAAAATGATTTTGTCAGGGCCGACAGAAACAGTGTGGTGTTTTTCAACGATCAGTTGAAGGTGCCTTATCCCATTGAAAACCATGTCTATTTGTTTGATGAGAAAACGCAGCGTGCTTTCATCAATGACATCTTGGAGATATACAAGAATGAGCACAATAACCCCCAAAATTTCGAGGATTTTCTCAGAGCTCGTTTTGGGGATACTCTTTATAGGTTGTATTTCAAGCCATACAACCAGAAGGTATGGCGGCGGTCTCTCCGTGACGTTCCCTTGTCATGGCTGGAAGGCAAACTGCCCATGCCGACGGTTGAGGAAATGGTCTATAACAATATGAATCACGTAGAAGAAAAACAGTTTGTTCATTCTACTTTCTGGTATGCCAAGCACCATGGTTCGCAATTTATCGCATCGAAGTTGGCAGAGGGACTGGACATCCGTTATGGTAAAGACGTCGGAAACATCCATTTCAATGGCTCTCAATGGATTGTAGATGGGCAGAAATTCGATAAAGTTGTGTTTTGCGGCAATATCAAGGATATGGTAAGAAGCATAAGTGGTGTAGACCTGTCTCCATTCCATGAACCTGTTCAACGCCTGCAATACCATGGTACGACAAGTGTGTTCTGTGAAATGGATGACAATCCATACAGTTGGATTTATCTGCCGAATGATGACTGTGAGAGCCACCGCATGATTTGCACAGGCAACTTCTCTCCTTACAATAACCCTGAGGGTATCAAGACTTGCACCGTGGAGTTCACCGATGAAATCTCTGAGGAGGAAATCATGGCTAACCTGGAGAAAGTGCCATTCCACCCCCAATACATTACCCATCGTTTCAACAAGTATACTTACCCAATACAAGACAAAGACACAAAGATGTTGGTTGGCAGCATCAAGAAAAAACTCAGTCCGTATGGCTTTTATTTCACAGGCAGATTTGCCGACTGGGAATACTACAACATGGATATGGCAATGGGCGCAGCAATGGATTTATGTAAACAAAAATCATTATGGAAAAGAAATTAGCGTTGTTGGTGGTTTATAACCATAGATATGACAAAAACATACCTGTCATAGATAAGATTTATCAGAATAGGTTTTCACATGTTTTCCATTTGGTTCCATTTTATGATGGTGAGCAGGAGAATGTGATACCGGTCTATGATAGTTCTCACCGTTTCCAAAATTATATTGCACAGGCGTATCCTCATTTGCGACACAAAGGCTTTACCCATTATTTGGTAGTGGCCGATGATATGTTGCTTAATCCCAGGATTAATGAGAATAGTTTATGGGAACAGACGGGATTGGACATACATGATTGTTACATCTCACGGATTTCCATCATACAGACAAGGAAGCATTTCTGGACCCATTCTGTGAAGGCTCTGAAGTATAAGGTGAAACAGCCTGGCGTGGAAATATCCAACATCCTTCCAAGTGTGGAAGAGGCAAAATTGAGATTTGCCAAACATGGCATTCCCACTACAAAGGTTCCTTTTGGCAGATTGATTCCAAGAGATGGAAGTTTTTTTAACAATTGTTCGGTTTTTTACAGGAAGGTTCTTAAGGAAATGCCTTTTTCATTGAAAATGGACTATCCTTTGGTTGGTGGATATTCAGACATCTTCTTGGTCACGGAAAAAGAAATGCCCAAGTTCTGCCAGTATTGTGGCGCTTTTGCTGCTTCCAACTTATTTGTGGAGATAGCCATTCCCACTGCTCTATTCCTTACTGCGTCGTCAGTGAAATACAACCAGGATGTGAAGTTGAAAAGAGGTGATATTTGGGGGTATAATATCAAAAGACTTGAAAAAGAAAACAATCAGGATCTGAACAAGTTGATGGATAATTATCCGGAGCATATCTTTTTCATTCACCCCGTCAAACTGTCAAGGTGGAGTTTTTCAGAGTAAGTGTTACACCGTATAAGTTGGAGAATATTGTAAAACATGGAATATAATCTTCCTAAAACGGTGACTTTTCTCAATTTTTTGTCTAACTTTGCCATGCCTGTCGAAGTCTGGTGGGCTTGTAAATGCGCCACTAAGTGATAGTAATATTATTACCGACATGGCAATTCATACGTCGAAACAAATGCAAAAAACAGATAACGCATGAGCAACATATTATTGTTGAGAATCCTCAAAAGGGTGAACTTCCTGTTTGGTGACACACTGTATCTGAGGTTGTTCTATTATTTTGCCATGGGCAAGAAACTTGACTTGGAAAACCCCAAGACAATGAACGAGAAACTGCAATACCTCAAGTTAAAGCAGCGTGAACCTATGCTCACCTCTTTGGTTGACAAAATCGCTGTTAAAAATATTGTCGCGGAAAAAATCGGACAGGAGTATGTCTGTCCGCTCTTGGGCGTATGGGATTCATTCGACGAGATAGACTTTGATGCCTTGCCCGACAGTTTTGTCCTGAAGACGAATCATAGCGGCGGCAACACAGGGGTGGTGATTTGCAAAGACAAGAAATCTTTTGACGTGGAAACTGCCCGAAAGAAATTGACCATTTCAATGAAAGAAGACATTTATCCCGTTTTTCGTGAGTGGCCATACAAGAATGTGAAGAAAAGAATCTTTGCGGAGAAATTCCTGGGCGAAAACCTGGTGGACTATAAGTTCTATTGTTTCAATGGAGATGCCGACTGTGTCTTGTTGTGCATTGACCGCCAGAAAGGCAGTCCGAAATTTTATTTCTTCGACCGTGACTGGAATCTGCTGAGGTACAACAAACGGGGGAAGGCGGCTCCCGAGGGCTTCACCCTGCCAAAACCGGATAATATGGATTTGCTCTTCCACTTGGCTTCCAAAATGTCGGAGGGGTTCCCGTTTGTGAGGATGGACTTTTTCGATGTCGACGGCAAATGCTATTTCGGAGAATATACTTTTTATCCGGCAAGTGGGGTCGATGAGAACAGGCTTCCCGAGACCGACAGGTATTTTGGCGACAAGATAGACCTGTCGCTTTGCGGCCAGTTCAAAAATCATTTTTCTATAGATTCTTCCCCTCATTCCTCGAGTAGGAGGGCGCCCAAGGATGAGCAGGCCTGTGTCGGTAAGACGAATCATTTGTATAACGGCATTAGATACGTTTTGCAGAAAGTGCTGTTCCGCCTGACATCATTTTTCTCCGATGAGCAATATCTGCGCTTGCAGTTTTATCTTACAATGGGGCGGCGGCTCGACTTGGAGCATCCACGGACAATGGATGAGAAATTGCAGTGGCTGAAACTGCATCAACACGACAGGAAATACACCAATATGGTAGACAAACTGGCAGTGAAAGATATTGTCTCGAGTCAGTTGGGTGAGCAGCATGTGGCTCGTGTCCTGGCTGTGTGGGACAATGTTGATGACATCGACATCTCGCAATTGCCCAATCAGTTCGTGTTGAAGACAACCCACAGCGGAGGTAATACCGGTGTGGTTATTTGCAGCGACAAGTCGGCTTTCAATCTCAAGAAGGCTAAAGCCAAACTTGCCCAGTCCATGCGCTTCGACATCTATCCACGATACAGGGAGTGGCCCTACAAGGATGTGCCGCGAAAGGTTTTCGCAGAGGAATATCTTGGAGACAACCTTACCGACTATAAGGTCTATTGCTTCGATGGTGACGCCGATTGCGTGTTGGTGTGCGTGGGCAGACAGAAACACCATACCCGTTATTATTTCTTCGACAAGGAATGGAAACTGTGCCCATATAACAGTTATGCTTTAGAGGCAGGCCCGAATTTCACCTTGCCCAAGCCTCCGTGTATCGACCGGGTCTTCGAGATGGCTTCATCCTTGTCGAAAGGCTATCCTTTCATTAGGATTGATTTCTATGACATCAATGGCAGGGTGTATTTCGGCGAATACACTTTCTATCCTTCCAGTGGATACCATACTACTTGGCTGCCGGGTACTGATGAGTATTTCGGCGAGAAAATCAATCTCGGCTTGTGCGAGGATTCCGGTCGGCAATGATGGTTATGCCCGCATGCCTTTGTTGAATGTATAATAAAATCATGGAGTAATGAATATTGCTGTAGTTTTGGCAGGAGGAAGTGGAACTCGCCTTGGCGGCGCTCTTCCAAAGCAGTTTCTCGAAGTAGAGGGAAAACCCATCATTGCCTATACCATCGAGGTGTTCCAGAAAAATCCGCGTATCGACGAAATAGTTGTCGTGTCGAGGGCAGAGAATGTAGACTTGATGTGGGACATCGTGCACCGCTTCCACTACGAGAAAGTGAGTAAGGTCCTCTTGGGTGGCAAGGAACGTTACGACTCAAGTCTGGCTGCCATTGCCGCCTACGACCATCCCGACGATGTGCTGCTCTTGCACGACGGGGTGCGGCCATTGGTAAGTCAGCAGATTATCGACCGTTGCTTGGATGCTATGGCCAGTTACAATGCCGTGGGCGTGGCGGTGAAGACCACTGATACTATTGTCGAGGTTGATCAGCAGGAGTGTATCGTTGCCACACCGCCGAGAAGTAGCCTTCGCAACATGCAGACCCCGCAGTGCTTCCGTCTCGGTGTAATCAGGAAAGCCTATGAAGTGGCACTCCGCGATCCCGCTTTTGTCACCACTGATGACTGTGGCGTAGTGGCCAAATACTTGCCCGAAGAACCAGTCTTCATTGTTGAGGGCGAGCCGACGAACATCAAAGTGACCTATAAGGAAGATTTGGCTTTGATGCGACAACATGTTTCTTTTTAACCCTCTGCGGGCAGAAAAACAATAGGCATTTGCCAAATTGGCGCAAATATAACGGTAGAATCCACAAATATTGCGAAAAAAACCATTTACGCCAAAAAAAGTGTCGATTTTGCATTGAAATCCCCGTTTTTTTTCTACCTTTGTGGCTTGAAAGCAATATAGCAGTTGATTGTGAATGCTGCGAGAATAGATTATGTGTTGAATTCCGTTGTCACTCCGTTCTTATTCATTGGGCATGGACAAAGGGCTCATTGTATATGTACGGGTGTGGATTAACAGTAACATTCTTCGAGGCGGTGTTTGCTGACTGGCTTTTTTCGTGTGTCATTATCCTTCGTTTTTATATAAAAGACGAGGTAGGGAAGTTGTGTGGCAAGGCGAAGGGTTGGCTCAATCCACAATCTGCTGCGTATGATATTGCTTGAATTCTTTCATTACTCACAATCAAAATATATATTGCTTTTTTCATCAAGTCATGGAGAGAATGGGGGGAGAGAACATCTCGCATGTTTCCCGCTTCATTATGACCAGCCTGTGGACGGCCGCCAATTGAATGCCTGTCCGTCGATGGGTTGGTGAATGTTTCCATGGAGACTGATGAAATAACCGTTAGCGTTTTCCAAAATGCCAAATTTTATCCACACTAAGGCGAATGACCAAATACTGGCATTCCTGACTTTCCTCTTCTTGGTAAGCAATTATCTTTTGGGAGCAAATGCTTATGGATCATGGGTGTTGCTTGGTGTCACCCTGCTGTTTTTAGTCTTGTCAAATTTCAAGTTCCAGTTCGAGACTTTCCATCTTTTCGTCCTGCAGTTCATCCTCTATTGCTATGCCACTTCAATGTGGGCGTATAACTACCGTACTGCCCTTACGATGGCCAACACACTAATGGAGTTGTTGATTTGCCTTAGCGTAATGTATTGGCATTTCAAGCGGTTTAGGGATGTGACACAATTGATGAACATCATGATGTGGGCAGGCTATGTGGTCGTTATTTATTCCTATTTCTATTATGGGGTCACTAATGTGGCAGTAACAGGAGAAGATAATGAGCGATTAGGTAACACATTCAATAATATCAATACCCTGTCGATGCTCGCGGCCACGGTGGTGGTTATCAATTTCTTTTTCTTCTTTTTCAGAAAAGCCTCATGGTTGATGATGGTGTTGGTCTTGATTGCTTTGGTATTTATCTTTAGGTCAGAGAGTAGGAAAAGCCTCGTCATCGTTGGTTTTGGAGTCTTGTTCCTATATTTCCTGAAATATATGAGGTCAAAGAAAAAGAGCCTGGCACCGTTTTTGAAATTCTTTGGGTTCTTCGTGTTGTTTGTGGCCATTTTGTTGGCATTGTCGAAAACAGCCTTGTTCGAGGGTGCCGCAAACAGGTTCATGGGCATGGTGTCGTGGTTTACGGGCGAAGGCGAGGTCGACGCTTCCACGGAGTTGCGTATGGAACTGAGAAATGTAGGCTGGGAGCAATTTCGCAAGACACCATGGCTTGGCGTAGGCATGAATTGCTCCCAATATCTTGCGTCGATGAACATTGGAGAAAGGATGTACCTCCACGACAATTATGCAGAAATGGCCTGCAACGGCGGTATTTTCGGCTTGATATCCTACTATTGCATTTTCGGCTACTTGTTCCTGCAGGAGCGCAAATACCTCAAGGTCGACGATATGGCCAACCTCGTGTTTACACTGATTGTCCTCAGGTTCATTACCGACATGGGTGCCGTGTCCTATTTTACCAAGGCCACATACCTGCAATTGATGATCTATTTCCTGCATTTGGAATCGTGCAAAATCAAGTACCCACAAATCAAATGAGAGGAAAAGGGATTAACCACTATAAAGACATAAAAAATCAAATCAACTATACTATATGAAAATACCATTCTCCCCCCCCTATATCGATGAGAGCGTCATCAGCGAAGTGGTCGATGCACTGCGTTCCGGATGGATTACAACAGGTCCAAAGGTAAAAGCCCTGGAAGCGGAAATAGCCAAGTTGAATGAGTCGAAAGCCGTACTGGGCGTCAATTCCTGGACTTCGGGTGCCATCTTGGTGCTGAGATGGCTGGGCATACAGCCTGGCGACGAGGTAATCATACCCGCCTATACCTATTGTGCCACTGCCATGGCGGTGGAATGGGCTGGAGGCAAGGTGGTGATGGTCGACTCGGGCGACGACTTCAATATCTCGGTAGAGGCCATTAGGAAAGCCATCACGCCACGTACAAAGGCTATCATCCCCGTCGATATCGCAGGTTTTCCCTGCGACTACGAAGCCATCATGAGGCTTGTCTGTTCTCCAGAAGTAAAGGCCATGTTTGTGCCGGCTTCTGAAGTGCAGGAGAAACTGCAACGCATACTTGTGGTGAACGACTCCGCCCATTCTCTCGGAGCCTATAACAATGGCCGTAGGAGTGGCTCGCAGACCGATATAGCCATCTTCTCGCTCCATGCTGTGAAGAATGTGACGACGGCAGAGGGTGGCGCCATCTGTTTCAACATGCCCGCTCCCTTCGACAACGAACAACTCTACAAGGATATGCGCCTCATGACGCTCAACTGCCAGACCAAGGACGCGTTTACCAAGAGTCAGGCAGGAGGGTGGCGCTACGATATCGTGGGAAGGGGAATGAAAGTGAATATGGCCGATGTCAATGCCGCCATCGGACTCGCCCAGATTCGCCAGTACGACAAGTTGCTGGCAGAGCGGAAGCGCATCTTCAATACCTATGACGAGATGCTCCGCCAGTACGACTGGGCCATCCTTCCGCCTTCGCTCACCGACACCCGCCAAAGTTCTTACCATGTCTATGCGTTGCGCATCAAGGGCATCACCGAACAACAGCGCGATGATATCATTTCCGAGATTTCACGCCATGAGGTGGCGGTCAACGTGCATTTCGTTCCGCTTCCCATGCTCTCCTATTTCCGGTCGAAGGGCTACGACATCAAAGATTATCCAACGGCATACAACAACTATTCCCACGAAATTTCATTGCCTGTTTATCCCCAACTCGACGACGAGAAAGTGAGGTTTGTGGCAAAGACACTGATTGAGGCTTACCAAACTGTAATCGAACGATAACCGGATGATCAGGTTCTTCGACATCCTGCTCTCTTCAATAGGGCTGATTTTGCTCTCGCCCTTGTTGCTGCTCATCTACATTCTCATCAGAATAGAGAGCAGAGGGCCTGGGTTCTATTCCCAGAAACGCATCGGAAAAGACGGCGTACCCTTCAGATTGTATAAATTCCGCTCCATGAGGATAGGTTCCGACAAGGGACACCTCATCACCGTGGGAAAGCGCGACAGCCGCATCACCAAGATGGGCTATGTCATCAGGAAATACAAAATCGATGAGTTGCCGCAGTTGTGGAACGTACTCATCGGCGACATGAGTCTTGTGGGGCCAAGGCCCGAGGTAGAGCGCTATGTGAGGCTCTACACGCCTGAGCAGAAAATCGTACTTTCCGTGAAGCCCGGCATAACAGATTATGCCTCCATCGCTTTCTCCGATGAGAATGTGCTCCTCGGACAGGCCGAGGACCCAGAGGAGATGTATATCAATGAAATCATGCCCAAGAAGATAGAGTATAACTTCCATTTCATCAATAACCGCACGTTGGGAGAGTATTTCAAAATCATCTTCATGACTTTCGGCAAGATACTGAAACATTAACATCATAGAACCATTTTATGGAAGAATCAACCAAATACCTTGAATTCCTGAAGTTTTGCCTCAATCCTGGCAGTGAGGTGCCGGAATGCATATCCAGCATCAACTGGCATAATTTGATGGATTTTAGCGTGAAACAATGTATCTCGGGATTGTATGTCCCCACGTTGTTGATGAAAGATGGGCGCCTTACCGCCGCCGACTTCAAGGGAAACAAACCTACCGACGATGATGTGATGGAGTGGGTGTTCGAGGATTTGAGATTGAGAAAGAAGAATGAAGTGCTCTTCGGACGTACGCAGAAGGCTTCGGAATGGTTTCTGGAGAATGGCTTCCGCAACTGCATCCTCAAGGGACAGGGCAACGCCATCCTCTATCCCGACCCCTATCTCCGTGCGTGTGGCGACGTGGACATATGGCTTGAGGGTACACGAGAGGAAATCCTTGCTTTTACCACGAAATATTACAACAGGCCGGCCTCCTCTCTCCACGTGCATTTCCCGATGTTTGGTGATGCAGAAGTAGAGGTGCATTTCAGACCGTCACGGTTCTACAATCCCAAGAAGACCAAGAAACTGTGGGAATATTTCGACGAGGTGGCGCCAGCACAGTTTGGCAACAAGGTTACCTCTCCCGACGGGAAGTACAGTTTCTTCGTTCCCACCAACGAGTTCAACCTGTTCTACCAACTCAGCCACATTTTCCGCCACTTCATTAATGAGGGAGTGGGACTGCGGCAGATCATCGACTATTTCTACTTGTTGCGCAAACGCTACGACGAGGGTGCCACACCCGAAGACACCAAAAAACTCATCGCCTTACTCAAGCGTTTTGGTATGTATGGCTTCGCCACTGCCATGATGTATGTGCAAAAAGAGGTGCTCGGACTCGACAGCAAATACCTTTATGCAAAACCCAACAAGAAGAAAGGGGAGTTCTTGCTTGAGGAGATGCTTTTCGCGGGAAACTTCGGGCATTCAGAGAAAAGGCTTCATGAGAAACTCGATTTGGCGGAAGGACATTTCAAGAGATTCTGGATATTGGAGAAGTTCAGGTTCCGTCTCGTCAGGTATTTCCCTTCCGAGGCCATCTGGATGCCCTACAAGGATGTAAGGGATTTCATCTACAGGAAAAAGAATGAGGCATCAGAGGACGACGATTGACCGCTAGCGTCAAACAAGTAAATATCACTATTCATCACATAACGACCTATGGTTTCCGCATCTAATCACTTAGTAATCATGGCAGGGGGAATTGGGAGCAGGTTCTGGCCCATGAGTACCTCGGAAAGACCCAAGCAGTTCATCGATGTGCTTGGCGTAGGAAAAACACTGTTGCAACTTACCTACGAGCGGTTCGAGGGAATATGCCTCCCCGAGAACGTATGGGTGGTCACCAATGCCAGGTATGCCGGCATCGTGCATGAACAACTCCCACAGGTGCCCGTGGGAAACATCCTCTCTGAGCCTTGCCGGCGAAATACCGCGCCATGCATCGCTTATGTGAGTTGGAAAATCAAGACCATTAACCCCAAGGCCAATGTGGTGGTGACACCCAGCGACCATGTGGTGACCAATGGGTCGGAATTCCGGCGCATCATCACTTCTTGCCTCGATTTCACCAGTGAGACCGACGCCATCGTCACCTTGGGCATGAAACCTACAAGGCCAGAGACGGGATATGGGTATATACAAGCCGACCTCTCTGCCAGTTCGGCACGCAACAGGGAAATCTACCGCGTCGACTCCTTCCGCGAGAAACCCGACGCACAGACAGCAGAGAAATATATCCGCAACAAGAGTTATTTTTGGAATGCCGGCATCTTCATCTGGAGGGTGAGCACCATCGTCAATGCCTTCAGGGTCTATATGCCGTCGCTCTCCAAGATCTTCGAGAATCTCGTGCCTTACTACGGATTGCCCGAGGAACAGGAACTCATCAACCAGAAATATCCTGAGTGCGAGAGCATCTCTGTCGACTATGCCATCATGGAGAAGGCTGCCGAAATATTTGTCTGCCCATCCGACTTCGGCTGGAGCGACCTCGGCACCTGGGGCTCGCTGCTGGCACAAACCCCAAAGGACCTTTACGGCAATTCAAAAATCGGTTCCAATATCTCGCTCTTCGATACGCATAATTGCATCATACACACCACGGAGGAGCGAAAGGTGGTGGTGCAAGGCCTCGATGGATACATCATCGCGGAGAAAGACGACACCTTACTCATCTGCCGTCTCTCCGAAGAACAGAAAATAGCACAATTCTCGGAATAAGACAATCATGGACAAGAAAAAAGCCCTTATCACTGGCATTACCGGACAAGACGGTTCCTATCTGGCAGAATTTCTCATCGACAAGGGATATGAAGTGCACGGCCTGCTTCGCAGGTCGTCGTCATTCAATACGGGTCGTATCGAACATCTCTATCTCGATGAATGGGTGAGAGACATGAAGAAGGAACGGCTCGTCAACTTGCACTGGGCCGACATGACCGACTCGTCGTCGCTCATCAGAATTATCGGAGAAGTGCATCCCGATGAAATCTACAACCTGGCAGCGCAAAGCCATGTGAAAGTGTCGTTCGATGTGCCTGAATACACTGCCGACACTGATGCCGTGGGTGTGCTCCGCTTGCTCGAGGCGGTGAGGATTGTAGGACTCGAGAAGACATGCCACATCTATCAGGCTTCCACCTCCGAACTCTTTGGGTTGGTGCAGGAGGTGCCACAACGCGAGACTACACCGTTCTATCCTCGTTCGCCATACGCCGTGGCCAAACTCTACGGCTATTGGATTATGAAGAACTACCGCGAGAGTTACGGCATGTTTTGCTGCAATGGCATACTCTTCAACCATGAGAGTGAAAGACGGGGTGAGAACTTCGTCACCCGCAAGATAACGCTTGCTGCCGCGCGCATAGCGCAGGGATTCCAGGACAAACTCTACTTAGGCAACCTCAACTCGCTGCGCGACTGGGGGTATGCCAGGGACTATGTGGAGTGTATGTGGCTCATCTTGCAGCAACCAAAGCCCGATGATTTCGTCATCGCCACCGGTGAGTATCACACGGTGAGGGAGTTTGCCACCTTGGCGTTCGAGGCCGTGGGTATTGCGCTCGAGTGGCAGGGAGAGGGAGTGGATGAGAAGGGCATCGACAAGGCCACAGGCCGTGTGCTCGTCGAGGTCGACCCCAAATACTTCCGTCCGGCAGAGGTGGAGCAACTGTTGGGCGACCCCTCAAAGGCCAAGAACCTGTTAGGATGGAACCCACGCAAGACTTCTTTCCACGACCTTATCAAAATCATGGTGGAGCACGACATGAAATTCGTCAGGAAATTGTATCTCAAGGCTAAACTTCCTGAGTAACACATTTTTCATACGATGTTAGACAAACAATCCAAGATTTATGTGGCTGGACACCGTGGCCTGGTGGGCTCTGCCATTTGGAACAACTTGCTCAAGCGTGGCTATACCAATCTCGTGGGGCGTACGCATGCCCAACTCGACTTGCTCGATGGTGTGGCAGTCAAGGCATTCTTCGATGAGGAGCAACCCGATGCGGTGGTGCTCGCTGCCGCCCATGTGGGGGGCATCATGGCCAACCTTACCTATAGAGCGGATTTCATTTACCAGAATCTGCAGATTCAGCAGAATGTCATCGGCGAGAGTTTCCGCCATGGAGTGAAGAAACTGCTCTTCCTTGGGTCTACGTGTATCTATCCTCGCATGGCGCCACAGCCCATGCGTGAAGATGCCTTGCTCACGTCGGAACTCGAATATACCAACGAGCCCTATGCTATCGCGAAGATTGCGGGGCTGAAGTTGTGCGAGAGTTTCAGCCTGCAGTATGGCTGCAACTATATTGCTGTGATGCCGACCAACCTCTATGGGCCCAACGACAATTTCCATCTCGAAAACAGTCATGTGTTGCCTGCCATGATCCGTAAGGTACATCTGGCCAAGTGTCTCAATGAGGGCAACTGGGACAGTGTGCGTCGCGACCTTGGTGCAAGGCCGGTAGAGGGTGTGGGAAGTGAGGCATCCGAAGAAGATATCCTCGGCATATTGGCAAAATACGGCATCTCGCCCAAGGCTGTCACACTATGGGGGACAGGAGCACCGCTCCGCGAGTTCCTGTGGAGTGAGGACATGGCTGATGCCAGCGTGCATGTGCTCCTCCATGTCGATTTCAAGGACACTTATGCCCCGGGATGCCGCGAGGTGCGCAACTGCCATGTCAATGTGGGTACGGGAAAGGAACTCACCATACGCCAACTGGCTGAGAAGGTAGTGGCAGAGGTGGGCTTTCAGGGCGAATTGCGCTGGGATGCCTCCAAGCCCGACGGCACGCCGCGCAAACTCATCGATGTGAGCAAACTCCACGCCTTGGGATGGCATCACCAAGTAGAAATCGACGAGGGCATACACCGTCTCTATGAGTGGTACCTGCACGACAACCATCATGTTTCCAGATGAGCCTATATGTTGTTTTTTTGAAATGATTGTGAGAAAATGACTATCAATTCTTTCCTCTTCTGGCTCGTCTTTCCTTTTATCTTTCTTCTTTATTGGGTTATTCCCTCATTAAAGCCCCTTTGGAAAAAATGCTTCCTTATCCTGGTAAGTTATCTCATCTACATGAGTTTCTTCGCATGGCATGCGTTGGTGCTGATGTATGTCACCGTGATTACTTATTGGGGCGCAAGGATCATTGAAAAAAAGGAAAAAAGGCGGAAAGCAACGATATGGGCGCTTCTTTCCGCTTCTTTCGCTCCCCTGTTTTTCTTCAAGTACCTTGATTTTTTTGCCAGTAGCACCTCAATAGCCTTGGGGTGGATGGGAATCCATTTCGAGGTGGCAGGACTCAACTGGGCCATTCCTGTAGGCTTGTCGTTCTTCTCGTTGCAGGCCGTAGCCTATATGGTAGAGGTATATTACGGAAAGACAAAGGCAGAGACGAATTTCGTGGATTATATCCTCTTCCTGTCTTTCTTCCCGCACATCATCTGTGGTCCTATCAGCCTGTCGAAAGAGTTGCTGCCACAGATTAAGAAACCTCAGCCATTCAACTACGCACTCGCGTCGAGTGGAATGAAGAGAGTGGTGTGGGGAATGTTCCTGAAACTGGCCGTCGCCGACAGGGCAGGACTGTTTGTCGACCATGTCTACGGGCATTTTGACAGGTTCACCGGATCTGACTGCTTCCTCACAAGTGTCATCTACTCCATACAGGTATATGCCGACTTCGCGGGATATAGCATGATGGCTATAGGCGTGGCCAATCTCTTGGGATACAAGTTGCCCGAGAATTTCCGGCGACCTTATTTTGCCGTGACGGTGGGTGACTTCTGGCGAAGGTGGCATCTCACCTTGTCGAGGTGGCTCAAATACAACATTTACATCCCTCTGAAGGGAAGTAGATGCAGTAAGCCCCGCAACTATTTCAACCTCATTGCTACGTTCACGGTAAGTGGTCTCTGGCATGGTGCCAACTGGACTTTCGTATTTTGGGGAATGACCCATGGCATTTCTATCGCCGTGGAGAAAATGCTGAAAATACACAAGTTCGAACATATCAGCATGCCTGTCAGGCTAATGAGGATTTTCATCACTTTCAATATTGTCAACTTCTCACGCTTCTTCTTCCGCATGCCTACTCTGACGGATGCTTTCAATCTCATAGGGCACACTTTCTCCGACCTTGCTTCACCGCTTACCCAATTGCATGAGCCAAGCCTGATCTATTTCTTGCTGGTATTGCCTATATTGGTTGTCGTGGATGTGTATCAAGAGTTTTTTGAGGGGAAGTTCAATGTCGTGAGGAGTAAATATGCACAATGGGGTGGTTATACGTTCCTTGTCCTTGTAATACTGATGTTGGGCGTGCTCGACGGAGGGGAGTTCATATATGCACAATTCTGAAATGCGACGGTTTTGTATCAATTGCTTGATATTCCTTCTCATTGTTGCCGCCTGTGACTTCGCGATAGGTCAAGGCCTCTCCTATTGGAGGACAAACAAGAGCGAGGGATTTGTGGGAAACATAGAATACTCCTATCGGCGGAGTACTGACGATGTGATGGTACTTGGTGCCTCCCGGGCCACCTTCCATTATGTGCCGGATATCATTGCCGATTCCTTGGGATTGTCGTGTTGTAATTGCGGACGCTATGGCATGGGCATCCTTTATACTTATGGCAGGTGGAGGATGATGAAAAGCCATCATGTCCCCAAACTGATTCTGTATGATGTCACTGCCAACGATTACGATAGAAAAGAGGAAAACGCGAGATTCATCAATGACCTCAAACCCTATTATGATTGTGATGGGATGAAGGAGCTGTTTGAGGATGTGGATTCAATGGAGAAATTCAAGGTGCAGTCGTTGCTGTATCGCAACAATTCCAAGTTGCTGGATATCTTTGTTGGCCACATGATGGCAGATGAGATGAAGAAAGGCTATATCCCTCTTCATGGTACGTTGGGAAAGCATTACTTGAAAAAAGATACTCCCCATACTATTTGTCCCTTGAAGATGAAGTATATGGAGAAATTCATTCAGGAGACCCAGAAGGACCACGTGACCGTCATTTTCCTCATCAGTCCATACTATGTGCACGATTTTGCCACTTTCCCCGACGAACTGAAGAATTTGTTCGACAAGTATCATGTCGCCTATTTCGACTATTCTAATATGGAGGGCATTTCAGGCCATCCCGATAAGTTTATTATCACCAAGCACATGAATGACATTGGAGCAAGGGAGTATACCCGGCGTATTATCCCTCAGGTAAGGAAAGTGCTACGCGATGCCGGCATTGAATGTCGTGGGGCATCGCAACAACAGGCAACTGTCTGATGCTTATGAAGGCAAAAGTCTCGGTTGTCATACCTATATATAATGTAGAGGACAAGGTCGCCCGCTGCTTGGAGTCCATTTTGACGCAAAGCCTCCACGACCTTGAGATAATCGTGGTCGACGACGGTACACCCGACAATTCGATGCAGGTGGTCGAACGCTACGCTGCTGGCGACAACCGTTTCCGCGTCGTTGCCCATGAGCGCAATCGTGGACTGATGCAGGCACGCAAGACGGGTTACATGATGGCCGAGGGCGATTATGTGCTGTTCTGCGACAGCGACGACTACCTGCCGCCCCGTGCCGTGGAGACATTCTACAATGAGGCCATGCGCACTGGTGCCGATGTCGTCTCTGGCGACTTGACGCTTGTCTTTCCCGTCGATGACCGGCAGGAAGTGAGGGGGGCGGTCCTGAGGTATGGCTCGGCAATGATTCCTGTTTACAAATCGTTGTTGCTCGATGAGTACCATCACAACCTCTGTGGAAAATTATTCAGGCGTTCGCTCTTGCAAGACCACGACTATACCACCATTGAGCATTTCACCAACGGCGAAGACGGATTCCTGTTTTATCAGGTGATGGAGCATGTCGCCAAGGTGGTGCATTTGCAGAAACCACTTTACTGCTACGTCCAGAACGACAAGTCGTCAACAAGATTCCGTTATGGTGAAAATGCCATCCATAGCATATGTATGCTCAACCAACTCCGGCTCAAGTTGGCTGAGAAATATCCTGAAATCAGGAGATACGCACAGGCAAAAGTATCGGAAGTGGTAAGTAGTTTATATGCGAGAGGGTATGACAAGGATGCCAATCTTGACAAATATGTTGTGGATTGCTCCCTGTCTGGGTATGCTTCCCCAGGAAATGTCTTCAAGTACAATCCCCTACCAAAGGCCTGCAGGTTGTTTGTAAAAAGGTTGTTGGCATGATTTCCACATTTGTTGTTATAATCCCGAGGGCAGAGGCCTAGTCATCAACCTTGCGCAGGAAAAACAGCAAGAAGAAATGACTTTTTCTAGAGTATAATCCATGGCAGACAATCTCAAGCAAAAGACTATCTCTGGCGTAGTATGGATCAGTATCCATAAGTTTGCCATCATATTCCTTGACTTCATTTCGGGTATTGTGTTGGCACGCTTGCTTACCCCCCATGACTATGGTGTGGTGGGCATGTTGGTGATTTTCCTTGCCTTGGCACGTACTTTCATCGATGGTGGGTTTGGATCTGCCCTCATCCAGAAGAAACAGCCTACCAGCGAAGACTATTCCACTATCCTGTATTGGAACTTAGGCCTTTCTGTCACCCTTTATGCGATTCTTTATGCTTGTGCTCCTCTTGTTGCGCGTTTCTACGACCTTGACTTGCTTTGCGACGTGCTTCGTGTGCAAGGTCTCGTCCTGATTATCAACGCAGTGCGTATCGTGCAACGCAATCAATTGCGCAAGCGACTGGAATTCAAAAAAATAGCCTATGTCAATGTTACTGCCAATGCCATTGCCCTTGTGGTAACCATATATTTGGCATGGAAAAATTGGGGCGTGTGGGCATTGGTGGTTCAACAGTTGCTGGTCAGTGTTATCACAACCAGTTTATATTGGATTACTGCTAAATGGTATCCTTCTCTGGTGTTCTCCGTCAAGTCGTTCAAGGAACTCTTCAGTTTCGGCGGTTTCATCCTGCTTTCCAATCTTTTTAATACCTTATGCAATAATATCCAAGGCCTGCTGATAGGTAAGATATACAAATCATCGACGTTGGGCTATTATTCCAAGGCAAGTTCAACGGAGAGTTATGCATCCACGTTTATTTCCAACGTACTCAGTCAGATATCCTATCCCGTCATGTCTGAAGTGCAGAACGACAAGACGAGGATGATATCCATCCTGAAGCGATTCATTGGTGCATCGGCTTACATGACATTCCCCATGCTGCTTCTCTTAATGTTGCTGGCAAAGCCTATCTTCGTCTTGCTCTATTCAGACAAGTGGCTGACAAGTGTTCCCTATTTCCAAATCCTATGCTTTGCTGGCATAGCCACCTGTCTGCAAAACATCAACTATTTTGCCGTGGCTGCTGTCGGCAAGAGCAAGGCCATTTTAAAGTGGACGATAGTGAAAAGAGTCACCGGCTTGGTACTGACCATTGCTGGTTTGTGGGCATTTGGCATCTATGGCATGCTGGTAGGTGGCGTGCTGACTTCATGGATCATATACTTGGTCAATGCAGGGTTGGTTTCCAAATATGTCGGTTATACTGGGATACAGCAATTCCGGGATTTGCTGCCCATTATCTTGGCCTCCTCTGTGGCCTTCCTTGGCGCATACTTGTTGGGACAGTTACTTCCCATTTCGGGAAACCCCATGGCATTGATTCAGTTGTTGGCATTCATCGCCATATACCTTGTTATCTCCATCGGTTTCAAGATGGAGTCGTTTTTTTCAACTAAGGATATGGCAAGTGTGTTGCTGAAAAAGGTTTTGCAAACGCTCCGGAAATGAAAGCCCTTGGATGAGCCATTGCTCATGGCATGGTCGTCCGAAAACAGTCAATCAAATACAACCATTATGGGAATAATGAGGATTCTTGATGATTTTCTTCGAGAGAAGCGAAAGAAGGCCGTTTCCGAGAAATGGAAGCGCGAACTGACCTCGAGTTTCAAAAACTTGAAGACGCATCGTCGACTGACAAAAGAACAGAAAAAGGAAATCCAGGAGTTTTACAAAAGCGTCATAGGCAGAGAAATAGATCTCTATTCACATGAGTATTTCTATTCGCGCACAGGTCTGTATTCCAAATACTATGTGCCTACCAACTTGCATCAAGTGGAACTGCTTGGAAGAGCGAACATGCTCCCCTACACCAACGCTTATGGCGACAAAAATATGACCGATGTCTTTCTTAAAGGTGTGCGGCAGCCTCATACCTTCTTGAAGAACATCAATGGCTATTACTATGTGGAGGGCAAGCCTGTAACCGAAGAGCAGGCAGTGGAGCAGTGCAGTCAATTGAAAGGCATGCTCATCAAGCCAACTCTTTTCTCCCGTGGTAAAGGCATCCAGGCCCTTGAGGTGACCGATGGCATCACCAATATCGATGGCATGACTGTCGGTGAATTGTTCAGGCAGTATAAAAAGAATTTCCAGATTCAGGAACGACTGAAGCAGCATGCGCAGATGAGTATGCTCAATCCATCTTCTGTCAACACAATAAGGATTATTACCTTTCGCTCAGGTATGGAAATCTTGGTCATCAGCGTGGTGGTTCGCATAGGTCGGAAAGGCGCTGTCATCGACAACCAATGCGCGGGAGGCATCAGTGCTGTAATCAACGAGGAAGGCCGATTGGGGAAATATGGTTTCGGGGGTTTCGACCAGGACGATATTCTGACCACCGACACAGGAACTGTCTTGGAAGGCTTCCAGATTCCATCTTTCGACAAGGTAGTGGAGAAGGTGAAGGAACTGCATTTCCAACTCCCGTTCTTCGACCTCATAGGGTGGGATATGGCAGTGGCAGAGGATGGGGAGCCCGTTCTGATAGAATGGAACACCCGTGTAGGGCTGAGTCAGTCGGCCTATGGTCCTGGTTTCGGGAAATACACCGAAAGAATCTTGAGGGAATTGTGGCCAAGGAAGAATACCAGGGTTTTCTAACCATCGGCAAGACGGCATCATCCATCAGATATCAGTTATGAAACGAACGGTCATTGTCATAGGCCAAAGTTACTCCGGACGTCTGAGCATAGCACGTTCTGTTGCCGAGATAGGTTGTGAGGTCATCCTCATCGCATTGGTTCCTTACAGAAAAGACGGGAAATCATTGTATGACGTCAAGCCAAACGACGGCTATTCGAAGTAT
>JAEEGJ010003890.1_pt1 | contig 53549 bp, 32 predicted proteins | sample 8958761 | NCBI WGS metagenome assembly JAEEGJ01 (sample SAMN16246546, study PRJNA631951) | gut metagenome | biome: gut microbiome; feature: rumen; material: RS-attached | host: Bos | place: Iran: Karaj | collected 2018-10
CGACCCGATGGCAGTACACCCGATTGCGGGCTACGACAAGGAAATCTACGTGAAGCCGACGCTCAAGAACCCGAACATAGTCGTGGGCGACTTCACCTACATTGCCGACAGCGAGTTCGAGAGCCACGTAACGCACCTTTACCCGTGGAACAACGACAGACTAGTTATCGGCAAATTCTGCCAGATTGCGGCGGGAGTGGAGTTCGTAATGAACGGGGCGAACCACCAGATGAACGCAGTCTCGACATTCCCGTTCTACACGCTCGCTGGCTGGGACATGAAGGCGCCCGCCCCTGCGGACATGCCGCTCAAGGGCGACACGATTATCGGGAACGACGTATGGATTGGCCAGAACGCGACGATACTCCCCGGAGTACATATCGGCGACGGAGCGATCATCGGCGCAAGTAGCGTCGTAGGCAGCAACGTGGAACCCTACACGATTGTCGCGGGGAACCCGGCGCAGTTTATCCGCAAGCGTTTCGATGAAGAACTTACGAACCTGATGCTCGAATGGCGCTGGTGGGACAAGCCCATTGAAGAAATAAACTCGCTCATCCCGGTACTCACGAGCAGCGACTTGACAGAAGTCAAGAAGAAAGTTAAAGAGATGCTGGGGAAGTAGCCCGGCACTAATTACACGAACACGACTTCGTTACCGACGCGCGGGGATTCCGTGCGGTTCGGGAGACCACTCTCCGTGTCGGCGTAGCCGATGGCAACGGAGGCGTACACGCGTTCGTCTTCCTTGAGACCGAGGCCGCGCAGGTATTCGAGAAGCGCCGGGTCCTCGTTCAGCCACTTGAGCTGGTTGATGTAGCAGCTGCCCAAGTCAAGCTCGTTCGCCGCAAGCATCATGTTCTCCACCGCGCATGCCACGTCGGCCATGTTGTTGCCGTATTCCTTCCTGTTCGCGACCACAATCAGCACGGGCGCCGTGTAGCAGAAGGAATAGTTGCCCTTGCGCGAAAGCGTGATGGAATTCTTGAGGCTCTTGTACAGATCCTCGCGGAGTTCCATCGCGGCAAAGGCGGACTGCACGAGTTCCTTGAGCTTCGCAATCACCGCAGCATCCGAAATCACGAAGAAGTGGTTTGTCTGCGCATTGCCACCGGTAGGGCCGAACTGACCCGCCGCGACAATCTGTTTCAACTTCTCGAGTTCGACAGGCTGTGCCTTGAACTTGCGGGTACTGCGACGCGTCTTGATAGCTTCAAGTGTGTTCATGATAAACCTTCAACTGGATCCTTCGACTCGATGCCTCGCGGCATCTCGCTCAGGATGACACTTCCTACTTATCCAGCGGCATAATCAGGATACGGGATTTCCGCTTCTGGTTGTAGTGGTCGCGCTTGCTCTTCGGCAAATCCTCGACCGTACCATCCTCGAATCCGAAGTGGTAGAACCAGTCAAGCGCCTGCGTAGTGAGCAGGAAGAGCTTCTTGTAGCCCTTCATGCGGCCGACAGAAATGAGATGACGCACGATGGCATCGCCAATGCCCGACTTGCGGTAGTTCGCGCCCACCGCAATGCCGGCGACTTCAGCCATGCCGTCCTCAAATTCATGCAACGCACCGCAACCGTGAATGCTGTTGTCGATGCTGTACACCACGTAGTCCTTGAGCTTTTCGGAAATGCTTTCCTGCGTACGCGGCACCAGGTAGCCCTTCGCAATGTAGTCCTGCATGATCCGGAGAATATCCGGAATATCTTCGATGTTCGCGGGCCGGATACTCGAGTACTGGTTCGCGTACACCATGGTACCATCGCCCCGAGCACTGAATACTTCTTGCAGCACGCTGCCCTGGAATTCACCGCTCAGCAGGTGAACGCGGTTCGCGCCCGCCTCGCATGCCCGGATGGCATTCATCAGGTAATCCATCTGCGCAAAGTCGAGCTGGTCGGAATTGAGTTCCAGAAGTTCCTTCGCCTGGTCAATGTCCAACGCAGAAATCACGCCCGAGTCTGTCGGTTCCAGGTACTTCGTGTTCTTGCCGGTCACGAGGCCATCGAGCTTGATGCCGTTCTCGTTACCGATAAAGAACAGCTTGCCGACCTGCATGTACTTGCAGATTTCGGTCGCGAGTTCCGTGGAACTGATATTGTACGCATGCCCGAGCTTGTTCCAGCCAATCGGCGGAATGATAGGCACGAACTTCTCGCTTAAAAGTTGTTCGAGAATATCCCTCTGGATACGCTCGATCTTGCCGGTGCGCATGTAGTCGACACCGCCAATCACGCCGAGGCTCCGGGCCAGCACCCAGTTACCCTGGATACCGCTGAGGCCGCTCGCCGTGAGGTGGCTCATGATGCGCTGGGCAACACCCAGGGACGCCTGCTCGATATGCGGCAGGGCCTCTTCGCTCGTAAGGCGCACGCCGCCCTCGAACTTGGTCTCAAGTTCCCAGGCCTTCAACTGCGCATCGATGCGATTTCGCGTCCCCGGCACGATAATAATGCGGATACCCGCCTTGTGCAACAGGGCGATATCCCGCATAAGCACGGGGAACAGCGGATGGTCCATCAGGCCGTCGTCAATCTTCAAGACGAAAAGCTGACCCTTGAACCGGTCCATATAGCCGAACACTTCACGGATGAATCCGGCAACTTCGAAGTGCTGGGAATAGAAATCGGACGCAGTGTTGTTCATAGTTCTTACTTCTTCTTGCCCTTCGCAGGCTTCTTGCTATCCTTCGCGGGCTTGGCAGGTTCGGCAGCCTTCGCGGGTTCGGCTGCGGGCTTTTCCTCGGCCTTCGGGGCCTCTTCGGCAGCGGGGGCTGCTTCGGCCGGAGCGGCAGGGGCTACAGCGGCGCTATCCACGGCCGGAGTCTCGGCATAGACCTTCAGGAGTTCCACCTCGAACACGAGGAGCGCATTCGCGGGAATCATCGGCGGCACGCCGGCCTCGCCGTACGCAAGGGCGCTCGGGATCCAGGCCTTCACCTTCATGCCTTCCTTCATCACCTGGAGCAAATCTTGCCATCCTTCGATCACCGCGTTCACCGGGAACTCGAGCGGTTCGCCGCGCTTCACGCTGTTGTCGAACTCGGTACCGTCGAGGAGCGAACCCACGTAGTGCACCTGGACCTTGTCGCTGGACTTGGGCGTAATGCCCGTGCCTTCCTTGATAACCTTGTACTGCACACCCTTGGTCGTCACCTTCACCGTGGAATCCATGACGTTCTTCGCGAGGAACTGCGCCTGTTCATCGAGCGCCTTCTTCGCGGCGGCCTGCTCGTCGGCTTCCTTCTGCCTCTGCACCACCAGCAACAGGTCCTGCCAGGCCACTTCCAGAGCGGAATCCGTCAGGAGCACCTGGCGGCTGGAATCCAGTTCGTCCTGGATAGCGGCAAAGACCACATCCATCTTGAGCGGCACGTTGAAACTCGCGACATTCCTGCCCAGGACCATGCCGAGCGCATAGCTGTAGCGGTCGACCGTGCTGTCGAGCGAAACCTTCTTTTCCGGTTCGGGTGCGGCCGGCGCCGGCACGGGAGCCGGATCCGTTGCAGGGGCCGCGTTCTTGTTTCCGCCACAGGCGGCAAGCACAACGCAAGAAACGGCAATAGGGGCAATAGCGGAGAATTTCATACGAGAAAGACCTTCTTTTTATTGTTAACAAATGGAAAAATAGGTAATTTCGCTCACATCCGCCTCCGGGAAGGTACAAGATTGCGTGAATCACCTCACAAAAAACCCGCTTTGTAAACTTTTCGAAACATTTTCTATTGCGGAGGGCTGTTTCTTGTACTATTTTTATAAGCAGGAAAAGAAAGGTACAGCCTATGAACAGCAACTTTATGAATATCGTAGCGAAAGCAGGCGAGAACAAAAGTCGCTTTGACGCATCGCTGAACGGCCTGAAGGACGAACTGGAAAAGGCCGTGAGCCGCGACGCGCGCACCGTCCGTGCACACGTCAGGAAATCGAGCCCGACCACCGGCTGGCTCCCGGGAGCACTTTCCTACCCCTGGATTTTCGTCTGCATCGTAATCCCCGCCGTCCTCGACATGTTCGTGTAGGCGCCACTTTTCTATCTTTGTTGCCGTAAAACCAGCGCATCCTGCGCACCGGAGACATTATGGCAGCACTCATCCTCGACGGCAAGGCACTCGCCAAGACCACTGAAGAAGAACTCAGCGCCCGCGTGGCGAAACTCAAGGAAAAGACGGGCAAGACCCCGATACTCGCCACCATCCTGGTGGGCGACGACCCGGCGAGCGCCACCTACGTGAAGATGAAGGGCAACGCATGCGCCCGCGTGGGCATGGAAAGCATCCGCGTGGTGCTCCCGAAGAACACCACCACCGAGGAACTCCTGAACAAAATCCAGGAACTGAACGACAACCGCGACGTGCACGGCATTTTGCTGCAGCACCCGGTCCCGCGCCACATCGACGAGCGCGCTGCCTTCGAGGCCATCGACGCCCGCAAGGACGTGGACGGCGTGACCTGCCTCGGCTTTGGCCGCATGGCGATGGGCGAACCCGCCTACGGCTGTGCAACACCCGCCGGCATCATGCGCCTTTTGAAGGCCTACAACATCCCGCTTGCCGGCAAGCACGCCGTAGTCGTGGGCCGTAGCGCCATCCTCGGCAAGCCCATGGCGATGATGCTCTTGAACGCGGACTGCACCGTGACCATCTGCCACAGCAAGACGCAGAATCTCCCCGAATTCGTAAAGCAGGCCGACATCCTCGTGGGCGCCGTCGGCAAGCCCGAGTTCATCAAGAAGGAATGGATCAAGCAGGGCGCGGTCGTGGTCGATGCCGGCTACCATCCGGGCGGCGTGGGCGATATCGAGAAGGGCCTCGACGACGTGGCAAGCGCCTATACCCCGGTCCCCGGCGGCGTGGGCCCCATGACCATCAACACGCTCATCTACCAGAGCGTGGAAAGTGGCGAAAAGTACCTGGGATAATTCAAGGATCAAAGACGCGGACTAGCGTCTTTGGCGTTCGAGCTCGACGGCGTCGGCTTCGGCGGAATTCGGAGAGAGGATATTCTTGACCGTCTGCCCTACGAATTCAGCGCCAATCCCGATCAGCGTTCCCGTAGCAGAATCGTTCGAATATTCGCGACTGTCCATCGAGACGGTCGCATTTTTTACGTTGCTGTTGCGCGCCTCCTCGGCATCCTGCGAGTAGACCAGAGGCTGTTTGCCCGTGAGGTTCACGCTGTCGGCCTGCGTAGGCGCCTTCTTCTGCACGAGCTGCGCATTCGCAATCGAGACAAGGGCGAATAGGGCCGCGAGAACAGCGGCGCGGGGAACAAGCATCATGCCGTGCGCTCCTTCTTGTCGTGCCGCGCAAAGAACTCCGCGACAATCGTCCCGCTGATGGAATGGTACGCACAGCTGATGGCGCATGGAACCACGCAAATCGCAGCCTCCGGGTGGGCCGCCACGTTCTCGGGATTCGCGAAGAACGCCGCCGCAAGCACAGTCGCCATGCCCGCATTCTGCACACCCACCTCGATAGCGATGGTGCGCTTCTTTGCGGTATTGAACTTGAATATGCGCCCGACGGTATAGCCCAGCACGTAGCCGAGACCGTTATGGAAAAACACCACCGCAAGCACCAGGAAGAGGAGCGAAAGCCCGTTCGTAAGCAGGTGCGGACGCACCGTCACGATGACACCGCCCACGATCAACGCAAGACCGATCACGCTTACCGCGGGCATGTTCGCACGCACTTCCTTGAACACCGGATTCTTGCTCAAGAAGTGGTTGCAGGTAAAGCCGATCAGGATCGGAGCGACCGTCACGTACAGGATATTCAGGAACATCCCCTTGGCGTTCACGTCGATGCTCGTATCGGCAAGCCAGAGCACGAGCAGCGGGGTCATGAGCGGGGCAAGCAAAGTCGAGACCATCGTCATGCTCACGGAATACGTCACGTCCCCTTTGGCAAGGAAGCTCATCACGTTGCTAGAGACGCCACCCGGGCAGCAACCCACGAGAATGATGCCCACGGCAAGGTACGGGTCCAGCCCGAAAATCTTGGTGAGGGTAAAGGCCACCAGGGGCATGATGGTGTACTGCGCGCAGGCGCCCAGCAGAATGTGGAACGGCTGCTTCATGAGGTTCTTCACGTCGTCGACGGTGATGGTAAGGCCCATGCTGAGCATGATGACGCCCAGGATGATGGAACTCGTGTTGCCGTGCACCCAGCCGAAAAGGACGGGGGCGAAGAACGCGATAACAGCGCAACCGATGACAACTAGGGATGTGTAGGTAGAAAGGAAACGGCTAATGGCCCTAACGATCTTGAGCATGGGTAAAATATAGGTAGTTTCAGCCGTATAGGCAACCCACTTTTTTTAACAAAAAACGCAGCAATTACAAAAATGTCATTTTCTGACATTAAATAAACCTATATTTCCAGCGTGAACCCTTCATCACGGAGGCCAACAATGGCAAAAGAAATCTTCTATGTCAAGGTCGAAACGGCCAAGGCGACAAGCATTTACGCCTTCTCGCGCAGCGAGACGGGCATCATGGACTACGAGGGAAGCGCCTCCCCCGAAGAATCCCAGCTTTCGGAAATGCAGTACGTCGAAGGCAGCACCTACTTTACGCCATCGTGGTACACGTACCTGCCCAGGGAAATGCAGGCCGAAATCAGCGCATACCTGCCCGCAAGCATCACGAACCTGGACGCGAACCAGTATTCCTTCCTGCTGCACGTGGGCGCGCTGCTGCTCGCCGTGCAGGAACACGACGGCCTCCTCGCGGCAGAACTCCTGCACCGCCGTTCAATGGTGTTCGCAAGTTTCACGCCCATCCTGCTACACATCCTGAAGCCGATCGCGGCCGAAGCGCTCTTCGCATGGATCTACGGATGCTTCCGCGGCGAAGGCAACTTCAAGAACATCTATGAAACCGATGCTCCCGTATCCAGCGGCGAGACCGACACGACGGCCATCCTTTTCGCAGCCGCACGCGATGCGCTCAAGCCCGTGCCGCACAGGGAATCCCCCGAAGAAATGTTCATCCGCTACTTCGGCGAGAGCACCCGGCATTTCGAATTCACCATCGGGATTGTCGGCGCGACAAGTCATCCGTGGGTAGACGGTGTCGAAAAATTCGGCGTCCTTTCCGATGCCGCCGTCAGTTTCCATTTCGGCGACGACCCGGCTGCCGCCGGCAAAAAACACCAGGAAATCTTCGCATCGCTCAAGGCGAAGGTGCAGGCGGAACCCTACAACCCGCACGACCACAACGCCATCAGCGTGAGCATCGACGACCTGGAAGCCGTCCTCAAGGGCATCCCGAGCAAAAGCAAGGCGGGCTACCTGCGCGCGACAGGCGCCGCCATCCTCCGCAAGGCGCGACCGAACCTGTTCTCCTACGGAGCGTCGCTCTGGCGAATCGGCGGAAATCCCGACTACTTCGAAAACTCCATCGTGATACGCATAAAATTCTAGTACCCCGTTCGCCCTCCCTTACGGGAGGGCATTTTGGCATTCGACTTTTTTGTAATATTGAAACCATGCTCCATCTGAAATTCGCACTGAACCTTGAATCCCTCGCCGACGAAATGATCGAGGCCGTTTCCGCCAAGTGGACCTCCCCCTTCGAGGCCCCCGTCGTCATTTTCCCCGACCCCAAGCTGGAACAATGGTTCCGTCTGCGCTGGATGAAGAAAAAGGGCGTACTCGCCAACCTGAACAAGAGCACCATCGACCGGTTCCTTTTCGATATCCTGGTCGGCGATGACGAATCCAAGAAGAAGCTGACGGCGGATATCCTCCGCAACGTGATTTTGGCCTACCTGGTACAGGAAACAAACGGCATGCCGAATTACAAGGCCCTCGACAGCGAGGTGACCCGCTACCTGATGGTAGACGGCAAAAAAGACGGCAAGCTCGACGAGAACCACCTTTTCGATTTCGCATCGAAGATGGCCTCCCTCTTCTTGGAATACGAAACGAGTCGCCCGGGCGGATTTGCCAAGGGCGCAAATGGAGAAATTACAGGCATTCTCGACCAGTGGAAAGAGGGCAAGCTGCAGCCGTTCTTCAAGAACTTCAACAAGAACCTCGCAACCCGCGAAAGCTGGCAGCAGAAACTCTATTCGGCGATTTTCCATGAGCACGGAGGCGATTCGCTCCTGACCCGTGCCTTCAAGAACAATTCCGAAAGCTCCCGCGAAGAAAAGAATTACCTGACCATCCCCTATCTTTTCAACAACCGCGAAGGCGGAGTCTTCCTCGAAGAAAAACTGCCGCATGGACAAGACGGCAAGGCGCTCCCGGTATTTATCTTCGGACTTTCGGGCATGGGGCAGTTCTACCGCGTCATATTGCACAAATACGCGAAGGACCACGACGTGTACGCCTACATACAGAACCCGTGCATGGAATTCTGGGAAGACGCAAGGCCCGACTCGCGCGACCTGTGCAGGACCTGGAACGTTTCAGAAAACGGGGAGTGGAAATCGGAATCCGGCGACATCGACCGCATCAAGGACAAGATGAAGGTGATGGAAGCAAGCGACACCGACACAGAAAACCCGACAACGGACATCGACGACATTCCCGAAAGTGGAGCAAATATCGAGCAGGAAAACGACCTGCTCGCAAGCTGGGGCCGCAGCGGGCGCGACAACATCAAGCTCTGGTGCCAGGCGACCAACTATGACTTCGATTTCAACGGCATCTACGATAAGCACGGCAACGAGATTCCCCTGCCGCAAGATACGCTCCTCCACAAGGTGCAATACTCCATCGCGCACCGCAATAACGAGCCGGGGATTGCCGAAAGCGATACGAACGACGGTTCGCTCGACGTGACCGCAGCCCCCACCAAGATCCGCGAAGTCGAAAACCTGCATACGCAAATCTGCAAGCTGCTGCAAAAGGGCACCCGCGTCGAGGATATCCTGGTGGTATCGCCAAGCCTCGACGAATACCGCACCGCAATCAACATGGTCTTCGACCAGAACCCCGCGAAACCCGAATCCGACAGCGAAAAAGAAGGATACCTGCACATCCCGTTCGCAATCGTCGATTCGCCCGCAAAGAACTCACTGACCGAAAACGCACTTTCGAACCTGTTTGCCGTCCTTGACCAGGGAAGCATCACGAGGCCGGACTTCTTCGCCCTCGTGCGCAACCCCGTAGTGCAGGCCGCACGCAACATCAGCAACAACGACGTGGAGGCGTGGCAAAACTGGGTGGAAGAAACCAACACCTACCGCGCCCGCAACAAGCGCGACGACTGGGATACCGTAAAGAACCGCCTCCTGATGGCACAAATGACATCGGGCGACGTAGAATTCGACGATGACACCCTCAGGCCCTTCTCCGACATGGCCTGTTCCAACAAATCTTCGCTCTGCAAGTTCATCGACTGCATCGAAACGCTCGAAAACTGGATCGAATACGGCAAGGAGAGCTGCACCAACCTGGATAATCTCGCAGAACAGATCGACAGGTGGATCGCCATGCCAAGCGTTCCCGATTCCCTGAAAAGCGAATCCATCGTGTACAAGCGCGTTTCGGACGCCATCTCGCTTCTTAGCTGGCAGAATGCGGCCGGCACGGACAAGATATCGATGAGGATCGTGAAACAGAGCCTGCTGCTTGCCGCACAGGGCACGGAATACAGCTGCGGAAACCTGTTCGTAAACGGCGTCACCTTCATGAAGTTCGCGCCGAACCGCACCATTCCCGTAAAGCACCTCTTCTTCATAGGCGCCGACGCCGCAAGCTTCCCCGGCGCAAGGCAGCATAACACCCTGGATCTGCGCAAGTCCTGCAGGCCCTGGCCCGGCGACGACTCCCCCATCCTCAAGAACCGCTATGCGTTCCTGTGCCAGCTCATGAGTACCGGCGAAGGGTTCCACCTGAGCTACGTAAACAAGGATATCAAGAAAGACGCCGATCTCTACCCGTCGTCGGTAGTAAACGACCTGCGCAAATTCATCGGCACCGTCTGGAAAGAAACCGAAATCCCTCTCGACGAAACCCGTACCACGACCGAGCTGTTTACACCCAAGAGTCTGCGAAACAAGATTGCGTACGCAAATATGCTCTCGGGAAACCAGAAAACGCGTTCCGTCCCCAAAAAGCAAAAGAAGGGCGAAAAGCAATACCTGGTAAAAATCCCCGAACGCGTCAGCATCTACTCGCTCGCGACATTCCTGAAGGATCCGTTCCAGTTCCGCATCGGACTCATGCTGATCAATGAAGACGACGAAGATGTCGAGAAGGAACTTTTCGAACCCGTGTTCTTCGACAATCTGGATACGAGCATCATCCTGAAAAAGGCCCTCGCGGCGGAACTTTCGGGAGAGAAGGAAGAACTGGAAAACTTCAAGAAGGATCTCGACCTGAAGGGAAAATCCCCGAACGGAGAATTCGGAAAGAAGCAGTGGGCAGCCATCGATGCCAAGAAGGAACTGATCCTCGCGCAGATGGGCGGCACCCCCGAAGAACCCGGCCTCGTGCAGGATATCCAGAAGAACTGGTCGTTCGGCCAGAAGATCCAAGACCTGCAACTTAAGCGTTCCGACGGAACACACTGGCTTCTTTCCGGCAAGCTGGACTGGAGCAACGCGAAGGATATCGAGAACATCACCGCGCTCATCGAGGTCAGTTCCTCTAGCCAAAAAAACACCAACATCTCCCTCGACAAGTACATGCCTCCCTATATCAAGGCACTTGCCTTAATTGCATACAAGGGAGCGAAGAACCCGACAATCGACAGCGCCCCGCAAACCATCGGTATCTCCATCTATTCCTGCGACGAGGAACTGGCCGGACCCGCAACGACAAGCGTCACCATGTCCCCTGCAGATGCGCGCGCGAAACTTGAAGAAATATACGCTACCGCATTCGGCGACGAGCAGAAAAACAGGATGCCCTTCAGCAAGGCGGTTCCCGCGAACCTGCTCGGCGAACTCAAGGAAAAAGACGTATTCAGCTATTCCGACAAGCTCCTTCAGGGGCCCTGGGCGTATTTCGACAAGAAGAGCCTTTTCAACCCGCTGACAGATGTAGGGTTCTCTCCCGAGAATTTCGCATCCGACTGGGACAGCGCCGAAGGAATGATGCGCGGCCTTATCGCCATAAAGAAATATGTACCACCCGAAAAGCCCGAGACGCCAAAACCGGACAAACCGAAAGCAAAGAAGGCAACCGCAAAGAAAGACAAGGCGAAGGAGTAGCAGTACATGTCCAACGAAAGCATCAACGAATTCAGCATACGCAAGTTCAGTCCTTCGAGAAGCATCTACATCCAGGCTTCGGCCGGTACGGGCAAGACCTACACCATCCAGCTGATGGTGGCCAAAATGCTTGCCGAAGGGACTCCGCTCAAGAAAATCCTGATTGTCACCTATACCGAAAAGGCGGCCGGCGAACTCAAGGACCGCATCCGCAAAAAGATCGACGAGGTCCTCGCAAACGGCAGGATCGACAAGGACGTACCCGACCTCGCGCCCGAACAGCTGGCATTTTTCCGCAAGGCCTACCAGGACGTAGACAACGCCGCCATCTTCACAATACATTCGTTCTGCCAGAAGGCACTCAAGGAATACGCGTACGATGCGGGCAGGCCATTCGACATGGCGATGATCGACGATTCCGCCGCCGAAGACCTGATAGACGAAATTATTCGCGACCAGTGGAGCACCGACGCCGAATTCATAGCGCTGCTGAACAATGCAGAAAGCACATCCTCGTTTATCGGCGCCCTAAAGAAAGCCTTCTCCAAGACGGTCGACATGTACAAAGGCAGGGACTGCGACGGCAACGAAATCGTGTTGCTGGACGACGTGGAATTACCAAGACTCGGAGACAACCCGCTATCGCTCGAAGACCTGGAAAAAATGGCGAGCGCAAAAAAATTTAGCGACCTCATTTTTCTTCAGGGACTAAAAGAGAACTTACAAAGCATCAAAGATGCTGCAGACTCCGTAAAAAAAGCAATTCCGTTTATCGAAACTCTGGAGTCCTGGGTTCCCAACAAGGACCTGTTTAGCGGTTCATTGTTCCAAGCCAAAAGAGATTTTTCCGAAGAAACAAGGCCGAGTTTCGAATACTTCAAGAGCGTAAAGGATTTGCTGAAGTCCGCCGGTTCAAAAGTAAAGACCATCAAGCTCCATACATTCCTTATTGCCCACACCCCCGAAATTTTCGAGGAGTGGCAAAAGCGCAAGTCCGAAAGCAAGCTGCAATCCTTCAACGACATGATCCTTTCGGTCCACAGGGCAATCATGGAACCCGGCAACTCGCTCAAGGAACGGCTCCGCGCGCAATACACATACGCCATCATCGACGAGTTCCAGGACACGAACCAGCTGCAGTGGGATATCTTCCGCACCGTATTCCTGAAGGAAGGCGACACGCCCGTACCCGACCACTCCATTTTCGTGGTGGGCGACCCCAAGCAATCCATCTACAGTTTCCAGGGCGCCGACGTAAACGTGTACAACAGGGCGACAAACGAAATCGGCAAGAAGATCGACCTGGTCCACAACTTCCGTTCCACGGACGGGATTATCGACGGCTGCAACGCGCTCTTTGCCGGAGACTACTTCAAGCCGGGCAAAGACATGCCCAAGCTCGTAGACTTCACGGACTCGTACCCGCCCGATGGCGAGAACGCGGACAAGAAGAAGGCGCCCCCCGTAATCGACGGGAAAAAGGTAAAATCCATCTGGCTCAGCGCGGAGAACGTTACCGCGGACTCGTTTGCGGCTACGGTTGTCGCAAAGATTATCGAGTGGTGTTCGTTCAGCGAAGACGGCAAGACGACGCGGCTCCAGGTATTCGACAAGGATTACGGCAAGCCCGAGCACGACACCCCGCTAAAGAACGTCACCTTCAAGGATTTCGCGATTCTCGCCAAGTCCCACAGCGAACTTACAAACGTCGAAGCCATCATGCGCGACGTGGGCGTACCCTACACGCACTACAAGGAAGCGAACCTCTTCCGCAGCAGGGAATGCGCCGAATGGATAGCCCTTTTTCGGGCCATCAACGCGCCTGATTTTTCTTCGTGGAACAGACAGCTCCTGAGCGAAGTGCTCATCACGGACTTTTTCAAGGATATCGTCGCCGAAAGGGAACGCGCAAGCCGCGGCACGGAACAGTCCAGCGGTCTCGAAGAACTGCACTACACCGAAAGCAGGGAATTCGACGACCCGAACAACCAGGAACGCAGGCAAATCGCCGCATGGAGGGCTCTCGCGCTAAAGCACCGCTACGCCGAAATGCTCGAGCGCATTTACGAGGACTCGCAAATCGAGCATCGCCTGATGAATGTTTCCAAGTTGCAGGGAATGGCGAAACTCCGCCAGATAGGCAACTACGCCATCGACTACCTGTACAACCACAGGTGCACCCTCGAAGACCTCATCCGCCATTTGCAGGGGCTTGCCCGCTACGCGGAATCCGCCGATGACGAAAACGGCGACCTCGTAGAAAAGGGAACCGACTTCAACGCCGTGCAGCTGATGACAATCCACGCCTCCAAGGGCCTCGAATTCCCCGTCGTCATCTCCATCGCGGGCTACAAGCAGCTCCCCCATACCAGCGCACCCGTCATTACCCACGGCGAAAACGACACCCTCCATATCGGTTTCGGAGATACCGCAAAGGAGAAGCGCAAGAGCGAAGAGATGGAAGAATGGAAGCGCCTGTTCTACGTAGATTTCACCAGGGCATCCTCCATACTCGTCATCCCGCGTTATAGCGTCTGGTACAACGAGCCGAAAGAAGGCGAAGCGCCCAAGAGAAGTGCCTACTTCAGGCACCTGCACTTCCTGATGGATGCGCTCGACAGCTTTGTCGAAAAGGGCACCGCACACTACAGCAAGATTCCAAGCAACGAAGCCTGGGTTTCCGACACCAAGGCGTTCGGCAAGATGGCTGCGCTCGTGCGCGGCATCCTCGACCGTACCCAGAATGAAACCGGCGCCGCGAACCTCGACGAAGACATCGACGAACAAAAAAGGCAGATGTCCATGTTGCAGGGCAAGGTCGCAGGCGCAAGCATATTGCAGTACTCCTACTCCTCGCTCGCCGGCCGCGCCGAGACCCCGATCGCCGGGCCCGACGACAGCCGCACCGAAAAGGAGGGGGCCTCCGCCGAAGACGAAAGCACGGGTCTCGATACCGGAAACTATCCGCGCGGATCCAAGGTGGGCGATGCGCTCCACAACATCCTGGAGCACACCCGATTCTTCAAATTCGGCAAGGATTATGCGACCCTCGACGACGCCCTCAGCCATCCGTCCGCAGAACTTGTGAATTCCATCGAAGAAGAATTCAAGGCGCAGTCGCTCCCGATTGCCGCGCACAGGAAGGAATGGACCGAAACGACCATCCGGTTTATCTGGAACACGCTGCACGCGAGCCTTCCCGAAATCACGGGGGCGGACATCCGTAGCGACGTCTCGTTCCAGCTGGCAGGCCTGCCCGATACCGACCACAAGCCCGAAGTACAGTTCGGGATGAACGCCGACGCCAAGGATACAACCGATGGCAACGGGGCACTCGCGATTCTCCACCGCGTGTGCAAGGGCTTCATCGACCTCCTCTTCGTGCGCGATGTCGATGGCCAGAAGCGCTACTCCATCCTCGACTGGAAATCGGATACGCTCGACAGCTACGGCGCCGCGGAAGTCAAGGCCAAGGTCGACGAGGACTACTCCGTGCAACGCGCACTCTACAGCTACTGCCTTATCCAGTGGCTCAAGCAGTTCTACGGCAAGGGAACCGCAGAAAACCTCGACGAGCAGCAGATATTCAAGGACCACTTCGGAGGCATCTACTACGCGTTCCTCCGCGGAACCGACGGCACCACCTCACGCGGCATCTATGCGCATACCTGGAAGGATTACGCCGCGCTGGAGTCCGCGTACGAAAAAGTCAAGGAGCTGATGAACAAGAAAAGAATCGAGGGAGAGAACTGATATGGAACTGGAATCGCTAGACACCTTCTTTGACAAGCTGAAGGTCATGCGCGGCATCGCCGAGCTCGACAAGCACCTTCTGCACGCACTGTTCCGAATGCAGCCCGACATTTCCGAACGCACGCAAAAATTCCTGTGCCTCTGCTTTTCGCTGTGGGACGACGGCAACACCCGCGTCCCCCTGAACATCGGCATATTCACCGCAAGATGGCAAAAGAAATGGAACGGGCTCCTGCTTTTAAGGGAAAGCGCCGACGATTGCTCTATTCCCGAAATGGAGGATTTCGGACCGATTATCGAGTCGGGCATCCAGGACCTGTGCAAGAAGGATTTCTCGAAAATTCTTTCCGTACAGAACACATGCGAACCCGACAGCGGCGAAATCTCGACACCGCTCATTCTGACGAAAGAAGCAAACGAATGTCCCTACCTCTACCTCGACAAGCTCTTCAAGGCAAAACTCCTCATCGAAAAATACGCCGGTACGCTCTTCAAGGACGGTAGCGACAAGCTCCCCGGCAAAACCGATATCGCAAAATGCCAGAAGGCGATCGCAAGCATCGCCACATACAAGAAGGGCGGGCAGATTCTACCGCTCCAGCTGAATGCGGAACAGGCGCAGGCCGTCATCCGCGGGCAGCGCGAAAACCTCATCATCACGGGCGGGCCCGGCACCGGAAAGACGACGGTCGTGCTCTACATCCTCTGGAGCCTCCTGACCCAGGAAGACCTGAAAACCGCAAACGACGGGATGTGCGACTGTTCCATCTACCTCGCGGCCCCGAGCGGCAAGGCGGCAGACCGCATGCAGGAAAGCCTGCAGAACGGCCTGGACGGCATAAAGGACGAATTCAAGAAGGACTCGAAAGTCTACAAGAAGCTGAAGAACCTCGAAGGTTCAACCATCCATCGCCTGCTCAAGTATTCCCGTTCCGGCAACGGATTCTCGTACAACGCGAAGGAACAGTTCTCCGAAAAATCTATCTTCGTGATAGACGAGGCGAGCATGATCGACATCAACCTGTTCGCGTCGCTCCTGCAGGCCATTCCCGAAGGCGCAAGGATATTCATTCTCGGAGACCCGTACCAGCTGCCTTCCGTAGACGCGGGGGCCGTGCTGGGCGAAATCCTCAAGCCGAAATCGAGCAAGAACTTCTGCGTCAAGCTGGAAATTTCCAACCGCTTCACCGACGATTCCGTCATCGGGAACCTCGCGAAAGACATCAAGGCATGCGCAGAAAAAGGCGCCACCATGGACGCACCCGCCTTTGCACCCCATCCGGCGCTTGCAAGCACCGCAACCAGAACAACTGCAATCGAAACTCTTCCCACGAACAAGGTTTTCTACTACTCGCTCCCCGCCGGGAAGCAGACAAGGAAGCAGGAAACCGAGACCCTCGACAGGGTTCTCAAATCCTGGATTGGCGACTTTGCAGAACTTCCGCAGATGGCGTTCGAAATCGATCCGGAAAATCCCGACCGCGACAAATGCGACGCCATCTGGAACCTTTCCCTCACAAAGCGGATCCTCTCGGCGGAACGCCGCGGGACATACGGCGTAGAACAGATAAACAGCGCCGTCTGCAAGCTCATCAAGGCAGATGTCGACCAGGAACTGCGCGACAAGTATTTCCCCGGACAGCTACTGATCATTACCCAGAACCAGGCGATGTACAAGCTGTACAACGGCGACACGGGAATCGTGGCATACAAGGATTCGACCCCGTACATCATGCTCAAGAAACCCGGCGCAAGCGAGAGTGGCTACGTATTCTACCCGCTTTCATGGTTCCCGACGGATGCCATCGAGAGCGCCTTCGCGATTACCATCCACAAGTCGCAGGGTTCCGAATACGATCACGTGACGATGTTCCTGCCCAGGCAAGTCGGGCACCCGCTCCTGAACAACCAGATTGTCTATACGGGCATCACGCGCGCAAAGCAGTCCGTCACCATCGTCGCGACACCCGAAACGTTCAAGGCCGCCTGCGAGACGGTCATCGAACGCGACACGGGTATCGAGCTGTAGTGTCGCCTATCTGCGGTGGCGGAAATGCCTTCTCAGGAACGTGACGAGGAACCTGTAGAAGTTTTCCGTATTGCGGTTGTCCGCCTTGTTCCTGCGTAGCGTCACGAGCAGGTCGCGACGGAACGGCGCATCCACGATCTTGAGCAGGCGAATCTTGCGTTTTTCGACGCGGCCCCAAGTGTACTCGGGCCAGAAGCACACACCGATTCCCGACGCCACGGCATCCTTGATGGCCGAGGTATTGTCGCTCTCGAACGAGATGTCGGTACGCACGCCCAGCTCCCGGCAGAACTCGTTGCAGATATTGCGCAGCTGCTTGGTGCCCGCAAGGCCGATAAACTTTTCCCCCTCCATCTGCCGAAGCGATATGTGGTCCAGCTTGCGGTACCTTTCACCGTTCGGAACCGCAAGGAAGATTTCCTCGTCAAGACGCGTCACCTCATCGTCATCGGGTTTCGCCTTGTCCGCATCGGCAAACGTGAACACGCCCACGTCATAGAGGCTCGAGCTCTCGTTCTGGATCAGGTCGAAGCTGATTTCCGGATGCAGCCGCTTGTAGGCAATCACCGCGGATGTTATCAGCGAAGATGCCGCAAGCACGTTCAGGCGAATCTTTACCGCATCGTCGCCCGCCATGTCGCGTAGCTCCTGCGGGAGCCTTTCGATTTCTTCGTAAAGCGGCTGCACACGCGCAAGAAAATACTTACCATATTCTGTCAACTCGATGTTTCTACCCTTCGACTTGAACAGCGGAACACCGATTTCTTCTTCGAGCTTGTGGATGGCCTTGGTAAGCGCCGGTTGCACAATGCACAGGTTATGCGCGCTCTGCGTCACGTGCTGCGTACGGGCTACTTCCAGGAAGTATTTGAGATGTGTCAATTCCATACTATTTTCTTACCTCGCGCAATCCATAACTAAAAGTGATGAATCAAATATAAATAATGCATTAGTCAATATGAATCGACTGTTCTAAATTTGCACCCGGAAACAAGAAATCCGGTAGCAAAAGGAGCTATAATGAACCCGTTCTTCAAAGCCATTGTCCTGATCGCCGTCATGAGCGCAGCCATCACATTCACCGCCTGCGAGCAGGCCCACACCTGCGCCTACGACGAATCTACGAGCACGCTTTCGTGCCCCGAAAAAGCCTACAAGACGGTGACGCTCGCCGGCAAGGTCTGGATGGCCGAAAACATGGACGTCTACATTCCCGATTCCAGCATCTGCTACGGGAACAGCCATTCCAACTGCGAAACCATGGGCCGCCTGTACACATGGAACGCGGCAACGAACGGTCTTTGCCCCAATGGCTGGACTCTCCCCTCGCAGCAGGCTTTCAAGGACGCCTTCGGCAACGCATCTGCGGCAGACCTCAAGAAGGAAGGCGGTTTCAACATGCAATTCGCCGGATTCCGCTATTTCGACGGCAAGTTCGCCGACAAGGATTCCAGCGCGAGCTTCTGGACCAGTGACAGCTACGATGACGCACGCGCCTATCTCGTACGCGCAACCGACACGGCCATCACCTACGAACACTTCAACAAGAGCATCGCCGCTTCCGTGCGCTGCGTAAAGAACTAAGCACAACACTATGACCTGGCTCATCGACCTATTCACCAAACCCTCCGTCGCGCAACAGGTTCTCGCCATCGCGCTTACCGCGGCACTCGGGCTCATGCTCGGGAAAGTCAAGGTCAAGGGAATCAGCCTCGGCGGGGCGGGAGCGCTCTTCGTGGGCATCGGCCTCGGGCACATCGGCCTGCGCGTCGACGGAAGCGTACTCCATTTTATCCAGGAGTTCGGACTCATCCTGTTCGTGTACACCATCGGCATGCAGGTGGGCCCCGGATTCATGGATTCCATACGCAGGCACGGCCTCGTGCTCAACGTGCTTTCGACAAGCATCGTGCTCCTGGGTGTCGCCGTCACGCTTTGCCTGTACTTCTTGACGGATATGCACAACAACGTACCCGTGCTCATCGGGATGCTCTGTGGCGCAGTCACAAACACGCCCTCCCTTGGAGCCGCTAACTCAGCCTTTGCCGCGGCCGGGGTGGACACTTCCCTTACGGGTATCGGGTACGCTGTTGCATATCCCTTCGGCGTCATCGGCATCATTCTCGTAATGCTCCTTGTGCGCATCATCTTCAGGCAGAACCCGGACAAGGCTGCCAAGGATTACGCCGCCGACATCGCCGCGAACACCAAGGAAATCGAGTCGTACAGCCTCACCGTCGATAACCAGAACCTCTACGGAATCATGCTGAAGGATATCCCGAACCTGATCTCGAGCGGAGTCGTCATCACGCGGCTGATGCGCGGCAACGACATCTTCACCCCGAACGGAAAGACCATATTGCAGGAAGGCGACAAGGTGCATATCGTGGGCATGCCCGACGCCGTCGCCAATATGGAAAAAATCATCGGCAGGCGCCTCGAGACGCCCATCACGCAGGTGACCGCCGCGGACGGCAACCGCGCCATCCTGGTAAAGACGGTGCTCGTCACGAACAAGAAGGTACTCGGCAAGACCATCGGCACTCTCGCCCTCGCCGAACGCTACGGCGTGAACGTCAGCCGCGTCGTCCGCAGCGGTTTCAAGTTTACCGGCCGCCTCGATCTGCGCATCAAGTTTGCAGACAAGCTAAGACTCGTCGGAACGGCGGAAGGCATCGAGGCCGCCGCCAAGGAACTCGGCAATTCGCTCACCGCGCTCGACCATCCCGAAATCCTTCCCGCATTCCTCGGGATCCTTCTCGGCGTCATCGCCGGAAGCATCCCCCTCGCCATTCCCGGAATGCCGACTCCCCTGAAGCTCGGGCTTGCAGGCGGCCCACTCATCGTCGCCATCCTCCTGAGCCGCAAGCGCAAAATCGGCCCGCTCAACTTCTTCATGGCGAACAGCGCGAACCTCATGCTCCGCGAATTCGGACTCACCCTGTTCCTCAGTTGCGTGGGGCTGAATGCGGGCATCAAGTTCTTCGACGTGCTCCTGAACGGCGACGGAATTTACTATATGGCGCTCGCCGCGCTCATCACCTTCGTGCCGCTCGCCATCGTCGCGACCGTCGGGCACCTGGCCTTCAAGGTGAACTACCTATCGCTCTGCGGCGTGCTCGCAGGCGCCACCACCGACCCGCCCGCGCTCGCCTTCGCCAACAGCCAGGCCGACAGCGAAGCCGTGAACATCGGATACGCCTCCGTCTACCCGCTCACCATGCTGCTCCGCATATTGAGCGGCCAGGTACTCGCCATACTGCTGATTTAACCCTAAAAAGAAAGCAAGAAGCCCGCTGCGTTTGCGGCGGGCTTTTTGTTTTTTCTAAAAAAATGACAAGCTTTCTAAAAACTCAGATAAAGCAGCATAGCTACGATTAGATGAGTTTTTCCACTTTGGCGCAGAGTTCTTCGGCCTCTGCGGCAGTCGGTGCTTCCGCAATTACGCGAATAACAGGCTCAGTATTGCTCGCACGCACATGCACCCAGGACTTTTCGCTACCGAGCCACAGGCCGTCGCGCTCGTCGCTCTTCCAGCCGGCAAATTCCGCCTTCACCTTCGGCAATATATCCGCCACCTTCTTGTCGCCGAGTTCGAACTTCTTCTTCGGCATCACGTAGGCAGGATTTTCGGCCACAAACTTCTCGGGACCACCATTGTGATGAGCCATCCAACTGAGCACGAGGGCTGCCGCCACCAAGGAATCGCGCCCGTAGTGGAGCACCGGCAGAATCACGCCGCCGTTGCCTTCACCGCCGATGATGCAACCGTTCTCGATCATCTGCAAGCTCACGTTGATCTCGCCCACCTTCGCGCGGCTGAATTCGCAACCGTACTTCGTAGCGACATCTTCGTTCATGCGGCTTGTCGAAAGGTTCACGCAGACGCTTCCCTTCTTCTGGCTAAGCACTTCTTCGGTCGCAATTGCGAGCGTGTATTCCTCACCGATACTTTGTCCTAAACCGTCCACGAGGGCACAACGGTCCGCATCCGGGTCCACCGCAAAACCGAGAGCGCAACCGTTCTTCTTCACGGCTTCACGCAGGTCGCCCAGGTTCTCCGGAATCGGTTCCGCACCGCGCGGGAACGTGCCGTCGGGTTCGCAATGCACGCGCACCACTTCGCAGCCGAGCTGTTCGAGTAAGCGCGGCACAATGTAGCTGCCCGCACCGTTCACGGCATCCACGGCCACCTTGAACTTTTTCGCACGGATCGCTTCCACATCCACGAACGGAATCTTGAGCGTGCCGTCGATGTGAATGCCGTCGGCATCCGGAGCCACCTCGTACTTGCCCATCGTGCGGTAGTCGGGATAGCTGAAGTTGTCCGCATCGGCGAGCTCGAAAAGTTTCTTCACGTCGTCGGGTCCGAGGAAGAGTCCCTTGCTGTTGAGGAACTTGAGCGCGTTCCATTCGAGCGGGTTATGGCTTGCGGTAATGATGATGCCTGCATCCGCCTTGAAATGCACCGTCAGGAGTTCCACCGAAGGCGTCGTCGAAAGGCCGACATCCACAACATCCACGCCGGAGAGGCGGCAGATGCCCGCAACAAACTGCACGATGGCATCGCCGGTGGGGCGGCTGTCACGCCCGATAACGACGCGCTTCGCCTTCGTAATCTCGAGGAAGGCGCGCACATGGCTCTTGAGCACCTGCGGGGTGAGGGTATCGCCCACGATACCGCGGATACCCGAAATAGAACGCATCAGTTTAGACATCTTGTATACTCCGTTTTTTATTGTCATTGCGAGGCCCCGCAAGGGGCCGCGGCAATCTTAAACTTTATTTTGTCCAAGTTCCGGAACGCACGCATAGAACACGAGCGGTTCCTCGCTCTCGTTAATCAGACTGTGGCTATGGCCCTTCGGGCAAAAGTGACACTGGCCCGCTTCCACGTATTCCACGCCGTCGTCAAAGAGCACCTTGCCCTTGCCCGCGACGAAGAACATGATTTCGCTGTTGGTCTCGTGCTTGTGGAAACCGATGGATGCACCCTGCTCGAGCGTTCCGTGCATTATGCGCGTTGTCCCGTCAAAATACATCTTGGCCTTGTATTCCTTCTCGCCGCCCTTGAAATTCGGCAGCACCGTCGTTTCCATTCCTTTCAAATCGATAATCATCGTAGCCTCTCGAGAGAACTTCTATGCCCTAATAATAGCAAAAGACGGGCCAGGGTTAACCGGTCCGCCTTTGAAAATGGTTTATGTTAAAAGCGCATTTTGGCGCGGCTCTAGAACGAGGCTATCTGCTCGGCGGTATAGCCCGTCCTGCGCACGATGATTTCCATCGCGACTCCGTCATCACGCAAGCCCTTCGCCATCTCGCGACGTTCAGCTTCAGCCTTTTCGCGCTCCTTCTGCGCTCCAAGCTCCATGCCCTCTTTCTTGCCAATCTTCTTGCCGCGGCGAAGGCCGTTGCGTTCCGCAGCGCGACGGCGATCGCCAGCAGTAACAATCCCCAGTGCCTGTCCTATACTCATGCGCATGCGCAACTCCTCTACGATATCTTCGTCGATGTACTCTCCTAAATATAATTCAATTTTTTCTACAAGGGCAACCCTCGCATCATTTTCCATCTTCGAGAACATCCCGACGATTTGTTTTACAATTCCCTTCAACTTTTCTCCGTCGAAGGCGCACTTCATCACCAAGGCACCAACAGCGGCTTCGACATTCTTTTCGGCAAAGCACTTGCTGTCGGGAATGTCGGCAAGGTTCACGAGAACACATTCAAAAGGCAATTCACCACCATTGAAATCGCCCCTATACTTCGCACGGAATTCAGCCATAGGATCCCAATCATTTTGGCCGTTGTAGATAATAATGGCCTTCGTCGGGTACCAGCCGAAATCGGACGCCCCCTTGTTCACCATGACCTCAAAGACATAGCGGTAAATTTGCGAGAGTACGTCCTTCTTGCGGTAGGACTTGTGTTCAAGGAGAATACCCACGAAAATTTCGGGTCCGTTCTTGAGGCTCGCCTTGAAGGCGAGGTCGGCCTCGCCCCACTCCTTCACGTTACTGTAACTGCCGGGAATGGGCTCGAGAGTTTCCATATCTACCGACGCAAGCATCCTACGGAGCGAAGTATTCCTGTACTGCGCAAGCCGCAGGAGAACACGCGCATTCTCGGGAATTGCATAGATGTAGCGAAAAAAGGGGTCGTGTTTTCGGCGCACGGGCGCTTTCGTCTTGTTTTTGGTTTTGGCATTGTTCTTTGCCATGTCATAGTCCTTTTGTGCGGCAATGCGACCGCTTCGCGGACAGGGAACGCCCCTATCTATACATAAAAACGGACGAAACGGAAAAATGTGCCAAAAAGGCCAAGAAAAATTTGTTTACAAAAAAAAGGGCGGCAAGTTGCTCGCCCATAAAAAGAAAGACGGGCCGGGGTTAACCGGTCCGTCTTGGAAATTAGTTTGTCCTTAGACTAGGAGATTACTTGTCCATCACACAACGGACAGAACGAGCGTTGCGCTTTTCGTAGACTTCAAATTCGCCTGCAGCGCCTCCACGCAAATTAAACACATTTAAGTAGTTAGCATTAGTTTCCGTTGACGTCCAGAATGTGGTATAATCAGAATTGCTATACGAGAACGTCTTACCGTTTGCGACGCCATAATTCGCGCGAAGAGCGTTCCAGCCATAAGTATCAGTACCATTCCACAACGTCGATTTCAACTTCGTTCCTGCGGTAGAAAGCCCACCAACATTCGACACGAGCAATTCATATTCAGCCTTGCTCGGCAAATGCCAGCCGGAGGGGCAAACGCCAACAACCTTGCTCGGCAAGTTTTCACACGTGACACCATAGCCACACTGAATAAACTTTTCTTCTAGTGCAGCAGAGTCAATAGCGGCACTCCAGGTATAAAGACGTCCATAAACAGCACAGTTAGCAGGATTGTTGTTCAAGCAAACGCTACTAGAGTCGAAACCATGATCTGTCGGTTCGAGATAAGCATAGTTCAAGTTTTCAGCCATCCAAACCTGCCTATTGTCTCCAGTACCAATAATCGCAATCTTGTATATGTGGTTATCACGAGTATCACAAATTGCGCTATCCGACGCAAATCTGATGTCAATATTCAGCGAATCATTCTTGTCGCCACAAATCACCCTACGCTTCACGCTATTATTATGGCAATAATTGGTCAGGAGGTTCATTGTATCTCCCTTACAAATGCCCATCTCAGCAATTTCAATTTCGCCAGCAGAACCATGCCTATAGCAATACTGAGAAGTCCACTTGTACTTCACGTCGTCCGTTTCGGGGCAAATCTTGTATGCATAAATCTTATTGCTTTCGCAGTACTGGGTTTCATGGTCGTACTTCGTGTTCTTACCACCAACAACGCAGTAGTCAAGCACGACTTCGTTCTCACAGTAGTAAGTACTGTGGTCGTATTCATCGCCACCACAGAGGTCAAGCACTTCGCCAGCTTCGCAGTATTCCGTTGTCGGGTCGAAAGCATCCGTACCACCGCAAAGAGGGATAACCGTATTGTTAGCGCAGAAATAGGCTTCACCATCGTAGATACCGCCGGCGACGCTCTTGTCGCAGAACGGATACGGGGTCATGTTGCTGGCCTGGCAGAAGTGAGTATTCGGGTCGTAAACGTTCGTACCGCACATAGCCTTGAACAGCGTCACGGAGGCGTTGCTGCAGGTCACCGTCACGGTGCCGTTTTCGTTATCCTTAAGAGTGCAAGAAACGCCGTCATCGCCGGTATCACCCTTGTCGCCCTTGTCACCCTTGTCACCTTTATCGCCCTTGTCACCCTTGTCACCCTGGTCGCCCTGGTCACCCTGGTCACCCTGGTCGCCCTTATCGCCCTTATCGCCCTTCAGGGTTTCGAGCCATTCTTCTTCGGTGCCTTCGAACCCGGCCTCGACTGCCAGTTCGTAGGCGGACTTGCCGTCTTCACCGGCATCGCCCTTGTCGCCCTTCAGGGCAGCGCGCCATTCTTCTTCGGTGCCTTCGAACCCGGCCTCGACTGCCAGTTCGTAGGCGGTCTTGCCGTTGTTGCCGTCGATGCCGTTCACGAGAACGCCGACGGAGTCGCCGTCGCAGAGCACCTTGAAGCCGCCATCAAAAGCCTTGACCGTGCAAGAAGCGCCGTCTTCGCCGTCGTCGCCCTTGTCACCCTTGTCACCCTTGGCGCCCTTGTCGCCTTTTTCACCCTTGTCGCCCTTGGCGCCGTCCTCGCCGTCAGCACCGTTCTTCACCGTGCCGACGCTTTCGTCGCCACAAATGATGTCGAAGCCCGACTTGTCCTTGAGCGCCTTGGCAATGCAGCTCGTGCCGTCTGCACCCGGAGCACCGTCCTGACCGTTTTCGCCCGTACAGGCGACCAGCGCAAAGCCAGCGATGAGGCCGGCCGCATAAGTCCATTTTTTGATAGTCATACTATCTCCTTTTTGAGGTTGTTGATTGTATTTCCTAAAAATGTAAGCAAATTGAAACTATTCGTCAATGCTTTTTGTAAGATTCACCTTTTTCGGGGTATTTTTCCGCTACCTCACCCAGACCTTGCCCACCTGACTGACGGAGCCCGCCCGGACACGCAGGATGTAGAGCCCGGTCTTCGGCGCATCGAGAAGCACGGAATTGCTGCCACGAGCCGCCGACACGGTCGACGTCACCACCACGCGGCCCTTCATGTCCAGGAGGTCGACACGGGCGGCAGTCCCGGCAAGCCCCTCGGAGGCATCGAAGTCCACCTGCAGGCGGTTCCCGACCCGCAGGGAGTGCAGGTTCGCGATGGTATTCTTCGCCACGATTCTCGGGGCCGGGGCAACGCGAACGGTTGCATGCGTGGCATCCGACTTCAGGTAAACCTTAAGCGGAGATCCTTCGTGCACCTCGGTCGTTTCGCCATCCACCGTCACATAGACATGGTAGCCAAACGCGCGCACGCCATCCACCCCCTCAAGCGTGAGGTAGCCCATGCGGTCACTCGTAGCAGAGAGCGCGACGGCCCATTCCATTTCGCCCTGCATCGCCCTGATGGACTTCGCGAGCAGGCGGTTGCCTTCGACTATCGAGAGGTTCACGTGGTCACCCATGCTTGCCGGCGGTTCGTCGGCCACATGCGGATGGAGCCCCGCACCGAGCAGGTTCCAGGAATCGCGCTTGCCGCTGTTGTCGGACAAGGTGAGCTGTATCGTCCAGCGTTCCCTGGTGTACGCCTTCGCCAAGATCCGCTTTGCCGCCGGACTTTCGGCATCGAGCGAATCTACGCCCGCCGTATCCCTGGCAAACGCAGGAACAGAAGAAATCTTCCATTTGCGCGGCTTCGAGACCTGGACCCATACGGCGCCGAAGGGTTCCAGATAATCCGTCGGCAAGTACCCGGACGTCTGCGCATCGTAACGCAGGAACGTGACTTCCGCTTCCTCGTCCGCATCCTTACGGAAATCCTCATTCAGGCTGTACAGGTCGATGCCCCAGCTATGCGGGTTCGCGACCAGGTTCCAGCCATCGAAGTCGCTCTTCAGGTTCCAGACGACATCGTCGTCGTTATCCTTGAAATCGGAGCGCAGCGCAAGGGTGCGGCCTTCAATCGAATTGTACCAGAAGCCGCGGGTTGCCTCGATGGATTCGCCCCGTTCGAACGGCTTGTACTGCCAGAATTCACCGGTATTGCCGGCATCCCACCAGTAGAACACCTGGTCGCCGTCCCAGGCGAAGGCCGAGGTGTCGGCCGCGGCAAGCGACATCATCTGCCAGCTTTCCGATGCGACCGGCGAAACCGTAGAATCCACCGTGAATTCCTGTTCATATACTGCGGTATCCTTCGCGTCGTAGAGCGTCACCACCGCCCTGTAATCGCCGGGCCCCTCCATGCGGAGCACAAGCGGGGTCCTGTAACCGGATTCCAGGGAATCGCCCAGGGATATAGTGGAAACAACGTTGTCTTCACCGTCGTAGACCTTCGCGATACCCTTCACCGCACGGGTCACTTCGAAGTCGCTCGCCACAAAGTCAAGCGAAATTGCATGGCCGCTCTGCCTGTAATTCTTCTGGACAAACGTGACCGGAGTCTTGTTCGCCTTGCCAAAATAGGCAACGAAGGATGCCCAAGCGAGATTTTCGGGCAGGGTGTCGCCTTCGAACAGGACGAGCCGCCCTGCAGACGATTCGCCGGAGCCGTAGACATCATAGCCGTATTCCTCGTAGATTTCGCGGCCAAAGAGAACCACCAGGGAATCCAGCACGTAGCTCGAATCCGGGGTCGACTTGATTCTCAACGCATTCATCGACAGGCCCGAAGGCAGGAGCATCGAGCCGTCCACGAACTCATGGCGCATTCCATTTTCCAGGAAGCTGACCGTCCCGTTTTCCTGCTCTATCGGGAGCTTCACGAAATCGCCGGCGCACTCGGAAACTTCGCCGGTCCAGCGGGGATACATCAGCACCGTGCCTTCGGTGGCATCGCGCTTGTAGACGCTATCCAGCAAGGCAACATTCAGCGCCGTGAACACATCTCCGCCGGCAGAATCCAGCGACCAGCCCGCAAGGCACCTGTCATTCGAATAGACGATGTTCGGCAGCACCCTCGACGAAGAATCCACCAGGGCGAAAAGGCCGTCTTCCTTCCAGTCGTTACCGTAGAACAGCGAATCGGTTCCGGCATCGAAGGCCAGGGTCGCCTCGGCCAGCTTGAACTTCAGGTGGAATTCGAGTTCCCTGCCGTCCGTCGTAAGTTCACTGCCTTCGGCAAATTCGATTACCTCGGCGCCACCTTCCGTCTTGCTGTAGTAATAGCTTTCTTCCGAATCTATATAATACTTGCCCGGAGTCGCGGAAGCTCCATGAATTTCGAACTTCATCGAAATCGTATCTTCCGTACCCACATCATAGTAAGGAACATCCAGCGTGTAGACCTTGTCGGTCCTACTCGAGGCGCCCTTGTCCGGCGTAAAGGTATGGCGGACAGTATCGACGTTCGCGCCCTTGCCGATAAACTGCCAGAGTTCAAGCGTTCCGTACTTGTCGGCATGCACGGTGATAGTTTTCGAGAGAACTTCGCTACAGGTTTCGTGGTCCACTTCATGGTAGGTCGCGGACACGGTATCGACATAGTTCAGCGTCGCCGCAGCCACATTGTCGAATTCGTAGAACACGGAATCAGCCTTGCGCGACTTGCTCCAACCGATGCAGCCATTGACCGCATAGAGTTTAGGAGTCTGCCTATTCTCGCTTTCGAGGTTGTAGCTCCTGGCCGAATCGCTCCACTTGTCCTTATAGATGGACTCGGCAACAAAGTAGGCTACGGTATCGCTTCCGTTCATCGGCGGCACGACTGTCGGGCGCGTAAACACCAGGCTGTAGTCGAGCGGAGTATACTTGACCTTGAATCCTTCACCCGCTGCCATCTTCGAAGGCACGTATTTCAATGTCTTGCTCTTGGCATTGTAGCCGAAGTTTCCGCTGCTGGGCTTGCCGTTCCATCCATCGCTGAACGAGACAATCGACATGTCGTAACCCGGATCGGGCTTCACGGAAACATCGAATGTCAGGGTGTCGTCCATGGAGGCGTCCGGTACCGTAAGGCGGTATGCGTATTCGTCCGGGCCCATGAGCGTGAATTCCGATTCCTGCCTGAACACCAGGGTGTCGAAGCTCTGCGAAAGCACAACGCTTCCATGATGGTCGGAATAGCCTGTCAGGACTGCGTTTTTGTCATTGACCGCCTTGACATACAGGTCGCGCGTTCCGTATGTCCTGCCCGTGCCTGGAGATGCGGCCGCATGGAACGTCAGGCGTCCTTCATCAGCCTTCCCGCCGAGAGCGTCCCCGATGAGGTCCGTATTGAAGTAATTGAAGGAACGCGACCCGAGCGTATCAGCGCTCCAGCGGACCACGGAAAGACCGTCATCGGCAAGGAAGTACGCCTTCGGGAAGTTGCTCTTTTCAACCACATCCAGCTGCGCCGTGCCGGACTCCCAGCCCGAACCGAACATGACCATGCCGTTCTTCAGCGGTTCGAACTTGAACGATACGGTATAGGTTTTCGGGTCGAAAGAGGCAAACAAAGCCACAGAGCCAATATCATCGGGGCCGACCCTCAAGATGGAATCCGTGCCGTCAATCTGCAAGCCTAACTTCACGCCTTCAAAATATTCGGGATAGTCGCCATTATAGTAGTTCCGGTATCCAAGATTCCGCATCTCGTACCCCGGATCCGGACGCACCGAGACATTGAATTCCAGATAATCGGAATGCGTAAACATGTAAAGGGGCGGGACATCCAGGACGCTTGTATCGTTCTTGACCACAAAGGGATGCTCGTATACCGTACCCGCCACCTTCTGGCTAAGCACAACCGTACCATGGATGTCGTGTACATCGTACGAAATTTCACTGCCCCATGCCTCGCTCGTCTTCATGGCATAGAAATACATCTTCGCCTGACCATAACCCTCGGCGCAATAAGGCGATTCAAAGATGGGAACTAGGCTGAACTTACCGCCCGCCGCGACATTTTCAGGAATATGCTCCGGAGAAAGCATGCCATCGAAAAATTCATTACTTGAAATATATCCTTCGATGGTATCCTGCCCGGTAAGTCCCCATCCCACATGATTGAGGCAATTCACGTACCACGCCAGGTACAATTGCGGAAGAGAATCTTTAAGGTGCTGCGTCCGGGTCAGCGGCTTTTCGCTATCCCAACCCTGGCCGAAGAATACGGAGGTCGTATCGACACCCACGGGGAGGCGCACGTCGAACGTGACAACATATTCGTTATACTGGGGCACTATATTCATGACAAAATCGTCAGGAGAAAGCGCAAAAGCCTTCAGACCGGTGTAGATCGAGTCCATGCGCACGGCGTCACTTGCCGTCAGGTTCTCCTTTCTCCAGACCGTCGAGCGGTATTTATCCACAAGCTCGTCCACCGTCACGATATAATCCTTCGATACGGTAAGGGTATCGGGATCGCCATCGAAATCCTTCAGGCCAAATTCGACAGTGTACTTGTCGGAGTATCCGGGAATCGCGTCAACGGCGACCTTGAATCCGGCAGCCAAGGGCGACATCCCTTCTGCGTACATGGGCGCAGGATCGTCATAATTTTGCGGAGCTGGGAAGTAGAGCCCAAACGATGCAAAATCGACACCCCAGCTGCCCGCAACACTGTATCCCAGGCACAGGACGTCATAAGAACCCCTGCTTGCAAAAAGCAACGCATCCTTGCTGTTCTCACCATTCATGTCGTAGACCAGGTGAACCGTATCGCTGAAACTTTCGAAGTCATATTCAGCAATTTCGGCAAACAGGTCCCTGAACAGTTCCGCCGAAGTGGCTCCCACTGCCGGGCCCGCATCTCCCGACTTGCTATTGATCCTGTAAGTCGACGGAACGAGTATCCCGAGAGAAGAGGAATCGGCCCTCCAGAACATCGGCGGAATCGCGATCCTGTAATCGTCCGAAACAAACTTCTTCACGGGCGAAAGCAGGAACCCTATATTCTCGTAACCTTCGATATCCAACCCGTCCTTGATTTCGTATTCCGTCCCGTCGACACAGACGTTGTTCGAAATGGTGCCCGTACAGATATGGTAGACCACGTTCAGTTCCACGCTCTTCTCGTACACGTAGGGGGCGGGGGCATTGGCATATACGGTCATGCTGCCAAGCTCCTGGGCGCCGGACCAGTAGGCGTTGCCATCCAGAAGATTCTGCATGAAGGTCACGTCGCCTTCTTCCAGGCGGCCTGTGTAGTTGGTATAGAGCATAATCGCGGAGCAGCCATCGCCGCAAGATTCTTCCGCATACGTTTTCGCAGACAGGGCCTCCTCGAGAATCTGCTTCTTGTCGGTACCGGCAAGCCGTTCCAGGGATTCCTTGTCAAAGCCAACCGCATAGATAGCGCGGTAATTGCCACCCGCAATAAACGGCAGGCCGCTGTTCTTATCGCTCCCCGCGAAGCTCCATAGCGGCGTACCGCCATCGTACTCGCTGCGGTTCAATGTCGCCGCGAACTTCGGAGACATCATGTCGCTTGCCGAAACAACGCCGTTGTAATAGGAAGCCACCTGGGACTTCACCGGGTGCTCATCGTACGCAAGCGTACCATCGGCATTCAGCCCGTTTACCGCATTGCGGAAGTTCGCGCTGACATTTTCTCCAAGCTCCGGCGACCTCCACCCTGCATCGCTAAAGGTTCCGATTCCCTTGCTCGCCTGCGCATCGTTTGTACCGAAGTGGAAGTTGTTGTGCACGGAAGCGAACTTGAACTTGCTGCTATCGCTCACGCCGCCAATCAGGTAGCCAAGCGTACTTGTCTGCGTACCGGTCACATCGCCTATGGTGCTGTTGTCCCTGATAGTCACGACGATATTGCTGTCGCTGTCCATGTTCTCGAAATATCCCAGCAGGCCACCCGCATAGGAGTTGGCACCCGTCACGCTGATATCGGCCTGCACGGACGATTTCGCGATTCCAAACGACATGCTGTTCGCAAGCGTTCCTTCGGAAACAAGGCCCACAAGGCCACCTGCATAGGAGAGCGCCGTCACGGAGCCCTGCACGTATGCGTCGCTCACGCTAGCCGTAATTCCCGTCCACTGTATCGGATTGAGAGTCATCTTCCCGAAGAGACCGCCGGCATAGTCGCACGACGCAAACGAGATTCCCGTCACCGTATCACGGGCGACACCGATCGTCCGGCCCATGTCGTAATTCAGGACAATGTTGCCGACAATGCCTCCCGCATACACGTCATAGGATGCGTCCGTACGCTTGAAATTCACGTCCTGTACGCGGGCATCCTGGATAGTGGCATCGTCAATCTGCATCAAGCCGGCAATACCGCCCAGGTAAGCATTGCATTCAGCCCCGGTGCAATTCGCGGGCGAAGCAATTTCGGTACCGGAAACAAAGCCCCCACCCACATTCGACTTGACAATTCCGGCAATACCGCCGGCATACACGCCCGTAACCTTGGAATTCCGTACCGTCACGTTATAGAGGGAACCTGCGAAAGTTGCCGCCACGACACCCGCCGTATCACCGCGAACATATGCATTTTCAAAAACCAGATTCTGGATGATTCCCCCATAATCCTTAGTCACAAAGCCAGCAAACGATGAATCGTGGCAGAAGTTCTTGATGGAATGACCGGCACCGTCAATCTCGCTATGGCTATTTCCAACAGGAATGAACGCCATCGCGCATTTGGAGTTCTCTTCGTCATAGCCTCCAAAATCCAAATCAGATTCCAAGACAATCTTATACTCCTTGCTATAACGGTCATGTTCCAGAGAATCATAGACATCCTTCCAGCACGTGAAATCACGCGTTCCTACTTCCGGATACTCGACAGGTCCTTGACTCAACAGCCAGTAAGAGCCGGTATGACTGGGATCATATGGACTTTTCAGATGGAAGTAGGTCCCATTGTTGAGGCATCCGTTCTCATCAAAGGAGACAACGGCGGGGTTTGCAAACGAGGGTGTCACCGCGACGTCCATGGCAGGCATCTCGAAGGTATAGGTCGTATCCGACGTTCTTGTCACCGCCGCCGAAACCTGTGCCGCATTGACAACCTGGACACCCGCCAGGACAGACCCATCCTTGTCCGGCCTTCCCGTCAAGGTGACAATCTCTCCCGGCCTAGCCTTCAACTTGTCGCTTACCATTGTTCCGCGAGTCGCCTCTGCAATATGGATATCATGCGATTCGGCAGGGTCGACAACTTCCACGGTCAAGTCAAGGCCGTAATAGTTATAATATATACTGGTGCTATTGTAACCCGTCTTGAAGCGGACCGCAATGACATTGGAGGCACTGACGTGCGTGCCGATACTGCCGTGATAATCGTATGCCTGGTAAATTTCCCTCCCGAGCAGGTTGCCGTCATAGAAGTACAGGTAAGAATATGCAGCATCCATATTTCCGTAAACCTGCAAGGTCTTCCCTTCGGGGGCGATGATTACGAGGTTTGCATCCAGATAATTGCCGTATATGTACGAGGGGCCACCATCGTCATACAGCTTGAACGAGCTCACCCCTTCTGGAATATAAGCGGCAACAGTTCCGGAAGTCGGCATATTGATAGAGAGTCCGGTCATATCGCCCGCAAACGACGGCGTCACGGTCACATTCGAGGAAGGCATCGTGAAGGAGGCTTTATTGCCAGCATACCATGCATAGCTCGCCACCGTATTCTGGTTTTCGTCCGTCACAAGGATGTTATCTATAAGCATTCCGTTTGCAGGCGAAATGCTCAGGTTAACAACATCACCCTTCAAGACGGAAGTCTTGTCCGAAGCGACAGAGCCACCAATCGCACTCTCGATCACCACCTTGTGGAAATCGGACACATTCTCGACTGCCACCGTCAAATCAAAGTCCGAATGATAACACTCCCCGGACACTCCCATGTTCAATTCCATTACCAGGGAAAGGACATTGCCCGATGTGTACATTCCATTGAACGAATAATTTTGTCCGTTCATATCCAGGAGCACACGGTCTTCCGCATAGCCATCGAAAATTTTCAGAATTTTAGTTCCTTCGTAATAGTCAAACCTGATTGAGCCGGACACATTGAATACATTGCCAGCCGCGGCTATCAAGGTAAGGGTATCGACCGTACCGATGCATGTGCCACTGGCACCGCCAGCATCGTAGAGCTTAAACGACTTCACGTCCGACGGGATGGAATATGTCTCGCGGCCAGACTCTCCCATATCGATATGGAGCCCGGCCTCGGCCGTAAATTCGCCGACGAATCCGGCTGTGATATTGACATCGGAATACGGCATTACAAACGTTATGGAAGACGACGTCCTCATGAAGTATTCCGGCCCTGCAAAATTCCACGTTTTGCCGTCGCCATCGACAAGCGTGATTCCGTTCAGCATGTATCCTTCGTCGGCAACCAAGTCCAGGGTGACAATTTCATCTTTCTTGTAGGACTGCTTGGAACTTGTCACCCTACCGCCTGTCACAGCGCTAACATTTACCGCATGCTCAATATTCAAATCGACAATAGACACCGTAAGGTTCAGTCCGCTAGTACCGTAATTCATCTGGGATTTCATGGCAAAAGTCAAGGCACTGCCCGAAGTAAATAACCTTTCGCCAATCGAACCATAAGTGTCGACAAAATCAGCCAACTTGGCAGAAGTGCTATTTTTACCATCGTAAAGAGAAACGGTATCGTAAGAGTTAATGTTTATAGAACCCATTACCGTAAATACGTTCCCCTCTGCCAAATTCGGAGCCGAGAGAACAAGGATGCCGTCCGATCCCGAAGTATAGCTGCCATCCTTGCCCCCGTCGTCATAGACCTTGAAGGATGTAACGCCGGCGGGAACATTTACGGTCTTTGTCCCGGTCGTGGGCATGTTCACATAGAGTCCACCCTCCGCCGTCAGGTCATCCGTAAACACTGGCACTACGCGCACATTGGAATACGGCATGGTAAACGTGACCATCGCGTTCTTTTGCAGCTGCCATTCGCCAACCACGGCTATGCGGTTGCCCGACTCATCATAGATGTCGATGGACTTGAGCAAGGATCCATCTTCTGCCGCAATGTCCAAGGTAACGACATCCCTGAGTGCCGCCTGTTCCTTGGATGGGGTGACAGTTCCGTTACCCTCCGATTCAATCGTTACCGAATGCAGCACGGAGATATCGACAAGCGAAAGTGTCAAGTCGAAGTTGTTATAGCTTGAGCTCTTTACATCTATCGCAATTGTCTTCCCTGTACTGTAACCGCTAAAATACGAGATCTGCCCTCCCACATTCAGGACCCTGCTCCCGCTCAAGTCGGCGCCATTGTAAATAATTAGGGAATCAGAATCATAGCCATGAATGGTTCCCGATACCATCCACGCGTAATCATCAGATTCCTTGAGGGAATTCAAGACAAGCGTCGCGTTTCCATAACTAGGATAACCGTTCGCACCGCCATTATCGTAGAGCTTTAGGGACTGCACTCCGGCCGAAACATCAATGGTCTTCGTTCCCGATGCAGGCATATTGACGGAAAGTGATGCTGCCGTCAGATCATCGCCAAACGTCGGGTAGATTTTTACGTTGGAGTACGGCATAACGAAGGAAAGTACCGGATTGTCAATCAGGTCCCTTTCACCGCTTACGGACAGGTGGTTTCCTTCATCGTCGACAACGTCCACTCCGCTGAGCAAGTACCCTTCTTCATGCGTGACGTCGAAAGTAATTGTTTCGCCTTTCGGCGCTTCGACAGTGCGTATGCTTACGGAGCCACCCGTTGCCGCTTCCGCCGTTACCGTATGCGTAGCTGCGGGATCAACAAACGAAATCGTCAATTCAAGGCCTTCATTAGTGAACGGGGCGTTAGCATTATAGGTCATCGACATGATCCGGCCCGTACACAGGACCTTCCCAATGCTCCCATTCTTCCAGAAACGATTCAACAGGACATTCCCATCTTTTGTATATCCGTTATAAATGGACAGTTCATCCCTAGAAGAATAACTGTCTTCCGTTATTAGGCGCCCGACAACCTCGTACATGTAATTGTCCGGCATATCCGGGGCGGTGAAGACAATCTCTCCCGCACCCTTCGAACGTTCTCCATTCGGTCCGCCGTCATCGTACACCTTGAAAGAAGAGACACCCGCAGGCACAACCACGGCCTTCGTCCCCGATGCAGGCATGTTGATATAGAGGCCGCCCGATGCCGTCAAGTCATCCGTAAACGTGGGTACAATCCGCACATCGGAGTAAGGCATGGCAAAGGTCAACGTAGATTGCTCGCGCAGTCTCCATTCCCCCTCCAAATGCAAATGATAATTCGATTCGTCAATAACCTCGATGGACTTGAGCAGGAAACCTTCTTCCGCCGCAATCTGCAAGGTGATCGTCTCTCCTTGTAGCGACGTTTCCTTTGTACAGGTAACAGTTCCGCCATCGACCGGTTCGTTCTCTATCGTATGCTCCACGGCACCATCGACAACTTCCACCGTCAAGTTGACACCGAAATAGTAAAAGCTATAAGTGCCCAACTTGGTATTCAGCGTCATCGTCTTTCCCGTACTGGTCACATATCCAATCGTGCTCATATAACTGGAACCCTCGAACATCACGTCGCCCTCGGCATCCCCGTCAAGAACAAACAGTTTGCCACTGTCATCCGTATAGATGCTGCCCGACACCCTCAGCACACGGCCATCCGGCACATTGAGAGCATTCAGGATAAGCTTCGAATCCCCCCCGGCGGAAGGATTAGCCGAACCTCCGCCATTGTCGTAGACCTTGAAGGACGTCACGCCGGCAGGGATATCCACTGTCTCGGTCCCGCTCACCTGCATGTCCAAATAAAGACCGCCCTCCGCAGTCAGGTCGTCCGTAAATACAGGTATAACCTGCACTTTGGCATAAGGCATGGTAAAAGTCAGCGTGGACTGCGTTCTCAGATGCCATCTTCCATTCAAGGGCACATGGTAGCCCGTCTCGTCGACAACCTCGATGGATTTGAGCAAGAACCCGTCATCCGCGTTAATTTCCAGGGTAATGGTTTCGCCGCTTACCGATGATTCCTTAGAACAGGTGACAGTTCCCCCGTCGACAGCTTCATTCTCGATTTCAAAGGCAACCGTCGGATCGACAAGCGAAACCGTAAAGTCAAAGCCATCAAAGATGGACTGTATATTCTGGGAATATACTGTCAGCGACTTGCCCGAACCGAGAACATACCCGATATCGATCGCGGTGCCATGGGGAGTGCCGTAGCGGCTAAAAATCGTTCTCGCATTACTAGATTCACCGTCGTAAATTTCCAGTAAATCATTGTTGGGTTTTTTCATGATACCCGTCACCATCAGCACGGAATTTTCCGATTCATCGAGCGATTTCAGAACAATCGTGCCGTACCCAGACGCCTTGCCGTCAGGTCCGCCGTCATCATAGAGCTTGAAGGACGTAATCCCAGCAGGGATGAGCAGGGTATCCGTCCCATACCCAGGCAAGGTGACATAGTAGCCGCTTGCCTCGTCGCCTTCCAAGGTGCGCTGCGCAGCCAAAACCGAAGGCGCTGCCACCAGAAGGAGCAACAACGCGGAAATGACGAAATTAAGGATCCGCCGGTCAGTATTCATAAGTTAACCTCCTGGCCCATACAAAGTAAAATATAGTTCTTTCAAGTATCCTTTTTGTAGCATTTGCGTATTTTGTACAGGATAACGGACCGCTTTTTTCTATCTTTACCCTCCGTGATCCAGATACAGAACGTTTCCAAATCATTCGGCGTGCAGGTGTTGCTCGACGGCGCCTCCCTGCTCGTGGGCGACCATGAGCGCGTCGGACTCGTGGGCCGCAACGGTTGCGGCAAGTCCACGCTGTTCAAGATGATTCTCGGGCAAGAATGTGTCGACGGCGGTTCCATCGACATTCCCAAGAAATACACGCTCGGCTACCTGCAGCAGCACCTGAACTTCACGCACGCGACCGTGCACGAAGAGGCATGCAGCGTTCTGAAGCCCAATGAAGACGGCTGGATCGAAGAGCACAAGGTTGAGGCCATCCTGTTCGGTCTCGGGTTCGACGAAGAATCCATGAACAAGAGTCCCTCGCTCCTTTCGGGCGGTTTCCAGATCCGCCTGAACCTCGCGAAAGTCCTCGCGAGCGAACCCGACATGCTACTGCTCGACGAACCGACGAACTACCTCGACATCGTGTCGATGCGCTGGCTCAGCCGATTCCTGCGCAACTGGAAGGGCGAAGTGCTGCTGATTACGCACGACCACCATTTTATGGACGAGGTCTGCACGCACACCGCGGGCATTCACCGCCACAAGATCCGCAAGGTGAAGGGCACGGTCGAGAAGTTGCGCGAGACGATTGCCGAAGAAGAGGAAGTCGCGCAACGCACTCAGGAAAACGAGGCGAAGAAGAAGGAACAGCTCGAAAAGGTTATCGAGCGTTTCCGCTACAAGGCCGCGAAGGCCGCGATGGTGCAGTCGAAAATCAAGGCAGTGGCAAAACTCGCGAACGGAGAGCGCCTCACGCACGAAAGGAATCTCGAATTCAGCTTTACCGAGGCGGAATTCCCCGGCAAGCGCATGCTGCAGATCAAGGGACTTTCGTTCGCCTACGATGGCGGCCCCGAGCTCATCACCGACCTCACGATGGAAGTTTTCAAGGGCGACCGCATCGCGGTTATCGGCCCGAACGGCCGCGGTAAAACGACGCTCCTGAACTTGATTGCGAAGGAACTGCAGCCCACCGCGGGCGAAATCAGCCACAATCCGAACTTACAGATAAACTATTTCGGGCAGACGAATATCAACCGCCTGAATCTCGAAAACAACGTCGAAGAAGAAATCGCATCGGCCATCGAAGAAGTCTCGCAGAAGAGCCGCGCACGCGGACTTGCGGGCCTCATGATGTTCAGTGGCGATGCCGCACTCAAGAAGGTGAAGGTCTTGAGCGGTGGCGAGCGCAGCCGTGTTTTGCTCGGAAAAATACTTGCGAGCCCCTGCAACATGCTGCTGCTCGACGAACCGACGAACCACCTCGACATGGAATCCATCGAGAGCCTCATCGACGCGCTCGACGATTACGAAGGTACGGCGATGGTCGTCACCCACGACGAGGAACTGCTGCACGCATTCGCGACAAGACTCGTGGTATTCGACGGCGGCAAGTGCCGCATCTTCGAGGGCACCTACGCCGACTTCCTCGAGAAGGTGGGCTGGGCATCCGAAAAGAAGCCCGGCGGGAGCGAATCCGCGAACATCAAGGTTTCAAACATCGACGTAAAAACGGACGGCGGGAACAAGAATGCCGGCGGCGCGCCCCGCACCAAGGAAGACCGCAAGGCACGCGCCGACTATATCGCCGAACGCAGCAAGGTCATCCGGCCGCTCGAAAAGAAGCTTGCGAAAATCGAAGAAGATATTGCAAAGGCAGAGGCCCTGGGCGGCGAACTCGAGGCAAAGCTCGTCGCCGCATCGGAATCCGGCGACGGGAACGCCATCACCGCCATCGCGAAAGACATGGACGACAACAAGAAGAAAGTCGACCAGCTCTACGAAGAATGGGAAAGGACGAGCGCCGAACTCGAAGCCGCGAAAGACAAATATCCTATTTCCTGACACCCGAGGAGGACCTATGAAAAAGCGCAGCATCCTACTTGCCGCATCCATCATGCTTGCCGCCTGCGGAGACGACACTCCCAGCAATTCGAATGTGCCCGAAAGTTCTTCGGCGGCCATCGAGTCGAGCGACGCGATTGAATCGAGTGCCACGGCGGAAAGCTCCGAGACTATCGCCAGCAGCGAAAGCGGTACAGAGCCCGAATCGAGCGCCGCAATCGAGTCGAGCGCAAGCGGACCTGTCGCCGACACCGTATGGAACAGGGCGAATCTCACCTGGTACACCTCGTGGCCGGAGCCCGGCAGCGAGGAATGCGAAGACTATAACGGCTGTACGTGGGCAGGATGGTTCGCGGGTCTCGAAGAGCAACAGACCGAAGAATGGGTCAGCGAGCACAACATCATCGCCGTCCACGAAAAGGACTGGAAAACATACAAGCTAAAGACCTTCAGGCTTCGCAAGAACGGCCACACGATCGATGCGACCGTCTATGACATGTGTTCCGACAGCGACTGCGACGGATGTTGCACCGAAAACGCGGGCAAGATCGGGTTCCTTATCGATATCGAGAGCTACACGCGCAAGCGTTTCAACAACTACGGCTCCGGCACCGTCGAATGGACGTGCCTCGACTGCGAATAATTACACCGGGTCGTTGACCGGTTTGCTGTAGTCGCGTTCGCCGAAGAGGGCCGTGCCCACGCGAATCATCGTGGAACCTTCTTCGATAGCGACTTCCAAATCGCCCGTCATTCCCATCGAAAGCTGGTCGAAGCGGGCAAACGCACCGCCTTTCGCGAGGAACTTCTGCTGGAGGGTGCGTAGGAATGCGAAGCATTCACGGCTGTCTTCGGCGACACCCGTGTTCTTGCCGATGGTCATGAGCCCGCGGAAGCGCAAGTGCGGGAAGTTTTCGCTCTTGCCGTCATCAGTCGCGGCGCCCGCTTTTTCTGCGAGCCCGTTCAGGAATGCCTCGGCCTCGTGCACGTCGAGCCCGCTCTTCGTCTCTTCTTCGCCGGCGTTCACCTGGAAGAGGATGTCAAGGATTTTGCCTGCGCCGCTCTCTCCGGGGAGTGCCGCGCAGACGCGCTCCAATTTCTCGACCGCCTCGATGCTCGCGATAGAATGGATGCAGTCGGCGACAATCGCCGCCTTCTTTAACTTGTTGCTCTGCACGGGGCCAATCACATGACAACGCACGCGGCTCCCGTCCTTCGCCATGCGCGGTGCACTGAACTTGAGTTCGGCTTCCTGCACGCGGTTCTCGCCGAAGTCAGTCGCACCCAGGCTGATTGCATTTTCCACGGCTTCTGCCGGGTGGAACTTGCTCACCCAAACAAGCTTAACCATGTCACGGCTACGGCCCGCAATCTTGCAGGCGTCCGCAATCCTTGCTTCGAGAGCATCAAGGTGAACGCGCATTTCGTCAAGAGAGAATTCCATTTTATGCCTCTATTTTCAACGCAAAAATATATAAAACGAAACAGGCCATCATCTGGCAAGAAAAACATTTCTATTCCAGGAACTTCTCTTTCTCGGACCACAATATTGCAAGTAAAGAAATCAAGAAAAACGCAAAGAAAACCGGCAATGGAATAAGTCCAAAAACCGGCAAAAATACCAACAACGCCAAAAAGAGAATAAATCCCGGCAAGAAAGGAATCAATACAATAAAGAACAACTTCCAAAAATTGATAGGCTGCTTCCAGAGTTTTCTGTAAAACAGCGTCAACGGCGCGCCCAAGGATATCGGCACAAAGGGGAGCAGGATTGCCGCGCCAAAAAAGTGCGGATTGACATCGACGGAGCTTTTATCTTCTATAGCCAAGTATTGCGCTTCAAGAATACCCCATACCACGGCAAAGATGATTACAGGCACAAGGAAAATAACCATTTCCACAATCATGCAGACAGTGACTTTCCCTTTATCTAAATCATACAATCGTTTATTCTTATCCATCGGCTATCAAAATACAAAAAAATCCCCGGAGCGCACCGGGGACAATAAATGTAACATGGACCCTATCGCGCTTCGCGCTCCAGGGTGACACTCAGGCTACTTACTTCTTCGCCTTCTTCTGCACGAACAGCACCTTGATAATTTCGTCGATATGCTTGTGCGTATAGATCTTGAGGCCCTTCTTCGCGGGTGCCGGGAGTTCGTCCACGTCCTTCTTGTTCTGGGCCGGCAGGCGAAGCGTCTTCACGCCGGCCTGGAGGGCAGCAAGTGCCTTCTCGTTAAGCCCGCCAATCGCAAGGCATGCGCCCGTAAGGCTCACCTCGCCGGTAAACGCGACGTCAGGCGGCACGGGAATCCTGGTGAACGCAGAAAGCAGGCAAAGCGTGAGGGCGATACCCGCGGAGGGGCCATCCTTCGGCACGGCGCCTTCGGGCACGTGAATATGGATGTCCGTCTTCTTGACAATCGCCGGGTCGATGCCGAAACGGTGCAGGCGTTCGCGCACCAGGCTCACCGCAATCTGGGCGGATTCCTTCATCACGTCGCCAAGCTTACCCGTCATTATAATCTGGCCCTTGCCGCTCAGGAGCATGCACTCGATGGGGAGAATCTCGCCACCAACGCTCGTCCATGCAAGGCCCGTCACAACGCCGGGGCGGCCGGGTTCGGGCAATTGGCTGTCAAGGAATCTCGGGGCACCAAGATATTCCTGCAACTGCTTCTCGGTAACGGCGGGCTTGATCTTCTTGCCCATCACGATTTCCTTGGCACGGTGGCGCACCGCACTCTCGAGGGTGCGTTCCAGTTCGCGCACGCCCGCCTCGCGGGTCCATCCGCGCATCACCTGGTTGATGATGCCCTCGTCAAAGGAAACCTGCTCGCCGAGTTTCACGCCAGTGCGTTCGCAAATGCGCGGCACCAGGTACTTGGCGGCAATCTGCAACTTTTCGTGCGGGTAGTAGCCGGGCAGGCGCACAATCTCGAGCCTGTCGCGCAGCGCCTCGGGGATTTCGCCCTCGCTGTTCGCCGTCGCAATAAACAGCACACGGGAGAGGTCGAGGCCCACTTCCATGAAGTGGTCGGTAAAGTCATGGTTCTGTTCCGGGTCAAGCACCTCGAGCATCGCGCTCGCCGGGTCGCCACGAAAGTCGCTCGCCATCTTGTCGATTTCGTCCAGGAGGACAATCGGGTTCATGCACTTGGCACGGCGCAGCGCCTGGATAAAGCGGCCGGGCATCGCACCAATGTAGGTGCGACGGTGCCCGCGGATTTCGGCCTCGTCACGCACGCCGCCAAGCGTAATGCGGACAAAGTTGCGCTGCATCGCGTTCGCAATCGATTCCACGAGGGTCGTCTTGCCTACACCGGGAGGCCCAACCAGGCAGAGTATCGGGGAGCGGCGTTCGGTTCCGGTGAGTTTCAGGACCGCGATGTATTCCATGATGCGTTCCTTCACCTTGTCGAGCCCAAAATGCTTGGAATCGAGTTCGCTCTTCACCTTCTTCATGTTGAGCACGGTATCGGTGTACACGCCGTAGGGCATCGCGAGGAACCAATCAATGTAGTTGCGGCTCACCGCGTATTCCGGAGACGTCGGCTGCATCAGCTTCATGCGCGCAATCTCGTCCTCCAGTTTTTCCACGATAGTCGGGCTAAAGTTCTTCGCCTTGATCTTCTTCAGCAGCTGTTCCGGCTCCGAGGCGCCATCGCCATCACCGTCCAGTTCGTCCTGCAACTGGCGGATCTGTTCGGAGATAAACCATTCCTTCTGCTGCTGCGCCATCTTCTGGCGCACGCTCTGCTGGATACGCACCAGAACGTTCTCGTTGTCGTCGGTAACGTCCATGAGCGCGAGGAGTTTCGCCGACATCTCGTCAAGCGACTTCACTTCCAGAAAACTCTGCTTTTCAGCAAGCGAAACCTGTAAGAAGGGCACAATGCCGTAGTAGGCGTTCAACTGGCTTTCCATGCCGAAGAAGGCATCCACCATGCCCTCGGCAATATTGCGCTTGGTCGCGTATTCGCGGAAGCGGGTCAGCACCTCGTCAAAGGAATCCGTCTTCGCGTTCTCCTTGATGGGGGTCTTGCGCGGGGAAACGGTAACGTTCAGGAACCCGTCACGCAAAATCACGGAACGGAGGTCTACAACCTGCAGGCCCTCGAGCACCACCTTCACGCAGCCGTTCGGGAAGGGCATCACGGAACTCACGTTCGCAATCACGCCCACCGAGTACAGGTCAAGCATCGGGTTCTGGATTTCTTCGAGGGTCACGTCCTTCTGGGCCACAAGGATAATTTCATTGTTGTGGCTCTCGGCAAATTCAAGCGCGCGTAACGACATGTCGCGGCCCACCAGAATGCGGCGGGTCGTGTGCGGGAACACCACGGCATCCCTGAGCGGGAGCAGCGGGTACGTTTTCGAAAAGTCAAAGTTCATACAAAAACAAAGATAGTATCTTAAATCAGGGCGATAAAAAAGCAGTTGTCGCAAAAAATGCGACAACTGCCAAAACGGGTTAAAAGGTCTTGCCCTACGAAGCCTTCTTGCGACCGCGGCGCGGCATCTCCTTCATGAGATCCGATTCCGAAAGGTCGGCCACGCCACCGAATTCCACCGAGTTGTCCTCGGGAGCGCCTTCCTCGGAAGAGACGGCAAGCCCGCTCTTCACCGTATCGGCAGTCACCACGAGTTTCTTCACATCGGAACCCGGCATCTCGAACATCGCCTTCTGCAGGGTGCGTTCCATTACGGAACGGAGCCCGCGGGCACCGGTCTTGCGGCTCATCGTCTCGTGAACGATTTCCTTGAGGGCGTCGTCGGTAAACGTGAGTTCGATACCGTCCATCTCGAACAGGCTCTTGAACTGCTTCACCAGCGCGTTCTTCGGCTGCGTCAGGATGTTGAGGAGTGCGGACTCGTCGAGTTCCTCGAGCGCCACCGCAATCGGCAAGCGGCCCACGATTTCGGGAATAAGGCCGAAACGGATAAGGTCATCGGGTTCCAACTGCTGGAACAGTTCACTCAGCGTGTTATCCTTCTCGCTGCGGATATCGGCACCGAAGCCCATACCGCCCTTGTTCACGCGCTGGGCGATAATCTTGTCGAGCGTCTCGAAGGCGCCACCGCAAATGAACAGGATGTTCTTGGTGTTCACCTGCACGAGCGGCTGTTCGGGATGCTTGCGGCCGCCCTTCGGCGGCACTGCGGCAACGGTACCTTCCAGGAGTTTCAAAAGACCCTGCTGCACGCCTTCGCCGCTCACGTCGCGAGTGATGGAGGGGTTCGCGGTCTTGCGCGCAATCTTGTCTATTTCGTCGATAAAGATGATACCACGTTCGGCGCGAGCCACATCGTAGTCGGCGGCCTGCAACAGGCGCACGATGATGCTGTCCACGTCCTCGCCCACGTAGCCCGCCTCGGTAAGCACCGTGGCGTCGGCAATGGTAAAAGGCACGTCCAGGAAGCGCGCCATGGTCTGCGCGAGGAGCGTCTTGCCGCTACCGGTGGGGCCCACCAGGAGCAGGTTGGACTTTTCCACCTCGACGCCCGGCGCATCAGCATGGGCCTGCCTGTAACGCAGGCGCTTGTAGTGGTTGTAGACGGCAACGGAGAGCGCAATCTTCGCCTGGTCCTGGCCAATCACGAACTCGTCCAGGTGCGCCTTGATTTCGGTCGGGAGCGGGAGCGGCTTCTGCACGGCAGCATCCGCCTTGGCCCTCTCCTGCATCGAGCGGGACTTGTCCTCTTCGATAATGCGGTGGCACATCGCCACGCAGTCACTACAAATCTGGACACCCGCACCAGTAATCATCTTCTCGACGCGTTCTGCGGGCTTTCCGCAGAAACTGCAAACTACTGTCGGGTGGTTTTTCCCGCTACGGTACATGAGCGCTACACTCCCTCTTTACGCGGAATAAAAATTTCGTCGATTACGCCGAAGGCCTTCGCTTCCTCGGGACCCATGTAGAAGTCACGGTCGGTCTTCGCGCGGACTTCGTCAATCGACTTGCCCGTATGCTTCGCGACGATCTCGGTGAGGGTATCCTTGGTGCGGACGATTTCCTTCGCGGTAATCTGGATATCGGTAGACTGGCCGGTAGCAGCGCCCGACGGCTGGTGCAGCATGATGCGGGAGTGCGGGAGCGCATAGCGCTTGCCCTTGGTCCCCGCGGCAAGGAGCACGGCGGCCATCGAGGCGCAACTGCCAATGCAGATGGTCGCGATATTCGGGCGAACATGCTGCATGGTGTCGTAAATGGCAAGACCTGCCGACACGTATCCACCGGGGCTGTTGATATACAGCGTGATATCCTTCTCCGGGTTCTCGTACTCAAGGAAAATCAATTGCGCCATGACGTTGTTCGCCACTTCATCGTTAATGGGCGTACCCAAGAAGATGATGCGCTCCTTGAGGAGGCGGGAGTAGATGTCGTAGGCGCGTTCACCACGCCCGGTGGTCTCAATGACGGTAGGAATTATCATTCATTTACCTCTTACTTGTTTTCTTCGGCCGCGGGGCGGATGCCCACGATGAAGTCCGCAGCCATCTGGACGCGGAGTTCATCACGCAGCTGATTGATTCTGCCACTCTGGCGGAAATGTCCCTTCAGGGTCTCGAAATCCACGTGGTAGCTGTCGGCCATCTGCTTCAGACGTTCGTCCACCTGGGCCTGCGTCGGCTTGATCTTTTCCTTCGTGGCGACGAATTCGAGAATGCGGTGCTTCTTGATTTCGCGAATAGCCTCGGGAGAAAGAGCCTTCAGCTGTTCTTCAGTCGGCTCGACGGCGTCCTTCTCGTCCTGCACGTTGCGGTTGAGACTCCACCTGATGAGGTCGAGCACGCGGGCGTTCGGGACCTCGAACGGGTTGCTTTCGATAAGCTTGTCGATGGCCTCGTTCACGGCCTTCGTCTTGGCGGCGTCCTGCTTCTGGTTGGCAAGGCTCTCGGCGAGGTTTGCCTTCAGTTCATCGACGTCCTTGATGCCCACCTGCTTGCAGAAGGCCTCGTCGAAGGTCGGCGGCACGATTTCGCGCACGTCGGTGATTTCCACGTTGAACTGTGCAGTCTTACCGCGGTAGCGTTCGTCCTTGTGGTCGTCCGGGTACTTGAAGTTGATTTCCTTCTTGTCGCCCGCCTTGACGCCCATGAGGCCCTCGTCGAATCCCGGAGAGGCGGATTCGCCGAGCAGGCTACGGAATTCCTTGTTCTCGGGGAGTTCCTGCTTTTCGCCGTCGATAACGACCTCGATGTAGTTGCCCACGACGACATCGCCCTTGCCCGCAGCGCGGTCCACGTGTTCGTCCTTGCTCCACATCTTCACCAGGCGGTCAAATTCTTCCTTGACTTCTTCTTCGTGCACGGCGGTATCGGGAACGGTGATGCCCGTGTTGTCGTAGCCCTTGATATCGATTTCGGGGTCAACTTCGACTTCGAGGGTCAGTGCGACGCCGGATTCCTTGTTGTCGTCGAACTTGGTGACCTTGAGCTGGCCCACCGGGATAATGTTCGCGTTCTTGAGCGCCTCGCCCACCACCTTGTCGACAGTCTCGTTCACGGCCTCGTGACGGATGGCGTCACCAAACTGCTTGAGGATCATCGCCTTCGGGACCATGCCCTGGCGGAAACCCTTCAGGGCCACCTGCTTCTTGTACTGGGAAAGCTTCTTTTCGAAGGGGGCTTCAAGGTCTGCCTGCGGAATTGCGACTTCGAGGGTGCGCACGGTTGCGCTTGTTTCTTTGATTTCAACGGACATTATGGACTCCGATATGCGGTTTGATTTGAAATTCTCTGCGAGGGGTGGGAGTCGAACCCACACACCGAAGTACCAGATCCTAAGTCTGGCGCGTCTGCCAATTCCGCCACTCTCGCGTTTCAGCCCCCAAATTTAGAAAAAAACCTTAACCAAATTATTCATTCTACTCATATATCGCCACTAAAGGCGATTTTGTCAAATGAAATCAGCGAGTTTTTTTGAGCACTAAAAAGCGCCTAGTTACGCGAAAGTACGCGGATATCTTCGCGCGTAATATATTTGGCAGCTACGATATACACCAATTCCACCGCAGCAGTGGCACCTATGAGCCATAGCGGGAGAGTCCCCTCCCTAAAGAACCAGACAACCGCCGGCAGCAGCAATACATGGATGCCCGCCGTCTTGAAAATATGACGGCGCATTTCGGGAGGCACGCACAGGAACAGGAACACGAATATTCCCACCTCCGAAAGGATCTTGGCCACCGCCGCACCGGAAACCTGGAACGCGGGCACAAGAAGCAGGTTGGAAGCAATATTCACGACACCCGCCACAATAGCAAGCGCCAGGTACCTCTTGCGGGACTGCGATATGAGCCATTCGCTCCACGGGACCGAATAGAACGAAAGCACAAGCCAGCACGCAAACAGGATAATGACCTTCGGCGGGTCAAACTCCATGTCTACGGGAACCACTACAGAAAAGAAGAGTTCCGAAAAGCACATGGTCCCGAACAGGAATGCCGCACTGAGCAGCCCCAGTACCTTGTGCGAACAGAACACCAGTTCGCTGCGGGCATCCGTCGCGTTCGCCTCCTTAAGGCGCGCCAGTTGACGACGTAGCGGAATACTCAGGCTACTCCCCAGCACAAAAATGAACATGGCATAACGGAAGCAGTAGTCGTAAATACCCACGGCAGCATTACCGACAAAGTATTTAAGCACGAATATGTCAAAATTCTGGTGGAACAGCAACAGGGACGAAGAAACGAACAGGATAAGGGAGCCGCGGTAGCAACTCATCGCACCGCGCAGTTCCTGCCTCGAGGGCGGCCCGAAACGGAATTCCTTCTTGGGCCCGATTACCCAGAGGACGAACGTGGCAAGAATTTCCGTACCCACATCGAGAATCACGAAGTTCTCGATAGAAGGCATGCTCACGGCGACAAGCACGGCAAGGATTGCAACCTGCCGTACGGTCTGGACCAGCGGCGAGTATGCGGTATAGCCCTTGCGCGAAAGGAACCAGTCAAAGTTGAAAGGCTTCAGGAACAACTGCAGCAGGTACGCCTTCAATATGAAACTGCTCGAGATGTCAAACAGGCAGGTGGCACCGGCCGCAAGGCCAAACATCGCAAGGATAAGGAACCCGCGGATATACGAAAGCGCGATATAGAACTTACGGTCCAGCGCCTTGTCATCGGGGCGCTCGATAAGTGCAAGCGAGGAGAGCCCGAAATCCAAGACAAAATTCAGGTAGGTAAGCAGGGTCAGCGCGAAAGCGATTTCGCCCCAGGAAGCGGCGCCATAGCGCACCAGAGCGATACTCGTGATGGCAAAGCGGATAAGCTTGCTTACGCCCTGGGCGACACTGTTCATGCCCGCATTCAGCAATAAGGAATTCATCCGCATGGGCTACCTCCCCAAAACCTTGTGGGCTGCATTACGGACAAGTTCACGGCCCTGCCAGAATAGCCAGCGCATGTGGAAGAGCGGGGACGGCCTGCGCGATTTTCTTGCGGAGCGCGGGGCATTTTCTGGTTTCGAGATGCGCTCCAAGAACTGGAGGAGGTTCTTCGCATTCGTTTCCCAGCGGAACTTCGCATCGACAAACGCGAACATACTTTCGCCATCTGCATGCAGGGATTCCGCAGTGGCACCCGCAATATAGTCGCGAATCCCCTCGTAGGTATCGAACACGAAGGGCGTCACCTCCGGATGCGCGCATACGTTCAGGGCAAGCGCAGGCCTGTGTGCAAATCCCGCCTCGGCGAGCGGCAGGTTGAACATTTCGCACCGGGAGAAACTCACCAGCAGGTCACAACCCTCATAAAGCCGCGCCATCTCGACCGGGTCCTTCACGACACCCAGTCCGCGTATTCCCGCATCGGCAAGCTTCTTGCTGGTGCCGGCATCCCCGCCGCCGACGACGGTGATATCCACGCGGTCACCCAAGTCCCTTTTCAGGCGACAGAAGTCATCCATGCCCTTGCCTTCCCACTCGACCTCGCGATACCGGCAAACGGCCAGGATGCGGACAGGGGCGGCACATTTTTCACCGGCAACACATTCCTTGCCGGCAGGCACACCGTTTAAAGCCGTCGAGGCGGCGGACGGTTCGGACCCGCGACCCGAAGAACAGCGACTCGGCGCAAGCGCCTTCGCAAAATGGTCCGCACCGTTATACAGCACGAACGCCTCGGGCCAGCGGATGTAATCCACCGCATACTTGCTGATGGTCACCACATAGTTGAACGCAGGGTAAATGCGACTGACCCTTTCCTCAATCATCTTGCGGTGCTGCTCGCGTTCCTCGGGAACCGTCAGCTCCACGGGAATGTAGCCGTGCTCGTAGGCTACCGTAACCGCATCCAGTTTCCAGCCCGCAACAAGCTCAAAGAACTGCTCCGTGCAGGCAATGACCACATCATAGGCGCCACGCTGCAGGCATTCCCTCAGGCCCCTGAAATGCGTCGGAACGCGGACGGCATGCACGCCCTTCGCCACAAGCGACTTGTCCAAAAAGCAAGCGTACAGGTCAACCTGGTGCCCCGCAGAGACAAGCATGGGCATCTGGGCCGCGATAACGCGGGTCACTCCGTATTCGCCCACAAAGAACGTGCTGAGGAACGCGATTCTCATTTCTGCGGTTCCCCCTCATAACTTCGGAGCGAGTAGAGTATGGACATGTACCAGGCGCCCCACACCAGCGACGACGGGAAAAGCGGGAACACGTCGAACATACCCAGGAACAGCGTGACAATACCGCCACTCAAAAGTGCAAGCCCTAACCCGCTCTTGGTACGCCTGATAAAACGGAGCAGAAAATACAGGCCGATCATGCAGAACGAGCCCAGTACCGTAAAGCCGACAAAGCCCTGTTCCGAAAGCACGAGCAGGAACACGTTATGCGCATGCCCCAGGCGCGGTACGATTTCCACGATGGGAATCATGGAATACGTATCCAGGAACATCTTGTTCCGTACCAGGAAGTTCCCTGGGCCAACACCCCATATGGGGTCCGTATGGATAATGTTCAGGGCCGTCGCCCAAGCACCCAGGCGCCCCAGCGAGCTTATATCCAGGTTACCGCTCAGGAAGGTAGACATGCCCTGCTTCAGGAAAAGGTCATCGGGCAAGAGCTGCCACAGTACATAGGCAAAGCCGCAGAACACCACAAACGAGATAGCGAAATACATCAGGAACCGCATCACCTGACGTTCATATTTCAGGTAGAGCTTCGAGATAATCATCAGTACGCCACAAAGCCCCATGCCCAGCATGCCCATACGGGTTCCGCTAAACAGGACAACCACAAGTACGAGGACAGAAACTATCGACAAGGTCTGCCACTTGTACTTTCGTTCAATCAAGCCGTTAATGAGCCATATAGTCCATGCCACGACAAGCATCACGGCAAAGTTGGTGGAACTCAGGGCCGGCCCCTCGATACGGGGCTCGGAAGAAATAACGCGCTCGATAAAGCCCCACGTAATCATAAACGCAAGGTGCGCATTGAGAATCGTCTGCACCTTTGCGGAATCCCATTTCAGCAGGGACGATCCCCAGAAAAAAACGAAGCAGACCGCATTGATATAGAAGAAGATGTATTCAATCGGGAACGGCTTTACCAGCAGCACGAAACCCATATGCCCGAAGATAATGGCAATCGCCGCCTTGATGGGCCAACCCATCCGCAATTCCCGCCGGCTCATCGCATACAGCAAAAAGAGAATGACCGCAACCGGGATAAAATAAAGCGTGAGGGTCATTCCATCCAGCTGGAACCAATGCAGCGAGACAATCATGAGCAGCACGCAGACCAGGGGCTTGTTCATCACAAACGCGAAAACAAGCGACCACAACAAAAGGCATAATGTTATCAATCCCGTATAGTTGGAGTCGTTGGCAGACATGTAGACAAATGCAACCAACAGAGGGATAAGAAAAACAAGAGCCTTTATTAGCTGCTTCATTTGAATAAAGAAGTCTTGACCTGGATCAGCTTTTCTCTAACAGATTCCGAGTTAGGTATTTCCCCGGACATGATACCACTCAAGACGAGGAACAGAAGCGTTATGGACAATGAAGCGGCAAAGCCGGCGATAGCCCACTTCGCCCTCTTGGGCCTTTCCTTCCAGTCAGGCAGGTAGGCATCCTGGATAATCTGAATTATCGGCTGGGTCTTCAGAATCATGGCCTCTGTTTCCATAATCTCAATAGAGGCCGCTTCCAGCATGGTCGCATAAAGCTTCAGGTCCGCCTGGCGCTGCTGTTCGTACAGGACCTTGGACACAGCCCAACCGGAATTCACGTACATCGACTTGTTGGAAGGCGTATAGTCCTCGCTGTACGATCCACGCAACTCCTTGAACTTCTGTTCCAGCAACTGGCGTTTCTTGCGCATTTCGTGGGCATCGGCGTTATCCCGGCCCGACATCCTTTCCGAAAGCTTGTAGTTGTTGATCTGCGCCTCGTAACCGCCCAGGGCGGCCAAGGTCATCTCCACCTGGCTCTTCAAGTCCACCAGGTTGTTTTCCCTGTAGAACTGTACCAGTTCCTCGCCGATATTTTTCACGGAGTCGGTCAGTTCCTTCTGGGACTTTTTCAAGTAGTCCAGGGAATACTGGAGATTTTCCTTCTGGAGCCTCAGGTACTTCTCGTTGGACTGCGCCACCATGTAACGGATTACGGACTGTGCAAGCACCTTGTGCTTGGATTCCATGGCGCAAGAAATCACGCCCGCCTGGTCCTCGTCGATCGTGATATCCTTGTAGAACTTTTTCAGGAGAAGCTCGTTCGCCTTCTTCTTGTACATCGTGTCCAGGTGGAAATGGTGAATCGTACTCAGTGCGATTTCACGCCCGGAAAGGATTTCCAGGTACAGGTCCGAAGGCTTCATCGCCTTGGAACTCGAAAGGAACGAGGAAAGCCCCGATGCACCGGAAGAAGTCAGGGACTTGTATGCCGTCGAAAGAGTGCTCAATGGAGAACTGTCACTGGAGGCATCAATCTTCAGGCGGATTTCCGTCTTGAAAATCGGAGGCAGGACCCACGCAAGAACAAAGCAAACCAATGCGACAGCGACAGGTATCGCAAAGAATTTCTTCTTCTTCAGGCAGTAGCAAAAGACGTCAAAGTACGACATAGGGAATTACTTGCTCTGGGTGATAATGATGGCTGTAGCGACAACGCTCAACAGGGACGCAAGGAATAACGTGACATCCTTGATAGATTCGTAGAGAGAACGCGGAATCTCGATATAGTCGCCCGGCATAATCGCATCGTGGTACGGGTCGATGGAGAAATTCTTCCCGTCGCGGATTACGGTAACACGGCTCCACGAGCCCGTAATAATCGTAACACCCGATGCGGCGATATAGTCGATGGCATGGAATTCCGGATTGTACTGCGCACGGCCTACGGCGGCCACGGCACCGCCCACATACACCAGGGGCTCCTTCTGCCACAGCTCTATCTTGGTACGGGGTTCAAAGACCCTGTCACGAATCTTGTCGATCTCGTAGGTTTCCTCCTTGCCGTCGGGAGTCGTTACCTTGGCCCACCTGTTCTCGCCAACAGCGACAGTCTTCATTTCATCAAAATACTCGCCAAGCGAACGGCCTTCCACATACGAAACGGTCTCGGACTTCCTCATGGTGCCAATGGTAATCGTCTGCTCCGATTTCGCATAGGGCACAAAGATAATGTCGTTGTTCTCGAGCATCACGTTTATGCTGTCGATACCATCGATCTCGTACTGCGTAAAGTCGATATCCAGCGTATCCTTGTTGCGGATAAGCTTCATGTTCTTCTTGTCGGCAAGGGGCTTGAAACCCTTCACGTAGCCAATCATCGTGCTCAGGCGGGTCTTCGCATCAATCGAACGGAAACCCGGAGCGTTAACCGCACCGAGAACAGAGGCATGGATCTTCTTTATCTTGACAATCTGCACCTGCACGAACTTTTCCTCGTACTTCGTGAGGAGCAGGCTCATGATGGCAGCCTTCGCCTGGTAAAGCGGCAGGGAATCCACCTTCACGATACCGCAACCAACAACAGACACATTGCCTTCGGGGGAAACCTGGACGACATCCACACCCTTAGGCAAAAGGACCTCGAAATAATCGCCCGGGCCAACCAGGTACGTAGAATCAATAGAGCCTTCAATATCGATAGGTTCCTGGACAGTACTTGCCCTCTGGTACTTCGCTTCCTGGCTCTGGAACTGGGGCATGCTCGCCGCAAAAGACGATTCAGCAGCCCATACCGCAGAGGCGGACAACGCAAAAATCAATAGCAAAAATCGGTACATATTAAAAAATATACAAAATCGTAAACTCGCAGATGTCATTGATAGACAAAGATTTCCGACTTTTTTTCCTGGATATAGAAAAACCCGGTCTAAAGACCGGGCTTTTCTAAGTTTTTCGCTAGGATTAGGCGGACTTGCCTTCGCCTTCGACCATGCTCACGGCATCGGACTTGGCGGGTTCAGCAGCCTTCTTTTCCTTCACGACGATCTCGTCTTCGACGAGGCCGATGAGGGCCATTTC
>JAEEGJ010003893.1_pt1 | contig 53520 bp, 47 predicted proteins | sample 8958761 | NCBI WGS metagenome assembly JAEEGJ01 (sample SAMN16246546, study PRJNA631951) | gut metagenome | biome: gut microbiome; feature: rumen; material: RS-attached | host: Bos | place: Iran: Karaj | collected 2018-10
GGGCCGGGAAGGGTTCGGCGAAGAACTCGGCGTACACCTCGTTCATCGCGGCGAAGTCGCCCATGTCGGCCAGGAAGACCGTCGTTTTCACGACGTTGGCCATGGAAAGGCCCTCGGCGGCCAGGATGGCCTGCACGTTGCGCAGGGACTGGCGCGTCTGCGCCTGGATGCCCCCTTCGGGGAAGGCGCCCGTGGCGGGATCGATGGGCAGCTGCCCGGACAGAAAGACGAGACCGGCGCCACTGTCGACAGCCTGGCTGTACGGACCGATGGCGGCGGGAGCGTTGGAAGTACTGATGGGTTTCATATATAGGTAAATCACTAACTATGTTCGTGACGGACAGGCATAAAAAGAAATGAGTTGGTACCATCCCGGCAACAACTCATACTAACCACATAATTAATAACACTAAAACTAATAACCAATAGGTTGATGGGCCAGAACGGTCACTTGCTCAACCCGAGTGCAAAGGTACTACAAAAAATTGAATCTGCAAATTTTTTTTGAAAATTTTTTAATAATTTCTCTCATTGTTGATTTTCAATGCGTTAGAGTTAAATAAAATCTTTTTAAAGGGCTTTTCGACTGATAATTGCCGCTTTTTGAACGAAGTTTGTCGCTTTTTGCCTATCTTTACCTAATAAAACGTGTACTATGAGTCCTGAAATCACCTCAGTTATAGACGGAATTAACGTCACCATGAACGCCGGTGGCATGAACACCATCAACATTGTCCTGGCTTTCGTGATGTACGGCGTGGCGCTCGGCATCAAGCCGAAGATGTTTGCCGAGGTATTCAAGAATCCCAAATCCCTGATCATCGGCATGTGCTGCCAGCTCATCCTGCTGCCGCTGCTGACCTTCCTGCTGGCCCTGGCCTTCGGCCACTGGATCAGCTGGACCATGGCGCTCGGCATGATCCTGGTGGCCTCCTGCCCCGGCGGCAACATCTCCAACTTCATGAGTTCGCTCTCCAAGGCGAACATCGAGCTCTCCGTCAGCCTCACGGCCGTCAGCACGGCCCTGGCCGTCCTGATGACGCCGTTCAATTTCTGGCTCTACGGCAACCTGTACCTGCATTTCGCCGAGATCGCCGGCGACGTGCCGCAGCTCGCCATTCCCCTCTGGGACGTTTTCAAGACCATCTTTATTTTATTAGGTATTCCCCTGACGCTCGGCATCCTGACCGCCCGCTACCTGCCCAAGGTGGCCGAGAAGATGAAGAAACCCATGCAGTGGTTCAGCATCATCTTCTTCGTCGCCATGGTGGTGCTCTCCTTCATGGGCAACATCGAGGCCTTCCTGAAGAGCATCCAGTACATCTTCCTGGTCGTGCTGATCCACAACCTGCTGGCCCTCAGCATCGGTTTCGGCATGGGTTCCGCCTTCAAGGTCCCCAAGAAGGACCGCCGCACCCTGACCATCGAGACCGGCATCCAGAACAGCGGCCTGGGCCTCGTCCTGCTGCTCGGCACCAACCTCTTCGCCGGCTTCCCGCCGCACGGCGGCACGCTCGTGATCACCGCCTGGTGGGGTGTCTGGCACATCATCAGCGGCCTGACCGTCAGTACCATCTTCAACCGCTACGAATTCCTCAAGGCCAAGAAGAATGGCTAAAATCTGGGAAGAATATCCCTGGTACAGGTCCACGCGCGCATATGTTGACTTCATCACCCGGACCTGTCTCCGCTCTATCCAGATAGAGGGGCTGGAGCATATTCCCCGCAGCGGCGCCGTCCTGCTGGCGCCCAACCACTGCGCCACGCTGATGGACCCGCTGCTCCAGCTGCAGATTCCGGGACTGATCGGCTTCGGGGCCCGTTCGGATATCTTCGAGAATCCCAAAACCGCCAAGATTTTGCGCTGGATGCGCATCGTTCCCCTCGCCCGCGAGCGCGACGGCCTCACGGAGGTGGCCAAGAACTTCGAGGTCTTCGACGAAATCATCGACTGCCTGGCCCACGACGTCCCCTTCTGCATGTACGCAGAAGGCACGCACCACCCTGCGCCGGGCATGCTGCCCGTCAAGAAGGGCCTCTTCCGCATCGCGAAAATGGCCTCCGAGAAGCTCGGAAAGCCGATTTACATCGTGCCGATCGGCACCAACTACGAGGATTTCTACCGCGGCCAGACCCACGTGCGCATGCGCATCGGCGAGCCGATGGAGATCGCGCAGGAGTTCGCGCGCCGCGAGGGCATGCCCGAAGCGGAGGTCTACCGCGAGCTCTGCGAGCAGCTGCGCGAGCGCGACCTCGCGCTGATCGGCGAGCCGATGACCTTCAAACGCCCCGCGAAGGCCCTGCGCTGGCTCCTGTCCGTGCTGTCGCTCCCGCTCTTCGCGGTCTGCGCCGTGGGTGCCCTGCCCATCTGGCTCCCCTACCTGCTGATCATGCGGGGCATGAAAGACAAGGCCTGGGCGCACACCGTGCGCTTCGGCCTGCACATGTTCCTGCCGCTCTTCATCCCCTTCCACATCGGGTACGAGCGGCTGCTGAATCTATATCGAAGTCTGTTCTGATCAGGCTATTTGCCTTTCTTCGACCCGGTGAGAATTTTCCTGATGCCCTGCACCAGGCCAAGACCCGCATCCGCCAGTAAGGAGGACGGGACCAGGTTGCTGACCAGATTGGCCGGCTTCAGCGAATTCAGCAGGCGGCCCGTTTCGTTGCTGATGTTTCTTCCGGTCGCCTTCTGCTCCGCCTTGATGTAGAGAATGGCTTTCTCCAGATCGTCGACGGTCTTGATATTTTCGTATTTGCTACTCATCTTCGTCGTAGAATGCATCGATAAACAGTTTCACGAACATATCGCGGAACAGGTTTTTCCTGCACGCGCACAGGACGATCAGGACCAGCACAAAGAAGGCGGCGACCAGGAGCGTGCCCCACGGGGCGCCCAGCAGACCGTTGATCCACTGGAGCAGCGCGATGGAAAGCAGACCGAGCACCAGCGACACGGTGCAGATGATGACCAGGCCGGCCAGAAACTGCGAAAGCGCGTTCGAGAGGGCGCGGGTGGTCTTGAGCTTGGCTTCGTCGACCGCCAGCTTCACGTATTCCTGGACATCTTTGCCGATGATGCCCAGCGAAGTGTCGATATCCATAACTATTCTTCCGCTTGTTTCTTGCTCTTGCTCCTGGCGGTGGCTTTCGCCTTTTTCTCCTTCAGGGCGTCCTCGACCTTGTCGAGCCCCTTGAGCACGGCCGCGCGGCCGTTGGTGAAGGCTTCGGAGCCTTTTTCCTTGATGTCTTTGACGACTTCCTCACCCTTTTCCGTCTTGGCGAGGAAGAGCAGGGCGGCACCGGTCAGGGCGCCGGCCACGAATGCAAAAAATGAATTTCCGTTGGCCATAATGCTAGTGTTTTTAATCTAATTTCATGTGGTCTCCCGCAAATTTATGGAATTTTTCCTAAATTCGCACCTACAAACACTGTTATTTACTAACCACACTAAACTTTCTAAAATGAATACCGGTAAAAAAATCTGGCTCTGCATTGTCGGCCTTCTGCTCATTGCACTGGGCGTGTATTGTTTCACCAGCCCCAGCCTGACCCTGCTGACCACCGCGAAAATCCTGGGTATCGCCCTGCTGGTCGAGGGTATCATCAAGATGGTGTTCACCCTCCGGACACAGGCGTTCCTCCCCTTCAGCGGCACCCGCATGCTCAGCGCCCTGCTGGACATCCTGTTCGGCTGCTTCATCCTGTTCAACCTTTACAGCACGGCCGTTTCGCTGCCGATGATCTTCGCCATCTGGGTGATCATCGAGGGCATCAGCGTCGCCGTCCAGAGCTTCGACTACAAAAAGGCCGGTTTCTCCCAGTGGTGGCTGATCTTCATCCTGGGCGTCTGCGCCGCCATTCTCGGCTTCTTCGGCATGCAGAACCTGCACGTCACCGCCGCCACGCTCAGCGCCCTGATCGGCATCGCACTCATCCTCTCCGGTCTGGCCAATTTCTTCGCCGTGATCGGCGTCAGCCGCATCGAGAAAGCCCTCAGGTTCTAAACCCCGAGGCCATATAGAAAAAAGCGGATCCTGTCACAGGGTCCGCTTTTCTTTAGGTAATAGTACAGTTTATTGTTTAATATCCATCTGTTCAGGATATTCAACAATCCAAAACCGTGCCACGAATGTTTTCGGCCACCTGGTGCACCAGGCGGAGCAGCGCTTCGCGGCTCGCCCAGGCCGTGTGCGGCGTAAAGCGGAAGCGCTCGGGGTGCTGTACGTGCAGCAGCGGGCTGTCGGCCGGGAGCGGCTCCGTGACGTACACGTCGAGCGCCGCGCCGGCGATCACGCCCGCGTCCACAGCCGCGGCGAGAGCGGCCTCGTCCACGATGCCGCCGCGGCCGAGGTTGAGCAGGAAGGCGCTGGGGCGCATCTTCCGGAGCTCCGCGGCACCAATCAGGCCCTTCGTGCGCTCGTTGAGCGGCGCGTGCACGCTGACCACGTCCGCGCGCGCGAGCAGCTCGTCCAGCGGGACGCTCGGATAGTCCGTGTTGTGCGAGGTCCCGGAGGTGGAATAATAGATGACATTCATCCCGAAAGCCGTCGCCACGGCCGCCACGCGGGTGCCGATAGTCCCCATGCCGATGATGCCCAGCGTCTTGCCGGCCAGCTCGGGATACGGGTGCGAGATGTCGCAGAAGATGCGCCCCGCCGAGTAGCGGCCGCTCTTCACGCAGTCGTCGAAATAGGGCGAGAAGCCCGCCAGCGACAGCAGATGGGCGAAGGTGGACTGGACCACCGCCTCCGTGGAGTAGCCCGCGGCGTTGCGCACGGGGATCCCCCGCGCCGCCGCGGCCTCCAGGTCGATGTTGTTCACGCCCGTCGCCGCCTCGCAGATCAGCTTCAGGCGCGGAGCGCGTGCGAGCAGCGCCTCGTTCACGCGTACCTTATTGACAATCAGCACGTCGCAGTCCCCCACCCGCTCCAGCGCCTCCTCCGGCGTGGAGAACGGGTAGCAGACCAGCTCGCCCTGCGCGGCGATCTCGGTCAGCGGGGTCTCCCCCAGCGTAGCCGCATCCAGAAATACAATTTTCAGCATAGGAATGAGATTCCCGGTCAAGCCGGGAATGACGTTTAGTTAATGTTCGGGGTGTTCCAGACCTTGGTCTGGGTGCAACGGACCATCACAGCCTGGCCGCCGCAGCTGAGGCGGAAGTCGCCCTCCTCCAACCGCCACTTGCCGTCGGCGCCCACGAAGGCCAGCTCCTCCGCCGGGACGGTGAAGGACACGGTCTTCGTCTCGCCCGGCTGCAGCTCGATCTTCTCGAAGCCGCGCAGGCGCTTCACGTCCGGGATGAGCGACGCCACGAGGTCGGAGCTGTAAAGCAGCACGGCCTCCTTGCCGGCGCGAGCGCCGGTGTTCGTCACGTCCACGGAGATTTTGATCTCGTCGCCGGCCTTGAAGGATTCGGGCGTTTCGAGTTTCATGTTGCCGTAGGCGAAGGTCGTGTAGCTCAGACCGAAGCCGAAGGGCCACTGGACGTCCATAACGGCGTCGTAGTTGTAGGACCCTTCCATCACCTCGCGGTGCTCGGAGACCTTGTAATCATAGGTATGCAGGGCGTTGATGTGCTTGCTGTAGGTGTACGGGAGCTTGCCGGAGAAGTTCTCGTCACCGGCGAGCAGGGCCGCCAGGGCGTCGCCGCCATAGTTGGACGGCAGCATCACGTCCACGACCGCCTTCGCGAGCGGCTCGATGTCGCCGATGATGCGCGGACGGCCCTCGTTCAGCACCAGGATCACAGGCTTGCCCGTGGCGGCGAGCTGGCGCACCAGCTCCTTCTGGTTGGCCGAGAGGTTCAGGTCGTCCATGTTGCCCGGGGTCTCGCAGTAGCTGTTCTCACCCACGCAGGCCACGATCACGTCCACCCCGCGGGCGGCGGCCACGGCCTTGCGGATGCCGGAAGCGTCCTCGGCCTCCCAGGCCATCGGGATGTTGATATACTGCACGCCCGGCTCGTAGACCACCTTGCCGAAACGCTGCTGCAGCGCCTCCACGAAGGTGTTGTACTGCGGCACGAAATCGTCCGCCGAGCCCTGCCAGGTGTAGGACCAGCCGCCGTTCATGGCGCGCAGGCTGTTGGCGTTCGGGCCCGTGACGAGGATGCGCTCCGTGCCCTTGAGCGGCAGGACGCCCTCGTTCTTGAGGAGCACCTCGGACTCCAGCGCGGCGGCGTAGGACTGCTTCGCGAATTCCGGCGAGGCGAAGTCCGGGTATTCATAGTCCCAGGTCGGGTGCTCGAAGAGCCCGAGGCGGACCTTCAGGCGCAGAATGCGGCGCACGGCATCGTCGATGCGGGACATCGGGATCTCGCCGCTCTTCGCCAGGTCCACGAGCACGTTGCAGCACTCGGGATCGTAGGGATCCATGATCATGTCGATGCCGGCGTTGATGCCGATTTTCACGGCCTCACGCTTGTCGGCGGCCACATGGTCGCGGACATACAGGTTGTCGATATCGGCCCAGTCGGTCACGAGCATGCCGTCCCAGCCGAGCTGCTCCTTGACCCAGCCGGTCAGCAGCTCATAGTTGGCGTGCGTGGGGATGCCGTTGATGGAAGCGGAGTTGACCATGGCGGTCAGCGCGCCCGCCTGGAAGCACTCCTTGAAGGGGCGGAAGAACTTCTCGCGCAGGTCGTTCTCGGCGATATACGCAGGCGTGCGGTCCTTGCCGGACAGCGGCACGCCGTAGCCCATGAAATGCTTGATGCTCACGGCGGCGTTCTCCGGGCCGATGTGGTTGGGGTCGGAGCCCTGGATGGCGATGGTCTCCACACGGGCCATCTCGGCCTGCAGGTACGGATCCTCGCCCCAGCTCTCCCAGTGGCGCGGCCAGCGGGGATCGCGGCCGAGGTCCATGACCGGGGAGAACACCCACGGCGTCTGCGCGGCGCGGGTCTCATAGGCCATCGCGCGGCCCATCGCAAAGGCGTAGTCGCGGTTGAAGGTGGCGGCCAGGTTGATCTCCTGCGGGAAGAAAGTGCCGTCAGTAAGGTAGCTCGCGCCGTGGATCATGTCCAGGCCGTAGATGCACGGGATGCCGATGCGGCGCATCGACACTTCCTGCATCTGGCGGACGAGCTCCGCCGTCTTCTCGCGACTCTGCGCGCGGTCATTCAGCACGTTCAGGATGGAGCCCACCTTGTAGTCGCCGATGATCTTCTCGAGCTTGGCGGGGTCCAGGTTCTCGCCCGTCTCGTCCTGCACCTGCAGGATGGAGATCTGGACCATCTGGCCGGCTTTCTCCTCGAGGGTCATGCCCTTGAGGACTTTCTCAACTTGCGCCTCCACGTCCGGATCGGGTGCGATGGCGGGGATCACTTTGCCCGCGGGTGCGCTGCAGGCGACGAGGGCGCCAAGCAGCAGCATGGTTAACTGTGTTCTCATTCGAATTGGTTTTAGTCTCTAAAATTAGGTATTTTTTTCGTAATTTTGCCCTGATTATGTCCGAAGAATTGAACCTTGTGCGCGATCTGGCGGTCATCCTCGTATCCGCCGGCGCCTTCACCATCATATCCAAGGCCCTCAAGCAGCCGCTCATCCTGGGCTACATCCTCGCCGGCTTCCTGGTCGGCCCGCACATCTCGTGGTTCCCGGGGATCACCTCCGAGGAGACGGTCCACCAGTGGTCGGAGATCGGCATCATCTTCCTGATGTTCGGTCTGGGTCTGGAATTCAGCTTCAAGAAGCTGCTCAAGGTGGGCAGCAGCGCCCTCGTCACGGCCGGGAGCAAGTTCCTGGGCGTGTTCGTGCTGGGCTTCGTGACCGGCCAGGCCATGGGCTGGACGGCCATGGAGAGCATCTTCCTGGGCGGTCTGCTGTCGATGTCCTCCACGATGGTGGTGCTCAAATCCTACGACGACATGGGCCTGAAAGGCCGGCCCTGGGCCGGGATGGTGTTCGGCACCCTCGTGGTCGAGGACCTGATCGCGATCCTGCTCATGGTCCTCCTGTCCACGATGGCGGTCTCCAACCAGTTCGCCGGCGGCGAGATGCTCTTCAACCTGGCCAAGCTGGCCTTCTTCCTCATCCTGTGGTTCCTGGTGGGCATCTATGTCATCCCGTCCGTGCTCAAGCGGGCGCGCCGCTTCCTCAACAACGAGATCCTGCTCATCGTCAGCATCGGCCTGTGCTTCGGCATGGTCGCGCTGGCGGAGACCGTCGGTTTCTCCTCCGCGCTCGGCGCCTTCGTGATGGGCTCCATCCTCGCGGAAACCATTGAGAGCGAGCATATTGAACATCTCGTCTCCCCGATCAAGGACCTCTTCGGCGCCATCTTCTTCGTGTCCGTGGGTATGATGGTCGCCCCGGCCGTCATCGCGGAGCACTGGCTCACCATCCTCATCATCACGCTGCTGGTGATGCTCACCCACATCCTCTTCGCGGGCGCGGGTATCCTGATGACCGGCGGCGGCCTGCGCAACGCCGTCCACACGGGCTTCAGCCTCGCCCAGCTCGGCGAATTCGGCTTCATCATCGCGGGCGTGGGCGTGACCCTCGGCGTGATGCGGGAATTCATCTACCCGGTCATCATCGCCGTGTCCGTCATCACCACCTTCACCACCCCGTACATGATCAAACTGGCCGAGCCGGCCTACGGCGGCCTGATCAAGCTCCTGCCGGAGAAGTGGATCGCGCGCCTGGACGCGCCGGAGCAGAAATCCCGCTCGACGGCCGCCGAGCAGAGCGAGTGGAAGAAGCTGCTGCGCGCCTACTTCCTGCGCATCGTGCTCTACGGCGTGGTTCTCGTGGCCATCATGATCGGCTCCAAGCAGTTCCTGGAGCCGCTCGCAAGCCGGCTTTTCCCGGACTGGAGTCCGTTCATCCACAACCTCGTGGTGGTGGCCGTGACGCTCGTCGTGATGGCCCCCTTCCTCTACGGCATGGCCATCAGCTCCGGCTCCATCAACGCCCACGCCGCCAAGCTCCTGGCGGAGAAGAACGCCAACAAGTGGCCCCTCGCGGGCCTCGTGCTCACCCGCACCTTCCTGGCCATCTCCATGATCCTCAGCGTCATCGCCAGCCACTTCTCGCTGGCGGGCTGGGCGGTCGTGCTCATCATCGTCGGCGGCTTCGTCTTCGTGATCGCCTCCCGCAGCACGATGCACCGCTACTCCGCGCTGGAGCAGCGCTTCCTGAGCAACCTCAACGAGAAAGAGGAAGCCGAGCGCAAGCGCCACCCGGTCACGAACTCCGTCCGCAACAAGATGGCCGGCTACGACGTGCACCTGGAGTTGCTGGACGTCTCGCCCGACTCCATCTTCGTCGGCAAGCAGCTCAAGGAGATCCCTTTCCGCGCCGAGACGGGCGCCAACCTGATCAAGATCCAGCGCGGCTCGCAGAGCATCACCATTCCTTCAGGCGAGATGCGTATCTTCCCGTACGACAAGCTGTTGGCCGTTGGCTCCTCCATACAGATTGATGCCCTGCGCGCCATGCTTTCGCAGTCGGACACCCAGCCCGCGCCGCTCGCCGAGCAGGAATTCGAGGTGGCGCCGGTCACGCTCGACGAGGATTCCTTCCTGAGCGGAAAGGTCCTGCGTGACATCAACATGCGCCAGTACCGCTGCATGGTCATCAGCGTCCTGCACGAGGGGGAGTTTATCACAAACCCCAAACCGGATTTCCGATTTGGGGCTGGTGACATTGTATGGATCGCCGGCGAAACCAGCGCGCTCCCTTATAAATCGTAGGTCAGGCCCAGCGACCAGGTCCTGTGGGTCGGATCGATGTAGTTGGCGGTATCCTTCTGCTTACCCGCCGTAGAGTTCTCGAGTCCGTAATAGATCTGGAACCGGGACACGCGGACGGAGACGCCGAAACTGTACAGGAAACCGAAGGAACCGCGGCCGAAGGAAGCGGTCAGGTCCAGCCACTTGAACGGGTTGTAGTCCGCGCCCAGACGCGCCTCCCAGTACGGTGAGTACTTATAGTTAATATACTGCGCGATGGCGCCGACACGTACCTTGTCGCAGGACGGGATCGTGTAGCGGACACCCAGGTTGGCCGTGAACGGCAGCGCCTCGACACGCCACTTGCTGTAGCGCAGCTGCGGGTGGACGCCTTCCAGGAACTTCTTGGCAATATCTGTGGCCCGCTTAGTGAGACCGTCCTTGTTCAGGTCATCATATGAGAGGGGGCCCACGCCATCAAAATACACGTAGCCGGAGGAAGCGGCCGCATTGCCGTAATGCCAGGCAATGCCGCCAAGGTCCAGGATCGCGGCGGACAGGGTCAGGTACTCGTTCGGCGTGACGGCCACGCCCAGGTCGAAAGCGGCGCCGGCTCCCGTGGGAAGCGGGAACTTGTGGTGGGCGTGGATGTCCGACAGACTGATTTTTTGATCAGGGTATCCTTCAGCCTTGTAGAAGCTGCTGGGCAGGTCGATCTCCGCTTTCGAGAAGATGGTGTAGCCCGCGTCCGACTTCTCGACGTCGAACTGCGTGAAGCGATAGGACAGGCCGTACTCGGCGATCAGCAGCTTGGCGCGGCCGCCGATGGAGACGATGTCGCTGAGCTTGCGGCCGTAGCCGTAATTCAATTCGAAATAGCCCTGGGCCTTGACTCCCAGGTCGCTCAGGTCATAATGGGTATCCGTCGTACCGCGCTTCAGGAGTTCGAAGATGCCCTTGGGCGCCGTCATGGTCGTCGGGAGGCGGAAGCCGATTTCAAAAGAATGATAGGCGTCGCCGCGACGGATGCCGTAGGAGAACAGGTTGAGCGTGATCTCGCCGTTGCGCGCGACGGTGTTCGGAATCCGGCTGAGGAACTGATCGGCCGAGATGGACTCGTGCAGGCCCGTCACCAGACCTCCGTCGACGGGATAATAGAAAGTGGAGACACCGTAGTTCTGGACTTTGTTGCGGGTCAACTCGAAACCGCCGATGAAGTCACTGTCCGGGAAAAGGGCCGGATTGATGCGGTAGACGGGACGGTAGTCCTTCAGGAAGAAGCCCTGCTGGTACACCTGCGCGTTCAGGAGCGTCCCTGCGCTGAGGAAAAGCGCTATCTGGAGTAAGAACTTTTTCATTTGCCGAAGAGGGTTATGCCACCGTACAGCTTGACGGAAGCGGTTTTCATCGAAAGACTCATCGCAGAGGAAAGCGGGACCAGGCCGGCCGTCTTGGAGTATTCAAACTTCAAGTCAAGCACGACTTCATGGATGTCGGGGATGGTCCCCGTCAGGGCCTCCACCTCAAGCACGACCGGCGTCACGGTCGCTGCGCCCGGCTTTCCGCCGATGATCTTGACGTCCGAGGAGAAGACGACATCCTTGATTTCGTTCCCCTTCTCGTCCAGGAGCTTGATGCTTTTGATCGTCACGTCGAGCGGAAGCGTATTCTCCAGATCGAAGGCCAGATAGCACTTGTGCAGCTTGAACTTGCCCAGGGGCACGTTCAGCTTCGAGATCGGTAACGCCTGCGAAATCGAGAACTTCTCGGAGAGAGCGAGATTGCTGGTGAAAGTGGTATAGAACGAGAACTTGGCATCATCCGACGGGCGGACCTGGTCCTTGGCGTTCGCCGGAAGGTCCAGCGTCAGGTCATTCATCTCGACGCGGGTGACCAGGTCGGTCACTTCGACGGGAAGGTCCAACTTGAAAAGAGAAGTCGCGGAATAGCTGCTCCGGAGGGAGAAATCCTCCATCTTGTACTCTTTCGAATAAGTCTCCGTGTAGCTGTTGTCCATGCAGCGGACCCAGATGTCGGTATTCAGGGTCAGCGGAGCCGTGATCGGATTCGTGGCGTAGAGGGACAGGCGCTGGTTCATGAATCCGATGTTGAACATGCGCAGCAGGGCGACCGTTGAAGCGATGGAGCAGGACTGCGAACCGATGTCCCAGTGGTACGGCTGGGTCGGATCGGGAATGTCCATGAGCTCACGGAACGCATTCATCGCGAACACCTGATCTTCGCTTTCGATATAGAAAGTGCCGTTGGGCTCCTCTTTCATGAGGCTCTCGAGCAAGGATGCGATCGATTTGTTGGAACTGAGCAGGTCTTTGACCGTGATGGGGCCGACCTGGCCGATGGGGACGTAGATCTCCTCCTGGAACAAAGTCATTTCCCTGTTGACGCCGTCAGGATCATACTCGCTGCGGGTGCAGGAGACAAAAGACAACAGCATCGTCAGACCGGAAAATAGTAAGAAACGATGGTTCATATTTCTTCAGTTAGCTGGTCAAAGATATAAATAATCCATGGATTTTTTTATTTTTGCATAACAAAAACCGAAACTCCCGAATGATTCTCCAGATTCTTACGCTGCTCGGGGCAGTAACGCTCTTCCTCTTTGGTCTGAGCCTGCTCAGCGGCGGTCTTCAGAAAGTGGCCGGCGACGGACTCCGTTCGTTCCTCGCCTCGATGACTTCCAATCCCTTCAAGCAGATCATCACCGGCATGGGTGTCACGGCTGCCATCCAGTCCTCCACGGCTACGACCATCCTCGTGGTCAGCTTCGTCAATGCGGGGCTGCTGGTGCTCGGACAGGCCATCGGCGTGATCATGGGCGCGAACATCGGCACGACGGTCACCTCCTGGATCATGGCGGTGTTCGGCTTCTCCTTCAACATGGCGGATTTCGCCTTTCCGCTCTTCCTCGTCGGCTTCCTGCTGCGGGGCAAGAAAGCGCAGAAGACCAAGGACATCGGCGAGATCATCATCGGCTTCTGCCTCTTCTTCATCGGTTTCGCGCAGCTGCGCGCCACCGCGCAGGTGCTCATCACCCCGGAGAAGCTCGGCTTCGTGCACGCCTGGACCGACCTGGGCGGCTGGTCGATCGCCATCTTCCTGATGATCAGTATCGTGATGACCGTCTGCTTCCAGTCTTCCGCCGCCACGATGGCCATCATCATGATCCTCGTGACCACGGGCGTCATCCCCTTCCGCCTGGCGGCGGCGATGATCCTGGGCGAGAATATCGGCACCACGATTGCGGCCAACATCGCCGCTTCCGTCGGTAATGTGGCCGCCAAGCGTACGGCCTTCTCGCACACGGTCTTCAACCTGTTCGGCGTGTTCTGGGTCCTGTGCATCTTCCCGTTCTTCCTCCGCCTCGTGGGCAGCATCGTGACGCTCTTCGGCCTGCCCGATCCCAACACGGCCGACCTGACCGACAGCTCGAACGCGGAGGTCATCAGCACTTCCCTGCTGTACAGCGTGTGTACGATGCACACCCTGTTCAACGTCACCAACGTCCTGATCCTGGTCTGGTTCATCCCGCTCATCGAGAAGCTGGTCACGGCCATCTTCCCGACCCGGGAGGGCGAAGGCGAGGTGTACCGCCTCAAGTACATCTCCGGCGGCCCGCTTTCCACGGCGGAGCTCTCGCTGGAGGAGGCCAATAAGGAGATCATCTACTTCGGCGAGATCTGCTACAAGGGCTTCGGCTACATCCGGAAAGCCATCAACGAGCAGGATGCCGACCGCTTCGAGGAAGCCCGCGCCAAGCTGGTCAGATACGAGGAGATCACCGACAACATCGAGCGGGAGATCGCCAGCTATCTCAACGAGGTCTCGCGCGGCGAGATCTCCGAGCGCTCCTCGATGCGCATCAAGGGCATGTACAAGATCATCGGCGAGATGGAGTCCCTGGGCGATTCCGGCGAGAGCATCTCCCGGATGCTGCAGCGCGCCCGCACCCATGGCAAGTTCTTCGACGAGGACCTGATCGCCCGTCTGAACCGGATGCTGGACAACGTGGACGAGGCGTACCGCGCCATGCTGGAGAACCTGAAGGCCCCGTACGGCACGCTCAAGGACATCACCAACGCAGAGCACGCGGAGGACCACATCAACGAGTGCCGCAACACCCTGCGCGAGGAGCACATCGTCAACATCGAAGAGAATCCCGACTACAACTACCAGACGGGCGTGTTCTATATCGACATCGTCTCCGAGCTGGAGAAGCTCGGCGACTTCATCATCAACATTTCCCAGGCGAAAGTCAAAGAATAAATAGTAAATCGATAACCCCATGATTCAACCCATCAGCGACGCCATCCGCTACATCGGCGTGGATGACAACGACCTTGACCTTTTCGAAAGCCAGTACGATGTCCCCGAGGGGATGTCCTACAACTCCTATATCATCCTGGACGAGAAAATCGCCGTGCTGGACAGCTCCGACGGCCGCACGGGCGAGGCCTGGATGCGCAATCTGGAAGAGGCTCTCTCCGGCCGGGAGCCGGATTATTTGGTCGTCCACCACATGGAGCCCGACCATTCCGCCTGCGCCGCGGCGCTGCTCCAGAAGTATCCGTCCCTGACGCTGGTGGCCACGGCCCAGGCCCTCAAAATGCTCCCGCAGTTCTTCCCGGGCGTGAAGCTGGAAGGCCGCACCCGCGCGGTCGGTGAAGGAGACACGCTCCCGCTGGGCGCGCATACCCTCCAGTTCTTGCTGGCGCCGATGGTGCACTGGCCGGAGGTCATGATGAGCTTCGAACAGACGGAGAAAGTGCTTTTCAGCGCCGACGCTTTCGGCAAATTCGGCGCCCTGGCGCAGACCGGCGGCCTCTGGTGCACGCCCGAGACGGACTGGGCCTGCGAAGCACGTCGCTATTATTTCAATATCTGCGGCAAATACGGCGCGCAGGTGCAGCGCGTGCTCGCGAAAGTCGCCCCGCTGGGCGTGCAGACCATCTGTCCGCTGCACGGACCAATGCTGCGCGACACGCTCGGCGAGGCCTTGCGCCTCTACGGCATCTGGAGCAGCTACGGCGTCGAGACGCCGGGGGTGTTCGTGGCATACGCTTCGATTCACGGTGGCACGGCGGCTGCGGCGGAGCGTTTCGCCCAGATGCTCCGCGACAAGGGCTGTCCGAAGGTGGCCACCTCCGATCTGACCCGCGACGACCTGGGCGAAGCCATCGAAGATGCCTTCCGCTACGGCACGCTGGTCGTCGCAGCCTCTTCCTACGACGCCGGCCTCTTCCCGCCGATGTACGATTTCCTCTGGCACCTGCAGATCAAGGGCTGGCAGAAGCGCCGCGCGGCCGTCATCGAGAACGGCAGCTGGGCGCCGTCCGCCGGCCGTGTGATGACGGAAATGCTCTCCGCGATGAAAGACGTGGAGATCGTCGGCGAGAAGGTCACCATCCGCAGCCGCCTGCAGGACGCCGACCTCCCTGCCCTTGAAGCCCTTGCAGACGCCGTCCTGGCGAAATAGATTTAAATATGTTTGACGTTACACTGATTTCCGACACGACGGAGGGCGGCATACGCAAAGCCGCTTTCCTGACCTGCGACGCAGTTTGCTCGCAGCAAATTGATATTGAACTGGACGGCGAGACCGTCCGCAGCGTCCGCTACACCGGCGGCTGCCACGGCAATACGCAGGGCGTAGGTGCCCTGGCAGTGGGCATGAAGAAAGACGAAGTCATTGCCCGGCTGGCAGGCATCAACTGCAAGGGCCGCGGCACCAGCTGCCCGGACCAGCTCGCCCGGGCGCTGAAAATGCTGTAGGCTATGGTTCCCGTCGGTACGCTGGTGATGTTGGCGCTCTGTGCCCTGGTGGGCATCGCCGCGCCCGTTGCACTGGCCTGGTGGCTCGTGAAGAAGCAACACGCTAAACTGACTACCATCCTGGTCGGTGCCGGCGTGTTCTTCGTTTTCGCCCTGCTGCTGGAGCCCCTTCTGCACCAGGTGGTCCTGAAAGGCCCCAACGGCGCTGCAATTACAGGAAATATCTGGTATTATGCTCTTTACGGAGGCCTTGCCGCGGGAATCTTTGAAGAGACCGGCCGCTTCCTCGGCATGAAGTTCCTCTTGAAGAAGGAGCCGAACGGAGCCCTGCCGGCTGTGGCCTACGGCACCGGCCACGGCGGCATGGAGATACTGATGATCTTCGGGGTCACGATGATCTCCAATCTCGCCATCTCGCTGATGATCAACGCCGGGCAGGCCGATACCATCCTCGCCGCCGTGCCGGCGGAGACGCAGGGACAGGTGGAGGCGCAGTTCGCGCAGTTGCAGGGCCTGAACGCCGGAGAGCTTCTGCTGGGCTTCTGGGAGCGCATCTCCGCCCTCATCCTCCAGCTGGGCTTGTCCGTCATCGTCTGGACGGCGATCCGCAAGGGCGGAAAATGGCTTTGGCTCTTCCCGACCGCCATCCTGCTGCATGCGTTGGTGGACGCCTGTGCCGTAATACTTTCTAAGTCCGTGAGTGTGACCGTTGTAGAGTTGATTATCTGCAGCATGGCTATCGCCGTTGGCGCTGCCGGCTATATGCTCGCCAAGAAGCTATGAACCCCCTGCTGGAACAGATGCTCTCGCACGCCGACCCCACGCAGGTGGCGGGCCTGGCGCGCTTCTTCAAGACCGGTCCCGGCCAGTACGGCGAGGGCGATCAGTTCCTGGGGATCAAGGTCCCCGTGACGCGTGCCGTCGTCAAGGATTGCTGGCGGGGCGTGGACTTCCCGGCGTTGGAAGAATGCATTGAGAGCGAATACCACGAAGTGCGGCTGGCGGCGCTGCTCGCGCTGGTGGAGATTTTCAAATACGCAAAGAGATTCCGGGTCAAGCCCGGAATGACCATAAAAGAACCTGGCATCTCCCAGCAGGCGTGCGTTGACTTCTACCTTGCGCACACCGACCGCATCAACAACTGGGACCTGGTGGATCTGTCGTGCTATCCGCTGCTCGGCGAATGGCTGCTGGACAAGGACCGCACGCTGCTCTACGACCTGGCGCGCAACGGCAAGACGCTCTGGGAGCAGCGCATCGGCATCGTCAGCACGATGACCTTCGTCCGCCACGGGCAGCTGGAGGACACCTTCGCCATCGCGGACATCCTCCTGCACCACCCGCACGACCTCATCCACAAGGCCGTCGGCTGGCTGCTCCGCGAAGCGGGAAAGAAGGATCAGGCCGCGCTGGTGGCTTATCTACAGCCCCGCTATCTCCAGATGCCCCGCACGATGCTCCGCTACGCCATCGAGAAATTCCCGGAGGCTCAGCGGCAGCTATACCTGACCGGCCATGCCCACTGAGAAGCACCCTTTTGAGCCCTTTCTGCCGCCGGGAGCGCGCATGCTCTTCCTCGGCAGCTTCCCGCCGCAGCCGCACCGCTGGAGCATGCCGTTCTACTATCCTAATTGGATCAACGACTTCTGGCGCATCCTGGGATTGATCTTCTTTGAAGATAAGAATCACTTCTGCCTCCCCGGCGAGAAACGCTTCGACGAGGCGGCCATCCGGGCCTTCTGTACGCAGGAGGGTCTGGCCTTCTACGACACCGCCTGCGAGGTGCGACGTCTGAAGGACAACGCCTCCGACGCCTTCCTGGAGATCGTTACGCCCACGGACATCCCGGCGCTGCTCCGGCGGATTCCGGAATGTAAAGCGCTGATAACCACCGGCCAGAAAGCAACCGAAGTGGTCGCCGCCTCCTTCGGATGTGAGCTTCCGGCGGTCGGAGGGAGTCTGCTGCTGGAGGTCGGGAATGACAAGCCCGGCGCCGACCCGGCATCTCGGACCATACAATTTTGGAGGATGCCCTCCACCTCCCGTGCCTATCCTTTGGCCTTGGAGAAAAAGGCCGACGCCTATCGACAGCTGTTCGCAACGGAATAAAAACTGCGGTAGGTCTGCCAAAAAATGGGACACCTACCGCACCGGGGTAAGTCCCGGCGGCCTACAGCGTCAGGCTGTGGTCGATGCAGGCGGGGTATTCTTCGGGATAGTGGGTGACCATCAGAAGGGTCTTGCCGGGGGCGCCGCAGAAGCGGTCCAGCAGAGACTTGACGCGGCGGCGCTGGGGCTCATCGAGACCGTGCAGCGGCTCGTCGAGCACGTAGAGCCGCGGATCCTTAACGAAGGCGCGGGCCACCAGACACAGCCGCTGCTGCCCGCTGGAGAGGCGCAGGAAGGGTTTTTCGGCCAGATCTTCGATGCCGAACTCCCCCATCCATCGGCGCGCACACGCATATTGCTCCGCAGAAGGATGTCGGAACAGTCCCTCCGTGTCAAAGAGGCCGCTGGCCACGATGTCCAGCGCCGGCGCGTCCACCTGGAAGGCCCGGTGTAGTTCGGGACTCACATAGCCGATATTTCGTTTAATATCCCAGATGGTCTCCCCGCTCCCCCGCGGCCGGCCAAATAATTCTATATCACATGCATAGGCCCGGGGATTGTCGGCACAGATCAGGCTCAGGAGCGTGCTCTTGCCGCTGCCGTTGGCGCCGGTCAGCGCCCAGTGCTCGCCCTCGCGGACCGTCCAGTCCAGCGCGTCCAGGATCACCCGTTCGCCATAGGAGATGGTCACCCCGCGCATGCGGATGACGGCCGGCGGCAGGACCGCGTCCAAATAGGTTTCCAGGGGAACCTTCTCCCCCATCAAACCATCCGAAACGGGCACGACGTGCGTGATGAATGGCGGAATCTCCGCCACACGGGACAGCACGAGCACCAGCGTCGTCTGCGCACTGAGCGACGCGAGCAGTCGCGTCAGCAGCCCGCGGGTGCGCGGGTCCAGCCCGATAAAAGGATTGTCAATGACCAGAATCTGCGGTCCGCCGAGCAGGGCGCGCGTCAACTGGAACTTGCGCAGCTCGCCGGACGAGAGCGTCACCAGCGGCTTGTCCAGCACGGGCGAGAGCCCGAACAGGGCCGTCAATTCCTCCAGACGGCGCAGGGCAGCGGAAGGGTCCTTGTCGGACTGCGCCTCCTTGCGGAGCTGCTCCCCGGCCGTGGGCGGATCGCCCTCCAGGGTGAAGAGGTTCCAACGCTGCTGCATGAAGAAATTGCGGTCGCCGTAGCTCCCGTAGGAGTCCCGGAAGGTGATGAATTTCGCGCCGGCACGGCCGGCAAATGCGGACGCGAGGCGGCTCTTACCGGAGGCATTGGGGCCCACCAGGGCCACGTGCTCCCCTTTCCGGACGTCCAGCGTTTCCATTACCCAACGATTTGATGGTAAACGTCTTCGATCACCAGGCCGGAGAGCGTCATCCCGAACATCGCGGTGATGTGTACCAGCGCGCCGTTGATCTGCGCCTTGTTGAACAGGTCGGTCTCCGCCTTGCCCTCACCGCCCCGGTTGGGCAGCACCTCCTCATCGTACACACAGCGGAACTTGCGGCCCGGCCAGGTATGATTCTGCTTGAATTTCTTGCGCAGGGCCGCGCCCAGCGGGCAGCCCCGGACATTCCAGAACTCCCCCACCCTCACCTGCGTCGGATCCACCTTGCAGGCCGCACCCATCGAGCAGAAGAATTTCGCCGGTGTGCGCGTCGCGCGCAGGATCAGCTCGCCCTTGTCTTTGAGCGAATCGATGGCGTCGAGGATGTAGTCATACTCCTCCATCGCGAATTCCTCGGCCGTCTCGGCCGAGAAAATCTTCTGATACACAGTAATTTCCGCATCCGGAGCGACCTCCAGCAGCCGGTCGCGCAACGCCTCAACCTTCACCTGGCCGACCGTGCGCGGCGTCGCCATCAGTTGGCGTCCCACATTGCTCTCGCTGATCACGTCCGCATCCACAAGCGTGAGGTGCTTCACCCCCGAGCGGACCAGGCCCTCGGCGCACCAGCTCCCGACGCCACCGGCGCCGAACAGCAACACGCGCACCTCGCCCAGGCGCGCGAGGACATCCTCGCCCACCAGCAGGCCCACGCGCTCCAGATATGCTTTTCCCTGGCTCATAATTCGAGGCAAAGATAGGATTTTTGCCGCAGAATCCTTATCTTTATACAAACAATTATTGATCGTTAGAATTATGAAAAAACATCGCCTCGCCGGCGCTGCGGCCATCCTCCTGAGCCTTGCCGGCCTCGCCTCCTGCGACAAAAACAACCCCCTCGCCCCCAACCGGAACAACCCGCCGGAAGCGGGCCTGAAGGCTGCGGCCTTTGACATCACCCTGCTCGATCACGAACGGGGCTACAACCGGGACTCCGTGTACTGCTTCGAGGGAATCTGGAAGCAGGATGCCTTCTACTTCGGTTACTGGAAACTCGACCCGATGGTCCCGAACATCTTCCCGGAAGGCCAGAACCAACTCGAATTCCGCATCTCCTCTGAAGCCGCTGGCTTCGAGGGCGTCAATGCATCCAGCTCCTCCCGCTGCATCAACATCGTCCAGGACGGCGCCGACCACACTCGCTACCACCTCGAATGGGTTGCCGAGGGCGAATCCACCATCACCTTCTGGAACGGCGAAGGGGACGCCCGCCAGGAGATCTCTTTCAAGGCAACCTCAAAAAAACATATCCCCTTCGTTAACCTCAAGTACCGCTATGATGGCGAGCTCTATACTGCCAAGGATCTTTCTTCGGCAGCTGGGTATAAAACCCTCCTCAAGCCCTGCCCCCAGGGGAATACGGATTGGGATAATATGCCTATCTATGAGCTTGTTCCCGAGCCCCTCAATGCCACTCTGGAAGAAAACACTTACCTATGGGGAGGCCTCGTAGTAAAGTTACACCGCGTAACAGAAACCGGCCAAGAAGACGCCTATACCTTCGAAACCGTTGAAGATATGATGGTTCCGGGTTCCCTAACAGAAGAGAACGAACGATACAAGAACAGGATCCGAATGACAAAAGAAGACATCTACAACAGATGGCCACAAACAAGACTGTACAGCTCGTTTGAAGATGGAAAAGAAAATGTTCCGCTGAACTTCAACGACCTCCGCGAAAGAAGAACCGTCGCCTACAAGGTCATTCATCAAAAGTACATTGACGACAAGGCCTCCCAGGAAAAACAAGTCGTCGGCGGATCCTTGAAAATCATCAAATACAACCCCAACGATCCTGACGACTGGAAAGAAATCCGAATCCTCAGCGGAGCGATCGATTAACTCAGCTTTCTAAAAGAAGAGAGGCGTCCTTATCAGGGCGCCTCTTTCTATTAGTCATTCGTAAACATTTCATTGACATCCACATACACGGCCGCAAGCCACTCATTCCCGAAATAGGATTTAAGATCAGCGCGCGTATTGGTATTCCAGGTACTCAATTGGTTTTCATATATCTCCGAAGAAGAATCCTCACTATCGCCAAGGGCGGAAACCAAATACTGCAGATGCGCATTTTCCCGGCTAACCGACGAAGCCGAATCGCCCGGCTTAACCGGGAGGTTCCCATGGAGTAATGAATAAACCAACGACGAATTCCATTGCGTCGAAGCATAATTCACATAGTAAGCATCAAAATCCTTTAACGGGAAATGAACATTGGACGTGTATCTCTTAAAATAACTGCGGTTTCCATAAACCAAACCGGCGGAATGATTGTACCTGTCCAAATATGAATAGGCAGCTTGAACGTAATAATTAGCACCAGCCGAAGCGCCCAGGAACTGGGTAAGATAGGTCCTTCCCGCGCGGTTTAACGACCCAGACATACTAGTCAAATATTTAAGTTGCTTGGGCGTAACCAAATGTACCTCAGCATAACGCGTCCGCGTCGCGCCGACGAAGACATAGAGTTCGGAGTCATATTCGATCTTGAAACTACCGGTCGTCTCAAACTCACGGCCATCCCAACGGTTCGAAATCTTGTAACGAAGATGCTGCGTACTAAACGGAACGATTAGCCCACCAGGAACCGGTTCTCCATAGGAATCCTGCATCACTTGATGCGCCTCGTCAAAGGTGAGCGCAAGTTCACCCTTGTTCCCGGTGTCTGCCGAAACCAGTTCCACATCCCACACCGGGCCGAAGGTCTCCCCATGAGAACTCGTATAAGGGGAATAACCGCCATCGCAAACCACCTCAAGCGTCGCAAGGTCCGAGCCCACAAAGTTATACTCGTTCATGAATGTCATCTTGCTGTTCTCAGTAAACGGATGCGTGTCACGCATATTATAACTCGCGCCCTTGAAATAGTTATCAACGGTAATAACCGTACCCTCTACATAATCACCGTAAGTACCGCCAGTATATGTCCAGTCCGACTTATAACTTACAGCTGAGATACGTTTAAGAACAAGCTTACTGTACTGACAACTCTGCTTGAACACCCGGCCGGAATAAAGGCCCGTGGAAGTGTTCGCCTGAAGATACAAGGTGCGTCCCGCCCCAAGGTCTGTCACGCCCCTGGAGTCATAGCTCAGCGCCAGCAGGTCTCCCCCGCCGGAGTATGTCGTCTGCCGGCAGTAGGCCTTGAGGGTCCTGGGATCCAGCCCGATGCATTCCGCGTACGCACCGCTGGTCGTCCGCTCGAAAGCCAGCAGGCTATTATAGAGGGTACCGTCGAAGGAATCCAGGTCCAGCAGGGACGATCCAGAATAGTCCATATACCCGAACTCCGGCACCGCCTGCGGCGTGCCGTCCAGCGGAAGGACAAGATCCTGCGTGGCCTCCATCCGCTTCAGGTACGGCTCGCTGATGCGCACGTCCAGCTCGAGCGCGTCGTTCAGCCAGTCTTCCGTGAAGAAGACGATCTTGCCGGGACGGGATTCCCATCCGTGCCCCGGCTGAAAGCGGTTCGGGTAGAAGGCATACACATCCAGGGCGCCCAGATAGGTCTGCGCGGCATAGGCGGCATGGTGCACGTCCAGCACGGGATGGCCCGCAGCATCCCGGGCACAGTCCGGGAAAGGCGCAGCGGCGCCGGAACCGGTCTTCCACATCCGGTTGCCGCTCTTCCCGCCGCAGTCCGGCTGGATCGCGGCATATTTGACGGTATGGCCACTGAAGCCGGACACCGTCACCGTCCGCTTCTGTCCGAGGTAGAATTCGTCCGTCAGGGACTTCCCGTCTGCAACGGACACGCGCAGATCGTCACACAGCGCGAGACGGAAACTGGCCGTGACCGACCCGCCGGGCAGCAGCCGCAGGGTAAAGGTGCGGGCCGGATCCGCCTTGCGGGCTTCGAATTTCGCCGCATCCGTGACCGAGAACGCCAGGCGTCCGGAGGCTTTCTCCCAGGACGCGCTGATCCCGTGGTCCGCCAGCCAGTTGGCATCCTCCGTGCCCGCCTGCAGGAAGGCCCCGTACCAGGAGCAATCCGAGAGGCTTCCGGGCGAGAAATCCGTCGTCGCGCTGGCGTCCTTGCCCAGCAGCAGGTTCGTTCCGCCCAGCGTACCGACCTGATTCATATAGAGATAGAAGGCACCCGGACGTGTCTTTCGGACAGCGACCAGGCGGCTGTCGTTCACCATCCCGATGTCCGTCGTAAAGGAGGCGTCCGCCGTCAGGGCGAAGGTCCGGGAATCCGTCAGCGACGGCTCCACCCGCCAGTCAGACTCGAACAGACTGCCCACCCGGAAAGACAGGGAGACTTTGTACTCCCGCCCCCGCTCCAGATCAAAATCCGCGCAATTGTCCCGGCCCAGGTAGAAACGGTACGTCACATCGCCCCCGTAGCCTCCGGCCGCGGGATCCAGCCGGCCGCAGAATTCCACATAGGTCAGATACGGTTCCACAGCGCTCAACCCCCTGGCGATCAGCTCGTCTCGAGTTTTCCGCCGGCCGTCCGAGTTGCCTGTCAGCAAGGTCCCCTGCCGGTTTTCCGGCACATAGAAGCTGAAAGAGGTGACCGACGCGCTGGTGGATTGCATGTCCGGATCGTAATCGCTTTGCGAGAGCACATCGGCCGCCTCGACGGCCTTCTGGGGCGCATCCGAGAACGGCTGCAGGCGCGCGTTCGCCTGCCGCAGGTAGAGGCGGGAATTCACGAAGAATTCCGGATTCGCTCCACTCCCGTCAAAGGCGCCGTGGTCGATGCGGACGGTCACCTTGCTGAACAGCCGGCAACAGCGATTCGCATCCGGGAGCCCCTGGCCGGACCCCACAAGGCTGGCGGTGTTGACGTCCTTCTTGATCAGCGCATACGGGATGCCCAGAGCCGCCACGTCCGCGAAAGTCTCCCGGCGGAAGCCGCCAATCAGATCGCCGCCATCCAGCCGGTAAACCATCGTTTCCAGGGCATCTTCCTCCATGGGGAAAGAAGCATCCAGCGCATCCAGCAGATTCACGGCAGCGCCGTCTGCCTTGCTGATGGCATTCAGGTTGCCCAGGATGTAGAAATCGCACACAGCCAGGGGCACGCGGACACGCAGCGGGACCGCGGTCTGGTTGTCCAGCTCATCCTGCCGGAAAAAGCGGGACGTCACGAACTGGCGAGTGTCGCTGCGGTACACCAGCACCAGCGCGCCGCTCCCGCGGGCCTCCACGTCTTTTAGCAAAGAGGCCTTGGTCCCGCCCTCCTCCGTTGCAGGAGCGAGCGTCAAAGGCAGATCCGCCCATTGTTCCTGCCCCTCCGCCGGGCGTTGTCCGGAAGCATACGTAGTAATCAACGCATCCGGTTTGCAGGCGGCCGCTAGCAGCAGACACGCCAGCAACGCGGCAAGCGGGAAATATCGTTTCAATCCTATCATATTAAATTTCAATATTTTCATAACTATTATCTCCTTCCCAGTCCTGCACGCTCACGCGAATATCCGCAGCAGCGAACCCCACCTTGACCGAGACGTCACGCAGGTCCTCGGCAGTCCAGTCGTAGCCCATCGCCTCGAACTCCGCGCCCAGGTCGATCACATATTCTACCCGTCCCTGGTCTTCACGGTCCGCGTCCGGAAGATAGACCTCCAGCAGCAGGTCATTGGATTTCTGGCGCGGAATCACGCCATACCAGGCTCCCTGGGCATTGGGCCCTACGCAAGCGGAATACTCCCCTTCCAGCGGCTCCAACGTGTAGATATCCATCCCCGAGCAGGCCGCCTTGATCCGGAACCGCCACGGGTAGTCCGGGGACGCCGTCGGCGAATCTTCAAAGAGGAACTGCACCAGGCAATACTGCTTATGCGGCGTGGCGTCGATCACGTATTCGTCCGATTGGGCGGAAAAGCTCTCGCCATAAGCCCAGAGCAGCCCGGCCTGGCAGCCCGGAATCACCCGCATCGATTCTTCGACCAGGATGTAATTCTCCGCGCCGCTAAAGACCGCTGCCCGCGCGTATTCCCGCGGGCAGGCTTGCCGGTATCCGCTACGCAGGATGGACAGGAAACTGACGTCCTCCCGGTCGATGACGCGCTCGTCAGAGAAGGAGACCAGGCCTTCATTCATCCCCATACGGACAAATTCGTCCGTCAGGACCGTCACATAGACCGGACACTCGACCCGATCCTCCTTGACGCTGCAAGCCGGTGCGGACAGCAGGACCGCCAGCCCCAGGATGGCTCGCGCCAAATGATTGCTGATTCCAGCCATAACGCTCAGGTTTAGATTTCCCGGTCATAACGTTCCCCGCTCCCCCAGTCGGTCACGCTGATGAGCGGCGTCATGTCGTCAAAGGTGACGGGGCGATTGGGATCCAGGGAACCAGGGCGGTGGATGACCAGGTTCACGCGGTACTGCTTGTTGGAGAGCAGCGGACCAGCCGCCAGCTGAACGGGATAATAGTATTTCTGCCAGCCCGTCGGGTACTTGATGGACGCTTCCAGCACCAGCAGCGTGGCGCGCGCACACCAGGCCGCGTCTTCGCTGACCGCGCAGTTGTTGGGATAGGTGTAGAACGTGTGCGGGACGGGATAGGTTGACCCGAAATCGACGATCTGGCCGGAAAGCGAATCGTACAGCAGGTCGGCCTTGGGCGATGTCGTCTCTGCCGCCAGGCGGGCATACCACTGCTCTGTGGGCAGGGCGGACGGCTCGGACGTTTCTCCGAAATCGATCCGACCTGGCACATTGAGCAGATAGCAACTCTCCAGCCGGAACATATCCGCCTTCTGATAGGCCGGAGCGCTGAAATCATTCTTCACGCTCTCCAGGATCACGGAAGCGGCCAGACGCCGGACACTGATATGGATTTCCTCCCGACCTTCGTGCAAGGTCACGGCCGGGGCCGAAGCGGTTCCGGAATGGCCGATCATCAGCAGTTTCGTGGACGAGGAGTTTTTCAGCTCATGTGTCAGCGCGAGGAATTCGGACTTGGTGGTCACCGTGCCGGCGGTACGGTCCTCTGAGTCATTGACCACCGCCCAGACCTCGCGCTGGCCCGTGGAGCACCGCAGAGAGAGGCCGCCGTATACCCCGTTTGTCACGCCCAGCGGAGTGTCAAAACCGGCAGATGCCGCAATCTCCAGGTTCCCGGCATCGGCACCGCTTCCCGCCCGAAACACGAAAACCTGCACGTTCTGGATGGCTTTTTCGTTGGAGGCGCTCTGGCTGCCCACCTTGGTGGCCGGAGCGTCGAAACGGACGGACAGCTGCACATCGCCCGGCACGGTCCCGTCCCCGCCGTCCGGCATCATTTTGCCGCAAGCGGCGAACAGCAGGCCGTAGACGGCCAGGCCGGCTAAAAACATTTTCTTCTTCATGGTATTCATAGTCGTTTAAAGAGATTCGTTATACTTGGCACCGTCCACCCAGTTGGTGATCCGGACCTGTACCGGGAGATATGCCTTTTCAATCCTGTCGAACGGCCGGTCTTCCGTATTGCCCAGCCCGATCAGGGTCAGGTCCACCTTGTAGTCCTTGTTGCGCTCCAGCGTACCGGTCAGGGCAACGGGATAGTAATACGGCACGTTTTTAATCTGCACGACCACCATCAGGACCGTGGCGGTGGGGGCAAACGTGGCATGGTAACCATTGTTCGGGTTGGTCAGCGCATTCGGAAAAGCATAGAAATACTTCTGCGAGAAGGTGTGGGTTGCTCCCATCGCAACATCTTGATCCAGCGCGGCATACGTCAACGCAGGCTCCTTTGCTGCATAGCCGTCCTTCCCAATCACATGCCCGGCCACATAATCGGACGTGGCACTCCGGTTGTACCAGACGGTCGGATCGGCCGAGCCTGCCACATTCTGATTGCCGACCACGTTGCAAAGGAAGGCGCGCAGCACACGGACGGCCCCATAGGGCGCGGGCAGGTTGTTGGTCACGGAGCCCAGGGCGACGCGCGCCACGGGACGGGTTAACTCCAGCATCGCGCTGTTGCTGCTTCCAGACAGGACCTGCGTGTACGAGAAAGCGGTCATCAGCAAGCCATTCGGCTGGTTATCTCCCAGGTTAAATGCCACCTGCTCCAGCTCCGCGCAAGTCGTGCAGGCATTCGCGGCCTCGAGCGGCGCCCCTTGGAAATTGGCCAGGGCATAGACCGTCTTGCTACCTGGCTTGACAGACAGCACGACCGATCTGGACCACAGCTCCCTTTCCGTGCAGGCATGCGAGAGATCAAGCATCCCGTTGGAGTCAAACACATACAGGTTCAGCGAGTTCAGCTGCATTTCGGCAGGGTTGGCCCCAACGATGGCCTTGGTGTCCTCCATCCCGACCAGATTCACGAAGAGCTGCCCTCCGTCACCGGGAACCGGATCGCGCTGGCAAGCGCACCCGACAAAAGATAGAATAATAAATAGTAAAGATCTTAGTTTCATAGTTATATGAATAGTTATCGTCATTATTGAATCAGGTCGCCCCAATCCTCCTCCGGTTCCTTGTGAAGATCGTATCGCTTGACCAGCGCGGAGATCTCCGGATCCAGGTTGCCGCGGCTGATGAAACTGCGGTCCTGCCCGCAGGCGTCCAGGTAATGCTGCACCGCCGCCTGGTCGTCGCCCCGACGGGCATACAGGAGGGCGAGCATGTAGTTCACCTGGGGCGTGCGCGGCAAGGGTTCGAGGATCTCCAGGGCCGACAGGTTGCGGTCCAGGGCCACGTACGCCACCGCCGTGTTGTAGTCGTGGTAGGGCGCCAAGAAGGCCAGGGCCGCCTGGTAATCATGGTCCCGGATAGCCTGAACGCCCTTCATATAGACCGTATCGAGTTCAGTCGTATGGACCGTGTCTTTCACCATGCCCTTGCGGTGCAGCGCAAAAGTAAAGCGAACCGTCCGCAGGCGGGGATAATACGTATCCACGACATAGCGGTACCAGGGCTCCCCTTTCATCCGCCGCTCCCGCTCGTCGAGGTTCGCTACTGCGGCAAATTCCGCATAGCGGGCCTTCTGCTCATCCGTCAGGAGCGTGTCGGCAGCTACCAGCGCATCCAGCTTCTTCCAGTCCTCCCCGCCCGGGCGGGACAGGAACGGGATCTCCTTGCGGGCGCGGCCGGAGCCGTGCAGCGTCCCTTCGTGAAGGTCGTCGCCCACCGTCAGGAACAAGCCGTCCTCGCGCCGCACCGAATCCCGCACGAAGCGGATATATTTCTCAAAATAGTCCGACGCAGACCGGGAGCGCCGCAGGGTCAGGGCGTTGTTCGCGGAGAGCAAGCCTTCCGGCGACGCGGAGGCCGCAATGGTCACGCTGTCCAGCTCGAAACTGTCGTTCAGCAGCAGGTTTCGGAGATTCTCCTGGATGAAAGCGATCTCGCGCGCATTGTCCCCCAGTCGCTCGTCGATGTCGTGCCTGCCGGTCCGGAAATCGATGTTGCAGGCGGTGTTCGCCTCCACGTTCCGGGAGATCACGACGGTCTTGTAGCGCTCCGTCCCGTCGACGAAAGCCGACACGGACGAAATGTAGAAAGTCAGCGGATCGCAGCGGGGCACGGTGTACAGTTGTTTGTCGCGCTCGAAGATCTCGCCGGACAGCACCACGTCCACCTTGCGCAGGCGGGGACGCGTGTTGATGGTCTGGACATAATTGTACAGGAAGGTGCCGTTGTCGAAACGAACGACAGTGTCCAGCCGGATCCCGTCCGTGACGATGGGCACCTTGACATACTTATTGTACATCTTCTCCCGCCGGGCCTTGCGCCACTCGTTGCGCCGACGCAGGTACTTATTGGTATAATGCTCGATAGCGTCCCGTTCCGTCACGCCAAAATAGCTCTCGAACACCTCGTCGGAAACGAAGGTCGTGTCCGCCTTGAGGGCATAGACCTGCGGGATGTTCCGCTCGAGAAAGATCTCCAGATTGCGCAGGTCCACGAACGCGAGCGTGTCGCTGACGATGCGGGAAAGAAACTTCTCATATTGCTGATAGCCACGCAGCTGCGCTTTACGATACGCTGCGCCCGTGACCACGACGTCGTCCAGCCGGAGGCTGTCTTCCAGCACAAACATATCGGGATGGAGCCGGAGCTGCCAATGCGAATCCTGCATCTCCGGCGGCACCAGCACCTGGAATTCCAGATCAATCTTGCCATGGCGCTCGGCGATATTACGAAAGCGCGCAGTCACCATGGCGGCATCCAGCATTTCCGCAGCCACCATTTCCCCGCTTTGCTCGTCCCGAACGGCCTTCATCAGAATCATCTCCCGACCGTCCAGGTCCGTCACGCGAATCGTATCCCGCCGGGGCGCCTTCACATCGGCGTATTCCGGAAGATAATCCGCCTGCCTGGGCAGTTGGAGCGAGGCACTCAGCTGCCTGCGGCTCACCTCGTTCGCCTTGCGCCGGGTGCCGCAGGCGGGCAGCAGCGCCGCCACCAACAGCAGCGGCAGCCAGAACTTCATGATCCTGCGTCCCATCAGAAGATAAATTGGAGAGATACACGCAGCTCGTCCGGCAGGAAGAACGCCTTGACGCCCTCGTCCGTACGCTGCCCGCAATAGGGGCAGGCATAGGAGACATAACGGGTCATACCGCCCCAGCCAAACAGGCCAAAATCCACATTCAGCCAAGGATTTACATGCACGGCGTAGCCACCGCCCAGCGAAATGCCGACGGCATCTCCTTCTTCCGTCTCAGGGCCGAGGAGCCCGCCCCGGTTGTACTCTTGATACTGAAGTTTGCCTCCCGCCCACCAGCCGGAATAGGTGTACCAGGGCCACCAGCGGCCCGCCACATAATAGGTCTGGTTCCGGGACTGGAACTGCGCATCCTGCCGGTGGCGCCACGTCCAGTTGTTGTAGCGCGCCCCCAGGCCGAGCGTCCAATTCCGGTGCACGGCGTATTGCAATTCCGCATTGAGCGTTCCCAGAAAGAGATAGTCCGCCAGGTTCTGGTCCACCGCCACGCGGGAGCGGTGCTCCAGTTCCTGCCGGCTGTCTGCCGCCTGCCCGGAGGGCCCCTGCGCGTACGCAGGAGCGCCCAGGCAGCAGGCGGCGGTCAGCAAGGCAAGCAATGAGGTCCTACATTTCATAGGACATCGGAGAAGCATCGTCGATAATCTGGATCTGGCTGGCCAGGATGTCCGTACCGACGCGGTCGATGCCGTCCACACCCGTGTAGTTCTGGTAGCGGATCCGGCCGAAGACATGCAGTTTGGTCCCTTTGCCGATTTTGTCCAGTCCCTGAATGTTGCGGCCTTCCCACGCAATCACGTTGTGCCAGCTCGTGTCGATCACGGCCGCCCCTTCCCGGTCCTTGTAAGCGAAATTAGTCGCCAGGCCGATGCGGGCCATCTTGTTCTCGTCATACGTCTGGATGCGGACATTGCCGACAATCCCCTGGAGTTCTACTCTGTTCAATTGTTCCATAAGCGTTTTTCTTTGTTTAAAGGTTTGGGATCCCGGCCGCGCGGTCCGAGTCCCGGATGCAAAGGAACAAGCTTTTGGACAAGGCACAAGCCCTTCCAGGCCCGGCAGGGGCAAATAAATACGAATCTTTCCCGATTATGCTGTTTCTTTATGATCGGGGCTGGAAAATGTATGCGATTTCTTACGCTGTAAGATTTATTTTACGGCCGTAAGATTTATCAGATTCTGTAAAAAACGTCAAAACTTCGCGCACGAATCTTACAGGGTCTTGGAGATGTCCGGTCAACGATTCATCTTTGGGAAAAAGGATTATTATGAGCTACAAACTACACCACGAAGAGGAAGGGACCTGCCTGGAATGCGGGACCTCCATCCACGGCCGGAAAGACAAGCGGTTCTGCAGCCTGAGCTGCAAAAACAAGTATAACAACCGAACGCAGATGGTCAAACGCCAGCAGCGGGTCCAAATCATAGCAGCGCTTACAGGAAATTATGCCATCCTGGAAGCGCTGCTCAATGAAGGAAAAACAGGAGCGGGTCTCGATGAGCTGTCAGAACTGGGCTTCGATCCCACCTATGTAACGTGTCACCGGCACGGGCGTTTCAGACACGACGAATACGCGTGCTTCGACATCTGGTACTACCGCACCGACACACGGATCTTTAACGTCCGGCGGAAAGCCCTCGACCTACTTTAATCATGCCCATCTCCAGGCCCCACTTGCCATCGGTGATGATGGGGACCTGCTTGCCGCGGGCATTGGTCACGTAGAGGAAATCGTCCACGAAGGTGTGCGTGTGGCCGCCGATCACCAGATCGACCCAACGGGTCTCGGGGACGATCGTCTGGTCCACATCGTAGCCGGCGTGCGAGAGAAGAATGATCAGGTCGCACTTCTGAGTCTCGTGCAGGTAGTCCGCCCACTGGTTCGTCACCTCGACATTGTCGAGCTGCTGCATGCGGGAAGAGACCGCCTTCGTCACGGCCGTAGAAATGTCGGCTTCGAGGCCGATGACGCCGATCTTCTGGCCGCCGCGCTCAAAGATCGCGTACGGCTTGACATACTCGCCCAGCTCGAAGGGAGACAGATCGAGATTCGCGCACACGACCTTGGTCTCCGGCCGGAGCATCTTGACGCGCCCGGTGATGGCCTCGATGTCGTTGTCGAACTCGTGGTTGCCCAGGGTAAGGCAGTCGTAGCCGAAATCGTTGATGGTGTTCATCTCCAGGACACCGCCCAGCTCCGTGAAATACGGAGAACCCTGGCTGAAGTCGCCGGCGTGCAGGAGCAGCACGCGGTCGGCGCCGTAGGCGTTGCGGATGGAATCCACGTACGCCGCGCGCTCGATCACGCCGCCCACCCCGTCGTCCGCGCCGCCGCGCAGGGGCTCGAAATGGCTGTGGGTATCGTTGGTATGCAGGATCACCAGCTGAGGCTGCTGGCTACAGGCGCAGAAGGCCGCCAGGCCCGCTGCGAGGATGATCAGAGACTTCTTCATACTTAGTCCTCCTCCCATACGTCATAGACCAGACGGCCGTCCGTGGTGTACTCCACGGGCGTGCCGGCGGCTTTCAGTTTGTACACATTCTCAAGCACGGCGTCGATGATGCGGACATCCGTGTCCCTAAGCTCCTTGGCATTCTTGCCGATGGTCATGCCATCGCCGCCATCCAGCAGGAAGTCCACCGTGGCCACGCCATAGACCTTGTCGGGATCGATGGGCTGGCCGCCCACCAGCAGGGTGTCAATGTGGTGCTGCTTCACGACCATCTTCACGCCACCCAGCACGAACGGCCGGGAAGCGGCGATGGTGCCGAACACCTCCTGCAGGTCGGAGCCCTTGAGGGCCACGTAAACGAGGTCGTTCTTGAACGGGAACATCGACACGAAGTCGTCCAGCAGGATATCGCCCTGCGCGAGGCTCGTGCGGATGCCGCCGAAATTCAGAATGCCCACATCGACCTTCTTCCTGGTCAGCCGGGCCACGTCCGACATCATCATGTCCACCCACCAGTTGGAGAGCTCGCTCTCCGGGGCGAACGCGACCATATCGCGGGTGGCATAGCCGACCACGGTCTTAAGTTCTTTCATCTGCGGCTGCACGGCAATCAGGTCTTTCGCCACGGCATACGTGGCGCTCCCCTGCTGCCATACCGTCCCGTTCGGGGCGTTGTAGGTAGAATCATTTACGGTGCCGAGTGCCTGCGGAACATTCTCGGCATTGGGGGCGGTCACACCGGTGCGGTGCCCGTCCATCCGGGATTTCTCCCACGTGTACGTGTACTCGCAGGAGCAGGCCAGCAGTGCGAGAGCTGCCAGCGCAATTAATTTTGTTTGAGCCATTTCCAAAGGTCTTTCCAGGTAGATTTCTTACCGAACATCAGGATGCCGACGCGGTAGATCTTGGCCGAAGCCCAGGCGCAGAGCGCGAAGGTGACGACCAGGAGTGCGACGGACAGGATGATCTCCCACGCCGGAACGCCGAACGGCAGGCGCGAGATCATCACGATCGGCGACGTGAACGGGATGATGGAGCCCCAGAAGGCGATCGAGCTGTCCGGCGCACGGAACGCGTACAGGGCGATCATGTAGGCCAGCATCAGGGGGATCGTCAGCGGCATCTGCAGCTGCTGCGTGTCGCCCTCATTCTCCACGGCCGAGCCGATGGCCGCAAAGAGCGACGCATAGAGCAGGTAACCGAAGATGAAGTACACGAAGAACAGGCTGAGAATCTGGACATACGGGAGATTCGCCAGGGAGCCGATCACCGTCCCCATCTCGCCCATATCGCTCAGCTGAGCGGTCATTTCTTCCATCTGGGCAGAATCCTTGGCACCCATCGCGTTCACGATCTCGGTCGCGTCGGAGCCGCCCAGCTTGTCCATACCGATCACGGCGCCGCCCACGCTGATGATAGCCACGGACAGCACGATCCAGAGCAGGAACTGCGTCAGGGCCACCAGGGCGATGCCGATGATCTTGCCGAACATCAGTTCGGTGGACTTGACGGAGCTGACGAGCACCTCCACCACGCGGCTGGATTTCTCCTCGATCACGGAGCTCATCACCATGCTGCCGAACATCGTCACGAAGATGAACAGGATGATGCCGAGCACCATGGACACGATGCTGTAAACGCCGGCTTCGGAGATCTTCTCCTCGCCGTCGTCACCCAGCGTGTAGGAGCGCAGGTGTATGTTGGCCTTGACGTCCTTGAGGATCTGGTCGAGGCCCTCGATATTGTACGTAGAAATGCGGTAGTCCTCCACGGCGCGGTTGATCCGGGAGGTGATGTTGTCCGTCAGCTCCATGCCGAAGGGCTTCGGCGAATAGAGGTCGGCGGGGACCGTCTTCTCCTCGGTGTTGAGCTCGCCCACGGAGAGCACGCCGTCATAGCCGAGCGTGGCAAGGTTGGCCTTGACGCTGTCCAGCGGCATGCTGCTGGTGAGGTCCGTGTAATGCACGGTCTCCGTGTCCTCCAGGTACGGCAGGACGATGCCGGAGGCGTCCACGACGGCGATGTTCTTGGTCTTCTCCTTGGTGTTCATCAGGGCCACCATCACACCGATGGTCAGGCCGGCCACCAGGATCGGGACCAGGAGCGTCGTCCAGATAAAACTCTTCTTCTTGACCTTATTGAGGTATTCGCGGCTGATAACAATGCCTATCGTCTTGAAATTCATGGCCTATTCCTCCCCTTCCGTTACAAGTTTGATGAAAATGTCGTTCATACGCGGCATCAGCTCCCGGTAGGAGTTGATCTGCACGCCGTCCTTCTCCAGGTAGGAGCGGAGCGTCGAGGTGCCGTCGGTCTCGCGCGGAAGGACCTCCGTGTGGCGGCCGTTCGCATCGGTCCAGACCAGCTCGACGTTGTTGTTGCCATAGTCGCGGCGGATCTGCTCCACGCCGCCGGTGATCACCAGACGGGACTTGTTGATCAGGGCGATGTTGTCGCACAGCTCCTCCACGGACTCCATGTTGTGCGTGGACAGGATGATGGTGGCGCCTTCGTTCTTGAGGCGCAGGATCTCCTGGCGGATGACCTCGGCGTTGACCGGATCAAAGCCGGAGAAAGGCTCGTCCAGAATCATCAGCGAGGGCTTGTGGACCACGGTGGTGATGAACTGGAGCTTCTGGGCCATACCCTTGGAGAGCTCCTCCACCTTTTTGTCCCACCAGCTCTGGATGCCGAAGCGCACGAACCAGTCCTTCAGGGCGGCCCGGGCGTCTGCGGCGGACATACCCTTCAGCTGGGCCAGGTACATAGCCTGGTCGCCAACCTTCATCTTGCGGTAGAGGCCGCGCTCCTCGGGCATGTAGCCGATACGGGCCACGTCGTCCTGCGTGATGGGACGGCCGTTGAAGAGGACCTCTCCCGAGTTGGGAATGGTAATACGGTTGATGATGCGGATCAGGGTCGTCTTACCGGCGCCGTTCGGGCCAAGCAGACCGAAGATCTGACCCTCGGGAATCTCGAGGCTGACGTGGTCAAGGGCCACCTTCTCCCCGAAATTCTTGCAGACGTTTTTACATTCTATAATTGCCATAATACACTATTGAATCCAACAAACTTACACGGAATCCTATTTCGCGGCGATCGCGACGACGCTGCACGGCGGCAGGGTCACTTCCAGGCCGGCCTTGGTGAGCTTGAAGTCCTTGAACGCGACGGGCTTCACGACGTCGGCCTTGCCGAAATCGTTGTAGTCGTGCACGTCCTTGGAGGTCAGCACGCGGGCGGAGAGGATGTTCTTCACGCCGGCCTCGTCGAAGGTCACGAGCACTTTCTTGGCCTTCTTGAGATCCGTATTGACCAGGGAGATGTGCATCTCGCCGTCCTTGCGGGACACGGTGGCGTCCACCTCCGGCACGGCGCACTCGCGCTCGGTCTTCACGTGGGCCGTCAGCACCTCGGAGTCGATGAACTCGGCGTCCTGGTGGACGTTGTACATCTCGAAGACGTGGTAGGTCGGGGTGAGGACCATCTCGGTCTCGTTGGTCAGGATCATCGACTGCAGCACGTTGACCACCTGGGCGATGTTGGCCATCTTCAGGCGGCGGGTGTACTTGTGGAAGATGTCGAAGTTGAGCGCGGCCACGATGGCGTCACGCATGGTGCTCTGCTGATACAGGTGGCCCGGATTCGTGTTCGGCTCCACGTCGAACCAGGTGCCCCACTCGTCGAGCAGCAGCCCGACCTGGCCGGACGGATCCAGTTCGTCCATGATCTCGATGTGCTTCTTGAGCACCGGCTCGACCTCGATGGTCTTGGCGAGGGTCCACCAGTACTCCTTGTCCGTGAACTTGGTCGCGGAGCCCTTGCTGCCGGTCCAGCCCTTGCAGGTGTAGTAGTGCAGGGAGATGCCGGCCATGCCCTTGCCCTCGAGGTTCTTCATCAGGACGCGGGTCCAGTTGTAGTCGTAGTCGGAGGCGCCGCTGGCGATCTTGTAGAGAATGTTATCGCCCTGGTCGCGCAGGTAGGTGCCGTAGCGGCGGAAGAGGTCGCTGTAGTACTCCGGCGTCATGTTGCCGCCGCAGCCCCAGGCCTCGTTGCCGATACCGAAGTATTTGACCTTCCAAGGCTTCTCGCGGCCGTTGGCACGGCGCAGGTCGGCCATCGGGGTCTTGGCGTCGGAAGTCATGTACTCCACCCACTTGGCCATTTCCTCGACGCTGCCGCTGCCCACGTTGCCGCTGATATACGGCTCGATGCCGAGCATCTCGCAGAGGTTCAGGAACTCGTGCGTGCCGAAGCTGTTGTCCTCCAGGGTGCCGCCCCAGTTGTTGTTCGTCAGGTAGCCGCGCTTCTCCTGCGGGCCGATGCCGTCCATCCAGTGGTAGTCGTCGGCGAAGCAGCCGCCCGGCCAACGCATCACGGGGACTTTCAGGGTCTTGAGGGCCTCGAAAACGTCTTTGCGGTAGCCCTCGATGTTAGGGACAGAGGAATCCTTGCCGACCCAGAGGCCGCCGTAGATGCAGCGTCCGAGGTGCTCGGAGAACTGGCCGTAGAGCTCGGCGGGAATGGTCTGGCCGGTGCCGGCGTCGTGCACGCGCACGGTGGCGTCCTGCGCGAGCAGGGACGCGGAAGCGAGCAGGCAGGCACCTGCAAGCAGGGTGATGATTTTCTTCATATAATCATGAATTGTGATTGCAGTAGTACAAATGTAAGAAGATTTTTGCGTAATTTTGTGGTGATATGGCCAAAGTTTCCGTCAATATCGACGCACAGTGTGCGAAAATCCTCTCCGACGTGCGCGAGGGGCGCTTCAGCCCGCTCTATCTGCTGATGGGCGACGAGCCTTATTACCCCGAAATGGTCTGCGACGCCATCGTGCAGGCCTGCATCCCCGAGGAGGAAAAGGACTTCAACGAGACCATTTGCTATGGCGGCGAAGTCACGGCCGCGCAGGTGGTTACGGCCGCCCGTCGTTTCCCGATGATGGCCGAGCGGCAGCTCGTGGTCGTCAAGGAGGCCCAGCAGATGAAGAGCATCGAAGAACTGGCCTTCTACTGCGCCGAGCCGCTGGACAGCACCGTGCTGGTGGTCCTGCTGCACGGCGCGTCCGTGGATAAGCGCAAGGCCTTCTACAAGGCCGCCCAGAAGGTAGGCGTGGTGGTCGATTCCCCCGCCCTGCGGGATTACGAAGTCCCGAACTGGATCCTCTCCTACTACAGCTCGCGCGGCCTGCAGATTGAGCCGCAGGCGGCCGCACTGCTCGCCGAATCCGTGGGCACGGACCTTTCCAAGATCGTCGTGGAGACGGACAAGCTCACCAAGGCCCTGCCGGAAGGCGCCACGCGCGTGAGCGTCGCCGACATTGAGCGAAATGTCGGTATCTCCCGGCAGTTCAGCATCTTCGAGCTCACCAAGGAGCTCTCCTACAAGCACGCCGCGCAGGCGCTCAAGATCGCCGCGCACCTGGGCAACAGCGCCAAGTTCGCCATGCCGATGGCCGTCAGCGCCCTCTTCACGCACTACAGCCGCATCCTCAAATATGGCGCCCTGCTCGCAAAAGGCGGCTACCCCTCGCCCGAGGACAAGGCGCGCGCCCTCGCGGGCGTCAATCCCTATTTCTACAAGGAATACGACACTGCCGTGCGCAACTACCCCGTCCCCAAGGCCATGGCCGCCGTCTCGCTCCTCTGCGACTACGACTACCTCGGCAAAGGCGGCGACGGCACCACCCTCGTCTCCGACGGCGAGCTCCTCACGGAACTCACCGCCAAACTCCTGAATCTGTAAATAAAAAAGCCGCCCGGCGGGCGGCCCTGCATACTAGACACCATTATAAAGAAGTGCCACCTCTTTAAGCGCCACTTTGAAAGACTGGCCGTCGCTATTGGTAGCACAGAGCGTTAACGAGCCTGTCAGGGAAGTATTCTCATCATTACTATTCAACGAGCCAATCAGGCTGAAGTCCGATACCTCCTCATATATATAACACAGATCACTGTAATAATAGCACAATCGAACAGACCCGACTGCATTCTTGGAATCTATTATCAATCGGCCGTCCCTTGACATTTTCCCAGGGAATCCCCTAAAGACAAAATCGACTCCAAAGGCCTCATAAACACTAAAACGTATCCTTTCTGACGAAATTGTAAATTCCTCCATATCATGGAGATAATCACCATTATACCGGAGAAATTCCCTTTTTAGCGGGAGTATTGTTTGCCAAGGGCCCGTCAACTGCAGGACTACCGATTCATCCTGATTGTATTCACTGAAGAAGGCATCAGGTTTCAACTCATTCTCAGGAATGTTTGCAAATTTAGAACAAGCCGAAAAAACGCCCAAAGACGCCAGGCAGAGGACGCCCGATACAAAATAGAATAAATGCCTTATTTTCATAATCCCGTGTAATCCATTGAATACCGACCAAGTATATTGTCTATAAAATTATGAATTTGTTATTAATTATCAAAACGTGAGTTGTTCTGCAGACCCTGCCTCCGGAGCACTGGCAGGGAACACCGGCTGTTTATTTAGTTCACATATGTCGGTCCTTTTGAGGAGCATCTGTCCAACCCGAGTTAGAGATAGAATTGGAAAAGAAGGGCTAGTTCTCTCGTATTTGTTATTGTGAATGATTTAGCGGGAACAAGATAGTAATTATCAACCATTCTTACAAGGATAATCCCTTTTTTTTTCTAACAGGAGCCCACCCGAAATATTGGAATCAATTGATTGTATTCCAATATATTATGGAGATAATGGGAACAAGTGTTAGATTTGGCGTTTCTAACACACCGCTTACATTTAAGCCTAATGAACGTTTATCGCACTCATTATCAGCATGTTGAGAAAAGCGCCAAAAGACCCTGCTTTGTTAGTTTTTTTCGGCCAAAACGGACAATAAAGGCTCGCCTGGTTCTTGACCGCGGCCATGCGCGTGAGCGACTCCGACATCGAGCGCAACGGGGACAACTCCCGGCATTTCAGCATCTTCGAGCCCACCAAGGAGCTCTCCTACAAGCAGATTGCCGGGAAATAAATAGCATCCCCAGGATTTAGAACCGGAAGCCGACGCCGGCGAGGCCGAGTGTCGCAGAAAGGGAGGGAGAACGCGTTGAGATAAAGTGCTGTCGATATTCTACGGCGATACCGTCTTTTGACAGATTCTTTTGTTTCTGTCAAAAATTCACTAGATTTGACAGTTGAAAGAAAAACTGTCAGAAATGAAAGCATTCGACCGTAATATTCCTTACAACCAGCTGCCTCCTCTTCCTCCAGCCATTGAGTTGTATCGCGATGAGGAAGTCATAAACAAGCTGATGCTTGCCAGTCGCCGTCTTGCAGAACTGAAGGGGTTGGCATCCACACTTCCCAACCAGTCCATTTTTGTGAACACGATCGCACTGCGGGAGGCTAAGGCCAGTAGTGCCATAGAAAATATCTTCACGACAGATGATGAGCTCTACCGTTCGCTGTCTTATCAGGAAGATGATTATCTGGAGGGGCCGGCCAAAGAGATTCTCCACTATCGGGAAGCACTCTGGAAGGGTTTTCAGAGAATCAAAGCAGAAAAGACGATGACCATTGACACGATTATCGATGTGTACCGGGAAGTCAAAAGGACTCACGATAGCATTCGTCCCTATCAGGCCGAAGTGCTAATCAAAAAGAGAGGGTGGGGCTCTCTGGTTGCCGAGACTGTATACACGCCGCCCCGGGGAAAGGGAGTCGTTGAAAAGAAGACGGCTGAGCTCCTGGAGTTCCTGAATGATGATACCAAGTATCCGATAGATTCACTCCTGAAGATGGCTATGGCTCATTATCAGTTTGAGGCTATTCATCCCTTTCGGGACGGTAACGGAAGAACAGGCAGGATCCTTTGCATCTTATACCTGATTCAGAAACAACTGCTGGATTTACCGATTCTGTACCTTAGCGCATACATTCTTCAGAATAAGGATGAGTATTATTGGAATTTGAACGGAGTTACGGGCACTCTTCTTTGGAGATCCTGGATTCTGTATATGCTGGAAGCCGTCTCCCAAACAGTAGAATACACTATCGACAAAATACTCCGGATCAAAAGTTTAATGGAGAAAACCCAGGCGATGATGCAGGAGAACGGGTTGCCTGTGGGAAGGATGGACGTCCCGAAACTCTTTGAGCAGCCTTATGTCCGACCGAAGAACCTGCTCTCGGATAGGATCAAGAGTATTAACACAGCCAAAAAGTATTTATCCCAACTTGAATCTTTGGGAATGCTGACTAAAGAGAAGGTGGGGAAAGAGTATATCTGGTTTAATACGGATTTGATGACCATCCTGTCGGATTGACTTCACAAAGAATACCCGTATAAACAAAAAAAGGCCGTCCCGGAGGGCGGCCTTGAAAGGGAGGGAGAACGGTTAATTCTCGAATTTCTTTTCTTTGACGCGGGTGAGCTTCTCCTTCATCGCGTCCACGGCTTCCGTGACGGCGTTCTCGAAGGTGTCAGCCTCCCGCTCGATAACGAGCTCCTCGCCAGGGATGTGAATCTGGATCTTGGCGAGCTTGCCTTGTTTGAGATGATCTTCGAGCGCTACTTCGATCCCATTGGCCAGATCCTCGCAGAAACGGGACAGGCGCGAGACTTTCTTCTCCACGAAGGCGGTGAGCTGCTCACTGGCTTCGAACTTGAGGGCTTTGATCTTAATCTCCATGGTTACCATCGTTTTTTGCCCTTGGATGGGCGGATTTATACACTTTTTGCAGCCGCTCAATGGAATTGTGCGTATAGACCTGGGTCGCCGCAAGGGAGCTGTGGCCCAGCAATTCCTTGATGGAATTGAGGTCCGCCCCTCCGTCCAGCAGTTCCGTCGCCAGCGTGTGGCGAAGAACGTGCGGAGACTTGCGACCGCTGATGCTGTCGACCTGTCCGAGGGCCGCCTTGACCGCCCGGTCCACATAGACCGGATACAGCCTGGAGCCACGCGGGGTCTGCAGGAGCGGAGCTTCCGGAGCCTGGTCCGCGCATTTCAAAGAGTCAACCGATTGTAAATATAGCGAAATTTCTTCACAAAGCGAAGGAGTCAGTGGAATTTCGCGCATTTTATCTCCTTTTCCGCGGACGCGAAGCACGCGGCGCGCGGTGTCAACCGAGTCGCGGTTCAGGGCGATCAGCTCGCTGCGGCGCAGGCCCGTACCATACAGCAGCCCAAGAATCATGCGTTCCAGCTGGGCTTCGTATTTCCCGTATTCGAGCACCCCTTGGGTGCGCTCGAAGTACTCTTGCATCGCCTCCTCCCGGTAGAACACCGGCAGGCGCTTCTCCTGCTTCGGACGGTTCACCAGGCGCACCGGATTGCTCGTCAGCACGCCCTCCTTCATCAGGAATTTGCAGAATCCGCTCAGCACGCTCAGATGCAGGCTCACCGTCTTCGCACTCTCCCCTTTCTCATCCAGCAAATATACCTCATAAGAACGAATTGTCTGTACGTCCAGCGGAGCCTCAGCAAGGGCCTGCCCAGCAGAACCGTAGCCGCCCGTGGCTTCGTGAACAGGAGGGGCCCAGCCGTCAGGCTGGGAGGGATGAGCGCGTAGCGCGAAGTTCTGTCGGGCAGCGCCCTTGCAGGGCGAAGCTCCACCAGAAACGAATGCTAGGAATTCTGTCAGGACATCCCGGTAGATGCTGACGGTGCGCGCAGAGTAGCGCCGGACGGTGGCGAGGTAGGTCAGGTAGCGCTCGATCATACTTCATGCAGGCCAAGCTCAGAAGCGTGCTGCCGCATGAAGGCATCCGCCTCCTCGAAATTATTCCCAATGATTCCGTCCAGGATGGCCTCCTTGACCATCTCCTTGATCTGACCGATCTGCCGGCACGGCGGCACGCCATACACCTGCATGACGTACTCCCCGTCGATCGGGTTCTTGAAATTGCGGATGGCGTCCTTCGCCTCCACCTCCACGAGCTTGCGCGCGACGAGCTCGAAATTCGCGCGGATGCGCGCCACCTTCGCCTCGTTCTTCGAGGTGATGTCGGCGTTGCAGAGGAGCATCAGGTCGTCGATGTCGTCGCCGGCGTCGAACAGGAGCCGGCGCACGGCGCTGTCCGTAACCTCGTCGTCCACCAGCGCGATGGGCCGCAGATGCAGCCGCACGAGCTTCTGGACATACTTCATCTCGTCGAGCGGCAGGCGCAGGCGGTCGAAGATCTTCGGTACCATCCGGGCACCCACGACCTCGTGGCCGTGGAAGGTCCAGCCGACGGCCGGATCGTAGCGCTTGCTGGCCGGCTTGCCGATATCATGCAGTAAAGCGGCCCAACGCAGCCAAAGCCCTTCGTGCTTTGGCTCCGCTGAATGCTCCTTCACCCCCTGCGCCCCCTCAAGGGGGATGGCCGGATAATCGCTATCGCGATCCGGCATTCTCGCGTCAACAGCAGCAATCTGCGAACGAACAACGTTCGTCAGCACTGCCAAGGAATGGGCGAAATTATCTTTGTGGCCGCGACCGTCCACAGTCTCGACGCCCTTCAGGGCGAGGAGTTCCGGCAGGACGTGGCCCAGCAGCCCCGCCTCGTCCATGAGGCGGAAAGCCATGGCCGGGTTGTCGGCCGCGAGCATCTTGTTCAGCTCCTCGGCAATTCGCTCGCAGGAAAGGATACTCAGGCGGTCCGCCATCCGGCGCATCGACTCCATCGACTCAGGAACGATGCGGAACGGGTGCTCCGGCGTGGAAAGCTTGGTCGCGAAACGCACGGCACGCAGCATCCGGAGCGGGTCGTCGGAATAGGTCGTGTCCGGGTCGAGCGGCGTGCGGATGATGCCGTCATTGAGGTCGCGGATGCCCCCGAAGGGATCCACCAGCGCCCCGAAGTCCTCCGCCTGCAGCGAGAAGGCCATCGCATTGATGGTGAAATCCCGACGCTGCTGGTCGTCCTCGAGGGTGCCGTTCTCGACGATGGGCTTGCGCGACTCGCGGCGGTAAGACTCCTTGCGCGCGCCCACGAACTCGACTTCGTCGCCGCGGAAATGCAGCATCGCGGTACCGAAATTCTTGAAATAGGAGACGTGCTGCTTCGTCTTCTGCCCCACCGCTTTCGCGAAATCGATCCCGCTCCCCTCCACGACGATGTCGATGTCGGCGCGCGGGCGGCCGAGGAAGCAGTCGCGCACGAACCCGCCGATCACGAACGCACGCACCCCCCGCTCGGCAGCGACTTCGCTGACGATGCGGAAGATCGGACGATCCAGGAACTGAGCGGTTATCGTGGACATAGCATTTCTTCGTAGCTGGGGATGCGGTCCATCGGGACGAAGCGCTCCCCTTCCAGCCTGTAAAGATACGTCTTTTTTCCGTTCGTCAGGAACAAATAACGCACGGAAAGCACGGAATTGTACCGCATCGCCTGCTCCACGACGCGCGCATCGATCGCCACGTCAGGGCGTTTGCACTCTACGACCGCCAGCGGCGCGGCATTCCGGTCATAGACCAGGATATCCGCCCGCCAGGGCTTGGCGCCGAACTTGAACCCCACCTCGCTCATCATCAGGTGCTCCGGCACGCCGAACGTGTCACGGAGCTGCACGATAAACCACTGCCGCACCCGTTCCTCGGGTGTGGCAGTGACTTCTCGTTTGCGGAGCGGGTCCCAGATCTGCTCCATTGCAAATTATTTCTTGCAGCGCACGGCAGCTTCCTCGATCGGGAAAGCGGCCTTGTAGTTCGCCAGATAGGCCTCGAAGCCGGCCACGTCTTCCGCGACGGGCGCGATCTCGGAGCCGGTGTTGCCGGCGAACACGACCTCGTCCAGGTAGTCGGGCAGGCTCATGCCGCCACGGTTGTTGACCGCGTAAGAGGCCAACAGGGCGATGCCCCAGGCGCCGCCTTCACCGGCCGTCTCCATCACGGAGATCGGCGAGTTCAGAGCGGCAGCGAGGAAGCGCTGGCCCACGACCGGCGTCTTGAAGAGACCGCCGTGACCCGTGATGCGGTCCACCTTCACCTGCTCCTCGCGGAACAGCACGTCGTTGCCGATCTTCAGCACCGCGATGGAGCCGTAGAGCTGCGCGCGGAAGAAGTTGGCGAGCGTGAAATTGTCGTTCGCGCCGCGGACAAACAGCGGACGCCCTTCGGCGAAGCCCGTCACAGGCTCGCCGGAGACGTAGTTGAACGCCACCAGGCCGCCGCAGTCGGGATCGCCCTCGAGGGCGTGCGTGTAGAGCTTGCCGTAGATGTTGTCATCCTTGGCGCCCAGCAGTTCCTGGTACTCGCGGATCATCTTCACCCAGGCATTGAGCTCGGACGTACAGTTATTGCAATGGACCATCGCGACGAGGTTCCCGTCCGGGGTCGTCACGATGTCGATCATCTCGTTGGGCTTGGAGAGTTCCTTCTCCAGGACGATCATCGAGAAGGAGGAAGTGCCGGCGGAAACGTTACCCGTACGCGGACGGACGGCGTTCGTCGCAACCATACCGGTGCCGGCGTCGCCTTCCGGCGGGCAGAACGGCACGCCGGGCTGCAGGTGGCCCGACACGTCCAGGCGCGCAGCGCCCGTCTCGGTCAGGCAGCCGGCCGGCTCGCCGGCGGACAGCACCTTCGGCAGGATGTCGTGCAGCTTCCAGCGGTATTTCTTCGGCGCGACGAGCTTCTCGAACTTCTCGACCATGTCGGCACGGTAGTTCCCCGTCGCCGGATCGATCGGCAGCATGCCGGAGGCGTCACCGACACCCAGCACCTTCTCTCCGGTCAGCTTCCAGTGGATGTAGCCGGCGAGCGTGGTCAGGTAGCCGATGTTCTCGACATGCGCCTCATCATTCAGGATGGCCTGATAAAGGTGCGAGATGCTCCAGCGGAGCGGAATGTTATAGACAAAGAGCTTGGAGAGCTCCGCAGCGGCGGGACCAGTGTTGGTGTTGCGCCAGGTGCGGAACGGGGCCAGCAGGTGGCCTTCCTTGTTGAAGGGCATGTAGCCGTGCATCATCGCGCTGATGCCGATGGCGGCGAGATGTTCGATCTCCACGCCATACTTCTTGCGCACATCCTCGCGCATATCGGAGTAGCACTGCTGCAGGCCGAACCAGATGACCTCCTTGCTATAGGTCCACAGGCCGTCCACGAGCTGGTTTTCCCACTCGTAGCTGCCCTGGGCGATGGGGACGTTGTCCTGGTCGATCAGCACCGCCTTGATGCGGGTGGAGCCGAACTCGATGCCGAGGACCGCCTTGCCGGATTCGATGGTTTGCTTTGCGTCCATAGCTTATTTGAGCGCCTTGTTCAGCATGTAGTACACCTCGTTCATCCGGAGCTCCTTCTTGAATTCGGGGATGGTGGTGTTCTTGTTGATGTGGACGAACTCGATGCCGGTCATCTCGGCGAAATCATCCCAGTAGTCGGCGGTGATGTCGTAGCTGAACGCGGAGTGGTGCGTGCCGCCGGCCAGGATCCAGGCGCCGGCGCCGACTTCGAAGGTCGGCTGCGGGACCCAGAGGGCGGAAGCGACGGGGAGCTTGGGCATCGGCTTGGGCTCGATGCACTCCACATCCTGCGCGATAAGGCGGAAACGGTTGCCGAGGTCCACCACGGTGGCCTTGATGCCGGGGCCGGTCTTGGAGGTGAACACCAGACGGGCGGTCTGCTGCTTGCGGATACCGATGCCGAGGAAGTGGACCTCGAGCTTCGGCTTGTCGCTCGCGATCATCGGGCAGATCTCGAGCATGTGGCTCTGCAGGCAGGAGCTCTTGTCGCCGGCGAAGTTCAGCGTGTAGTCCTCGAGGAAGGAGCAGCCCGTCGGCAGGCCCTGGGACATCACCCAGAGGGTGCGGTACAGGCAGGCGGTCTTCCAGTCGCCTTCGGCGCCGAAGCCGTAGCCCTCCTCCATCAGACGCTGCGAAGCGAGGCCCGGGATCTGGTCAAAGCCGCAGAAGTCCGGAGCGTTGACGTCGGCGTCGCCAAGGTCGTCGAAGTTGGTGGTGAAGGCCGTAGCGCCCTCGTCCTTCAGGACGCGGCGCAGGGCGATCTCCGCTTTCGCGGAATTGCGCACCTTCTCCCAGTACACCTGCTCGCCAGACTCGTCGATCTTGATCGTGTAGAGCTTCTTGTACTCCTCCACGAGCGCGTCGGTCTCGGCGTCGGTGACCTTCTTATAATACTCCATCAGGGAGGACACCGGGTAGTAGTCCACGTGGTAGCCGAGACGCTGCTCGAACTCCACGCGGTCGCCGTCGGTCACAGCCACGTTGTTCATATTCATACCGAACATCAGGCAGCGGACGTTCTTGGCATCCGCCACGCCGGCGGCCACGCGGGCCCACACGGCGATCTTCTTCTGGGCTTCCTCGCTCTTCCAGTAGCCGACGACCACCTTGCGCGCCACGCGCATGCGGGTGCAGATGTGGCCGAACTCGATGTCGCCGTGGGCGCTCTGGTTAAGGTTCATAAAGTCCATGTCGATCTTGTCCCAGGGAATCTCGGCGTTGTACTGGGTGTGGAAGTGAAGCAGCGGCTTCTCCAGGGCCTGGAGACCCTTGATCCACATCTTGGCCGGCGAGAAGGTATGCATCCAGGTGATGATACCGACGCACTTGGGATCGTTGTTGGCCGCCTTCATGACGTCCTCGACCTCCTTGCTGCTGTTGGCCGTACCTTTATATACAATCTTCACAGGGATGTTGCCCGAAGCGTTCAGGCCATCCACCATTTCCTTGGAGTGTCCATCGACGGCGACCACCGCATCCCCGCCATAGAGGAGCTGCGCACCGGTCACCCACCATAATTCGCAATTTTCAAATGCTTTCATATTGTTTCAGTGTCTTATTTTTTCTTTTGGCCGTAGTAGGCGTTAGGGCCATGCTTGCGGCTGTAATGTTTCTCAATCAGGAGTTTATTCATCGACGGGGCGGTCTCCGACTGGTACGGATTCCGCTTCGCGCCGGTGAAGCTGTCGTTGACCGACAGGGCCACGAAGGCCATCTTGGCCACGGCCTCCAGCACCACGGCGTTGTGCACCGCGTTGTCGGCGTCCGTGCCCCAGGCGAAAGGCCCGTGGTTCTTGACCAGCACCGCAGGCGTGTCGTCGGGGTTCATCCCCTTGAAACGCTCCACGATGACCTTGCCGGTCTCCTTCTCATATTCGCCGAAGACCTCCTCCTTGGACATATCCCGCGTGCAGGGGATATCGTCGTGGAAGTAGTCGGCGTGGGTCGTGCCAAGGCTGGGAATATCCCGGCCGGCCTGAGCCCAGGCCGTGGCGTAGGTCGAGTGCGTGTGCACCACGCCCCCGATGTTCGGGAAAGCCTTGTAGAGCTCCACGTGCGTGGGCGTGTCGGAAGAGGGGTTCAACTCCCCTTCCACCACCTTGCCGTCCAGATCGACGACGACCATATCGGACGGCTTCATATTGTCATAGCTCACACCGGAGGGCTTGATGACCACCAGCCCGCTCTTGCGGTCGATGGCGCTCACGTTGCCCCAGGTGAAGATGACAAGGCCGTGCCGGACCAAATCGAGATTGGCCCGGCACACCTTTTCTTTCAGTTCTTCTAACATAATTCAGGGAGATTCCGGGTCAAGCCCGGAATGACTATGATACTACCAGAAGTAAATGTAGAACGCGACCGTGAAGGCCAGGATGATGCAGGTGTGGATGATATCCCACGTGCCCCAGGAAGCGCGCGTAGCGGCTTTCTGTTCCGGCGTAGCCGTGCCGAAGCACAGACCCTGCACCTGCTCCTCCTTCGGCTTCGGGGTCAGCAGGGTGACCACGATGGCGAGGCACACGCAGAAGAGGAACATCCAAACGCAGAAGGCGTACACGTTCAGCTCGTTGAAGATGAAGGTGAACACGTTGTGCGCCTCCGGATTGAGGATCATGGTGATCAGTCGCGTGAAGCCCAGCACCAGACCCACAATGAGGGTCCACATACCCGCCTTCGGCGAGGTCTTCTTCCAGCAGATACCGAGGAGGAACACCGCAGCGATGGCCGGGGCCAGGAGGCTCTGGACGCTCTGGATGTAGTTGTACAGGCTCTTGCCCATGCGCTGGATCACGAAGATCCACAGCACGCCGAGCACGACCACCACCACCGTGGCGATACGGCCGATCGTGACGAGCTTCTTCTCGTCGGTCTCGGGGTGCTTACGCTTGTAGATATCAATGGTATAGAGCATGGCGGAGGAGTTGTACAGCGAGGCCAGGGAGCTCATCAGGGCAGCCAGGATACCGCAGATCACGACACCCTTCAGACCCACCGGCAGGAGGGTGTTGACGAGCATCGGGAAGGCGATGTCCGGGTTGGAGACGGTGCCGTCGGCGTTCACGCCGAGGGCGGTGGCGAGCGTCTGTCCGATCTGGGAATCCGGGGTCTTGGTGAGCGCGAAGGCGATCATGCCCGGGATGAGGAACAGGAACACCGGGAGGAGCTTGAGGTAGGCGCCGAAGATGGTACCGCGGCGGGCTTCCTTCTGATCCTTGCCGGAGAGAACACGCTGGACGATGAACTGGTCGGTACACCAGTACCAGAAACCGATGATGGCGGAGCCGAAGAGGGCGCCGTACCACGGGAATTCAGGATCCTGTCCGCTGCGCATCAGGTCGGTCATCGTGTCGCCGTAGTCATTGACAGGCTGGGCGTTGCAGATATCCATCATGGCATTCCAGCCGCCGAGTTCGCGCAGACCGAGCCACAGGATGACCAGTGAGCCGATCAGCAGGATCGGCGTCTGCAGGACCGAGGTCTTGAGCACGGACTCCATACCGCCGATGACGGTGTAGATGGCGGTGATGATCACGAGGGCCAGGGCGGCCACCCAGAAGTTGATGCCGAGCAGGGTGTTCAGCGCGAGGCCGCCGGCGAGGACGGTCACGGACACCTTGGTGAGCACGTAGCTGGCGAGGGACAGCCAAGTGAGGATGCCGCGGCTCTCCTTGTTGTAACGCTTCTCGAGGAACTCAGGCATGGTGTACACCATACTGCGCTCGTAGAACGGCACGAAGACCCAGCCGAGGATGAGGATCATCCATCCCTGGATTTCCCAGTGGGCCTGGGCCATACCGGCGGAAGCGCCGGTGCCGGCGAGACCGATGAGGTGCTCGGAGCCGATGTTGGAAGCGAAGATGGATGCGCCGATGGCGATCCACGTGGCCGAACGGCCGCTCAGGAAATAATCGCCGGATGTCTCTTTCTTTTTACGAGCGACATCCCAGCAAATCCAGATCATCGCGAGGAAGAACAGACCGATGACGATCCAGTCCCAGGACGCGAGGGAGATGCGGTTCAAATCCGCAGCCTGAAGAGGCAGGAAACTAAACATATAACGAATTGGTTTTGGTTATTTCACGTTATTTCACGTTATTTCACGCTGAAGGCGAAGACGCAGTGGCTGTGGTAGGTCTCGCCGGGGCGGAGCACCACGGACGGCCACTCAGGCTTGTTGGGGCTGTCGGGATAGTGCTGCGTCTCCAGGCAGATGCCCGTGCGCTGCTGGTAAACCACACCGCCCTTGCCGGTCACTGTGCCGTCGAGGAAGTTGCCGCTGTAGACCTGGATACCCGGCTCGTCGGTATAGACCTTGAGGTCGATGCCCGTCTGCGGGCAGTAGAGCTCGGCAGCCACCTCGTCCATGCTTCCGTTGGTGTCCAGCACCCAGTTGTGGTCGTAACCGTTGCCGTTCTTGAGCTGCTCGAACTCAAACTCGGTGATGTGGTCGCCGATCTTGTGGGAGACGGTGAAGTCCATCGGGGTGCCCTCCACGGGGAGGATCTCGCCGGTGGTCATGTAGGTGTCGTCCACCGGGGTATAGGCGGAGGCGTTCACGTACAGCTCGTCGTCGCAGATGCTGTGGTTCGCCGGGTCGCCGGACAGGTTGAAGTAGGAGTGGTTGGTCATATTGATGATCGTCGGAGCCGTGGTCGTGGCCTCATAGGCGATATCGATCTGGTTGTCGTCGGTGAGCGTGTAGGTCACGAAAGCGGTGACCGCGCCCGGGAAATTGTTGTCTCCCTCCGGGGAATCCATACGCAGCTTGATGTGGCGCGCATCGGCCTCCACGACCTTGTAGGACTGGTACTGCCAGCCGGTCGGACCGCCGTGCAGGCAGTGACCGAAATTGTTCTTCGGCAGATCGTACTCCACGCCGTCCAGGGTGAACTTACCCTGGGCGATGCGGTTCGCGTAGCGGCCGATCGAAGCACCGAAGTCGGTCTGGTTGTTCTCCGGGTAGTAGTCCTCGACCTTGTCGAAGCCCAGCACCACGTCGCGCTTCACGCCGTCCTTGTCGGGCAGCACGATGGCGGTGATGCGGCCGCCGAAATTGGTCACGGTCACTTCCATACCGGAAGCGTTGCTCAGTTTGTAAAAACGGTCGCCCTGCTCCTTCGCGCAGGAGAAGGCGGCGACGGCGCAAAGCGCCAGCAGGAGGATTTTATTAGTTTTCATATCGTGTAAAGATAGCTATTTCTCTTGAGAAAGTCAAAATTTCGTGTCCACAAGGCGCATTTCGTAGATGCCGCCGGTCTGCTTGCCGGGGTGCGCGACGATCTTCACGCGCACATCTTTCTTGCCGGCGAGCAGGGCATCGGGGATGGCGAATTCCTCGGTGATGAAGGCCGAAGTGTTCCAGCGGCCGGTGTTGTTGACCGACTGCAACAGCGTGTCATCCACGTAGATATCGAACTCGCGGGTCTTCCACTCCCCTACGCCCCAGTACTTCAGGAAGACGGACAGGCCCGTGCGGCCGCCGGTCTGCAGGAGGTAGCTGAAGGAACGCCCGTCGCGGGCGTCGCGGTAGAAGACATCGTTGTCATTTCCGGTCACGGAGCCGTCGGTCTCCATCCGGTGGTCCGTCTCCGGCTGCTGCTCGCCCGGCTGCACACGGTCGGCGGTGCGCTCGTCCAGCGCGGCGCGCTCCTGCTCCTCGCGCGCCGTCTCCTCCAGGTAGGAGGCATAGCCGTCGGGGGTCAGGGCCAGCCAGTACATCATGTAGCGGGCGTCGTGGATCTCGAAGAAAGGCTGCAGCTCACCCTCGACGGGGTTGTGCAGTTCGGCCGTCAGGCGGAAATGCAGCGGCTTCCCCGCGATGGGCTCCAGCTGCGCGCCGAGAGCGTCGATGTCGTCGGTGACGAAGAAAGGCGCCTCGGAGAGAGGGAGCTTCGCCCCGCTCGCGTACTGCCCGAAGCGGCTGTCGTCCGCGATCAGGTGCGCCAGGTCCTCGGTGCCCGTCTTCATGCCCAGCAGGATGGGCCCGTGCATCAGGGCCACGTACTGCGGCACGTTGACCAGATGCTCCACGCGGTTCTCCATCGGGAAGCGGATCTCCACCACGTCGCCGGCCTTCCAGGTCCGCTTGATGCGGAAATAAGAACCCGGCTTCATGCCCAGGCGCTTGCGCAGGCGGCCGTTCACGCGCACCTCGAAGGCGCCCTTGCGCACCCAGCCCGGGTTGCGGAGCAGCAGGGCGAAGCGCCCGCGGCCCTCGGTAACGCGCAGCACGGCGCTCTCCGCATACGGGAAATCCGTCTCCTGGCGCAGCGTCACGCCTTTCTCGCGCCAGGTCAGCTCGGAAGCGACGTAGAGATTGACGTACAACGACTTGGCGCCGTCGTGCGTATAGATGAACTGGCCGTATTTGCCGTGGTTCTCCATACCCGTGCCCACGCAGCACCACATGGCCTCATTGGCGGCGGAATAGTTGCGATAGTGGCGCGGCCGCGCGGAGGTGAAGTACACATAGCCGCCGTGCTCAGGATGCTGAGTGGAGAGGATATGGTTGAAGAGCGCCCGCTCGTAGAAGTCGGCGTAGCGCGCCTCCGGCTCGAGGCGGTGCAGGTCCTCCGTGAGCTTGAGCATGTTGTAGGTATTGCAGGACTCCGGCCCGTCGATGTCGCGGACGAAGTCGATGCAGGCGTCCACGCTCGGGAAATGCTCCCGGCGGCTGTTGCCGCCAAATGCGAGGCTGCGCGCGCCGGTCACGTTCTCCCAGAACCAGCGCCCCGCCTCGAGGTAGCCCTCGTCGCCGGAAAGCTCCGCGATGCGCGTGAAGCCCACGGCCTTGGGGACCTGCGTGTTGGCGTGCATGTTGTCCAGGATGTCATGATGGTCGCGCATCGCGTCCAGCAGCAGCTTGTGCGAGAAGCGGCGGGCGCAGTAGAGGTACGACTCGTCGCCGCTGATCGCGTACGCGTCGGCGAGCACCTCGTTCATACCGCCGTGCTCGTTGCCCAGCATCCGCTCCATCTGCTCGTCGTCCAGCTCGGAGGTGATCCACACCGCCCAGTCGCAGAAACGAAGGAACAGATCGCGCGCCTGCTCGCTGCCGCAGTACACCCACGCGTCGCGCAGGCCGGCGAACATCTTGTGCAGGTTGTAGAAAGGCGCCCAGGCGGCGAAATAGCGCCCGAACTCCCCGTTCCGGAAATCGGTCCAGAGGGCCGCGCTGCCCGGGAAGCCGCCCACGTAGTCGAGGCCCCATTCCGGGTGCTCCTGCGTGTTCGTGTCGGCCACCAGCTGCAGCTCGGAGAGCATGTACTCCATCCGGCGGCGGCATTCCTCGTCGCCCGTGGCGGCGTTGATGGCCATCGCCGTCAGGTAGTGGCCCGCCACGTGGCCGTCCAGGCCGTCCCAGTTGGGATAGCTCGGCGCCTTGGGCTCCAGCCCCGCCTCCTTGCGGTACGGGGCCAGCAGGCGGTCGCAGTCGTACTCGAGCAGCGTGTGGATATTGAGGTCGCGTGCGTGCTTGAGCGGACCGTCCAGCAGGACCACGTCCCCGAGGGGGAATTCATCCGCGTAAAGTTTATCCTGCGCAGGCAGGGCGGCGCTGCAGCACAGCAGGGCCAGCATGGATATAAGGATCTTTTTCATCATTACAGTTGGATTTTGAGAGCGGAACCGTCATAGGAAACTTCGCGCACGGCGCCGTCGGGCGTCACCACGCGGAAGCGGCGCTGCTCCGGCATGCCCGGGAAGGCGCCGCTGCGCGCACCGATGCTCAGCGTACGGCCGCGAAGGGTGAATTCAATGGTCGAGCAGGCGCCCTGCTCGTAGCGGTACGTGTCGCCCTCGTCTTCGTAGAGGACAAAGCGGCCGGCCGCGCCGGGATAGACCCGGATCTCCAGGTCGTCCCAGGGCTTCTGCCCGCTGTACTGCACGTCGTCGGGGCCCATCGGGATGATGGCGCCGGCGCGGGCGAACAGGGGCACGGTGTCGAGATGCGTCTGCCGCTCGACACTCCGGCCGCCCCTGAGGCGCTCGCCGGTGCGGAAGTCGTACCAGTCGCTCCCCTTCGGGAGATAGACCTGCGTGCTGCGCGCGGCGGCGAAGTCCACCGGCGTGTCGTCGAAGGCGACCTTCTCGGGCGTGTACTGGGCGTGCAGGACGGGAGCCACGAGCAGGCTGCGGCCGAACATGAATTCGCCGGCGCACTCCCACACGGCCTTATCGGCCGGGAAATCCATCACCAGCGCCCGCTGGAACGTGCCGTCGGAGGCGCTGACCTCGTGCGAGACGGAGTAGATGTACGGGAGCAGCGCGTAGCGCAGCCGGATCGTGGACGCGATCGCGTCATAGACCGGCTCGCCGGGGGCGCCGAATTCCCAGATCTCGCGGCGCGAGCTCTCGCCGTGGCTGCGCATCATCGGGCAGAAAGCGCCGTACTGCAGCCAGCGCACGTAGAGCTCCTGGAAGAGCGGGTTGCGGGCGCAGCTGGCGTCGCCGTAGACGCGGTTGTAGCCGTTCGGGAAGAAGCCGCCGCAGTCGGAGTTGAAGTTCGGGT
>JAEEGJ010003894.1_pt1 | contig 53517 bp, 47 predicted proteins | sample 8958761 | NCBI WGS metagenome assembly JAEEGJ01 (sample SAMN16246546, study PRJNA631951) | gut metagenome | biome: gut microbiome; feature: rumen; material: RS-attached | host: Bos | place: Iran: Karaj | collected 2018-10
TTTTTTAGGTCCTCCTGATAATAGGAATACGGCCTGTTTCATCATCGGGGTGTCGTATAACGGAAGTATCCGTGGCCTGGGACCACGTGGCGAAGGTTCGACTCCTTCTACTCCGACCAAATGTCCTTATGGCGAAATGGCAGACGCGAACGGTTCAGAGCCGTTAGTTTCCCGGTTCGAATCCGGGTAGGGACACCAAAACTCCCGGTGTCGGAACTGGCATACGAAGCGCACTTAAAATGCGTATCCTGCGGGTTCGAGCCCCGCTCGGGAGACCAAAACAATTCATGTCCGAGTAACCGAATTGGCATAGGTACTGCGCTAAGGACGCAGGTTTTGCGGGTTCGAGTCCCGCCTCGGACACCAATATGCTCCTATAGCACAACCGGAAAGTGCACCGGTCTTCTAAACCGGGTATCAGCGTTCAAGTCGTTGTGGGAGTGCCATAAGTCTGATTGATGCAACAGGCAGACATGACTGACTCAAAATCAGTTTTTTCAGGGTTCGATTCCCTGATCAGACACCAGGATGCTTCTGTAGCATAACGGCAGTGCGGCTGTTTTGTAAACAGTTGATGAGGGTTCGAATCCCTACGGAAGCTCCAACATTGCAGGGAGGACCGGTTTCCAAACGGGCCCCATAAGCCCGCCTGTCCGAGTTCGACTCTCGGCCCTGCACCCAATAATGGAAAGTAACTCAGTTGGTCAGAGTGCCGTTCTTATAAAGCGGTGGTCGAGAGTTCGAGCCTCTCCTTTCCAACCATATGCTTCTGACACCGTCGGCCGGTGCAGTGGTTAGCCAACACTGGATCTGAGTTCGAGTCTCAGCGGAAGCTACAAAAGGTCGCATAGGCTAACGGATAAACCGTTCGGCTACGAACCGGAAATTGCAAGTTCGAATCTTGCTGTGACCACCAAAAATACCATGAGAAAGGAGAAGTTCATTATGTTCAAGACAGCTCAGGGACAGGCAACCAGCGTTCCTGACATAGCAAAAAGGATCTTCGAGATCATCATGTCCGACAAAACCAACAGTTACGAGATAACCGTCGGAACGGACAGTCAGAATTTCGAGAGGACAAAGATGGTTGAAGTCATCGCCATACATAAGAAGGGTATGGGCGGAACGTACTTTTACAACATTGAATTCATTCATCTGATCACAAACCTCAAGCAGAAGATCAATGAAGAGACCAGCCGCAGTCTGTTCATTGCACATGACCTTCTCGACGCTCTTGAAGAGCTGTTCATGGAAAATGACATGCTTTTGGATGACCTGGATGTTTCTTTCCAGATTCACTGCGACATCGGACGTTCCGGTAAGACCAGCGTTCTTATCAAAGAAGTCGTCAGCTGGGTCACCAGCCAGGGATACGTCTGTCTGATCAAGCCTGACAGTTATGCGGCATCGGGAATAGCGGATAGATACAGTAAGTGAAGGCTGTCTCTTAAGGGAGACGGCTTTTTTTGTTAGCCCAATTTCTGCCTCTGATAGCCCGCTCCGATTTGTAATATAATGTGTTTACTTAAGTAAGAAATATCCAGCAGGTTTGCTATGAACGATAAAGATATAGACAACATTAATCTTGAAGAGCTGCGCGGCAGGTCTGATATTGCCCTGATCAGCGATGATATCGGTTCAGGCGAAGAACTCGTAAACCAGTTCATGAAGTATCTTTTGCTCTCGAGGAGGGACAGAAGGTTCTCTGATTACTATTCGGTAAAACTGTTCGGTTCGAGTGTGGCTGACATGTTCGCCACGATGTCATACCGATTCAAGCCCGAGTCACCTTTCCCGATGAACGAGACGCTGCTCATTTCAGAGCCTGATCTCTACTACAACAAGGAAGCTTTCGATGACGGCAGGATCAATCTCTGCTTTGTCATCGGTTATTCGGGTTCAGGCAAGTCGGTCCTCACCAAGGAATATGAGGGTGACAACGTTGAGAAGATCTCCATGGATGATCTCGTCTGCGCGAGGGACCACTATTCTCTCAAGCAGCTGAAGGATATGAGCGAGCTCCTGTACGCTTTCTTCAGCGGTGACGGCGCGAAATACTATATCACCCGCGAAGAGCGTGACCTTTTCGCTGATCACAGCGAAGTTTTCGTGAAGTTTATTGAGTATGCTTTCGACTACTCGAAAGAGCATACGGACAGGAAGTTCATCCTCGAAGGAATCTGGACATACCTGTTCTTCGACGATCCTTCGAAGTTCGATGACTACGCGGTCTTCATGAAGGGCACATCTCTTATAAAGTCTAAGTTCAGAAGACTGTTGAGGGAATCCGGCAACAATCCGCAGGAATCATTGGGCAGGCTGCTTGATTTTGGAATCTACGCAGGCGACACAACGCTCAAGGACAGCAATGTAGATAAGTGGAGACGTCATTTCGAGAAAAAGAAGGCGACCACTTTTAAGCTCGAGAACAACAAGTTCACGATCCTGGCAGAGACCATAATGGAGCAGATACACAGCATCAACGAATGCTTTGTCCATGACGATGCCGAGGGAATCAGGGAGATTATGGAGCATGCCAATTCAAGCAGCGAACTGGATATAACGGAGCAGTTCATTGTAATCGAAGAATGCAAGCGTGCGCTCGCTGATATGAAGCAAACCAAATAAGTCAGGCCCATTTTGATATGAATAAAAGAAAACTCACAACCTACGCGCTCATCGCATCCATGACAGTTTCACTCCTGGCAGGATGCAAAGAAACACCAGAAACAGTTGAAACCACATCAGAATCCACTGCCGCTCCCACTGTTACGGAGATGTCAGAGACTGTTCCTGAGACGAGCGCGATTACGACATACACTCTCGAAGAATACAAATCCGCAGGTGTAAACGAGCTCAATTCTGTGCCGATCCTCATGTATCACAGGATCTATGCGATGCCTAATTCAGAGACACAGTATGTCGGCGGCAACGTTGACAAGGACGGATATAACAGGACTTCGGAGGCTTTCGAGGCGGATCTGCGCTCCTACTACCAGCAGGGCTACCGCATGATGAGACTCACCGATTTTGTTGACGGATACATCGACGTTCCGTTCGGCTACAGCCCTCTTATCCTGACGTTTGACGACGGCATCAGGGACGTTGTTCTCGACGGCTGGAACGATGACGGCTCACCTAAATTCGATCCTTCATGTGCCATCGGCATCCTCGAGAAGATCAAGGCGGAGTATCCTGATTTCAACGTCACGGCTACGTTCTTTGTTAATTCGCAGCTGTTTGAGAACGGCGAAGAGAACGATCGAAAGATAATGAAGTGGATGGTCGATAACGGTTACGACATCGGCAATCACACACGTGACCACGTGAAGCTCGGAGGCTGTGATGCTGCAGAGATCGAGAAGCAGGTCGGAGCAATGTACAAAAAGCTCGATGAGATCATTCCGGGCCAGTACGTAAACATCGTTGCGCTGCCGTTCGGTTCACCTGAGAACATCAGCGTGGATGATCCGAATTACTGCAAGATCTTCTCCGGCACATACGAGGGCTTCTCTTACACAACGAAAGCCACGCTCCTTTGCGCATGGACGAGATCCTATTCACCTTTCGTAAGGGACTACGACAATACGAAGATCAGAAGGATCCGCGGCTACGACAACAACGGCAAAGACTGGGACATCCAGATGAATTTTGAGCAGCTGAACGCCGGCAAGAGATATATCTCTGACGGCGATCCGAATACGATCGCGTTCCCGTCTTCCGAGAACAGCAGCGGTGACTGGCTCAAGAATACATATGGCCATCAGGTCATCACTTACGGGTGATCAGTTTGAAGAACGCAAAGAAACGAATTCTCTCATCCATAGCCCTGATGCTTGTTTTCCTGACGGCGTGTAATTCCCCGCAGGAAACAGAGCCTGAGGTGATAATCGAGACTCCTTCCGAGAAGATCATGGTCTCAACCGGAGAAATTGAGGCACAGGCGACTTTTCCCGTGCTGTCTTCTTCGATCACATATACGGTAAAACAGCCCGACATAAAGAAGACGACAGACACATCTACAGAGGTTGTTTTCTACCGTGACGGCAATCCGATCTACGGCAGGATAACCCACCCGAAGGGCAAGGGACCGTTCAAGACGATAATAATATCGCATGGTCTATATGCATCTTTCGGAAGGTATTCCGCGCAGGCTGAGAGATACAGCGAGAACGGTTATTGCGTTATCGAGTTTGAGTACCAGAACGGTAATCCGCCGGATTCATACGATGATCCGGAATATCTGGGTGATTATATTCTTGAAGAGATCCTGGACCTCTATGCGGTCATGGATTCAACGCAGTACATCTCGTATTGCGACACTTCTAACATTTATCTGTACGGACACAGCATGGGAGGCCTGGTCGCTTCTTATGTAGGTACGTTCAGACAGAGAGAGGTAAAGGGTCTGATCCTTGCTGACCCGAGTTTTTATGCTACCGACATGATGGAGTTCAAGGGCAAACAGCTCATCACTACAGATATTTATCCCTTTATCAGCAACTGCAGGATTCCTGTGCTGATTATTACAGGTACCACAGGAAGCTTCGGTGAAGATCCGCATTTCTTCGATGAGGCGCGGATGTCTTTCCCGTATTGCGATTACATTGTCATTGAGGGAGCGAGCCACACCTTCAGCGGTGAGGCAGGTCTGCATCTTGTAGATGTTTCAGTTGAGAAAATGAAGGAGTGGGGTTAAGGATCCGCATATTCGTTTTTGCCGCTGAAACACAGATTTTTTGCATCTTACCGCCGTATTCTGCATCTTACCTTCCGGCCCATTGTTAAGCGGTTTTTCGTTCAATATACTCTGCCCAAAACACATAAGGCAGGTAGATAAAAATGTCACTGGTTTTATTACTCATTCTCATTGCAGCCGAGATCGGTTTTGTGATCTTCGATGCTGTTAAGCCCTCTTCAGATCGAAAGGCATGGACACTCAGAAGACTCATCGTTGATCTGGGCCAGCTGGTACTGTTCGGCATCATGCTGATATTTCCAGGAATCGACACAAGCTTCAGATTCACGGGACTCATAATCCTCCTGGTTGTAAGACTCTTGGTCGCAGGAATCTTTGCACTCGCATACAGGAAAAAGACTGACCGCAAGAAGACTGTACTCAAGATACTTAGCATGGTTTTGAGCGCACTCCTTTTCGCAGGCGCGATGGTTCCCGCATTTCTCTTCACCGACTATGAGGGAAGGCCGGTAACGGGACCTTATACGGTTGCGCAGAGCAGTGCAATCCTGGTAGATGAATCCAGGGTGGAGACTTTCGAGAGTGACGGATCAAAGAGGGAAGTACCCGTGTATTTCTTCACTCCCGCTGAGGCAAAGGAAGGCGAGAAGTTTCCGCTCGTAATCTTCTCGCACGGCGCATTCGGATACTATCAGAGCAACGCTTCAACTTATCTGGAACTCGCGAGCAACGGCTATATCGTCGTAAGCATGGAGCATCCCTATCACTCATTCTTTACGCATGACACGGACGGCAAGCTCGTTACAGTTGATCCTGAATTCATTCAGAACTGCATGGACGTTAACGGCGACATGACCGAAGAAAAGATCTTCAGGGTCTCTCATGAATGGATCGAGCTCCGCGCTGCCGACATGAACTTTGCGTTGGATTCCCTGATTGCAGGCGCAGATTACAGCGACATCAGCAGCTTCTGGTTCGCAGACGAAGCGTCAAAGCAGGCGGTTACTGATGTTCTCACTCACATCGACACTGATAAGATCGGCCTGATGGGTCACTCAATGGGCGGTGCAACAGCCGTTGAAGTAGCCAGACAGCGTGACGACATCGATGCAGTAATCGACATCGACGGAACGATGCTCGGCCACATTCTGGGTGCAGAGGATAATTCATACATCGTTGACGAAGAACCGTATCTGATTCCGCTTCTGGAATTCACAAATGAGGATTCATATTGGGAATTACAGGAGCTTGAGAAGATCGGTTATTCATATCCGAATATAACGATCAAGGAAACGGCAACGACTTACTATTACACCTATGTTGAAGGAACGCTTCACATGGACTATACGGATCTGCCTCTTTTCTCGCCTTCGCTTGCGAAGATGCTGGGCTCCGGAGATGTAGACCACGGGCTCGTTTCCGACACCGTTAATGCTATTGAAGTTGAATTTTTCGATTGTTATCTTAAAGGAGAAGGACAGTTCTCTGTCAATGAATCGTATCGTGGAGTTAACTGATGGAAATCAAGATCAAGAAGATCGACGGCGAGGAGCACGAATATATCGAGATCGGGTGCCATTCCGAAAACAGCAGGGTCAAGGCGATCGTTAAGTTCGTCAAGGGCCTTGAGGGTAGCGTCACGGGCTCAAAAGGCGAGAAGATCTATGAGATACCCATAGTGGATATCTTCTATATCGAATCCGTGGACAACAGGACGTTCCTGTACTCATCGAAAGACAGTTACGAGACAAGCCTCAAGCTCTATGAATTCGAAGATCTGCTGAAGGAGAGAGGATTTATCCGCATCTCCAAATCCGTCGTAGTCAACGTAATGAAGGTCGATTCCATCAAGCCGGCGTTCAACGGACGTTTCCTATGTAAGCTCAACAACGGCGAAGATGTGATTATCTCCCGTAAATACGTATCTGAATTCAGGGAATTCATCAGCAGGAGGTCAGGGTCATGAGAGAACATATTAAGAACAACATAATGAGTTTCTTCATCATCGTAACCCTGGTCAACATCGCGATCTTTGTAAGCGGCATGATCCTCGCGCCTGATGAAAAGCTCTCATATGCGGCATTCATCGTGCCCGTCGTTGACGGTATTCTGGGCGTGATCCCCGGTCTCATCATGTACTCGAAGCGCGAGCTTACGGTAAAGCAGATCATCGTCAGGGACATCATCCAGCTCATATCGATCGAGCTCATCATGCTGGTATTCTCATTCGGTTTCAGCGGATTTGATAACGTAGATGTTCCGCGCCTTATTGCAGTTACCGGATCCGTCGCTCTCGTCTATGTCGGTGTAGTTGCGATCATGTACGCGCTCGATTTCAGGACAGCGAAGAAGATGACCGACGACCTGAAGGCGTTCCAGAAGTCGAAGAGCTGATTTAAATTTTCAAATTAAGTGTCAGACGTTTACACATACCCGCCTGAAAATAGGGGGTATGTGTAATAGTTTGGCGCTTTTCTTACACATAGTGGCGAAAAACATGCAGGTATGTGTAAATTGTTGCATCTGCTCTTTCGCATAGAAGCGAAAAAACGGGGGTATTTGAATCAACCTGCCTCCATCAGGTGCTTGACAATTGCTGGTTTACAAGAGTAAACTAACGGCAGGTTTATAGTTGTAAACCAAATTCAAACCGAGGCAGGACAACATGGAAGAATTGTCATTATGTGATTCTGAAAAGAGACTGATGGAGATTATCTGGGACGAGGCGCCGATTGAGTCAGGCAAGCTGGTTAAACTCGCCAATGAGAAGATCTATTGGAACAAATCGACCACATATACGATTCTTCGCAAGCTGATCGCCAAGGGCTTTGTAAAGAACGAAGACACCGTTGTAAGTGTGCTTATTCCCAAGGAAACGGTATTGATTTCGGAGAGCAATCAGATAGTTGAAGAGAGCTTCGCCGGATCACTGCCGAAGTTTGTTGCGGCCTTTTTCGGCAGCAAGAAAACACTTTCCGATGAAGATGCAGATGCCCTGATGAAGATAATCAGGGAGAATATGGAAGGGGATTAATGCTGGACGCCGTATTTCTTAAAATACTTGAGATGTCCGTCATGGGAAGTGTAGTGATACTCATCACCATACTTGCCAGGTTTTTCCTGCGTAACAGATCCAAGAGCTTCATCATGATCCTCTGGGCAGCTGTTGCGTTAAGAATGCTGTTGCCCGTAGGAATTGAATCGGAATTCAGCATCTTTAATCTGCTTCCCGTTCAGACACAAAGCCTGGTCGCAGCTGCACAGGGTCCGGAAACATCATTACCTGACAGTGTTGATACGATGGAAGTATCAATAATTGATGTTGAGGACATTGCTTATGTGGAATCACAGAGCAATGCCGGTACCGTAAACCCGTCTGAAACAGAGGCAGCCGCGGTCACGTTACCGGATATCAAAACTATTGCTGCTATGGTATGGCTTACAGGAGTTGTGGGGATAATAGCGTACTGTACCATAAGATTCATCGGCCTTAAGATCAAGCTTAAGGATGCAAAAAAGACAGATAAGAACATCTATGTTTCTGACAGGATAACATCACCTTTTGTGTTCGGCCTGTTTGTGCCCAAAATGTATTTACCTGATACGCTCGAAGACATTGAGCGTGAATACGTTCTGGCGCATGAGAGCACGCACATTAAGCACGGCGACTGGTTAAAGAAGATGGCCGGAATGGCTGTTGTCGCAGTTCACTGGTTCAATCCGCTTGTATGGCTCGCGTTCGTGCTTTTCGAGCAGGATATCGAGATGAGCTGTGATGAGACAACGGTTTCAAATCTGGATGCATCATTAAGAAAATCTTATGTAATGTCGATTGTTTCATATGCCAGAAAGAGCAACAACAAGAGATATCTGGTAACTCCCTTGGGATTCAGCAGGAATGCCTTCTGTAAAGCGGAGGTTACTAACAGAGTCATGAATATTGTTAATTTCAAAAAGGGCACAAAGCTCACATCTATTGCCATTACGGCTTCCATGCTGGCCCTCGCGGCAGCGTGCAGCCTGAATTCCATGCCTGCAGAGGAAACAACGGTTACGGAAGTTCCTGTGGCAGAACAGGCAGTTGAGGAAACAGCGCAGTCCATAGCTGGTTCCGGTAATGTTATGTCATTCAGGATCGAGACCGTTGATTCTTCTGGTCAGAAAAATCCCTATTCAATCGATTTTGTGCCGTCGATCAACGGAAAAACGATCGATCTGCCTGTTACCGTAAGCGAGCTCAAAGATATGGGCTTCAGGTATAACGGCCACTGTACTGACAAGAGTTTCCAGATGGAATATGTAGAAAACGGTAAGGTAATCAACACCATCAGCTGTTACTTCGACGGAGAATTCAACCCGGATTATGGTCCTTCTGACAGTCTCTCAGTAACAGCTCTCCAGATCGATTCCGTTTATATGCAGGATTATTTCGGTGAGACGGCCACTATGACCGCAGATGAGGTTAATGATGTATTAGGTCCCTTCTCGAGCATCGTTGTCGAACAGGACGGTCAGAGTCTTCTCGTTTACTGCCTCGATCAGAACAACAATCCCGTAAGCATGGCAAGCTTTCCTGTCTATGAGGTAATTACATACGATTCAGGCGTGGAAGTACACTTAGTATCTGACTGATTTGCAAAATTCTGCCTTATCACCGATAATCGTTGAGTCAATTATCAATTATTGGTGAGGGTAGATATGGGTGAAGAAGATAATAAGATCAAGGCTGCCGAGAACAGCAAGCGCCAGCTGACCGAGAAGGAAAAGCAGAGGCTGGTAAAATTCGCAGCTACGGAAGAAGAACTGAAGAATAAGGGCTATACCCGCAAGGATCTGACGATCTCGCTTACAAAGGCGAATGTTGTCGGAATGCTTCTCGTATTGCCGATAATGGCGGTTCTTTGCATCGTATTTCTGGCATTTCACGGGTTAACTCCCATTAAGGATCTGATCGAGACACACGATCTCTGGACCGGTCTCTCGATTGTTCTGGCGGGAATATCCATCGTTCCTCTCGCGGTCATTCACGAGTTGATCCACGGCCTCACATGGGGTATCGGTGCGAAAAATCACATGAAGGATATTGAGTACGGCTTTATCAAGGAGATGCTCACACCTTACTGCTATTGCCGCTCGCCCCTCTCGAAAGGCATGTATCTCATCGGTTCGCTGATGCCAATGACGCTCCTCGGAACCGTTGTATGTATCTTTGGAATCATCTTTGCGAACCCTGCGCTCATGCTCACAGGACTGCTGCAGGTTATGGGCGGATCAGGAGATATCCTCGTCAGCAGCATGCTCCTCAGATATAATACAAAGGGCAAAGACGTGGTTCTTATGGACCATCCGACAGAGTGCGGACTGATAGTTTTCGAGAAGTAAATTGATATTCCTATTGACTTGGTAGGATTTAGATAGTATACTTCAGACATGCCATAAAAACCAACTATTTGATGCCTTTGTAGCAAAAGTAACATCTAATAGATGCCCGGGTTTCTGATAACCCGGGCTCTTTCATGTTAATATGTATAAGCAATCATAATATTCTGATATCATTTAAGAGGCATAAATGGGTTCCGCTTTAACGACCAAAAGAAAATCGAATGCAAAATTCATGTTCCTGTCTGCAATAGGAATCATGATGGTCGTAGATTCGCACTGTTGGTCACCGCTAAATCTGTTCGGATCTTTTCTCCCTTATAACTCATTTTTCATGCCAATGTTCATTTTCATATCGGGATATTTCAACAAGGTTGATGAGAATACCGATCTGAAAAAATATATCTTTAAGAAAACAAAAACGCTGTTGTTACCATATCTGGTAATGAATTTTGTGGTTTTCTGGCTCTCGTGGCTGATCGATTGGTTCAAGACAGGAAGTTTGCCGGTAATTACCGTTTCTGGACTTACTGAAATAGCAACCAACACCTGCACTACTGGTGCAACGATTTCAATGGCTTTTCCGCTGTGGTATCTGCCCGCGCTCTATGTATTGCTGGTGGTTTATGCAGTCTTTAAAAAGGTTTTCAGCAAAAGATGGAACAGCATAGTAATGTTTTTAATTTTCACTTTGCTGAACATTATAGTTGTCTGGCTGTCAAAGAATACCATGGTTATCGATATGGCCATGCTTCCTTATAAGTGCATGTTCTTTGCTCCGTTTTTGGAATTGGGCATTCTCTACAGGGAGAAGATTGAGCCGAGGTTTGCAGGTCTGTCGAAGGGTGGAAATATAATCCTTCTTGCGTCACTCCTGATGATCAACATGGTAAGAATGATGATCATGCCGAAGCCTTACGATATTGCGTTCAACGACATTGCGACACTGACTGGATTTACGAGCCCGTTTATAGTTACGCCCATGATCTCATCCCTTATCGGTATTCTATTCTGGGTTACCGTTGCCGACATGATAGGTCCCTCATTTGGAGACAACAAAGTTATTAATTATATTTCTGAGAATACGCTTTGGATAATGGGGTTCCATATGGTGTTTTTTAATTTGTTGAACTGCATCCTTCTTGTGGTCAACAATTACATTGTTACCCTGCCAGCTTTTGATCCTGAATTCTTCAAAACCACTGTCGGTTACCGCTGGGAGCATTACGCAATATTCAGGATCGTCTATTTTGCAGTCGGCATAACCGGCCCGCTACTCATGAAGCTGGTCTTCGATAAGATTAAGTCTTTTCCGGGAAATAAAAAAGCTGCCTGATCAGCTGAATTCTTTCGCGAATCTCTCAGGATCGATCTGATAAAGTTCCTCGCCCAACGCGTCGCTGATCTCGATCAGCATACGCTCGTATGTGCACTGGAGGGGAGATACCTTATTCTCATCACCTGTATTCATTCTGTTCGCGCAGCCGCATGAATTTGTGCAGCGCTTAACGAGATCGCATCCGATGCATGTCTCTGGAGTAGCAGATTTCTTGGACATCTCGATGACCTTTGCATCGTTGATGCCGTCGAAAACATTACCCAGCAGATATTTCTCGTCGCCGATAAATGAAGTGCAGGGATACAGATCACCGTTAGGTGTTACGGGCATCTGTCTGACGCCCAAGTGGCAGCGTTCAGCAGAATTCCTGCCCCTGATGCAGTCTGAGATCTTCGAGCAGATGGCGCCCATGAAGAACTTCTCGCCATTAACGAAGAGCTCCTTCATATACTTGCTTGTCTGTTCGAGCTGCTCTCTTAACAGTTCAAGATCCTCATCTGTCCAATTTACCTTCCTGCCGTATGCCAGCACGAAAGAAACCTTCTTAAATCCGATGTCGTGAAGATACTTAACTGATTCAGCGTAGTAGGGGACAGCCTGGGGCGCGATCGTCGCGAGCGCGGTCGACTCAGGCAGGATCTTCAAAAGCATTTTTGCTTTTTCTTCGATAACGGGAGATGTCGGCTGGCCGCCGACGAATACTCTGCAGATATCCTGTGCCTTACCATCGAAAGATAATCCGATACCCATGCGTGCCTTAGCTGCGCGCTCAAGGAATTTCTCGTCCAAAAGAGATCCGTTTGTCGTCATCTTGCAGTCGAATCTCATAGCTGTTTCTCTGGACTTTTCATCACAGTAATCGAGAGCCTTGTAAATGAGGTCTTTTTTGAGGAGGGGTTCGCCGCCGAAGAAACAGATACCGGCGCGCTGTCCTCTTGAGAAAGCAAGATCGCAGGCCTTATAGAGGACTTCCTCGCTCATGTCTTTGGGGCATTTCTCGCGGATGCAGTAGGTGCAGTCCATGTTGCAGTTATCTGTAAGGTGCAGTGTAAGATTCATAATACCTCTTAAGATCAGTTATCCTTCGTCAATGGGTGCCCCGCCGTCTAATATGACTTTGTCATTGTTATTGTTATTGTCTGTGTAGTCTACTGATACGCCGCCGTCTAATCCCACCTCGGTGCAAACGGTTTCCTCGCCCTCGTAATCGATACCCGGATCTACAGCCATCTCGCCGTCGATTGCGACATCGCCACCCAAAATTACTTCTTTATCTGCATCGTATTTTGAGTAGAATTCGGACATTGTACGTGTGCCGCTGCCCTTTGTGGGTGAGGGATCTTTTCCTGCGGGGTTTCCGCAGCCTGTAACTGTTGTAGCCAGCAAAGCAGCTGAGATTCCCAGTGCATATAAAGGCTTCTTATAATCTCTGGACTGTGCGATCTTCATTTTTGTGCCCTCCAAAATGCTTCTTTAACTTATATACAGATAAAGAACGGAAAAAGTTGCAGTCTGTTTTAATTATATTTTATTCAGTAGGGTCAGCTACATCAATCACGCCTTCGAGAACCGGCGGATTAATTGTTTCATCGCAATCTTTGGTGCAGACAGTTGTTGTATCTTCTGACGGCTCAATGCAGATTTCGCTACCTGCCAGAGCGATGACCTCTTCGGTCTCCTGTGTTGCGACATCCATGCCGCCCGCATAACCGATGGGGCCTCCGCATCCTGCTGTTACGGATACTGCCATAAGAGCAGCTGTAATGCCCAAAGCATATAAAGGCTTCTTGTAATCCTTTGACTGTGTGATCTTCATTTTTGTGCCCTCCCATTGGCGTCTTTATCTTATATAAAGATAAGGAGAGGGAAATGTTGCAGTTCTTTGCCGAAAATTTCCCAATACTTTTTCAGTGCACAAAACCGCGAAAAAAGGTATCGAAAAAGTATTGAAGGCCTCCCAATACTTTTTTGATACCCAAAACGGCCATTTCAGGTACTGAAAAAGTATTGGCCGGAAAACCGTGGGAATAATATTCCCGGATAAACAAGAAGGGCTGTCCTTGTTCTGGACAGCCCTTCTCGCTTTATATTGGGTTTTGGGGAAGATTTAGATCTCTTCTACTCTGACGTTCGTGATATGGATCGTTGCGGTGTCGCCGTGCTTACCCATATTGAATTCGAGACGTCCGTTGTTATCGTCTTTCTCCGTCATCTCGAAATCGAACGTGAATGTCTGCCATTCGGGAGTCAGGTCGATCGACGTGTCGGGCAGGTACCTGATCCAGCCTGCATTCGGTGCCGAGACGCATACGATACACTTTCGAGCTTCATCGGCCCTGATGTCGAAGGTTACACGGTATTTGTGGCCCTTGAGCATCGGGAGGTCGGGCTGTACGAGCTGGACTGAATATTCTTCTGTGCCGTACTTCTGTGTTGTGATGACGATCTCGCCGTCCTTGATCTCAGCAGAACCTTCGCCTTCGTTAAAGAGGAGGAACTTCCAGTCAACGTCGTCTGTCAGGTCTTCTGCAACGGAGAAGTCTCCGTTACGGATGTAGTTACCGTCAGCGCCTGCTTCGAGGAATGCCTTTGTAGGCTTTGTAACGTTTGTATCGTATTCAGCCTTCTGGTATACGCGAACGTAATCGATCTGGAACTCAGCCTTGCTGAAGTCTGTTGTCTCGTCAGGATTTCCCGGCCAGTTGCCGCCGACTGCGAGGTTCATCTGTACGAAGAAGGGCTGGTTGAAAGGTGCCGGATAAGGCTTGTCGTCTTCGCCCTGAACTGCAGTGAACCAGTCGTTTACAGTGAGAACGAGCTCGCCGTCTGTGTAGAAACGCATCTCGCCCGGATCCCACTCTACTGAATATTCATGGAACTTTGCAGAGAAGCTGTCAGCGCCCTCTCTCGTAATTGTGCCCTGCTGCTCAGCGTGGGGCTCACCATAGTGAATTGTTGAATAAGAGATTGTTGTATCGTTACCGAGAGACTCCATGATGTCGATCTCGCCGCACTTAGGCCACTGTCCGTAGTAGGACTCGTCCTTAGGCATCATCCAGATGGCGGGCCATAAACCCTGTCCCTCAGGAACCTTTGCTGATACGACAACCTTGCCGTACATGAAGTCTGTCTTGTTCTGACCTGTGACCTTGCCTGATGTGTAGTGAACGTTGCCGTCCTTTTCAGTCTTGATTGCTTTGATTACGAGGTTTCCGTCACGCACGAAAACATTATCCGTGGATGTCGTGTATTCCTGCAGCTCGTTGTTTGTCCAACCCGGTTCATGGGGTTCGTAGTTCCACTTTGTCTCATCTAATTTGTTGCCGTCGAACTCATCGCTCCAGAGCAGCTTGTAACCCTCAAGCTCAGGAGTCTTTGTTTTAGCAACGCATGCAGAAAGTGAGAAAAGCATTGAAACTGCCATGATCGAACTGATGATCTTCTTACTTTTCATAATCTCCTCCGTAAAAGTTTTTCGTAAATAAACCTCTAACGCCCTCAAAATATCAAATTAGCAGCCTGCCATTATTGCTTTTTCTTATCTTATTTTTACGTTTTCATGCTACAATAAATGTGTAAAAGCCCGTAAATCACGGATATTTTAGATATTGCCCGATTAAAGCTCTCAAAGGACCGTTTTTATGCCTGCACCGCGAAAGAAGATCTCATATCAGGAATTCCTGCACAGGGAATATGAGTTTTTCCGCGCGCCTCTGGCGCCCGAGATGGATTTCTATGAGACCATCCGAACGGGCAACATGCGCAAGGTAAAAAATCTTCTTAATGAACCTTTCCATGAGAAGAAGGGACTCGGTGTTTTATCTGACGATCCCCTGCAGAATCTTAAATACCATCTGACCATAACGATCGCGCTGGTCGCGAGGTTCTGTATTTCAGGCGGCCTGTCGCAGGCGGAGTCTTACAGTTTGAGTGACTACTATATCCGAATGGCGGACGAGGCACGCACTCCGCAGGAGATAACCGATATCCATAACGAGATGTGCATTCACTATACCGCGCAGATGCAGTCGCTGCAGCGCGGCGCCATCACCTCGAAAGCAGTCAGTACATGCATTAACTATATATATGAACATCTGCATACGCGAATTACTCTTAATACATTAGCTTCTGTTACGAATCTGTCGGCGCCGTACCTTTCGAGATTATTCAAAAAGGAAACCGGTTATTCGGTAAGTGATTATATACAGAATAAGAAGCTTGAGACCGCCAAGTCCATGCTGTCATCTTCGGATTATACGATCGCTGAGATATCCGCGTCGCTCGCATTCCCCAGCCAGAGCTATTTCACCAACGTTCTGAAGAAGGATTGCGGCCTTACGCCCAAGCAATACAGAAGCAAAAACACATTTTCAATAGTTAAATCCTGATATTTTGCACCCCAAAGACAAACTTTTTTTCCGAAAAGCAACACCCGGCTCCGGAAGTGTTGCTTAAGCATCAGTATGCCCATGTATTGAGCATATTTTTCCCTCCGGTTAGTTGCCATAATGAGGCCATCAAACAAAAACAAACACAGCCAATCAAGGAGGGCAAAAGAAATGAAGGTATCAGAATTATTCGTAATCGTAGGCTTAGTAACAATCATCGGATTCGGCGGATTTTCTTGCGTTAAGTCCTTTATGAATACAAGAGACAAAGACATGCAGGCAGCTTACTTCGAGAAGAGCGGAAAGACACTTGCAGTAGAAGTTGACGTAACAGGCGGTTGGACAGTAGACGACAAGCTCGGAACAGCTTACATCTCAAACGGTAAGACAGAAAACGGTGAGGCAGTTACAGCACTCGCAGCTCCCATCGACAAAATGACATATTACAACTGCGAGAAGAATTCCCGCGCAAAGGGCGCTCATCAGCAATACGTATACGGCGGAGTTCTCTACACAGCACCTTCTGGTGATTCAATGTTCATCAAGCAGCTCGGCAAGAACGAATTCTTCCAGATCTCAGCAAGTCACGTTTCACAGGCTCAGCTCTCAGAAGTAGTATCCAGAGTCGAACTCAAGTACATCTGATAAGACAAGAATTCAAACCATAATATACCCCTTTTTCCCACAAATCCCCCGCAAGCGAAGAGCACGCGGGGGATTTAAAATTTTGATTTGAATTCTCGAGAATCGGCTTATTTCTTTGAGATTGCCATTGCTTCCGTTGAGTTATGGAAACCGAGTTTCTCGTAAAGGGGACGTCCCATTTTAGTAGCGTCGAGGCTGATCTCAGTCGCGCCCCTGCTCCATGCCTCATCGATCAGCATGCTTACCATTTTCTTTGCGATGCCCTGACCCCTGTATGCAGGGTCGGAGTATACGTTCATGAGGTGAGCGCGCTTGCCTGTCGGATGTGAAAATGTCGGCATCATCGTGATGTAGCTGATGGATGCGCATCCTGCGATCTTATCGCCGTCCAATGCCAGAACAGTTGTCTGGTCGCCGTTAAGAAAATATTCTCTGCTGCAGTCGATGAACTCCTGCGGATATTCGTAATCGTCAGGGAGGTTGTTTACCTCCTTGAGCATCGTAAGACGGCTCTCCATGAGGAGTTCGATGTCGTCGTTTGTTGTAATTCTGTATTCGATCATAAAAAACTCTCTTTTACTTCAGACTCTTAAGGAAGCCGTCAGCCAGGTCAGGCCAGATGCTGACTTCGGCAACGGGATCGATCTTGATTCCCTCGGGAAGAGGCTTTAAGAAATCGAGGAGGCTGTCGGCACCGTTCTCGGGTTCTTCGATGAGGCCTTCCTTCATCGCCTTTACGAGTGCAAAGCTCTGTTCGGCAGAGTATGGTTCACCATGATTGCCGGCTGCCCAGTCTTCGTTTGAAACTGACAGTCCGTGCCAGCCTTCAGAGAATACGTGATGGGCATGCTTAATGCCCTTCTTCTTCAACGCTTCGGCATACAGATAGCTGTTCTCAACAGGTACGAGATTGTCCGTAACCGTCTGCCAGATGAAGCAGGGAGGAGTAGTATCCTTAACGTTCTTTTCAAGTGAATAACGGTTGAGAAGAGCCTTTGCCTCGTCGTCGGTCCTGTCGTAAATATCAGCGCCGATCAGGAAACGGAATGAGTCCTGATGAGCGAATTCTCCGGAAGTGATAACCGGGTAGGAGAGGACTGCTGCATCAGGGCGGCATGAGATGTCCTTGTATTCAGGATTCTCATCGGTGAGCTCTTCCCAGTAATCGCATACTGATGCACAAACATGACCTGCTGCGGAGAATCCGCAGACATATAACTTATCAGGATCGATGCGGTACTTGTCACAGTTCTTTCGGGCGTAACGGATCGCTCTCGCGAGGTCATTCATCGCCTGATCCCTGACGGGTTCTCTCATTGTCTGGTTGGTCGTATAAGTCATGACAAAGCAGTTATAACCGCGCTTGTTGAACTCCTTTGCAACCAGTTCGCCCTCGGGCGGAACAACGACTGCGTAACCGCCGCCGGGGAGCACCATCATGCAGGGGTGAACCTCGCCGTCATCTATCAGATAAGCCCTCATGTTGGGCGTAAAATCAAATGCGTAAGGGTATTTGTATTCGCCTTTTTCCCATATCTCGATCTTATCCATAGTGAAGATCTCCTTTACCCATATAGATAAGGACAATTATACAACTAGTTATTGTTGCGGAAAAATATCAGTGGATCTCTGCGGTTACCGCTCTTACTTTGTCTTCGGCGTGAATGAATGCCTCAACTACCTTGGGGTCGAAGTGCTCGCCGGAGCTCTCCTTGATGATGCCCATTGCCTTATCGAAAGGCATGCCGGGCTTATATACACGCTTTGATACCAGCGCATCGAATACGTCTGCAACGGCCATGATCCTTGCAGAGAGGGGAATCTCCTCGCCCTTGAGTCCGCACGGATAACCTTCGCCGTTCCACTTCTCGTGATGGTAGTGGGCCATGTTCTCGGCTTCGCCCAGATAGTTTTCCTTCAGCGCCTGGCTCTCAACGGTCTTCTTGACCGAGTGAATGATGAGCGCGCCTTCCTCGGAGTGGGTCTTCATGATCTCGTATTCCTCAGGCGTGAATTTGCCAGGTTTATTGAGGATGGTATCAGAGATCTTGATCTTGCCGATGTCGTGCATAGGAGCGGAAGCAACAACGTTGTTCTTGAAGTCTTCGTCAACGACATCGGAGTAGATGCCGTCCTTAATCATCTGTTCGCAGATGATCTCAACGTATGCGGCAGTATTTTTGATGTGCGTGCCCGTAGACTTGTCGCGGCTCTCCACGAGGTCTGCCATGACGTTGATCATGCCGCTCTGGAATGTAGCGATGGCTTCGTTCTTTTTCTGGGATTCGCTGATGTAATCAACAGTGTCGCGGGTTGTTTTCGCGAGGGCATTATAGAGATGCTCGATCTCGTCGCCCGTCCTGATCTCAAGTTCACGGATGCTTGCGAGGGTCTCTTCGCGTGCCGCATCGTTGGTGTAAGCGAAGTCGCCCGTGAGCTTGGCGAGCTTGTTTACGGGGTTGACGATGAATCTCTTAGCGAGGTAAACGCAGACCGTGAGGACAGTGAGGAAGAAGCCTAAAAGGAGCGTCGTGATCTTAAATGTGAACTCTCTTTCGACTTCGGCAATGTTGGGCATCGATACGTCTACGCAGACATAAGCAGTGCACTTGCCGGCATCATTGTAGACCGGAACGTATGCCGACAGGAGCCATCCGAAAGCATCGTCCGAGATGATCGGTTCGATGGGCTTGCCTGCCAGGAGGTCATCCAAATAGGGCATGAATGACTCATCGAAAGGAAGTATCTCGCCCGTTTCAGAACCCGGTAATTCGGGGGTATCCACATCGAAAACCACATGGCATCCGTCAGGCTTGATCTGATAAACGTACAGATACTGGATCTTGTCGGAACTGTTATAGATCAGTGTCAGATATCTGTCCGTCCTGTAGAATCCTTCAGCTGCGTTCTGCCTCCCGATGTACTCATCAATGTGGTTTCCGTCGACCAGGGTGGCGGCAAATGATGCTACATCCTGCGCATATATGCTCTCCTGTTCGATCATGACGTTACGGAACTGCCTGAAACTTACTAAAGTAACAACTGCAGCAGCTACGAGGAAGATACCCGTTACCGACAGCGAGATCTTACCGCTCAGGGACAAACCTTTTCGTGCCAGCATCTCAACATCGAGTTCGTTTCTTCTGGGTCTTAAATGGTTGGGATAACCCTTATAGATCAGGAACGCAACAAGTGTGCTGAAGAGCTTGTCGGGAAGGTCTACTATGAGTCCGGCGTAGAGCTGGGCAAAGAATGCATCCTCAACGACATTGTTATAGATCCTGTTAGCCAGGGAAGAAGCGACTTCCTCGCCCAGGGTGTTACCGAACAGACCCCATGAGATGAGGGAGCCGAGGCCGCCTCCGATAACCGTGAAATACAGGACCGGTATGATGAATTTCCATGAGAGTTTACGCAAAGTTCCCTTCTGCGCGAAAGCAGCGGCGCAGATGGCGATAAGGACATTTACGACACCATAATACATGTTGGTGTTATCGGAAATGCTGCTTATGAGATTGGTGAAAAATCCTACGATTACTGCCGGCAGGAATCCGCCGATCATTGCGGCAACGATGGTTCCTATACAGTCAAAATAGAACGGAAGTCCTGACAAAGAAACAAGCCAACCGCATACGATGTTGATCCCGAGACAGATCAATATCATCAGAAATGCATGCAGATCATTATGTTGTTTCTTCAGAGCAGCCATAAAGCAGACTCCTTGTCATCTATAAAAACAGCCCGGTCAGACACAAAAATAATAAAAATATATAAGCATACTAACAAAGCTGAATGTCAAAGTCTATTACCGAAGTATTAAATTATTTTAAAACACAAATTTATTTGATAAAAGACCTCAAATGTGCCCGCCCATTACATTTGAGTCAATCTTGACAATGTAAAGATTGACGTTATAATAACTTTACAGTGTAAAGATTGGAGCAAGCGGATGAAAAAGGCAGGAAAAAAGGGAATGGTAATAGTTTTAGCGGTATTGGGAGTTTTGCTGGTGCTGTTTGCCGTTTGGGCAATAATGAGCCCCGGAACAATACGTCAGTACGACGGGGGCAAGAGCCTGTCAGAGAAGTTCGTCATGGACATAAACGGCGCGCCCAACGGCTTTTTTATCAACAGCAAGAATACGGATAATCCGGTCCTGCTGTTTGTCTCAAGCGGCCCCGGCACAGACGACTATGTGTTCACCGACAAGTACAAGGACATGAATCTTGAGGACGATTTTACCGTTGTCTACTGGGATTACAGGGACATGGGAATCGCCTATGATCCGAAGTTCGATACTGAAGAGATCACGCTGGAGAACATCCTCCGCGACGCCAAGAGCGTCACCGATTATCTGAAGGACAGGTTCGGCAAAGAGAAGATCTTCATCATGGGCTTCTCGGGCGGCTCTCATATCGCATTAAGGGCTGCAGCAGCACATCCCGAAGATTACTACGCACTTATCAACATGGCCCAGTGCGTAACTGATGGTGTGGATAACGACACACTGATCTATAACTTCATGAAAGATGTTTTCACTGAACGCGGGGATTCGTTCTCTCTCAGCAAACTTGAGAGTTCTGTAGATAAGTTGGAAGACGGAAGAGTTAAGTGCAAGGACTGGTATAACTACGTGGACCTCCTCCATAAAGCCGGCGGCGGAACGATCAAGGACCAGTCTGAATTTGAAGGTATCGTTATCCCGATTTTGTTTTGCAGATGCTATACGATATCTGAGAAGCTTTCTTATGTACCCGCCATGAAAATGTACAGAAAAACGCCGCTGGCTGAGGACCTCGACAACTTCGATTACAGGGAGTCGATAACTTCTCTGGAGATTCCTGTTTACTTCATAAGCGGTGATACGGATTATAACTGCCCGTGGCCTCTCGTTCAGGAGTACTGCGAACTGATCGATGCGCCCGACAAGGGTTTTTACAAGATCCCAAACAGCGCTCACAGCCCGCTGTGGGAGAATCCTGAAGCGACTTGTGGTATCTTAAGGCAGATAAAGGAGAAGAATTGCAATGAGTGACAGCTACCATCACGGCAACCTGAGACAGGCCCTGATCGATGCCGGCGTAAAGATAATAAATGAGAGCGGTGAAGATAACCTCTCGCTCCGCAAGGTCGCGCTCAAATGTAAGGTCTCCCACGCAGCTCCTTATGCGCATTTCAAGGATAAGGAAGAACTCATTGAAGCCATCAAAACAAGTGTTACCGACCAGTTCATGGAAGAGCTGAATGGTGCTGTCAGTGGCGCTCCCTCAGCTGAGGCTGCGATCGTTGAGATGGGTAAGCACTATGTCGCATTTTTTCTCAAGAAGCCCGACTATTTCAAGTTCCTCTTTGGAGGGCAGAACATCACAGCGCACCTTCAGATCGATGCTGATTCCGGCAACGATTATCCGCCGTTTGTCTTATTGAAGAAGACGTATATCAAGTATCTCGCAGAGAATAAGATGGAAAAGAGCAAGCAGGAGCAGGAGGTTGAACTTCTGCAGCTGTGGGCAACCGCACACGGGCTTTCGGCTATTGCGTGCATGTCAGGCGTAGTTCCTTCTTTCGATTGGGAAGAGATGCTTAAGGGTGATTTTTTGCTGAGGTAAGTTCCTGGCACTCGTATTTTTGGTTTCCCGCTGCCCGAAAAAGTTTATTCAGTTTCCTGCCACTCAAAAATATTTTTTATCATAAAATGATGATTTCGCATCGAAAAATTATAAGAAATCGCGATTTCTTATAATTTTTGGCATCTGTTTTCGCGTTTTATGATAAAAAACAAAATTGATAATTACGCGATGCCCAGCAGATGACATGTCGTGCTGACCGCAATGTCGCAAATAAACAGTCCCGCGGGAATGAAACACAGACACAGCCATGCTTTGTGGGGCATTTTCTTCTCGATCTTCTCGAACACGGGCATAACGACGAACTGCAAAAAGAGACCTGAAATTCCGAAGAACAGTACCGAGCGTGCGCAGACATAGCCGCCGATGTTGCCCCAGTTGAGGATCTCGGTGTTGTAGTCCCAGAGTCTGATGTTGAAGAAATTAAAGAGGACGTAGCCCGTCGCAAATTCCAAAACGCCTGCAGCGATGCTGGAGAGCAGGAATACGAGGAAAGGGTTCTTTTTGAACTTGTAAGTAAGGCCGAGCATGAGGATTCCGCCGAAGCCGTAGATGGGGATCCAGGGGCCGAAGGTCGTGCCGCGTTTTACCCATTCACCCAGGTCAAAGCGGTAGAAGATCTCTTCATAAATGAAGCCGAAGATTCCGCCAAAAGCGAACACGAGCATAAGCATCGGGATTCTGGATTTGGGCGGCAGTTTGCTCATGAATTAGCTCCTTTATCTCGGTGTGTTGAGCGTGAGGCTCAGGATGATGTCCAGCACGAAGGCTCCGAATAGCACGAATGATACCACATTAAATGTCTTAGGTCGCTTATTTTGGAATTTCTCAAACAGCGGGAGCATCACGCAGATGAAGAATGTGCCCATCAGACCCCATGTGATGACCGATCTCGCGCAGATATAGCCGTTGACGTTGCCCCAGTTGAGTATGACGAGCGAATAGTCCCACAGTCTTAAGCCGAAGAATCTATCCAGGATGAATCCTGATGCCAGCTCGAAAGAACCGCACACCAGTGAGCCGATCAGGAACACGAACAAAGGCTTTTTTCTAACCTTCAGCGTCGTGAAATAAGTCAGCATGGCGCCGAATCCGTAGATGGGGATCCATGGTCCGAACGTTGTTCCGCGCTTGAAGAACTGGCCTTCATTGATATAGACACAGACCTCTTCGTAACAGAATCCGACGATGCCGGCAAAAACAAATGTCAGCATCAGGATTGGGATCAGTTTTTTGAGTCCGGTCTTGTTCAATAAGAGGTCTCCTTAGTATCAGGTTTCCTTGAAATCGTCCCAGGTTCTCTCGTCTTCCGTGTAACCGGACTTTGAATTGATATTTACGATGATCCTTACGATGAAGCCGGACAGGAGGATGAGTGCCGATATGACCCATCCGAACAGGATGTTGGCGGTCATTGAATAACCGTCGGCAGCACCATAGATACCGCCGCCTGTGATGAGGTTATAGAGGTTCCATCCAAAGAGTCCCATGAGAACGATGGGTGATACGAACTTGATCGAAGGCAGGAACCACCATGCGGGCATCTTGAACTTATTGGTGTTGCGGTTGAGTTCTTCGAGGATCTTTGTTGTCTTGAAGAGCCAGCCGGCTGCGATCATCTCGAGAACGCCCGTGATGATGAGCGTGTAGCTGTTGATGAAGTAGTCAACGATGTCGAGAACCGCAAGACCTGCACCTGTTACATAGATGAGGCTCAAGACGCCTTCGATGATGCAGATAATAAGTGTTGTCTTCTTCTTGTTGAGATGGAACTTATCTGATACTGCAGTTGAGATACCTTCGATAATCGAGAACAGTGAGTCGATTGCCAGAGTGATCAGGCAGAAGTAGAAGATGAATGCGAAGATCATGTTGAAGACTCCGCTGTCAGAGATCTTAACGATTGCCTGAGGATAGATGATGAATGCCGTAGCGATACCTGATGCGGACATGTTGTCGAGCATTCCTACGCCTGCCATTGTTGTGAACATAACGATGCCGGCGAGAACGCTGATGAACATGTCCGAGAATGCGATGATGACAGTATCAACTACGATGTTGGATTTCTTATCAAGGAATGATCCGTAAGCGAACATGATCGCCATGGATGTTGAGAGTGAATAGAATACCTGGCCGACGGCGTCTACCCAGAGATTTGAATCGCCGAGCGCATTCCAATCAGGAATGAAGAGCTTTGCAAGTCCTGACATTGCACCGGGCATCATGATGCCTCTTACTGCCATGATGAGGAGGCAGATAACAGGGAGTGATACGGTGAACTTAACAACCTTGCCTACTGTCGTAGTGCCGTTGCGGATGCAGACATAGCAGAGTACCCATGCGGCGATGAGGCATCCTACTACCGGCCATGAGATGGTAGTAAATCCTGAAGTTGTTCCGGTGGTCTTGATCGTATCAGCCCAGAGATTGCTTGCTGCTTCTGTGTCGCCCGTCATGTTCATGAACTTGAAGCTTATGACGAACATCAGTATTACCCATGCGAAAACTGCAGCGTAGTAGATCGAGATTCCGATACCGTTTGATACCGCGATCCAGCCGATGCTCTCGGCCTTCTTGTTCAGCGCACGCATTGAACCGGGCGCGCCCTGTCTGGTATATCTTGCAACTGAGATCTCCATCATGAGGAGAGGGATGCCGATGACAAGCATCGCAATGAGATAAACGAAGAGGAAAGCTCCTCCGCCGTACTTAGCTGCCAATCCCGGAAATCTCCAGGCGTTTCCCAAACCTACTGCTGAACCGATTGCTGCCAGAATAAAGGCAGATCTTGATGACCATTTCTCGCGCATGTGATTGCACCCCCTCGCTCAATCATAATACTTCGTATATTAAGAGCAAGTCAAAGATATATGATTTGTGGTACAATGCGTCTGAATGACAAGGGGGTAGAGCATATGAAAAAGATTAAAGCAGGTGCTGCTTTAATGGCAGTTACCATGATTGCAGGCATTTTCTCAGGATGTACCAAGACAGCAAACGTAAACACTGATAGGTTTGCCCAGATCTGCGATAAGATGGGCCTCGAAGAGTACGATTTCGATGACGAGACGCCGTCCGGAAGAGCAGTGGAAAAAGGTTATTATCTGGTCGCCAAAGAAGATGATGCCAGGGATTATCTGGATGATCATTTCGGAGAGAGCCTTGATGAATTTTCAAGTTCTTTCGGCCTCGAAGGCATAATCGATTCCAATACGGTCAAGTCTTTTGCTTTCGCTGCGAAGTGCAAAGGTTACACGGATTCCAAGAAGGCCATGGATAACGGAAAGCTTAAGGATCTGGAAGTAGACGGTGCTTTTGCGATCCAGATGACGCTTGACGGAAACTACGCCGAAGAGATCTTCAAGAGCATCGAAGATGGCCTCGGCGAATACGAGATCTCATACGAGGTTTTCACACAGAAAGAATTATCCTACTCCAAAGACAGCGGTCACTTAAGCATCCACCTGGATGTTGAGAAGACCGTGGATGCCCTGCTCGATAATCCGAATATCGAAGAAGCAGGAAAATACATTCTTTCTAATGAATTCCTGAAACAGGTTAAAAAACTTACGGGAGATGCAGCAGTCTCGATTGAAGTAAACGGCGCGGATGTCCTCATTGTCGGAGGAGGTTCCGTTAATGGCGAACCGGGTGTTTTAAGAGATTTTGTAAAAGCCTTCGGCCTTGCACAGGACCCGTTGGCGCTTCCCGTTAACGACAAGCTGGTTGAGAGCATCGTCAGCTATCTTACTGACCTATCGATCATGTATCTGCAGAGTGTGCAGCCGGTTGACCCGGTTCCCGATACGGATCCGGACACTGATCCGACAGGAGAGACCACCGCAGAAACAACGGCCGAAACCTCTGTTGCAGCCGCTTCCGGTAAGGTCGGAATCTCATTCCCTACAAAGGATCTCCAGAGATGGAACCAGGACGGAGATCTCCTGCGCAAAGATCTTATCACTCAAGGATATGAAGTTGATCTCCAGTACGCTTCCAATGACACAAATACGCAGGCAAGACAGATCAATGCCATGATCGATTCAGGTTGCAAGGTCATCATTATTGCAGCCATCTCTCCTGATTCACTTAATCAGGTCCTTCAAAACGCAAAGGACAAGGGCGTAACCATAATTGCTTACGACCGTATGATCAATGGTACTGACGCCGTTGATTACTATGTTTCTTTCGACAAGTACATGATCGGTCAGATACAGGGAATGTACATTGAGGCCATGCTGGATCTCGGCAGACCGGAAGGTCTCTATACAATGGAGATCACATCAGGTGATCCTTCAGACACAGACGGAAGACTCTTCTATAACGGTGCAATGGATGTTCTGAGACCTTATATCGAATCAGGCAAGCTCCAGATCAAGTCCGGCCAGATCGATTTTGAGGCAACCTGTACTGAGGCATGGTCAACAGACAAGGCATGGGGCAGAGCTGAGTCCATCATCGGCAAGTTCTATTCCGGCAGCACAACGCTCGATGCATGGCTCTGCCTTAACGATTCAACGGCTTTGGGCGTTACCAAGGCACTTGAAAGTGCATACACAGGCAAGTATCCGATCGTTACAGGTCAGGACTGCGAGATAGAGAACGTTAAAAACATCATTAACGGAAAACAGTCCATGTCCGTATTCAAGGATACGAGGACACTCGTCGAGAGAACGGTTAAGATGACCACCCAGATAATGGAAGGCAAGACCGTTGAAGTAAATGATACCGAGACATTTAACAACGGCGTAAAGACAATACCGTCATATCTGTGTGCGCCGGTCGTCGTAACCGCAGATAACTACAAGGAAATCCTTATAGACAGCGGTTATTACACGGCTGACATGTTCGGCTGAGGGAGTTAATCAGACGGCCTGTTTTAGTGGAATTTGACGCAAATCCCATTGGGGCATGGCCGTAACACTGTCCATTATCCATAGTCTCTGAACAAGTCAAATTTCCGTGATTTGTGGTAGAATTCAGATATTCCCAAAAGGAGGGTTTTATTTTATGAAGAGGATTAAGGCTATAGCATGCGTGCTGTCAGCTGCAATGCTTGTGGGCATTTTCGCGGGATGCAGCAAGACAACAAAGATCAACACAGAGAATTTCGTTAAGGCTTGTGAGAAGCTCGGTCTCGATGAGCATGACCCTGACGAATCATTTAATCCTGAACCGGATGATTTCGAAGACGGTGTATACACATATGCTGATGAGGATTTCATCGAGGATAACCCGGAAGCAATCGAGTCAATCCTTGCAGACTTACGTCTTGATGACGTTATCGATGCTGATGACGTTACATCTTTTGCGATCGCAGCAAAGTGCACAGGTTTGGAAGATGCACAGGATATGAAGGATCCTTCAGACATTGCAGATCTCGAGATCGATGGCGCTTTCGCTATGCAGATTCAGCTCGCTGATGGCGGTTATGCAGAAGATTTCATGGACTACATTGATGACATGCTCGACCTCATCGAGATCGATACAAAGGATCTCTCAAACAAGGAATTCTATGTTTCCAAGAATGAAGGTTTCTTCAGATTCCACGTTGATATGGCAAAGTTTGCCAAGATCGTTTTGGATAACGACGACATCATGGATTTCATTGATATGACTTCTGATGTAGACGATTTCGAGGACGCTCTCAACGCTCTTACAGGTGATGTTGCCATTTCTGTTGAGATCAACGGCGGAAACATTTTCGTTATCGTTGGCGGTGCAGTTAATTCCAAGACAACAGTTCTTGATTCATTCGCAAAGGCCTTCGGCGCTGCAAACAACCCGAAGTCAATTCCTATGAACAACGATGTAGTTGCTGAAGTTTTCGATGAACTCATTGAAACATACGGCCGTTTCCTGGGCCTCACAGCAATGGTTGATACTGCAGTAGTTGTAGCTTCAACAGTTTTCCAGATCAGAATCTGATAGCTGGCTAAATCAAAAAACTTAAGGCTGTGCATTGCACAGCCTTTTTTTATTGCTTGTTTTTATTCCTCTCGAAAGAACTTACATCAGAACATTGACGGCGGGAAGAGTCTCGACAGAGTTCTTAATGCGGTGCCGAAGTTTGTGAGATCCATGAGGATTCCGCTGAACAGGAATGACAGGATCAGATATACAGGCAGGATAGCTGAGAAGATCTTCGAACGTGCGGTGCGGATGGGCAGAAGCGTCATTACTGTACCGACGGCGAATGCGATGAATGTTACGATCAATGTGTATAAGATCACGTGCAGCGGGTCGAACTCTGTTCCTGAGATCAGGAAGCATACGATGGACACGATCGCTGCAGGGAACGTGAATACCGCAACCTGGATGAGTCCCAGATAGATCCTTTCGATGAGTTTGAATCTCATGTAGATGCGGTTGTCCTGGTCGTTTAAGAATGCGAGAGCGCCAAGGAGCGCTGCTGTGAAGATGAAGAATCCTGCAAACTTATAAAGAGGGATCGGGATCTTCTCCGAGCGTGTGATCGCGTTATAGACCGTGCCCTCAACGCTCTCCAATGCGAAGAGTGTCTGGTCATCAATGTACTTGCCGTAGAGTCTCTCGAGTTCCGGGTCGTGGATTGAGATCTCGTAACCGTAATCAGCCAGTGTATCCACAATGACCTGACGGCAGCTGTATCCGTAGAACTTGCCGAAGATCTCTTCACGTGAGAGGAATATGAAGCTCGAAGCGGGAGTCGTAACCTGCTTAACGTCGTATTTGCGGCCCTTCTCGGTCAGGTGCTCCGTGAAGTGTTTAGGGAAGATATATCCCGTGTTTGCCTTACCGGATGCAATGTCCTTGTAGAGTTCTTCCTCGTCATCTACTTCATAGAATGAGAATATAGAATTCATCGAGCAGAGCTCATCGACGATCTCCCCGGTCTCGTCAGAGTCGTCTTCGTTTAATATCGCAACCGGAATGTAAGCGGAAGTTTCTTTCTCGGGTACGAAGATAACGAGCAGCGCGAGTATGATTATCGCACCCGCCATAACGTACATGGCAGGATTAATGAGGCTTCTTTTTGAGAGGATCTGCAACCTGTTTAAGAATAATTTCATAGGAACATTGACCTCAAAAAGAACTGGATGAGATAGTACAGCGGGTTATAAACGGCAGCTGTCTGGAAGAACTTGGGCATGTAATCCAGAGGGATCAGTCCGCCCGCAAGATACATCAGGCTCGTGCCTGCACCAAATGTTATGTAGGATACTGCCGCAGGGCTCTTTACGACGTAGCAGAGTGCCGTGCCGATCACCGCAACGATCAGGATAGCCGGTATGACCGTAACGAGAGACAACAGTTTTGTAGTGTCGAAAATAAAGAACAGGGCAGTGAATAACAGCAGATACAAAAGGTACATCATGACGGCCGTGCAAGCGGATTCCAGGAGGAATAACTTCCATGTCTTAATGCCTGACAGCTTTGCTCTGGCGCGGAAAATCGGACTGTTGCCCTTGAAGAAGAATGAGATCACAAAGACGGACATCATGATGATGTACAGAGTGTAGGAAGCAGTAAGTCTCTCCCTTACTCCGTATTTTGCAACGAGCTCGTCGATGTCCATTGTTCGGAACATGTTCTTGCGGTTCAAAACATAATCGAGAAGTTTGTTCTGGATATCGCCCTCGATGCTGTAAACATTCTTCTGGTCAACGCCGAGTTCCTCGGCGAGTTCTCCTGCCGTGAGGATCGCGCACTGCGTGGTTCCGAGCAAGTCACTCATTGCGTAGATAAGGTCGTTTACGATGTGCTCTTCGTAAGTGTCAGCGTCACGGTAAATGATCTGTGCCTGCTTTGCATCGGGCGTTCCCATGTTCTCGATGAACCCTTCAGGGATGATGATTCCCGCAACGGCATCGCCGTCCTCAACCAGACGGAGGACCTTCTTCTCGCTGTTAACCATATTGATGTCGACGGTGTGTTTAACGCTGTCCATCTTCTGGACGATGTCGATGCCGAGACGGCTGTATGCGCTGTCGTCAGGGACGTAGCATGCGACTGACACGATGCTGTCCGTGTTATCCTCGAAAAGGAATTCAGATGCATATAAGACCAGCGACAGCATGGCAATGCCGAGCGCTAAAAAGTAGCACAGTACATAGGGAAGGAAAAGCAATACTCTTTTGCAGTATGCCTTAACCATTCAGTGCCTCCGCAGGAGACGTACCAGGAGGCAGCAATACGGCCTGGCCTTTTTTGAGCAGATAGATCTTCGAGCAGTGTTTGAACATCTCCTCGCTGTGGCTGGCGATGAATACGGTTCCGCCCTTGGCCTTAAACGAATCGATGAAGTTGATGATGTCGTTCTTGGCGGGAATGTCCAATGCTGCCAGAGGTTCATCCATGAGAAGTATGTCGGGTTTTGCCAGGAGCACGGATGCGATCGCGAGACGCTTTTTCATACCGCCTGACATACGCTTGACTTTGAGATTAATAAAGTCCGATACCTTGAGAATGGAGAGCTCTGTTTCCGTCAGTTCCTTCAATATCTCCTGCTTGCTCAAGGGTGTCCACATCTTGAGATTATCCATGGCGGTAAGCTCATCGATGAGGGCATTTTCCTGAGTGACAAAGCCTGCTTTGCCTGTAACCTTGATGGTACCTGAAGCAGGTTTTCTGAGTCCTGCGACGGCTGACAGCAGAGTTGATTTGCCGGAACCGTTTAATCCCAGCAGACCCACTACTTCGCCCTTGGCGGCACTGATCGTGACGTTATCCAAAACGGCCTTTTTGTATTTTAATGAAACGTTTTCAACAGAAACTACAGATTCGGACATAAGTTACTCGAGCGCTCCTTTTACAATAGGGTGATTATAGCATAGAAGCAAAAAGGATAGGCGCGCGCGGGTATTATAAGGAAATCCCTCAGGTGTTTTCCTTGATGAAGAACTCGAGATCTGACCTGTCGATAGCAGAGCCGAGGAACAGACCCTGGAATCTGTCACAGCCGCTGCCTGCGAGGATCTCGAACTGGTCTTCCTGACCGACGCCTGTTGCGGTTACCGTGATGTCGATGTCGTGCATCAGTGAGATAGCGGAACGTGTAAGGATTCTGACTGTTGCGTCAGTTGCGAGCTTGGATGTGAAATTACCGTCGAGCTTCAGAACTGATACTGGGAGGAGAGGGATCGCATTGAATGAGGAATAACCTCTTCCGAAGTTATCGAGCGCCATCTTAACGCCTGTTGTTGCGAGCTCTTCGATCGTCATCCTAATATCTGCAAGCGATGTGATAAGGCTCTCTTCCTGGAGGTCCAGAACGAGGTTATCAACGTTGCACTCAGTGCTTGATACGATATTTGAGAAAGACTGGATGAAGTCAGGTTCCCTGAGCTGGTAGTTTGAGATGTTGATGTTCATCGTGAGGCCCGGATCGATCTTGTTGATCATTGCCAGAGCGCCAAGTGAACTCTCGAGTGAGAAAGTACCGACGCGGCGCATGTATCCTGCGTTCTCTGCTGCAGCGAGGAATACCGGAGGCGGAATGATGACACCGTTGTTGTCGAACTTGAGGAACGCCTCAAATCCTGTGAGCTTTCTCTCATATGTAAAGCACGGCTGGAAAGTAATGCGGAAAGAACCGTCATTGATAGCCTGCTCGAAGATCGCAATGATCTCATTTTTGGACTTGTTTTTGAAGATCTCTTCACCGGGAAGTCCTAAAGGTCCTTCGGGTTCAGTCAGAGTTCCTGCTGCCCTGCTCATGCGCTCTTCAGCCTTGGCAATGAGCTCGCCTGCGTGACGTGAATCAGCAGGGTAGTGTGCAAAACCATAGTGGAGGCTCGCATTCATTGAATCGATTCCCGCAGCGAAAGCCTTGGATGCTTCTTTCGCGAGTCTGTCTGCGTATTTTGTCTCAGCTTCAGGTGCAAGTGATCTTTTGAAGAGAATGACGAAGTCTGCGTCGTCGATCCTTGCGACCATGTCCGTAGGATCAGCAGCTTCGCGGAGACGGTGTGCCATGTTCTGGATAAAGAGGTCCATGGACTTGTGGCCGATCGTTCTCGTGATGTTGTCGAAGTGATCGAGCGCGAGGTAGATGATCGTGAACGGACGGCATGCTGCATCCGGATTGTCGCTCTCACGCATTGTTGCGATGTCTTCGAGGATGAGCTTGTAAGCACGCTCTGTGATCATGTCACGTCCGGGAAGAGTCGTGAGCGAATCGATCGAAGAAGTGAGGTTTCTTCCGATTGCTTCGGTCAGTCCCTGGTGGCTGCCCATTGACTCGTGGTTAACGATGAGGCTCGTACGGGCGAACATCTCGTTCTCGAGTTCCTTCTGGATGGCCTTGCCGCGTTCTGTACGCTTGGCATCTTCGATATGCTGGATCTTGGAAGCGACCTTGATAACGTAATACTGGATCAGGAGATTGAAGATCATGATCATGAAGGTCAGGATGAGCAGGAGCGGTGCCGACTCGTTTCTCATGATGATGTATTCATAAGTGTAGATCATGAACTGGACGAAGTTCAGCGCGAAAGAAATGTAATAACCGAACTTGCCCTCGAAAATGTTCATGAGGAATGACAGCAGCAGGAGACCTACGCCGATAAAATATCTGGTTGTTGTAACACCGGAGAATATCTGGGCAGCGAGCAGACCAATAAAGAGCACCACGCTCGCAAAGACCACGGCAACGTATACCGCGTCATTTTTTATAAACAGTCTGCCTTCATTATTCCTCATATGCCTTATTATCCTATGTTTCTAATGGCATTGTGTTACTCATATATTAATTTAATATTAAAAATTCCGTGAATAATGGCTTTAGAATGTCAAATTCCCCTGAAAAAGCCCTATATATATTATCAGGTAAATAAAAGAATTTGATTTGATTTGTGGGATTAATTATAATTGTTTGCAGCACTTTGAAAAACGGTGCAACATTTCTTCTGTTTCATCTGTATTTAGGATGAAAGCGGAAGATGACTTGAAGGGATCAATGGAACTTAGTTACGAAGCCAATCTACCGCTTTTAAGAAAGCTCGCCATATTGCTGGCATCATCAGGCTCAGGCGACGATATGTTTATCGTCAGAAGATCTGAACCTGCTGACGATGCAATGGACAATGCCGATGATGCGCCTGTAACGGGCGGTCGCCGGAAGTCTGACGAGGAGATAGAAAAGGAAGCGGAAGAGATCTTGGACCTTCATGGTAACGCCATCCTGCGTCTGGCAGTCTCTTACCTTCACAACAAGGAAGACTCGGAGGATATCTTGCAGGAGACGATGATCAAGTTCGTTACCGTCAGGCCGAATTTTGAGAGCGATGCACATCGCAAAGCCTGGCTCATGAGAGTAGCATCCAATCTTGCCAAGAACCGTATCGACTACAACAAGGTCCGCGACACCATGGAACTCAATGAAGAGATCGCAGGTGAAGTACAGGAGGACCTCGACAGAGGCGACGAGTACAAGGCTATCTGGGATGCAGTAGTAAGCTTACCGGTACACCAGCGTGAAGCTATCCACCTTTTCTATCAGGAAGGCTATTCAACCGCGGAAATTGCCAAGATTACCGGCAGACGCGAAGCAACGGTGCGCTCAGATCTGAAGCGCGCACGTGACAGACTGAAGGAATTGCTGAAGGAGGCGGATGATTTTGAATAAGTATAATGAAATCATGGAACGCGTAACGCTTGACCCTGAGATGAAGAGCAGGGTTATGGGCGCTGTCTCCGCTGCAATCAAGGAACAGTCCGCAAACCAGGCAACCGTTACGAAGCTTCCCAAACACGTAAGTGAACAGAAAATAAGATCACAGTCAGAAACTGAAACGCACAGCAGATCTGAGGTTCAGGAGAAACCTAAGAAGAAGGCAAAGAAGACACCTATCGCACTTATCTCATCGATCGCGGCAGCAGTAGTCGTTCTTGCCGGTGCACTCTTTATATTCAGTCATATGGGTGCGTCAGCGCCTTCGCCAGTGAAGAACCTTGCAGATGGAGCTGCGGCTGAAACAACGGCAGCTGGTGAATACGGAGGGTGGAAATCCGATCCCGAAGTTGCTGCTCATAACGAGGCGGTCGAAGAAATCGATTTTGACAGCGTTTTAGAGGAAACCACCGTAGATTCAGTCAATAAGGACACATTGGGTGCCGGCGGTTCAAACAACTATGCTGTTGCAAGTTCAGATGACGGTCTGACATTCGAGACATACGATAACAGAGGTGTTGAGTCTGATGACAACGAAGGCATGGGTGACATCCGTCTCGACAGGATCAACAAGACTCTCCCGTTCGATCTCAAGGGAACCGGTTCAGGCCAGTTCGCTGAAGACATTGCAATGGAAGTCTATATGGGCGAGGAGGGACAGAAGGTAGTAGTTCTGTCCGCAGCCGAAGGCAAGGATCTCGTCGCAGCTTTTGAACCGTTCTACAATGTTGCCGGAGAGGCGAATACAACACCTGCCGGAACACAGGTAACGCTCTATAAGATCGCTTTCGGCAACGTAAGCGTAAGTGCGGGATCAGATGACGCGAGCCAGGTAAACGCAGCCCTCTATACAAAGAACGGCCAGACATATCTGCTTGTCTTCTCCGACATCCAGAGTGTGGAGACGATTCTTAAGGTAGTTGACGTAATCTGACGCTTTTAGGACAACAAAAATTATATATACCCACCAAATTGCCAATAAAGACATTTGGTGGGTATTTTGTATATAAATACTTGTGATACAATGAACCTATCATGTTTATCGGGTTTTCTTGCCCGAGGAAAGGATATGAAACATGTTTTGTCCCAATTGCGGTAAAGAAAACCCCGATGGAGTTGCTTTCTGCGGCGGATGCGGAATGGCATTCTCAGCACCTGCAGCTCAACCTGCACCTCAGCCTGCAGCAGCTCCTGTTGCAGCTCCCGTAGCGGCAGCTCCCGTAGCAGCACCTGCACCTGCAGCACAGCCTGCTCCCCAGCCCGCAGCAGCTCCGGCACCTCAGCCTACGGCAGCTCCTCAGCAGCCCGTTGCTGCTCAGCCCCAGCCTCAGGCACAGGCACAGCCCAAGCAGCCTTCTGACATGCTCCCGTTCGGTCAGCATTTCAAGAACCTTTTCCATGCTGCTATCCATCCTGTTACAGGTATTGCTGAGATCACACCTCAGTATGACAAGATCGGCAACGCACTTTTCATGGCGGGAATCGTAGTAGTTATCTGCAGCGTTATCGGCGGTCTGTCTTCAATGTCAGTTGATCTCATTCACTTCGCTCAGTATGGAAAGTATTGGACAGACAACATTGTAGGAAATATCCTTAAGGATCTTTTCTTCCCGTTCATTTACTACGCAGTCAAGACTTTCGGTATGGCAGGTCTGTTCCTGCTCGCAGGTCTCATCGTAAAAGAGAAGTGGTCATTCCCGAGACTTCTCGCAATCGCTTCAATGGCAGTTGCTCCTGCATATGTTGTAAGTGATATCTTAAGTGAATTCTTAGGCCTCATCCCTGTAGTAAGATTCGGCAGCCTTGTTGCTACAGCAGCTTACCTCTACTACATCGTAATGCTCTACGAGGGAATGAGCGCAGAGACAAAGCTCACAGGCAACAAGAAGGGCTTCGTTCTCATTGCAGTATTCGCAGTTGCTGCGGTTGTTGCAAATTACTTCGGATTCTAAGAAGTTTAAGACTTAAAAAAGATTCTTTTTCAGAGGTTGTTTCGATAAGAGACAACCTCTTTTTTGCTTTCCGAGAATTCATCTGCAACATTTCTCCGCGCCGAACTGTTTATAGGGCATAAAGCAAATCGGACAAAGGAATATGGAGGTAATAGAAATGCAGATTTGTTCAAAGAAAGGATTGAAGCTCATGACGGGAGTTATGGCTGCGTCACTTCTTCTCGGAGGATGCACGTCAGTTGAACCGTCAAAGACACCGGAGTCACTTACAAACGATTCGTCGGTCAAGGCTGAGATCAATTTCAGGGATGTTGAAGGTGCTGATTACAATGCCGCACAGATGGATCAGGAGTACAGAAGATACTGCTTCGACATCTTCAGTCAGACGATCAGGGATTACGGCAAGGATAAAAACATCATGATCTCACCTGCTTCGATCATGATGGCACTCGACATGGTTGCAGCAGGTGCTAAGGGAGAATCATTAGAGCAGCTCACAAACCTTTTTGCAGCAGGCCAGGGACCTCTCACACAGCAGGCGTACGCAGCAGATCTCATGGATAAGATCAACAGTGCAAAGGATATTGAATTCTCCTGCGCAAATGCGGTCTGGGCAAACAGAAAGCTCCTGGGCAATATGGTAAATAAGGATTATGTTGACTATATTCAGGATACATTCCTCTCAGAATACACAGTTGAGGATTTTGACAAAACGACAGTCGATCATATTAACTCATGGATCTATGAACATACGGATCACATGATCGAACAGGCAGTAGATGATCTTGATCCTGCTACCGTAATGGTCCTCGTAAACGCGATCGCTTTCGATGCGAAATGGGAGACCGGATATGAGGATTATCAGATCAATCAGGGCGAATTCCGCAAAGCTGACGGCAGCACAGAGGAAGTAACATATCTGACCGATATCACATCCGCATACTATCAGACAGACGAGGCAACAGGATTTATCAAGGAATATGAAGGCGGACAGTATGGTTTCCTCGTTATCCTTCCTGAAGATGCATCAATGAGCGCAAATGAGTTTGCAAAGAATTTTACGGCTGAAGACTATGAGAAGTTTATAAACAGCGTTTCTTATGATTACGAGGTACATTCAAAGATGCCTGAGTTCAGTTACGACTTCGATTATACTGTTAACGATACTCTTAAGAATCTCGGCTGCACTGATATTTTTGATGCCGGTTCAGCTGACCTGTCAGGAATCGCAGGCCAGAAGGGCGATATCTTTGTATCCAAGGTTATTCACAAGACACACATCGAAGTAGACAGAGAAGGAACAAAGGCAGCTGCAGTTACGATAGTTTCTCACAATCTGGCCGCCGAACCTGCTATCGTAACACCCGTCAAGATCGTTGAGTGCGACAGACCTTATGTATATGCGATAGTTGACATGGATACAATGGCTCCCATCTTCGTAGGAACTGTTAATGAGATTTGATCTGGGGAGGATAATGATATGAAAATCTGTTCTAAAAAAGACATAAAGGCAATTACAGGTATCATGGCAGCTTCCATGCTGCTCGGAGGATGTACGGCAGTTACCCCTACAACCGCGGCTGCTCTGGACAGCGGCCTCGTAAATGATCCGTCGATCAAGGCTGAGATCAATTTCCGTGATGTTGAAGGTGCTGGTTACGATGCTGCACAGATGGACCGTGAATACAGAAGATACTGTTTCGACATCTTCAGCCAGACGGTAAGAGATGTCGGTACTGATTCGAATATCATGATCTCGCCCGCTTCGCTCATGATGGCACTCGACATGGCTGCAGCAGGCACCAAGGGCGATTCTTTAGACCAGCTCACAAACCTCTTTGCGCCGGGTCAGGGACCTCTTACGCAGCAGGCATATGCAGCTGATCTCATGGACAGGATCAACGGTGCAAAGGATGTTGAGTTCAGTTGCGCGAATGCGGTATGGAATAACCGGACACTCCTTGGTGACAGGGTAAACGCTGATTATGTTAACTATATTCAGGAAACATTCCTTGCCGAATATAAGGTCAGTGATTTTGATGGGAATACTCCGTCCGAGATCAATGGCTGGGTATACGAGCACACCGATCACCAGATCGAGAAGATCATAGACAGCCTCGATCCGCTTACTGTAATGGTGCTCGTAAACGCGATTACTTTCGATGGCCAGTGGAAAGAATCCTACGATGATAATCACGTATTTGACGGTGACTTCACAACAGCAGAAGGAAATACCCAGACTGTCACTTATCTGCACGATGAGACATCCGCATATTACGAGACTGATCTGGCAACAGGATTTATCAAGGAATACGATGGCGGAGAGTATGCGTTCCTCGCAATCCTGCCGACTGATGAATCTGTCAGTGCAAATGAGTTCGCCGCAAACTTCACTGCAGCAGACTACGAGGCATTCATAAACAGCGTATCTTACGATTACAAGGTTTATTCCATGATGCCTGAATTCAAGACCGATTTTGATTATGAGATGAATGACACGCTCAAGAACCTCGGCGTAACCGACATATTCGATCCGGGAAAAGCTGACTTCTCAGGTATTGCAGGCCAGCCCGGTGAGATCTATGCATCCAAGGTGGTTCACACGACTCATATCGAAGTGGACAGAGAGGGAACAAAGGCTGCAGCAGCTACAGCGGTAGTACTTGAAGCAAAGGGCATTGATATAAACGCTGATCCTACCCGCAACGTCAACTGCGACAGACCGTTCGTATACGCAATCGTTGATACGGAAACCATGGCTCCCATCTTCATCGGAACGGTTAATGAGGTTTAATGCAAAAGTCATAGACGGCGCTTGATATAAGCGGATCAAGTCTGTAATAAAAGCCAATCCCAATTTTCCTTCCACAGGGTATAATATGCGGAGTGTCTTCACGGGACCCCCTTCTTCCCGTGAGCACTCCGTATATTGTTTTCGAGGTGGAATGAATTGAATAAGCAGGAGAATAAGAGTCTTTTACAGAAGATTTTATATGTGGTCGTCACTTTGCTTCCGATGGCCATCTATATGGTTATATACATGCCGACATTCTTCTGGGTTGAGAGCCTTAATCCTGCAGGCGGATTCCACATCATTCATACAGCAATTGATGACATGATCCCGGTTGTTGAGGTATTCATTATTCCTTACGCACTGTGGCTTCCTTATCTCGTTGCAGGCATGATCGCAATCGCGATCTACAGCCGTCCCATATCACGCAAGACTTCATACATGCTCATGGCAGGCATGACACTGTTCATCATCATCTCACTTGTATATCCAAATGCACTTGAGCTCCGTGCAGCCATCCCTGACCGTCAGAACATCTTCATGGACTGGATCAATTATCTGCACCAGATCGACACTCCTACAGATGTTCTTCCGAGCCTTCACGTATACGATGCCATCGTCGTTGCAGCAGGCCTTCACCTCACATTCAAGGACAAGAAGGCGCTCCTCATTGCAAGCGACGTTCTCGCATTCCTCATCGTTCTTTCCACGATGTTCATCAAGCAGCATTCGATCATTGATGTAATCTCAGCATTCATCATTTTCATTCCTGTATTCATCATTACCTGCTTCGTGATCAAGCCGGTTAACAAGAAGGCTTAAGACCCCGTCCGGAACGTCAAAAACCGCTTTGTGCTATAATCTCGCCATTGGGATAGATTTATTTGAGGGAGAGAAGAATGAATAAATTCACACCAAAGATACTTTCATTGGCTCTCACAGGTGTACTGTGTTTATCAGGCTGCTCGGCACTGGAAGATAATCCGGAATGGATAGAGTTGGTTAACGGTCCGAGGAATCCGTATATTCATACACTGCATCCGATCACCCTTGATAATGACTATCAGCTCCAGTCAGGCAAAGAGTATTCCGTTAATGATGTTTTTGTCATCGACGTGGAAGAAGAGAAGATAACGACCAGACTGCATGTCTTTTGGCGCGGTGATGTCGAAGATATCAACGCAGGTATTATAATTGATGATGAAAAGGATACTTTTATCATTGAAGAAGGTACCGGCCCGGTCTGCATCATTTATACGGTTGATACTCCGGTCGCTTCTTATGACTATACATGCAGTGCGCAATTTACGGTTGTGGAGGGTGAACAATGAAGATTTGTCCTAAGTGCGGTGCCCCGCAGGCAGATATACTTCCGAGATGTGATCTGTGCGGCAGTCTGTTCCCGGGAGAGAAACTCCCCAAACCCCGTTTTGATATTACGGGTGTGACGGGACTCGTCTGTGCGCTCCTGGCCATTGCCGGAACAGTGGTGTTCTTTTACATAATTGAAACCGAGGATACCAGTGCCGGCAACCCGTCAGCAATCATCGCACTTCTCATAGCCGTTTTTGCTTCAATGTTCTTTGCGGCTACAGGACCCATTGCAGGTTTTATACTCTCGCTCGTCGGACTGAAGAAAACGAGAGACAAGGGCGTAAACGGAAGGGGATTTGCCATAGCATCACTCATTATCAATTCGATCCTGCTGCTGGTGGCACTTCTCTTCATCGCACTTATCATCTACATCATTGTCGAAGGGTTCTGATCCCTGATTATTTATAACAACACTAAAAAAGGCTGCCTCATGTGAGACAGCCTTTCGCTTTGAATTGATTCTGTATTAGTCGTTCTCGAACTCGACTACGAGCTGTGATACGGTCTGCTTAGCATCGCCGTAGATCATGATGGTGTTATCCATTGTGAAGAGCGGGTTCTCGATGCCGGAGAAGCCTGTACCCTGACCACGCTTCAATACGAATACCGTTCGCGCCTCGAAAGCGTTTACGATAGGCATGCCGTAAAGCGGTGAGGACTCATCGTTGATAGCCGCAGGGTTAACAACGTCGTTAGCTCCGATGACGATGGCGATGTCTGTGTTAGCCATCTGGGGATTAAGTTCGTCAGCTGTCTTGAGCTGCTCGTAAGGAACGTTAGCTTCAGCGAGGAGAACGTTCATGTGACCAGGCATACGTCCTGCAACGGGGTGGATTGCGAAGTTAACTTCGCAGCCGTTCTCTTCGAGTACGTCGCAGAGCTCCTTAACAGCGTGCTGAGCCTGAGCAACAGCCATACCGTAACCGGGTACGAATACAACGCTCTTTGCTGCTTCGAGGATGAGGAAAGCGTCCTCAACAGACATTGACTTGGGTTCCTTGTGCTCGCCCTCGACAGCTGCTGCCTTCTTCTTTGTTGTCTTGAAGAGGAGGGAAGCAAATGACTTGTTCATTGCCTTGCACATGATGAGTGTGAGGATGACGCCTGAAGCACCTACCAAGCATCCTGATACGATGAGAACCGTATTTCCGATAGGGAAGCCTGCGAATGCAGCAGCGAGACCTGAGAGTGCATTAAGGAATGAGATGATAACCGGCATGTCGCCGCCGCCGATGGTGATAACCAATGTGACGCCCAATACCAGAGATGCGAGTGTTGTGATGATTACGCCTGCAACACCGAGACCGCCGTCAGGTGAGATGCAGATGAACAGGATTCCGAGAGCTGCAACAGCGAGGATGCCTGCGTTGATGAAGTTCTTGCCGGGGATGGAGAAGTTCTTTTTGAAGATCTTGAGACCTGCGAGCTTACCCCATGCAATGATTGAACCTGTGAAAGCAACAGCACCGATGAGGATCGTGAGACCCAGTGTGAGTGCCGTGAAAGCATCTTCAGTAACGCCTGCGATGAACTGTGAGATGGCAACGAGCATTGAAGACAGACCGCCGAAACCGTTGAACAGAGCAACGAGCTGGGGCATTCCTGTCATCTCGACCTTCTTAGCCCAGATGAAGCCTACTACGCTTCCGCCTGCGATTGCGAAAATGATGAGGAGGTAGCTTACCAGACCGCCGTCGATAACGTCCTGTGAGATGAGGACTGATACGACTGCGATGAGCATACCTGCTGATGAATAGAGATTACCCTTACGTGCGGTATCTGCTTTTCCGAGTTTCTTGATGCCCATGATGAAGAGCACGCAGGAAATCATGTAAAGTACTATGCAAATATAGTCACTCATTTCTTGGGTGCCTCCTTCTTCTTGAACATTGCGAGCATTCTGTCAGTTACGAAATAACCGCCGATAACGTTGACTGTCGCGAAGAAGATAGCGATAGCGCCGATGATGAGGCCCAGAATGTGATTGCCTGATGCGTTAATTGCAGTAGCTGCGATAGCACCTACGATGGTGATACCGGAAATTGCGTTCGTACCGCTCATGAGAGGGGTATGAAGCTGTGAAGGGACCTTCGAGATAAGCTCGACACCTAAGTATGCCGCGATTATGAATACGAAGATCAAGAGCATAATTACATCTGTGGAAATTTCCATATGATCAAGCCTCCTTAAATCTCTCGTGGATGATTGCTCCGCCCTGTGTGAGGAGGCAACCCTTCATGATCTCATCGGTCATCTTTACTTCGAATTCCTTTGTCTCCTTGTTGTAGAAGTGTGTAAGGAATGCAGAGATGTTACCTGAGAGCATCTTTGAAGCGTCCCACGGAACCTGACGCTGTAATTCGTCGCCGGGGAGGATGATTACGCCGTTATCCGTTGTGACTACTTCGCCGGGCTTGCTGCCTTCGACGTTACCGCCTGTGGATACGGCCATATCTACGATAATTGAACCCGGCTGCATTCTCTCGATAACGTCCTTCTTGATGAGGACGGGAGCCTTGCGGCCGAATACCTTTGCTGTTGTGATAACGATATTAGCTTTCTCGCAGACTTTAGCCTGGGCTTCCTGCTGCTTTGCGATCTGCTCGGGTGTGAGTTCCTTTGCATAGCCCTGTGCTGTCTGGCCCATTTCGCCTAAGTCGATCTTGACGAAGTTAGCGCCAAGTGACTTAACCTGCTCTTCTACGACCGGTCTTGTATCGAAAGCATCTACGCGTGCACCGAGTCTCTTTGCAGTTGCGATGGCCTGAAGACCTGCAACGCCTACACCGATAATGAATACTCTGGCGGGGTTGATAGTACCGGCAGGAGTAACCATCATGGGGAGGATCTTGGGCATACGTGCCGCAGCGTTCAAAACTGCAACGTAGCCTGCAAGTGATGTCTGTGAAGACTGAACGTCCATCTTCTGGGCGAGAGTCGTTCTGGGGATCATCTCGAGGGATACAGCCTGAATGTTATTCTTGGCAAATCCGTTAAGCAGATCCTTCTCGTTAAAAGGATCTAAGAAGCTGATGTGAACCGTATCGGGGTTCATTCCGTCAGCTGAATCGGGTTTTAAGATCCTGACAACGATCTCGGCATCGGAAAGACCTTCTTTTTCAGTCTTAACGATCTTTGCACCGGCTTGCTCGTAATCAGCATCTTCAAAGCCGCTCTTGAGACCTGCGCCACTTACTACGGTGAACTCAAAACCCATACCTGTGAGTTTCTTGATGTCATCGGGGATAAGCGCAACTCTGGTCTCGGCAGGCAGACTCTCCTTGCATACCAGAACTTTCTTCATGTGCACACCTCTTTTGACTAGGATTGCATAGATATAATAATCTACACGTGAACTTTTTTAGTATAAAATAAAGCCCCGCTGATTTGAAGTGCGGGGCCTTGGTCAAATAAACATAATTAGTTTGTCAATTTGTGACAGTTAACGGGTTTACCAGCGGTCGAAATACTTTTCCTGAATCTTCTCGATGCCTTCCTCGATATCCTCAGTAAGATGCTTGAAATCACGTTCATTCATCGTTGTGATCTCAGTGAAACGGCCGGGTACGTTGGGAGCCGGATCGTGCTTGTCGACCTTGATCGTCAGATCGAGTGACTTAACGTAAGGAACAGCTGTTCCTCCGACTCTGAGGTTAGAGAGAACGAAAGTATATGTATCGCCCTTGAGAAGGAGTGATCCCTTCAATACGAGATTGTCATCGTCATACTTGAGCTTGAACTCAAAATCTCCGCTCTTTCTGTCCCATTCAACTGAGAGCTTATACTCATCAACGCGTGGAGTTGATGAAGAGGAGGATGAGCTTCTTGTTCTTGAGTGCTCAATGTTAAGCTCAGCTTCATATGCTCTTGAGCTGTCCTCTTCAACCGTGTAAACGAACTCAACTGTTTCCGTGTAATTGGGGGACTTTGTGGTAGCTGTGAGGCTGATCTCCTTGGACTTGGCGACGTTCTTACCGAGTACGAGTGAGATTTCAACGCTCTCATCATCCACTTCCATCTCAGCATCAAGTCTTGCAAGTCTTCTGCCGGATGATGTGATATAGAAATCCACCTGGATGTCTACGTGAGAATCCTTGAGATCATCGATGCTTTCTTCCATCTGGTCGAGGTTGTCATAGAACTGGTCAATGTACTCATCGGGATCTTCGTTGTAAGAGCCGTTTGCAGCAACACGGCGGAGGAGTTTCTCGAGTTCCTTGTCGTTGTTTGCGTAGTTAACCAGATCCTCAACAACGAGAGCAAGTGAATCCTCATCGAGTGAGAGGGAGATCAATGTGCAGGGGAGCTTCTCGTCTCCGACAGTAATGGTCTTGCTGCCCTTGCCGACCTCAGCGTGCTTAACAGCGGAATTGACTGCCAGCTGTCTGTATTTTGTGATCATGTTATCGATATCACGCTCAAGGTTCTTATCATTCTTGATAGTATCCTTGATGCCGAGAAAATATGCGAACTGCTCGTCATCAAGAGAGTAATCTGTCTCTTCGTCAGGATCGAAGATCGATCCGGGGAGGTTCTTCTCTACGTTCTTGTAGGTAACTCCGTAAGCGCCGTCGAAAAGTTCAGGGCAGGAGAATGCGAACTTATCCTGGTTATAAGCGATCTGGGCATCGAGGATGATGTCATCATCTTCCGTCATTGTCATCTCGTAAGCGCCCTTTAAGTTCTTGGCATCACTGTAGTATTTAGCCTGAACGTAAACATCGTCATTTGCTATGCTGTCGAGATTTGCAGATACTGCAACCGAGCCGCCGTTTGCGACATCTTCGGCAACTGCAAAGGCTTCGATCTTTCTGGCATCTGAAATGGTGTTAGCCGTAGCTCTTAAAATCAAAGCAGCCGGCTGATTTGCCAAAACGATGGATGTAACTACCAGACCTACGATAGCAGCGCCGCCTACTGAACCCCCGATGATAAGCTGAGTCTTCTTATCCATGAAAGTCCCTCCTCATAAGACAAACTACTTGAAGTATAACAAAAATTTTATCATCTTGCTTGGAAGTGATATATGGCCCCAAAACGCCATATTTAGCGACTTTTTGGTGAACATTGTGTTACATGTCTTGAAAACGCGCAAATACGATAATAATATAAATTCTGAGGTTATGTGTGTTTCGGCGTCAGGGGGTTATGGTACGCCGCAGCAGGGAACGAGGTTTTTATGACCGAGAAAAAGACAGACATAAAGACCAGATACGAATTTCTGATAGCAGGAATTCTGGTTGTTGTATTGTGCATATGCGCTTTCGCGATTTACGGAGTTACCCAGTATACACGTAATAACAATGTGGTGGATCCTGTTATTGCAATGACTAACAGTGACGGCACCGTGCTTATCGAAGTTGAGATCTCACAGGAAACATCAGCACCTGACGAATCCGAACTGGTAGCTGAACTCGAAGCCGAGGCAGCACAGAAAGCTGCAGCTGAGATCGAGGCAAAGAATGTCCATAACGATATCAGCATCTTCACGACCACTGTCGCAGGTGACAACTATTACATGTCCAGAGGCGGAAGACTTACTCTCTACAGCCAGCCCAAGGAAGACGGTAACACTGACAGACCCACACTGCAGGAAGACAGATCATTTGAGGTTCTGGGATTCAGCAGGGACGGATGGGCAGCGATCTCACTGGGCGGAGAGATCTATTTCGTAAGAAGTGCGGATCTCGTTAAGACAGCCGCTCCCGAAGATGCAGCTGATAAGCATAAGGATCCGGCAAATACGCAGAATATCAGATTCTTCACACCTGCATCCGGAAACAACTTCGAATATATCGTTACCATGAACACAAAGGCTTACAGCCTCCCTGATATCGAGAGCAGCGGAATCAGCATCGATCTTAAAAAGGGCGAGAGAGTTCTCGTATCCGCAGTAAGCGGTGAATGGTACAAGATCGTTTACATGAACGCTGAATACTATGTTTTAAGCTATTTGGAACCCAGAGAAGTTTATATCGAGGAGAATCCTGACGAAGAGATCATCGATAACACCGGTTATGCTCCCGCAGGTTCACCTGAAGCAGCTTCAAGTGCGGCAGCAGGCAGCGGTTCATCAGGCTCATCGGGCTCGGCTTTCGCGCCTTCCGGCTCAGGTTCAGGATCTTCTGATTCAGATAATTCTTCAGATTCAAACGATTCCAGCCCTGAATATTCAGGTTATTCCGAGTATGTTTGGGAGCTGTTAACACTTACCAACGAACTCCGCGAGAGTGCAGGTCTTGCGCCTCTCGAATGGTCCGGCAGTCTTGCATACTGTGCTGCAGTACGCGCAGAAGAGCTTCCCGAACTGTCTTATGAGCAGAATGCGGCTCACCAGAGACCCGACGGATCTCCGTGGTACACGGTTAATGAAGACATCATGTATGGAGAGAACATCGCATACGGTCAGACTTCTGTTGAGGAAGTTTTCAATGACTGGGTAAGTTCATCCGGACACTACGAAAACCTGATGAATCCCAATTTTAGGACATTCGGCGCCGCAGTCTATATTACCGACAGCGGTTACGGTTACTACTGGATCCAGGAATTCGGTTATTAAGTTTTACCTTAAAAACGGATTATGCTTTCTCCTGACCGGAGCCTAATGCTCTGCCTGACAGGAGATCTCTCCAATGCTTGCCTTCGAGCTCGTAGATCATTGCCACGGCAGCATTTATCTCCTCATCGGTACCCTCGCTGTCAACAAAGGCAAGAAGGCCAGCGATCTTGATCATGTCAGCCTCGATAGACTTAAGGAAATCACCCGGAGTGGTAATGACTCCGCCGTATTTGCTGTATGTGAAATCAACGGCTGCCAGGGGATAAACAAAACTCTCGCACTGGTCGTCCAAAACCTGCGGAAGGACATGGAGAAGCGTAGCCGTAACCTGTTCAGGCAGCTGGGCGATAATGTCCCATGTGAGGTCGATCTCGCCGTTTGAATCGGATCTGATGTACTGCAGGAGGTCACCGTGAACGGCGAACTGCCTGATGAAGTCCTGCTCGAGGATGTCGAAATTACCGTCAGCGCATGCAACGCTCAGCATTACGCCCTGCAGGATCATGTCGAACTGGGCAAGCGTTAATTCGGCATCGTATTCGTTGCCTGTAACGTTCTGGAAAACCTCATCCATCGCCCTGATGGTAGCTTCCGCGTGATCGTATGCTTCGGCTGCCTTATCCAATATGTCCTGTCTGTCGTATTCGTCCATTAAGCTTATCCTCGCTGATTCTTATGGCGCTATTTTATTCCTCGCAGGCGCAAACTGTAAAGGCTTGAGGAAATCCATGTGTCCGATGTGATATAATCTTTGCCTGGAAGAAAGAAAAAGGGGAGGATGCTGATTAAAATGGCATTGTTCGGAAAGAAAAAGAAAAATGACGAGACGGCTGCGCAGGCCGCTGAAAATAAGCAAAGTAACAGTGTTACTGACGAGATGAAGGTCATCCTGGAGGCCCGTGAAGAGGCCCAGCAGGAAAAAGAGGCCTTGGCTCTCGAGAGACAGCAGGAACAGGAAGAGGCCGGAAGGGCAATCCAGGAAATGGCTGACACAGCCAGAAAGGCTGCTGAGAAGATCCTGAATGAGGAGAATTTCACACCTGCAGGCATGACATTCTTCATGCTCTGCGATGAGATCCCTATGGGTGCAGCTCCTGAAAAAGAAGGAAACATCATTGTCCGCGGTGACTTAAGAGGTACCGCAAAGGTCGGAACTGAGATCTATCTCTATCAGGGATACGGCGAGAAGTACACCGTAAAGATCGAGAAGATCAGAAACGACGACAGAGTATTTGTTGACGAAGCATCTTACGAGAGAGTTGAGATGGAGATCACCACAGGCGACCTCCCGGCTCCCATCGATCCCGATCAGGATGCATCAAGACCCGTTAAGAGATTTGCGGTTCTTACAGACGCTAAGGGTATTGAGGACACGAAGGATCCCGCATGCAGAGGAATGGCTGCTGCAGGTAACCCCAGAACACTCGTAATGCTCTGCGAATACGGAAGATTCGGAAAAGATCCTGAATATTTCACACTCACAATGGATGCCATCATGACATCAGAGTTCGTTACACCCGTTAAGATCGTTGCAGCCAAGAACGGCAAGAGCAGCATTTCTTTCGCAGGTGTCAGATCAAAGCAGGATCCTGACGCATCTTATCTGCCTGTATTTACTGACAACAGACTCGTTAAGAGAGCACAGGATAACGGCTTCGGAGGCGGACTTAACCAGCGTTTCGCTTTGAGCTTTGCCCAGACGGCTGCCATCTCAAGAGATGACCACCATCAGGGATTCCTCATCAATCCGGGCGGACCTGTAACAATTACGATCCCTACAAAGCTCATCAACGACATGGTCAAGCAGAAGATCTTCAAGGAGAGATTCGGCGAAGGCGCTGCAGACAACGCTTCACTCGCTCTGGGCGGCACAGGCAACACAAAGCTTGATGAATTCATCGGCAAGGGCGGTCCTGACATGTCAGGCATCCAGAAGATCGTTATCACGAATCCTACGAACACACCTGAGTTCCTTCTCATCGAGAAGGCTGTTAAGACATACTGCGGATCTCACGCAGCAATTTCAAAGCTCATGATCCTCATCTCTGCACCTGAGGCAGACAAGGATAACCAGACATACTTCACCATCGTCGACTGTGCTGAGGACAAGTTCCAGGATGAATGCAAGGGTCTGGCAGAAGCAATGAAGCCTTACATGAAGACCGTAAAGACCATCAGGTTCCAGCTGTTTGACAAGCTCCCTGATAAGGAAGTCTTTGCAAAGAGAAGCAAGTGGCTCTATTCGAAGCTCCCGATATAATCCTGGGCTTCGTTTAGCTTAAGGCATAAATCCGTCCCCTCGGAATGGAATAAGGGGAAACACGCGCAAAGCGGGGATGGGTCAGGCCTATGTAAGTTAGTATGCACTAATTTTGCTAATTATTAACAAAAAGAATAAAGATTGTTCGATTTGCGCGTGATAGAATTTTGTCGCTATGCTACAGATTAAAGACATTCACAAGGAGTACAAGACCGGAAGCCTCATCCAGAAGGCTCTGGATGGCGTGTCCCTGAATTTGAGGGACAATGAGTTCGTCGCAATCTTAGGACCTTCAGGTTCCGGTAAGACAACACTCCTCAACATCATCGGAGGTCTCGACCGTTACGATTCGGGAGACCTCATTATCAATGGCGTTTCAACAAAGCGCTACAAGGACAGGGACTGGGATTCCTACCGCAACCACACGATCGGTTTCGTATTCCAGAGCTATAACCTGATCCCTCACCAGACCGTTTTATCCAACGTTGAACTCGCGCTCACGATCTCCGGTATTTCCGGCAGGGAGCGTAAACAGAGAGCGTTGGATGCTCTTGATAAGGTCGGACTCCGCGAGCAGGCCCACAAGAAGCCTAATCAGATGTCCGGCGGACAGATGCAGAGAGTTGCAATCGCAAGAGCTCTCGTAAACGATCCTGACATCCTGCTGGCAGACGAGCCTACGGGCGCTCTTGATACGGAAACAAGTATCCAGGTCATGAACCTTTTGAAGGAAGTCGCTAAAGACCGTCTCGTTGTAATGGTTACACATAACCCTGAGCTTGCCGAAGAGTACGCAACAAGAATCGTAAGGGTTAAGGACGGTCACATCATCGGCGACAGCGATCCTTTCGAGCCGGAGAAGAGTGCAAATGCATTAGAGCCTGTCCACAAGAATCTCGGTAAGGCGTCAATGAATTTCTTTACGGCTCTCGTATTGAGCTTCAACAACCTCTGGACGAAGAAGGCGAGAACCATTCTCGTCGCTTTCGCAGGTTCTATTGGTATCATCGGTATCGCGCTGATCCTGTCACTGTCCAATGGTGTTAATGCCTATATCGATAACATCGAGCAGCAGACGCTGTCGCAGTATCCTCTGTCGATAGAACGGTCTTCCGTATCGTTCATGTCCATGCTGCTTGTTCAGACCGAGACATGGGAAGATACACCTGAAGGTTACATTACTGAAGTTCCTTCCGTAAGCCAGATCATGTCCACAGTAACCACAAACGACCTCATCTCGCTCAAGGAATATTTCGACAGTGGCAAGACAGACATCTATGAGCTTACTAACGGCGTTGAATATTCATACGGAATCCAGCCCCAGATCTACTACTTTGAGAAGGGTTCAGGCAAATACAGACAGGTAAATCCGAATGACGATTTCTCTTCCATGGGTCTGAGTTCATCCGGCATTTTCTCTTCTGCTTACAGCATGAACGTATTCTTTGAGATCCCTGAGAACGAAGCCCTCTATATTGACCAGTACGATATTAAGGCAGGCAGATGGCCTGAGAGTTCAAACGAAGCGGTTCTCGTTCTCACACCGAATGGCGCTGTTTCCGACTACATCGTATATGCGTTCGGATTAAGAGATAGTGCTGAGCTCGACAAGATGATCCAGGACTTCAGCAACGGTCTGGAAGTTGAGGCAAACCAGGAAGCATACACATGGGCTTATGACGATTTCATGGGCACGACATTCAAGGTCGTACCTGCTTATGAGTTCTATAAATACGATGAGAAGAACAAGTTCTACACGGATATGAGAAATGATGATTCTTATATGCGTGATCTCTTAAGCAAGAGCGAGGACCTTAAGATCGTAGGTATCGTGCAGCCTAAGGAAGGCGAGGATATCTACATGCTTAGCTCCGGAATTTACTACGGTGAGAATCTTGTAGAAGAACTCAGAGAGAAAGCAGAGAATGCAGCAATCGTTAAGGCACAGATGGCTGACCGCGAGACCAATGTTCTTACAGGCGTAAGATTTGATGAGGAAGAATCCGATTACGATATGGGCAATCTCTTCTCCATCGATGAGAAGGCCGTTCAGGACGCATTCAAGTTTGATGAGAATAAGCTTGTCATTGATGAGGATGCTTTCGGTGACATGAGCGGTATCGATCTGTCCGGCGCAATGGGCAGTGCAATGCCTGAGATGTCTGCAGACCAGCTGACGGAGATCCTTAAGGGTGTTGAATTCAAGGTTGATTTCGATGCTCTCGGAAACGGACTGTCTTCGATCTTCAACGATTACATGGATTATGCTTCTTCTGACCCGTCAACAAATTATGCCGAGCTCCCTGACGGAATCGCGAAATACATTTCTTCCGAAGAAGGACAGACAATAATCAACTCAGAGATCAACAAGTTCTTCGAAGAGAGCCGTGCGCTCTATCTCGATCAGGAACTCATAAATGATGCTCTGGATGCGATTGCCGACGGCTTTGTCGAGTATGCGATCAGACAGGGCTGGGATCTGGCTGACAGGTCACAGTATGATGAATATTTCAAAGAGTTCCTCGATAGTGATGCAGGCAAGCAGGTCATTGACGAGCAGTCTGACATGATCGCGGAAGCAATGTCCGAGAAGCTCAAGCTCACTGGAGAGCAGGCTGGAGAGCTTGCACAGGCTATCCTTGACGGTTACAGCGAATACGCAGAGGCAAACGGTCTTCCTGATCCTGCAAAGCTCCCTGATTCGATCAAGAATTATCTCGGAAGCGATAGAGCCAAGCAGCTCATCATGTACACGATCACAACATCCGTAAACGTTGACGAGATCACATCAACGGTTATGTCCAACGTAACAGGCATGACAACAGAGATGGTATCCCAGATCTCTACAGGAATTCAGAATGCTATCGGTCTTGTTGTACAGCAGCTTGCAAAGAACATGACAAATGCACTGACAAAGACTTTCGAGAATATGGGCAGCGCTCTTACGATCGACCAGGATGCATTTGCAAAGGCTTTCCAGTTCAATATGGACGGCAATGAACTCCAGTCATTCATGACCGAGCTCATGATGGGTTCAGGCAAGTCATCTGCTGAGGGCAACCTCTCCGCATTCGGTTACTGCGACAAGGAAGATCTCCAGTCGATCACGATCTACCCGAAGGATTTCGAATCCAAGGATAAGATTACTGAGATACTTAAGGATTACAACAAGCTGGTAGAAGATTCCGGTGAGGAAGATAAGAGCATCTCCTACACTGATATCGTAGGCGCGCTGATGAAGTCCGTTACGAAGATCATCAACAACATCTCTTACATGCTCATCGCATTCGTATCAATCTCACTCGTCGTATCATCCATCATGATCGGTGTCATCACATACATCAGCGTTCTTGAGCGCCGTAAGGAGATCGGTATCCTCCGTGCAATGGGCGCCTCCAAGCACAACGTTGCACAGGTATTCAATGCTGAGACCATCATCACGGGATTCCTCGCAGGACTCTTCGGTATCGGACTGTCACTGCTCGGACTTATCCCTGCGAACCTGATCATTCACAATCTCGCAGAGAACGATGACATCACCGCATTCCTGCCCTGGGATGCTGCCCTGATTCTCGTTTCACTCAGTATCGTGCTGACGCTCATCGGAGGTCTCATCCCGTCGAAGAAGGCGTCTAGACAGGATCCTGTTACTGCGTTGAGGACAGAGTAAAGTTTGGTTTTTCCGGGCTTAACAAAAATCTGGTTTTTTGAGAGATTTTGTTAAGATCCGGAGGAAGATTTAACAATAAAAAGATTTTTTGGCCGTTTTTGTTAGTTTTTCCTTTCGAGATTAACAAAAACGGTTTTTTATTTGGATTTTTGTTAAAACAGGGGCGCTATGTTTAACAAAATCCGCAGAAAAAATGCAATTTTGTTAAGCCTCTTCCGGCCGGTTCCCAAATCACCGAAAAGTATCAAAAATTCATTAATAAATCACACAAAAGTTGTGTGCAATCACCTATAATATGATTATGCCTTTTGGCAAAGGGCGCTACACTTAAGCAGAAAGGGGAATAGCATGAACAGTAAAGCCATGTATAACCTGTCATACGGTCTCTTTGTCCTGACTGCAAAAGACGGCGCCAAAGACAACGGATGCATCGTTAATACCGTTATTCAGGTTACGACTGAACCTAACAGGATCTGCGTTGCGGTTAACAAGCTTAACTACACTCACGACATGATCCAAAAGACCGGCGAGTTCAACGTCTCCATCCTCACAGAAGGATCCAAAATTGAGACTTACAAGCACTTCGGTTTCCAGAGCGGCAAGGATATCGACAAGTTCGAGAGCATTGATTTCAAGCGCGCTGCAAACGGAATTGCCTACATCGCGAAAGAGACGAACGCTTATCTGTCGGCAAAGGTCGTAAGCGAGACAGACCTCGGAACACATACACTGTTCCTGGCTGACGTTACGGACGGTGAAGTCTTATCAGACGACGCTTCCGTTACTTACGCTTTCTACCAGAAGAATATCAAGCAGAAGCCGGGTGCAAATGTTGCTGCAGCACCGAAGAAGGGCTTTATCTGCACTGTCTGCGGATACATCTATGAGGGCGATACGCTGCCTTCGGATTTCATCTGCCCATGGTGCAAGCATGACGCAAGCTATTTCATCCCTTTGGATAACGGCGCTGGCACTCCCGCGAAAGAGACAACAAAAGAAACAACCATAACTAAAACTCAGGAGGAATCAAAAATGAGCAAGTACGCTGGTACACAGACAGAGAAGAATCTTCAGGCTGCTTTCGCAGGCGAATCACAGGCTAGAAATAAGTACACCTATTTCGCATCCAAGGCTAAGAAGGAAGGCTACGAGCAGATCGCAGCTCTCTTCCTCAAGACAGC
>JAEEGJ010003898.1_pt1 | contig 53416 bp, 20 predicted proteins | sample 8958761 | NCBI WGS metagenome assembly JAEEGJ01 (sample SAMN16246546, study PRJNA631951) | gut metagenome | biome: gut microbiome; feature: rumen; material: RS-attached | host: Bos | place: Iran: Karaj | collected 2018-10
CTTGAGCATGCGCGGGATGAGGGTGATACCCGTGCCGTGCAGCGGCGTGTAGACGATCTTCACGTCGTGGTGCTTGCGGATGACCTCGGGGTTCAGGGCGTTCTGCTCCACGCGAGCCAGATACACCTTGTCGACCTCTTCGCCTATGATGGTGATATTCTGTTCGCCACCCTTCATCTTCACGTCGGCGACGCTCTTGATTTTCAGCACCTCGTCGATGACTGCCTCGTCGTGCGGCGCCGTCAGCTGGCAGCCGTCGCTCCAGTAGGCCTTGTAGCCGTTGTACTCCTTGGGGTTGTGGCTGGCGGTGACCATCACGCCGGTGTGGCACTGGAAGTGGCGCACGGCGAAGCTCAGCTCCGGCGTGGGACGCATGGCGTCGAAGAGGTATACCTTGAAGCCGTTGGCGGCCAGCACCGCGGCGGTGATCTCGGCGAACTCGCGGCTGTGGTTGCGGCTGTCGTGCGAGACGGCGGCGCGCAGCTCCTTCTCGCCGGCAAACTGCTTCTTCACGTAGTTCGCCAGGCCCTGGGTGGCCATGGCCACGGTGTAGCGGTTCATGCGGTTGGTGCCCACGCCCATGATGCCGCGCAGGCCTCCCGTGCCGAACTCCAGGTGGCGGTAGAAGCTCTCGTTGAGCTCCTGCGGGTTATGCTCCGCCATCTCCAGGATGGCGCGCTTGGTGTCGTCGTCGTATGCTCCGTCAAGCCAGCTTTGGACATTCTGCTTGGCACTTTCGTCGATGTTGAGGGTCTTGATTTCCATAGTAAGTATGCTTTTTTTACCTCATTAACTGAAAAAAAAGGCTTTTATTGTGCCCCTCGGCACTTTTGTCCGAGAGACATGTTTTACCTAGCTACAATCTGGATTTCCCGAAATAAAGGGATTTTTTTTTAAGATTTTTTTTGAATTTTTTTTTGCAGGGTATCAAGGATGTTCGTATTTTTGCAAAAATTTTATTGGAGTGGAGTGTGTGACGCGGAACACCCCAAAACAGCAAACCCCTTGAAACCGCGAGAGAAATAACGACGATTGAAATAATTTATTATTTAATTAACATAATTTATTAACTTAAAATTTTAAGAAAAATGAAGAAAGTTATGCTTACCCTCGGTGCTTTCGCACTGGTCGCCATGATGGGCGCTTGCGGTGGTGCTAAAGCCGACGGCGAGAGCCTCGCCAAGAAAAAATGCGAATGCGAGAAGCTCATGAACGAGAACAAGACGGAAGAATTTGCAAAATGCGCCGAAGAAGGTCAGAAGATGTCTGATGAATTCGAGCAGAAGTATGCCGAAGATACCGCCGCTATGGCTGAATTCGAAGAGGCTTTCACTAACTACAAATGCGAATAGTCTAATCAGAGCATTCAAAGAAAGAGACGCTGTTTTCGGACAGCGTCTTTTCTTTTTGTCTCCCTGCGAGGGGAGATTTTTTTATGCCTCTATGTCGCTGAGCGACAGCCGATAAGGTATCCGCTGCAGGCGGATGCTGTTTTTTTTCTTGCATAAATGAAAGAATCTCTGTAACTTTGCAAAAATTTTTTCAGTCGAACTGACACACAAAAGGATATGAAAAAAATCACGCTGCCCATCAGCCTCCTGATACTGGTCGCCGCCCTCTCCGCTTGCGGCCCTGCCTACCAAGGAAAGAAAGTGGCCGAGAAGTTCTGCGAATGCAGCCAGAAGAAAGACCAGAACGAATGGAACGAGTGCAACAAGAAGGCGATGGAGGAGTACCAGAATCTCCATCGCGAGTACTACAGCGACGAGGAAGACCTGAAAGCCTTCGAGGAGGCCTTCGAGAGCCACCGCACCTGCAACGAACAATAAATCAATTCATTTATTTTATAAAAAACATAGAGATGAAGAAACTGTTATTATCCTTGAGTGCCGTTGCCGTGGTCTTCGCCATGGCCTCCTGCGGCGACAACCCCAAGTCAGCCGGTGAGAAAGTCGGCAAGAAGTACTGCGAGTGCAAGAAGCTCAGCGGGAAAGAGGCCGTCAGGTGCGACCTGGAACGCGAAATGATGGACAACGAATACAAAGCCAAGTTCGTCGAGAAGAAGTCCGACTTCAGAAAATACGAGGAAGTCCGTGACGAATACAGATACCGGAAGTGTGATTAATGATAAACCTCGACAACGATAGTAAACGAATCATAAACCCATAAAAACACACTGGAGATGAAAAGAACAATACTTTCAATATTCACCGTCATGATGGTCTTCTCGCTGGCCGGCTGTGGCGGACTCGGCAGCAAGGCCGAAGCCTTGGGCAAGAAAAAATGTGAATGCGAAAAGCTGAGGAAAAAAGCCAACAGGTCGGACTCCGACAGGCAAGAGCGCGCCTACAAGAAATGCAAGTATGAGAGAAAAGCGATGGAGGCCGAGATGGAGCTGGCCCTCTTCGACAAATACGATAAATATTGGGGCAAAGGCTATGATGAAATCCCGGAATCAGTGAGGGATGAGATGGAGGCAATCGAAAGCATCTATGAGGAGGCCTACGACAAGAGCTGCAATTACGACGATTAGCCCCCGGATTTAAAATTTTTGTTTATTACTCTAAAAATAGAAAAGATGAAAAAAGTTCTCTACACAATGGCCATGTTCAGCCTGGTCGCCATGTTCGCCGCCTGCGGTGGCAACAAAGAAGAAGCAGTCACCCCGAAGTCTGAAGGTGAACGTGTGGGCAAGATGGTGTGCGATTGCATGAAGATGGCCGAAAACGAACCGGAAAAAGCCGAGGAATGCATGAAGAATGCCCAGAAAGAATACGATAAAGCCGTTGCTTCGTTCAAAGGCGACGAACAGAAGATGAAGGAGTTCGACGAGGCCGGCCGTCGCACCGCCGAAAAGTGCATGCAGTAAGCCTTCCTTTTTCTGCATTGACAAAAACCAGCGAGGGGGTCCCCATCGGGACCCCCTCTTGTTGTTATTTCTGCCGTCGTCCGCGCCGCCTTTTCTTCAGTCGTTCTTCGGTATTTGTTCAGTACTTGTTCAGTCAATCACTGAACAAGTACTGAACAAATACTGAACAAGTACTGAACAAATGCCATGGAAAGGGCTGACGGAAAGCTTTTTGGGGTAAAAAAAATAGCGGAGGGTGTGATGCCCTCCGCTTGTGTTTGTATTCATTCTATGTGAATCAAGCGTTTTTGTATTTCTCTATCTGCACCTTGAGGGTGTCGACGCTGTCGGCGACGGCCTGCTCGAAGGTGTCGGCCTGCTTGGTCACGAAGAGGTCCTTGCCGGGCACAAAGATGCGCAACTCGGCTATCTTGTTGTTGTCGCTCTCGGGCTTGTCCACTTTCAGCGTCACCTCGCAGCGCACGGCATTGTCGATCATGCGGTCCAGCTTGGACACCTTTTCGTGGATGAACTTCTCCAGTTTCTCGTCGGCTCTGAATTTCACAGAATTGATGGTTGTGTTCATAATTACTCCTTTCTTTTTTGTATTTGTAACGTTTAACGGTTAACGTTTAACGTTTTTTTTTGCAATATTTATGTTATCTTTAATCTTTAATCTTTAACCTTTAACCGTTATTTTTTATTCCTCGGGTGGGCATGCTTGTAGACCTCTTTGAGGTGCTCGCGTGTGACGTGGGTGTAGACCTCCGTCGTGGCGAGGTCGGCATGGCCGAGCAGCTCTCTGATGGCCTCGATGTTGCCTCCTTCGTTGAGGATATGGGTGGCGAAGCTGTGGCGGAAGACGTGGGGGCTAATGCGGTCGGCGTCGGAGAGCGCGGTCATGTAGCGCTTCACGGTGCGGTAGACGTCCTGAGGGCTGATCTGCCGGCCTTTGGCCCCTACGAAAAGCCATTCGCTGGGTCCCATTTCCTGCTCCTTTAACGCGAGATAAGACTTAATATTGTGTGCCAACTCATTTTCTATGGGTATGAGGCGTTCTTTGTTGCGTTTTCCCCTCACTTTGAGGGTGAGAGCCGAGAAGTCGACGGAGGCGGTGGTGAGGCCTGCCAGTTCGGAGCGACGCATGCCTGTCTCGTAGAGGAGGCGCAGCATGAGCTTGTCGCGCTGACCCATGAAGGTGTCGGGGAAGAGGCCGTCGTCGTAGAGGCGTTCCGTCTCCTTCTCCTTGAAGAAGACGGGGAGCTTCCTGTGCTGGCGTGGAGCGGAGACCTTGGCCATGATGTCGGCCTCGAGGAGGCCGCGGCGCCGGAGGAAGCGGAAGAAGCTGCTGAGCGAGGAGAGGCGTCGCTTGACGGTGCCGGCGCTCTCGCCGCGCTCCATGTGGAGCATCTGCCAGGAGCGCACCTCGCGGGCGCTGACGTCGTCGAGCGCCGTGATGTCCTGGTTGGCGAGCCAGGAGGAGAAGTCCTCGAGGTCGCCCAGGTAGTTGCGCACCGTCCCTGCCGCCATGCGGCGTTCCGTGGCTATGTAGGTGGCGAAGTGTTCTATGGCCTCGTTGACGGTCATGGGGTTCTTGTCAGAGAGCCGGGCGCGTCGTACGGCGCGCCCGGCAGGTTATTGTTTCCCAGTTGTTCCCAGTTGTTAGCCGAGGCGCTTGAACTGGCAGGTGAAGTGGCGCATGAGCTCGGCCTCCCAGGTGATCTCCAGGCCGCGTTTGATGGTGTCGCGGCGGTCGTAGACGTTCTTGAGGGCTGCGGCGATGACGTCCATGTGGTTGTTGGTGTAGACGCGACGGGGGATGCAGAGGCGCACGAAGTCGTTGCCGCCGAAGCGGTTCTCGCGTGTCACGGGGTCGCGGTCGGCCAGGACGTAGCCTATCTCGCAGGCGCGGATGCCGGCCTCGAGGTAGAGCTCGCAGGTGAGGGTCTGTGCGGGGAACTCCTCCTTGGGGATGTTGGTGAGCACCTTGTCGGCGTCGACGAAGATGGCGTGGCCGCCGGCGGGGCGCTGGTAGGGGATGCCGTACTCGTCGAGCTTGTCGGCCAGGTACTGGACCTGCTTGATGCGGGTCTCGACCATCTCGAACTCGATGTTCTCCTTGAGGCCCACGGCCAGGGCGTCCATGTCGCGGCCGTTCATGCCGCCGTAGGTGAGGAAGCCCTCGAAGGGGATGCAGAAGAGCTTGGCGCCCTCGTACCACTCCTGCTTGTTGGTGGCAATGAAGCCGCCCATGTTGACGAGGCCGTCCTTCTTGGCGCTCATGGTCATGCTGTCGGCATAGCTGAACATCTCCTTGCAGATCTCGCGGAGGGTCTTGTTCTCATAGCCTTTCTCGCGGGTCTTGATGAAGTAGGCGTTCTCGATGAAGCGGGCGCTGTCGATGTTCACGGGCACGCCGTACTTGTGGCAGAGCTCGCAGGTCTCGCGGATGTTCTGCATGCTGACGGGCTGGCCGCCGACGGTGTTGTTGGTGACGGTGAGCACCATGAAGGGCACGTTGCCCTTGTTCTCCTGCAGGACCTTCTCCAGCTTCTCGAGGCTGACGTTGCCCTTGAAGGGCACCTCGAGCTGGGTGTCGTAGGCCTCGGGGACGGTGACGTCGATGGCGAAAGCCTTGCGGCTCTCGATGTGGCCCTTGGTGGTGTCGAAGTGGGCGTTGCCGGGGATCACCTGGCCGGGCTTCACCAGATAGCTGAACAGCACGTTCTCGGCTGCGCGGCCCTGGTGGGTGGGGATGACATACTGGAAGCCGGTGATGTCGGTGATGGTGTCCTTCATGTGGTAGAAGGAGCGGGCGCCGCCGTAGCTCTCGTCGCCCATCATCATCGCGCTCCACTGGCGGTCGCTCATGGCGCCGGTGCCGCTGTCGGTCAGCAGGTCGATGTAGACGTAGTCGCTCTTCAGCATGAAGATGTTCTGGTGGGCCTCTTCGAGCCACTTCTCGCGCTGTGCGCGCGTGCTTTTCTTGATGGGTTCAACCATCTTGATTTTCCAAGCTTCTGCAAAGGGAAGTTCCATAATTCTATATTTTTTTGATGATTAATTTTGTGGTATGTTAAAAATTCATAAAAAAGTCCGATGCCAGCCCTCTCCGGGCCATCGAGGCATTGAAAAGAGAAAGGATTGCAGCGCAACTTTCAACTTTCAACTTTCAACTTTCAACCAAAATAAACGTCTCTCTTCTTGATATTTAAGAAGAGTTTGTGAAGGGTCATATGAGGATTGTACTCGGTCATATCACGGCTGCAAATATACACAAAAAATCCGAACTGCCAAATTTTTTTTTTCACCCCTTCCGCCGCCGCCGGCACCCTCTTGGTTCCACCCTCCGCATGCAGGCCATAGACTTTCCTAAAAACTCTTAAAAAAGCCTTTTTGGCGCTCTTCAGTCTTCTGCCGTTTCATGATTTCGGCGGATAGTGGGCGGTGAGTGCGGTGGAATGGTGCTGTGTGTTAACAGACATTAACACTCCGCCGTAGCACCGTCGGAAGGGGGTCGCGAGCGCTGGCGCGCGAGGGTATGTGCGAGAAAAATGCGAGAAAAATATTTTATATTTAAAAAGATTTTGTATATTTGCAGTTTGTATAGACTTTGGGTACATAGTATATCTTAATGAGATACAAATGGATAGAAATAAATATATAGTATAAAAATAGAAAAAAAGCGGAGAATCCCCACCGCAAAAACACCTCAGACAACGAAACGAATAAAACAATATACGATATGACCGACAAAACAATGAGAGAAAGAATCAAAGCCAATGTGCTGGAGGTGGAGCCTTCGGCGGAAGTATGGCTATATGGCTCTCGCTCACGTGGCACCGCCCGCGAGGATTCCGACTGGGACATCCTCGTCCTGTCGCCACACGACAGCTTGTCGGTCAAAGAAGAAGGGGTCTTCATCGACCACATGACCGACCTGATGATAGAGACCGGCCAAGTTGTACACCTGTTTGCCTATGGTAAAAACGATTGGCATGGCCGCCATCGCGTCACCCCGTTCTATCAAAATGTAAGTAGTGAAGCTATAAGACTGTAATTTGAGATGCACAATCCGGACATAGAAGAGTTCATCACTTACCGCATCGGGAAAGCCGAGGAGGTTTACACTGCAGCCAGCATTTTATAAACAAAGAGAAAGAGTTGTTGAACAACCAATGAACAACCTACCCTAACGAAAAAAAAACAATATACGATATGAACAAATTTGTAGAGTTTACAGTTTACGGTTTACAGTTTAAAGGCAATCGCAGCAGCGGGCGGCGGAGAGCGGAGAGAGGCGTTGCGAGCGGGACTGCCAGTGGATCTTTGAACAGGGTTGTACGATGCCTGATTCTGGCGGTGCTGCTGCTCGGCGCAAACCTGCCGGCAGTAAAGGCGCAACAACAGTATGTGTTCTACAATGAAACATACAAGTATTTGTATAACAACAACGGTAATTTAGGTGTAAAAAACACGTTTGACCCTTCTTGTGTGTGGACGGCAAGCGGTACATTAGGCACGACTAATAATACTATCCAGACGTATACCACGCCACAACGATATTTGATAGGTTCAAACGGCTATTATGACAATGGTGCTACTGTGTCGTTGGGAGCAAACCAAAGCAATGTATGGCAAATGCGCAGCAATTTGTTGGCTACATACAATGACTATGGGAGAACATTTTATCTTGATTACAATGGAAGTGCATTTACCATAAGGAGAAATGGTTATAATCAGCGATTCTCTCCATATCAAGTTAATATCAGCACTGTCGACCCCACTTCCACAAATCCAACTATCAGCGGCAATGATGTGCTTTCCGCAGCCAACACCTTCACTTACACTGCATCGGGAGCAGCATACCAACAGGGAGGCTATACCAACTATCGCTTCAACAATGCCGACCATTTCTTCAATGGCAATACGGCCATTACTCCTGCTGGTGCCACCATTAGCGGTTATAACTGGAGCATCAGCTCGAATGCCGATGTGTCTGCCAGCGGCACGACAAACCAAGGATCCATAACGGTGAACGCTTTGCCCGAAAGCGACGAGCCTGCGACGATTACCGTCACGGTAACCTTTACCGGCGGCACCCCGGCAGTCGCTGCCAATACTACGCTTACATCAACCAAGGAAATTATCATTCAGGGCACCACGCCTTCAGCTCCGACCATCAGCGTGAGTGGCACCACCGTCACGATGAGTACCACTGCTGCAGGCACTACCACGATTCGCTACACCCTCGACGGCACCACGCCTACCGCCACAAGTGGCACGGTGTACAGCGGCGCCATTGACCTCTCCTCCAGCACCTCGTCGCCTGTCACCATCAAGGCCGTCACCGTGCGTAACGGCAATGCCTCCGATGTGTCGACAGAGACGGTAACGCTGACGCTTCCGACGCCTGTCATTACCGTCAACGGCTCTGCAGGCACGGCGACCATCGACTGCGATATAACAGGTACAACCATCTATTACACCACCAATGGCAGCGAGCCGACCACATCCAGCTCACAATATTCGGGGACCCTCTCAGGCCTCTCTCCGATGACCACCATCAAGGCCATCGCTGTTAAGAGCGGTTGGAACAACTCGCCTATAGCCTCTGAGACCATAAGAATTCCTTCGGGTGTTTCAGGTGGTGTTGTCACATTGTTCGACTACGAGGATCACAACTGGAGCTACTACAGTGACCCTGAATGCCCCGTCCGCAGCCTCTCGCCTGCCGACGTGAAGATTACCTACTATGGCGACGGCATCGTGATGACAGGCAACGCTGACTATACGGCTACAAGCACCGACTTCGTGCAGCCTGGCAACTCCAACTATGAGGGCGGCGCCAAGGTCAACGTGGGTGGCGAGAACGAGAACACCTTTGTGTATTATAAGACCCTTGAGCGTGGCGACGCTACGCAGACGGCTTGGACCTTCAGTTCCGGCAACCAAAGCAGTGCTGCCTCGCGCTGCCCCTACACGCCCATTTACAATCCCTTCCAGGTGCGTCCCACCTATGGCGCGCGCAATGTCGATGCCAACGACTTCACTGGCTGGCGCGGCTTCCAGTGCTGGCGTCTGAAGCGTGTCAGCGGCGGTGCCGTTTATAGTGCTGCCAGCGGCGGTAATGCTCTTTCTGTAGGTGCTGTCGTCAATGCCGAGACTGAGATCTACTTTGCCCCCAACAGCGAGTACGGCATGGAGGTGGACCTTGAGGCCGTTTGGGCCCGTGCCTACCTCAAAAAAGGAAACAGTGGTAATGCGAATGCCATTCTTAATTATGGTAACCTTGGCGTGGAGCGCAACTTCATGACGCTGACGGCGAATGAAAACTACAGGTTCAACGGTACCCAAGGCCGCCGCATTACTAATGTAGATCGTGCTGTGACCATCTCGTGCTATTATCCTAACGGCGAGGCTCCGGACGGAACCAACGGTGTCGTTACCGGTAACAACAACGATATCACCCTCGGCGCCAACACCAAGTTCGAGAATGTGACGCTGAGTGCGGCCGCCTACACGCTAACCACAAGTGGACACGATGTTATTATTGGTCGTGGTTGTACTTCGACCAACGTGGGAACTGTGAGAGGCATGTCCGATGGCTCGACAAATGCCGTGAACTACACGATACGCCTTGAGAGCGGCACATATGGTACATTTGCGCTGATAGACAATACCGCAAGGACGTTCAGCAGTACAGTATCCACACGTGCAGTATTTGGAAGTGATTACGACAGGGCAAAATCTGACAATGGAAAGCTGAGCATAGCTGCAAACAGCACCGTTTATGGAGGTAATGCAGTTCATGTGTTTTCCAGTGCCTCAAACCGAAATAACTTAACCTACGATTGGCTTATAAAAAGCGGTAGAGTTCAGGCGAGTAAATCGGTAACAGACGCAAATGCCGACGAATCTATTTATATTGGTAATTCCGGCAATAATGATAATACCCAATATATGGGTAAACGTCGTTTCACCATGGAAGGCGGCGAGATGGCAAGTTTGGCTGGCAGCTTGAACTCGTATGGAAACAATCGTAATACTTATGTGGTCAATGATGGAGATGCAGTAGAAATCCGTATCAAGGGAGGAACCATTCGCGGTTCTGTCTATGGGGCTGCTGCATATGCCTCGGCAACAGGTAATCGAAGATTTATTTTCACTGGAGGTGAAGTAAGAGGTTGGATAGCAGGAGGAGCCAATGGAACACAGAGCGATGGCGGTTATCTCTACGGTAGTACGAAAATATACATCGGAGGTAAAACCAACGTGAATAGTAACAATTCAACATCCGTAATTAATCGTGCTGTAGGTGGCAACGTTTTTGGTGCTGGTTGTGGCTATGGTGCAAGTAGTAATTCTGGCCAGGTTACAGAGGGAACGACAGTTGTCGTTGCCGATGAAGCCTATGTGGAACGTGGTGTCTATGGCGGCGGTTCATACGGTTATACCACCAGTACCTCTACTTTATACGTTTCTGGCGGTCATGTGGAAGGCAAAAATGGCGGAGTGAGTGGAACGTCGTATAGCGCTTCTATCACTGGTGGCGTCTTTGGCGGTGCTTGTCAGAACCAAGGTGGAACAGTCAATATAACTATGACCGACGGCCTTGTAGAAGGCGGTGTCTATGGCGGCTCCAATGCTACTGGTACCATCTCCAACAACGTCACCATGCAAATCAACGGTGGCCAAGTCGGAACTTCCTCCAAGAATGCCAATATCCACGGTGGCGGCTACGGTAATGCGACCGTTGTGAGTGGCAATGTGACGATGACTTTAGGCGCCAGCACCACTGCTACCGATTGGGTGAAAGTATATGGCAACGTCTATGGCGGCTCGGCATTAGGTACGGTGAGCGGTAACGCCACCATCACCATGAACAAGGGCGAAATCAACGGCAATCTGTTCGGTGGCGCTCTTGGCAACAACACCTATGCTGCCCAGGTGACCGGTAATGTGGCCGTCACCGTCAACAGCGGTAAAGTTACCGGTGCCGTGTTCGGCTGCAACGACGCCAACGGTACCCCCAAGGGCACAGTGACTGTGACCATCAACGGCTCGGATGCCTCGCAAGGCACAGGCAACAGCAAGGTATACGCCCTGCAGGGTGTCTATGGCGGCGGCAATTTGGCACACTATAATCCCACTACAGCCACCAACGGATACCCGAAGGTGATAGTCAACGGCTGTAATACGAGCATCAAGGAGGTCTATGGTGGCGGCAACGCTGCTGCCGTGCCTCAAACCGATGTGACCATCAATGGCGGTGACATCGGCAGTGTGTTTGCCGGTGGTAACGGTATCAGCGGCACCCCTGCCAATGTGGGTTACCAAAACAAGCTTGAACCGACGACGACCAACAGTTATGGTAACGGTACTGCTACGGCCAAGATTTACGGCGGCACCATCGGTCAGGTGTTCGGCGGTTCGAATGCCCACGGTGTCATCCGCGAAGGTGTCAGCGTGGTCATTGACAAGAGCCAGAGTACGGCCAATCCCCAATGCGCCATGATTGTGGGCGAAGTGTATGGTGGCGGCAACATGGCCGAAAGTAAAGCGGCAAGTGTCTCCATCGGCTGCACGGGTAATATCGTTTCGGGCGAAAACGGCCATGAGGCCCATCCCGAGAATATCGGCAAAACGCTGGAAGGTATCGGCTCTGTCTTTGGCGGTGCCAACCAGGCCGACGTGACCAGCGGCCACATTACAGTCAATATCAATAGCGGTATCGTTGCCAACGTGTTCGGCGGCAACAACCAGACGGGCGACATCTCGGGCACTATCCAGGTCAATATCGAGCAGACTTCGGATGCCTGCGGCTGGTATGTCGGCAATGTCTACGGCGGCGGCAACCTGGCTTCCTACACCGGCTCGCCGGCCGTGAACATCAAGAACGGCACGGTATCTCATAATGTGTTCGGTGGCGGTAAGGGTAATTCGGCTGTTGTCACCGGCAGCCCGGCGGTGACCATCGGTGACGCCAACGACTTGCACAGCGCCATCGTGGGTGGCGACGTCTACGGCGGTGGCGACGCGGCAGCCGTGACGGGAGCCACCAGCGTGGTGTACAACGACGCCAACGCCTCGAGCAGTGTGGGACGCCTCTTCGGCGGCGGCAATGCCGCGAGAGTGAGCAGCACGGCCACGGTGACGCTGACCAACGGCAAGGTGACCGGCGGCATCTATGGCGGCTGCAATGCCACGGGCAGCGTAGGAGCCGTGACGGTGGCCCTGAACGGTGGCACCGTGGGCGCCACGGGTGCCGGCAACGAGGCTGACGTCTACGGCGGCGGCTTCGGCGCCGCGACCACCACCACCGGCAATATAGGGGTGACGCTGAACGGCGCCACGGTCTATGGCGACCTCTACGGCGGCTCGGCTTTGGGCTCTGTCAATGCCTCGACCTCGAATACCACTACGGTGACCCTCACGACCGCCACGCTGCACGGCAGCATCTTTGGCGGCGGCAAGGGCGACAATGCCAGCCTCGGCGACGGCCACAGCGATGTGACGGCCACCAGCGAGGGCAAGGCTATTGTCAATATCAATGTCTATGACCAGTATCTGACCGGCATCTACGGCGGTGCCAACGTCAGGGGTCTGGTGAAGGGCGACATCACAGTCAACGTCAACGCCAACGTGGGTGCCACGGGTGCCGGCAACAGCCTCGACATCTTCGGCGGCGGCTATGGTGCCAACACCGCCACGAACGGCAATGTGACGGTGAATGTCGGCGCCGCCAACGGCAGTATCGTGCCGACGATCTACGGCGACATCTACGGCGGCTCGGCCCTGGGCAGCGTCAACGACGCTGTGGGCGACCTCACGACGGTGAACATCAACAACGGCACCATCCACGGCGATGTCTACGGCGGCGGCCTGGGCGCCGCCACGGTGCTCCCCAACGGCTACCTCGACCCCGAGGCGCCGAAGGTGGAGGCCATCGAGTACGGCACGGTGCATGTCAACATCGGTACGTCGGGGCAGCTGAGCAACAGCGTCGTCATCGACGGCAAGGTGTTCGGCTGCAACAACCTGGCGGGCACTCCCAAGGGTCATGTCTATGTGGATGTCTACCACACGGCGCACACCCCTGCCAACAGTTACCCCTCGCCGGAGCCTGCCACGGTGGCAGCCATCGCCGACCAGACGGCCTATGCCATCAGCGAGGTGTACGGCGGCGGCAACCTGGCGCACTACAGCACCACGCTGGAGGGAGCCTCGACGCACGTGTATGTGCACAACTGTGACAACACGATACAATATGTATATGGCGGCGGCAACGCTGCCAACACGCAGGCCAACGCCGTGCGTGTCGACGGCGGCCGCATGCTGTATGTCTTCGGCGGCGGCAACGGCGCCGGTATCGGCAACCCGGGAGCCAATGTGGCGGGCAATGCCTCTGTGACCCTGGGCGGCGGCATTATCGACTATGTGTTCGGCGGCTCGAACACCCTGGGCATGGTGAACGGCACCACGAGCATCACCTTTACCTCTCCCGCCACCTGTACGCGTCTGATCAAGGAGCTCTACGGCGGCGGCAACCTGGCGCCGGGAGGTGCTGTGAACATGACCCTCCCCTGCGGCACCACGGGACCCGACATAGTGTTCGGCGGCTCGAAGAATGCCGACATAGGAACTGAAGACAATCACAAGAATATCAACCTGACCATCGCCGGTGGCGACTATTCGCAGGTCTTCGGCGGCAACAACCAGGGCGGTATTATCTGGGGCAATGTGACGCTGACCCTCGTGGGCGGCACCATCCGCGATGCCTTCGGCGGCAACAACCAGGGCGGCAACATCAAGGGCACCATCACGGTGAATGTGGAGGATGCCGAGAACGTCAGCTGCCCGCTGCAGGTGGACAACGTGTACGGCGGTGGCAACCAGGCAGCCTACACGCCCAGCTCCGCTACCATCACGTCGCCCAAGGTGAATATACTGCACGGCACGGTGAACAACGCCGTCTTCGGCGGCGGCCTGGGCGCCAATGCCGGAGTGACAGCCAACCCGCAGGTGACCATCGGCGACGCCGAGAATGGCAGCCACAGCGCCACGGTGGGCGCCACCAAGATCGGCGGCGGCAGCGGCGACGGCTATGTCTTCGGCGGCGGCTCGGAGGCCGTGGTGCACAAGGACGGTGACAACAGCGGCAATACCCATGTGATCCTCACGGGCAACGCGCATGTGACGGGCAACGTGTACGGCGGCGGCAACCAGGCCGACGTCGAGGGCAACTCACATGTGGAAATGAGATAGGAAGAAGGAAAGAAATAAAGAATAAAGAATATATATATATTACTATTAATGGACAAAACGATGCTACAGAAGAACTGGAGAACAGGAAAGATGGCCGTCATGGTGGCGGCGTTGCTACTGTGCGGAACGGTGCGAGCCCAGGTGTCGGGAGTGGTGGTAGACGGGAGTGTGTTCGGCGCCGGCAAGGGATTGAGCACAACCACTGCCGATACGACGGTGGCTCGAGTCCACGGCACCTCCACGGTGGAGATGTCGACGGGCTGGGTGAAGACCAATGTCTACGGCGGCGGCGAGATGGCCACGGTGGGTCTCTTCCATTATGCCGAGTCCGACGAAGCCACGACTTACAACGACGCCCATACCGGCATTGAAAACCCGATGCTGGCAGGTGATGTCATCGGCTGGATATCCGGAGGCACGACCACCGTCACGGTGAGTGGCGGCACGGTGGGTCCCGACAATCTGGATCCCACCAACATCAACGGCCACGGCAATGTGTTCGGCGGCGGCCTGGGTATGGCTGGTCGCGACTATTCCAACTTTGCCTATGTCAACACGGCCAACGTGACCATCAGCAACACCGGTACCGTGCGCGGGTCGGTGTTCGGTGGCGGCGAGAACGGCCACGTGCAAGGCAACACGTCTGTTACCATCAGTGGCGGCACGGTGGGAGTGCGCCTGCCCCACGACTTACGCGACATCTCATCCGATGCAGGATCGAGCAACCCTGTCTATGCCGGCAATGTCTACGGCGGCGGCCGCGGTGTGGACCACACCGCTGTGGGCAACCACCTGAGCGAGACGGCAGGGCGCGTCTACGGCAACACTTCTGTCAGCGTCACGGGCGGCCAGATACACCACTCGGTGTACGGCGGCGGCTCGCTGGCTTCTGTGGGCACCTATGTGCTGAAAGAAGTCGATAATATCTACGGCGGCCACATACATGAATTCGCCGCGAATACCGGCGATGCTACCGTGAGCGTCAGTGGCGGCCGCATAGGACCCACCTGGGCCGAGCTGCTGCTGGACGACGAGGGCAACAGCCTGGTGGACGGCGACGGCGACCCCAACGATGCCGCTGCCGCCGCGGCCATAGCAGCGAACTACGAGTGCTTGGGCGAGAACGAAGGACATGTCTATGGCTCGGGACGCGGTGTGAACCACGATCCCAATAGCGATAATGTCGACGATGAACTCTATGTGGAGATGGCCTTCACCAACAACACCACGGTCACCATCAGCGGTACGGCCGATGTGGTGGGCTCGGTGTTCGGCGGCGGCGAGAACGGCCACGTGAAGGGCAACACCCAGGTGAACATCCAGGGCGGCACCATCGGCGGCATCCCGCTGCACCACAACGGCTTCGACCTCCCAGGGCACAGCGAGGGCCACGGCCACGTCGATGACGGCATTGCTGCCGACGACGAGCTGGGCTACAACGAGACAGGTATCGGCCGCAGTGTGTTCCGTGGCAACGTCTACGGTGGCGGCCGCGGTATCGACCATACCTCCGGTGAGGTCACCGAGTCGGCTGCTCACATCTTCTCCGTCTCTGCCGGCCGTGTCTACGGCAACACCGCGGTCAACGTCACGGGCGGCCGCATCTACCACAACGTCTTTGGCGGCGGCTCCATTGCCTCTGTGGGCACCTACAGCTATCCGTCGGACGGCGCCGGCGGCTACAATTTCTTCGCCAATCCTGAGGCCGTGGTGGGCAACACCGGCACGACCACCGTCACCATCAGCGGCGGCCAGGTCGGCGTGATGGGCGAGAACGAGGGTTATGTCTACGGCGGCGGCCGCGGTATCGCGGGTACCAACGAGACGCAGGTGTCGCACCTGGCCTTCGTCAACGCCACGCAGGTGAACATCCAGCAGACCAACAGCACCCATGCCGACGTGCGCGCCTCGGTGTTCGGCGGCGGCATGAACGGCCACGTGCTGACCAACACGCAAGTCAACGTCAGCGGCGGCGTCATCGGCGGCAAGACGGCTGCCAACTATGCCAGCGGCGCCGAGAGCTACGACCCCACAGTCTTCACTGCTGTGCCGGCGTCTGTCGACTATACCATCAACGGCATCGAATACTACTCCGGCATCCGTCCGGGCGACACCATCACCAACCATGAAGGTCTGGCACCCCACACGGTCTTCCTGGGCAACGTCTACGGCGGCGGCCGTGGTGTCGACGTCACGTCGGGCTCCCGCCTGAGCTACACCGCCGGCCGTGTCTACGGCAACACGGAGGTGAACATCACGGGCGGTGTCATCTACCACTCCGTCTTCGGCGGCGGCTCCATTGCCTCCGTGGGCACCTACGAGCTCTATAGCGCCAGCGACGCGAGCACCGACGCTGCCGACCCGCAGGGTAAATACGGCATCCTGGCGAACCAGCCCAAGGTGCTCGACACCACCAATGTGGCGGACGTAGACGGCCACTACCGCAACGAGTATATAGGCAAGGCCACAGTGAATATCAGTGCCGGCCGCATCGGCACCAACGGGCGCAACAACGGCTATGTCTTCGGCTCGAGCCGTGGTATGGCCGGTGTAGCCTACCGCGGCCTGGGTTATGTCAACATAACGCATGTCAACATCAGCGGCAGCGCCGTGGTGCGCGGCTCGGTGTTCGGCAGCGGCGAGAACGGCCACGTGCTCGACTCCACGCTGGTGACCATCAGCGGCGGCCACATAGGCAACGGCAAGCGCAACGATGCCGCCTCATGGGTGGACAACTATGTAGGCAATGTCTATGGCGGCGGCCGCGGTCTTGACCCTGACGTGAGTGACGGTACCACCATCAGCCCCTTCGCCGGCCGCGTCTATCGCACGGCCAACGTGGTGGTCACCGGTGGCCAGATAGACAACAACGTCTACGGCGGCGGCTCGCTGGCTTCAGTGGGACGCTACAAGCGCAACAACAATAACGAAATCACATACAGCGATTCCGACAAGGGTATCGCCCGCGTGACCATCAGCGGCGGCACCATCGGCATCGACGGCGACGAGAACGGCCACGTGTTCGGCGCCTCGCGCGGTACGGCAGTGGCATACCAAAGCGTTCTAAGCGGCGATGTGCGAGCCGCCCTGGCCTATGTGGCGGATGCCCGCGTGAGCGTCAGCAACGGCATCGTCAAGGGCTCTGTCTTCGGCGGCGGTGAGAGCGGCCACGTGCAGCGCGACGCCCGTGTGAGCGTCAGCGGCGGTACGATAGGTTCCGAGATCCCGAGCGACTACAACGGCATGAGCGCCGCCAACAAGACCAAATACGACCTGATGGGCAACGTCTACGGTGCCGGCCGCGGTATCGACGAATGCCAGGTGGGAGCCAACTACGGCTTCTCCATGAGCGCCGGTTACGTGCGCGGACGCACCATCGTCACCATCACGGGCACCCCCACCATCCACCGCAACGTCTACGGCGGCGGCTCCATGGGTTCGGTGGGTGACTACGGTCCCTACTGCCGACTCGACTACTGGCAGGGCGACCCGTCGACCTTCGTCCGCGGCACCGAGGCCAACAACTACACCGACGCCAGCAACGGCGTGGCGACGGTGGTCATCAAGGGTACTGTGGGCACCGCTACCGACGTCGCACGCCACTATGGCGGCAACGTCTACGGCTCCTGCCGCGGTATGGCTAACGACCCCGACCATGACGCCGCTTATGATGAATTCTATGCCTATCACGGTGGCTTCGGTGAGATGGCCTATGTCACGGGCTCGCACGTCGTCGTGGACGAGGGAGCCAATGTGAAGGGCAGTGTCTACGGCGGTGGCGAGAACGGCCACGTGGACTTCGGCGGCACCGAGGTGATAATCCTCAACGGCAGCGTGGCCGGCAATGTCTTCGGCGGCGGCAAGGGCAGCAGCACTTCGCCCACGGCCGGTATCGTGGACGGCCACACGCATGTGAGCATAGGCACCGAGGCCCAGGGCAACAACACCCCCGACGCCAACGGCAGCTACAACACCGTGGAAATCGGCGGCTATGTCTTCGGCGGCAACGACTCCTACTCGTCGCCCCTGGGCACCATGACTGTCGACGTGTGGCACACCAAGCACACGGCATCCAACAAGTATCCCACCCTGCCCGTGCGCAGCAGCTATGCCAGCGACGAGGCCTTCCAGACGGCTTACGACGCCGCGATAGAGGATCTGAAGACCGACGGCGAGGCGTCGCCCGACGGCAACTATGCCCTGAAGGGAGTCTACGGCGGCGGCAACGAGGCCGACGTGCTTTCCGGTATCGCAACGGTGGACGCCAGCGACGGCAACGCCGCCCATGTCTACGACCAGCGCTATATCACCCAGCGTATCGTCCAATCTGCCGACGGCATCCCAGCAGGATTCACCTCCTGGCCCGGCGGCATCTCGCGCAAGAGCGTGGTCAACGTCTACGGCTGCGACGAGAACACCATCAAGTATGTCTACGGCGGCGGCAAGGCTGCCACCACCGTGGAGAATGAAGTCAACATCGAAGGCGGCCGCATCTACCAGGTCTTCGCCGGCGGCGACGGCTCGGCCGTGGACACGAAGGCCGACGTGGGCCATGTGGACGGCGGCGGCACCCTGCGAACCCTCACGGGCAATGACAACCACGGTAACGCCACCGTCACCGTGAAGGGCGGCATCGTCTACCAGGTCTTCGGCGGCTCGAACACCCGCGGCAAGGTGTATGGCACCACCAATGTGGGATTCGATCCCGACGACGAGTGTCTGCTGGTGAACTCCGATGTCTTCGGCGGCGGCAACCATGCCGAGGGCCAAGGCGACATCGTGGTCACCATCCCCTGTGGCGCCAAGCTGGGCTCTGTCTACGGCTGTGCCAATGAGGCAGCCTATACAGGCAATGTGACGCTCAATGTCGAGGGCGGCGTTGCCGAGAATGTCTTCGGCGGCTCGAGGAACGCCTCCATCAACGGCAATGTCACCGTCAACTATTACGGCGGCGTTGTCACCAACCTCTTCGGCGGCAACGATGTCGACGGTAACATCAGCGGCACCATCACGGTGAATGTGGCCATCGATCCTGATTACAACTGTGCTGACGGTATGAGGCTCACGAATGTCTACGGCGGCTGCCGCGACGCCGCCTACGACCCCGGTGCGGCAGGACTCACCGATGGCGAGCTGGAATTCACCTCGCCGGTGGTCAACATCCTGCGCGACACTGTCGCCGTGGCCCTTCCCGATCCCGCACCCTCGCCTCTGCCTGTGGGCTTCTCTGTGAGCGACGGCAAGCTCGTCAAGGATGCCCAGCTGCAGAACGTCTTCGGCGGCAGCTATGGCTCGGGAGCCCGGGTCACGAGCAACCCCAAGGTGGTCATCGGCAACCCGAGCGGCACCGGCCAGCATGTCACGGTACACGGTAACGTCTACGGCGGCGGCGACGCCGCCTCGGTGACGGGCAACACCTATGTGATGCTTGTCAGCCAGGCAGGAGCCACAGCAGCCGAGGACAACAGCACCACCGTCTACGGCAACATCTTCGGCGGCGGCTACGGTAAGACAGCCACCATCGACTTCCGCACGGCCGCCCTTGCCGACCAGGAGGCCGACGTCTACGCCTCGGGAGCCCACAAGGACTGGCCTAAGAGCGGCAACACCACCGTCGACATCCGCGGCGACCGTACGCTGGTGGACGGTTCCATCTACGGCGGCGGCAACGCCGGTATCGTCTACGGCAACACCGACGTCATCATCGGCGACTACGACGCCCAGACGGCCACGCCGTTCTACGACTTCACCTATGAATGGAACGGCAGCGCCTATGTGCACCACGCCACCATCACCACTACCACCAAGGACGCCACCATCCACTATACCACCAACGGCAGCGAGCCCGACGACGGCTCCACGTCCTTCGACCCTGCCAGCCCGATAGCCATCACCCCCGGCCAGACCCTCAAGTCTATAGCCCTCCGCGACGGCTACGAGAACTCCGAGGTCTACAGCGAGCTGTATAAACCTGTCTCGCCGACGCCTGTGATATCCTATATAAGAGAAGGAGGCGACATCAAGGCCGTCTTCACGATGCCCGACGCCGCCACCGACAAGGTGTGGTACCGCACGGGCGGCGAAGATCCCGATGCCGACCACCGTACGGAGTACAACCCCGCCAGCAAGCCCACCGTCACTGCCGGCACCATCGTCAAGGCTTACGCCCTGGCGCAGAATTCGGCTTCCTGGGAGTATTCCGAGGTGGCCTCCTCGACGGTGACCCTCGTGGCCAATCCGGTGATAGCCATTGACGACGAAGGACATGTGAGCATCACCTGTGCCACCGCCGGCGCCACCATCCGCTACACCGTCGGCGATGCCGGCGGCAGCGAGGCTGCCGACGTCACCGAAGGATCTACCGAATGGCCCGGCACGTTGACCCTCACCATGAACCAGAAGATCAAAGCCGTGGCCTACAAGACAGGCATGGCCTATTCGGAGCAGGAAGGCGGCACCTACACTGCTACCACGCAGACCCCGCAGATAGCGCTGGTGCGCGACGGGGAGCATGTGGTGGCCGAGATTACCTGTGCCACCAGCGGGGTGACCCTCCTCTACCGCCTCGGCGGCAGCAACCCCGACCCTGCCAATGTCGACGAAGTGAACACCAAGACTTTCTCGTCGTCCGAGCGTCCTGAGATTACCGACGGGCAGACCATCAAGGCCATAGCCGTCAAGGCCGGACGCAACAACTCTGCCGTGGCTACCCTGGAGGCCCATATCGTGGCCGCCCCGGCGATAGCCATCTCGTCGACGGGCATGGTGACCATCACCCCCGCCGCGGGCTCCACGGTGCGCTACACCACCAACGGCAGCGTTCCCCACGAGGCCAGCACCGAGTACAGCGCTCCCTTCCAGGCCGCCAACTTCGCCACCATCAAGGCTGCAGGCTTCCGCGACGGCTACACCGAATCGCCTGTCGTCAGCGAGCGTTATGTGCCTACGGTGGCCACGCCCACCATCACCTTCCAGCGTAGCGGCGGCATCATCAAACCCATCATTGAGTGCACCACTCCGGGTTCCGTCATCCACTGGACCACCGACGGCACCGATCCCACCGACGGCTCGCAGATCTACTTCCCGGCTTCCGCCACCGTGGCTGCCGGCAGCACTGTCAAGGCCAAGGCCTACTGCGATATGCCTTACGAGTGGAATCCCTCGGCCGTGGCTACCGCCGTGGTTGCCGCCACGCCTGCCACTCCCGAGATCCACATCAGTGCCGACGGCACCAGCGTGACCAGCATCACCTGCGCCACCGCCGATGTGACCATCCACTACACCACCGACGGCAGCACGGTGACCGAATCGTCGCCGGTGTACAGTAGCGGCGCCATCTCCAATATCGGCAACCATACGATCAACGCTGTGGCCTATAAGGCAGGGATGATCCCCTCCGCCACCGCCATCAAGCGTCCTGTCGAAGCCCCGGTGGTCTCCATCGCCAGCGACGGCACGGTGACCATGTCGTGCGGTACCGAGGGCGCCTCCATCCGCTATTGGAACGACGGCGTCAACACACCCACTGCCGAGACAGGAGAACCGTACAGCACACCCTTCGATATCGTCAACCCCCTCGTCAAGGCTATCGCCTACAAGGATGGCGAGATAGTGTCGGGCGTGACCAGTGTCACCCGTATGAATGTTGCTGCGCCGACCATCACCGTCAACAATGACACGCGATATGTGGTCATCAGCACCGCTGTCGACGGCGCCACCCTGCGCTACACCACCGATGGTAACGATCCCAGCATCAACACCACCACCTACACCTACCAGTTCCGCAAGCCGGGTGAAGTCATCAAGGCCATTGCTGTCAAGAGCGGCAACCTCTCGCCGGTGACCACCCTGACGAGCCTGCCCACTCCTACGGTCACCAAGGTGGGTACCACTGTCACCATCACCCTCACGGGAGAAGGCCTGCCGGCAGGATACCAGATCTACTACACCGTCGACGGAAGCACTCCCACCACCTCTTCGCACCTCTATTCAGGCCCCTTCACGGCTACCATAGGCAACATCATCACTGCCTATGCCATCAAGGACGGCTACAACCCCTCGGCCAACTCCAACCCTGTAAATATCACTTCTGGCGAATAAATGGAAAAGGAGAGCAATAGGAATATGGAAAAAAATATTTTATATAGAGATATGTTTTCGTATATTTGCAAAACAGACAACACTGCGCGACAGGATGTATATGATTATACATCAAGTCGTCGCGCAGATATCCCGCGTATAGAAAAAAGTAGAAACATGTTGAAGAGCGTAAAATATAATAATTTAGTTATTCCCGTGCGCGCATGGATGGGGATGATTATGGTGTGCTTCTTCTGCCTGCTGGCGACGCCGTCGTGGGGGCAGGAGAAAGCTGGATCGGGTTACTTCACGCTGACCAATGGTAACTTGTGGTGGCTTGACGGCGACAATCCCGCTCCCGAGAACGACGAAGCCAACCGCTATGTACGTGGCTGGACGAAGATCAACGGTTCCTACTACGAAACACGTACCCTGGGATCGCATGCCGGATCGAACACCACGTTGATTACCAAGCAGGGCGAGATTTATCTGGCGCTGAACATCATCGACGGAGTGAACGGCGTGGCTGAGCTGGTGACCCGTTCGACCGAGGAGAGTCCTGTCGACGGCGACCACCACTATACCAGCGACGCCAGCGGCTTCAACCTCTACTGTGCCTGGTACCGTACCGGCAACAACGGTTTCTACTACCAGGAATGGGATGGCTGGCGCTACTACCTGATACAGGATCCCTCGACCAAACAGCTCAGGGTGTATTCTGTTCCCGTGGGCTCGAACCTGGACATCACCACCTATTGGTACAACTGGGACTACGGTGTCGCTCTTGAGATCGTGGAGACCATCGACGGTTCCAGCAGCACCACGAACCCGTGGATGGTGCTCGACACCATCGGCCATCGCACCGACCCTGTGAACGGCAGCTGGAAGCTTTCCAGGAACAGTTACAACCGTCCCGACGAGAAGTCCTATACCGTCTATGACGAGAGCAATCCGCAAAACGAAAACATCAGCTACGGCGGCGGTACGGAGACCCCTAACGTATGGTTCTACGAGAACCGCGTGTACCAGGAGGGCGATGTGAAAATCCAGAACGCCCCTGTGGGTATGCCGGCCATCTATATGCCTGTGACCATCACCATGTACGAGCGCTCGATCGGCGAGATCGCCACCGGCGAGGGTATCCAAGGCATGAAGAAGAAGGTGGAAGAGAGCTGGAACGACGCTGACAACGTGAGCGGCGAGTCGCTGGCCTACACCACCAGCCCCAGTTCCATCATCATGAAACCCACCATCGTCTATCACGGTGGCGGCAACACGGTGCAGATGACCGTGCGTCCGGAATACAAGCTCTACGAGGAGGAAGTCTACCGTCGCGGTATCCACCTCAACTACCAGCAGCGCGAGAACCTCGGCTTCAACGAGGGCGGCGTGATCATGGAGATGGACAACATCTACTACTGGCCCGAGACGTACGGCGGCGAGTGGATAAAACACGATGCCCCTCCGGCAGAGCAGAACGACAACCCGGAGGTGGACTCGGTGACCTATAGTCTCGATGTCCACAGCCGTCGTTACATGACTATCGACAATTCGCGCAACAGCGAAGCCAACGGCTATGAGGTGACCCTCACGCTGAGCGCTCCCCCTCCTGCCAAGAAGACCGTTGTGGCCACCCTCACGGTGACGGTCCACTACCACAACGCCACCACACAGTCCTTCGATCAGAAGCTGAACCTGACGTTCGAAAAGCCCACCATCACCGCCCGTCCCAACAAGGGACCCGTGGTGCGAGGCTATGTGTGCGGCGGCGGCCGTATGGCCAATGTGGGATTGCTGGATCATAACGACAACGGCACTCCTGCTGTCGATGCCGACGACATCGTCACCATCGTGGGCGGCAATACGCACATCACCGTCCACAGCGCCGACTCGCTCTACGCCATCTATGGCGGCAATGATATTGCCGGCTGGGTGCAGGGAGAGAAGGGTGCCACCATACAGCTGGGTACCGAGAAGACCTCCGAGGACCACCCGATACATATCGGCTACATCTACGGCGGCGGCTGTGGCTACTATAGTTATGGCGGTGTCTATGACGCCTCCACCACGACGTGGAAAGAGTCCAACGTCCTCAGTGTGGGCAGCCTCAGCTATGGCGAGTATGCGTTCCGCGGCAATGTGTACAGATGGCATACGGAAACACCCACCGCCGACTCGCTGGTGGCCACGGGCTTCAACTATGCCCCTTATACCGGCTCCGGCGAATTTGCCATCGAGGAGAACGGAATAGGCTTCGTGGGAGATGCGCCGAGCGGCACCATCCCCTATGTACGCACGGCACACATCACCGTGGGTGTGAGTGACGCGAGCGACGACTACCACTATCTCCACAACGACTATATCCTCATCGACTCGCTCTTCGGCGGTGCCGAGAATTCCTTCATCGGTGTCACCGCCCTGGGTCCCGACCTGCTCAACGGCGTCACCATCAACATCAACGGCGGCACCATGCAGACGGTCTTCGGCGGCAACAACTACGGTGGATCGGTGGCCAACACCAGCACGGTGCACGTGACGGTGTATAACACCAAGCTCACCGAGAGCGACGACTTTGTGACGAACAGCTACTACCATGGCTTCGGCCGCGACTTCGGTATCCGTCACCTCTTCGGCGGCGGCAACTTGGTCGAGGGTTCGAATGCCCTTGTGACGATATCCGGCGGTATGATTGACACCGTCTTCGGTGGTGGCAACAGGGCCACGGTGAAGTCCCCTGTGACCATCGTCGACTGCCAGCGCAACGGCATAATCGACCGCTTCGGCAACAACGGCCACTTCATCCTCTCCAACCCCACGCTCTATACCAACCCCGAAGCTCCCGACACCACGGTGGCGCGCGTGAGGGCCAACGATGTACCCTACGAGCCTGATATGGGACGTTACAATGTGCGCTGCCTCTTCGGCGGCAACAACATGGCTCCCATGGACAACTTGTCCATCGTGGGTATGCACAGTGGCGGCGTGGGTGCCATCTACGGCGGTGGCAACATGGGCGATATGATCTGTGAAGACCCCGTCGACCTGTCGGGTGACCAGTACTATTCCCTGGTGGGCTTCAACAAGCTCTATGACGACGCCTTCAAGGGTGCCAACTTCAGCAGGCCCAACAAGGTGAGTGCCATCGTGGCCTCCACCCCGCAGTCGAAAATCTTCGTCGACTATGTCTACGGCGGCTGCCGCAAGGCCAATGTAAGGACCACCTGCGGTGTCTACCATAGTGGCGGTATCGCCGGCTACATCTTCGGTGGTAACGACGTGAGCGGCGACGTGGGATCCGAGATGGACGGCGGCACCTATGCCATTATCGATGGCGGCACGGTGCTCCACAACGTCTATGGCGGCTCCGACGGTTACTACCACTGCAACGACGGCTCCGGCCACTACGACGACACCCGTCTGGAAGACATGTTCGCTCCCGACTTTGACTACGACCCCTATGGCGACATGGTGGGTATGCTCATCCCGACACACAACAACACCCACGTATACATGAAACGTGGCTATGTGAAAGGAAACATCTATAGCGGCGGTGTGAAGGCCAGCGTGGGCTTCGACGACGGTGTCAGACCGAAAATCAAGAAGAACGACCGTCCCGAGGAATATATAGACCTCACCGCCATCAGGACTTCCGTAGGCACCGGCGACGGTACGCGTTGCGGTACCGTCCACCTGACCGTTTCGGGCGGCACAGTGGAAGGCGACGTCTATGGCGGCAGCTACCAGGCCTCGGTCTATGGCCTGGCTTACCTGTGGATCAAGAACCACACCCTCACCGACGAGTGGGGATATGAAGAAGGGACGACCTTCCCCACCATCAAGGGCCGCTTCTTCGGCGGCAACGACTGCGTGGGATCCATCATGAAACCTTTCCGTCCTTACAAGTTCGACTGGAACGGCACCGACCCGGCGGGAGCCTTCACCCCCGCCTCTCCCCGCGAGAACGGCGCTGTCATCACGTCGGACAACGTAGCACTCAACAATTATATCGACGGGAAATACGAGGCAGCCTTCTCCACCTACCTGAACATCGAGGGCACTCCTCGTATCGGCTCTGTCTACGGCTCGGGTAACGGTGCCTACAACTATGACGGCACCCGCCCCTACTATCCCAGTGTGCAGCTGTGCAAGACCGACATGGGCTTCATCCCCAACCAGACATCGGCCTATATTGATATCCACACCGGCGGTGGCTTTATCGACACCGTCTTCGGCGGCGGTAACGGCGCCACGGTGTCCTCCGCTGTGGTGGTGTTGCTGAACACGACAATAGCCGAAAACCCGGAGGATCCTACAGGCGACGGCAAGAACCTCTTCGTGGGTACCATCTTCGGCGGCAATAACTTCGACCAGATGGCTGTGGTACCTGACATCATCATGAAGAAAGGATGCGTGAAGAATGTCTACGGCGGCTCGAATGCAGGTATCATGAAAGGCTCCGAGGACAGACCCGACATCTGCGGCAATCTCGTGACAGGTGTGACCACCTATGTGCTTGTCGACAATGACGAGGTGACCATCACCGACTCGCTCTTCGGCGGCTGCCGTATGAGCGACGTGGCCGGTATGTCGTTCGTGGATGTCCGCAGAACCAGTACCGACGGTATCCAGTACCTCTATGGTGGCAACGATATCAGCGGCGACGTGCAGGGCAATACCCGTGTGGACGTCAGCGGTGGCACGGTGCACCATATCTGGGGTGGTTCCAATGGCCGCTACGACTTCGTCCCTGTGGGCGACAACGAGTACCTCATCTATCCTTATAACTCCACCAATACCGGCAATCCTGCCGACTCTGCTGGCCGCCAGATCACCATCGCCGCCATGCCTGACGTCGACTCGTCGAACGTCAACATCTGGGGCGGTACCATCAGCACCTCCGTCTACGGCGGCGGCTCCATGGCCGACAGCCGTGCCACGTGCGTGGTGGTGAACGACAATATCGACTGTGTGAAGAGCTACTACGGCGGTTCCTTCACGGGAGCCTCCATCAGTGGTTCGGTCTTCGCCGGCGGTGAAGGCTACTGGGTCGACCTCAACGCGCCGCGTCGCGGCAACGTCACGGAAGCCACGCACCTCCACCTCCACCATGCCAGTGAGATTACCGACGCCAGAGCCTACGGCGGCGGTAAGGGTGGCAACGTCCACGACACCTACGTGACGACCTACGAAGAATGGAACAATCCTTTCAATGAACTCTACGGCGGCTGCTGGGGTTCCGATGTGACGGGAACGGCACACCTGGACTTCCACGGCGTGAACCTCGTGCACCAGCTCTTCGGCGGCAACGACTTCACGGGCGATGTCTACAAGAGCGTCATCAATGTCTACTCCGGCCGCTTCAAGAATGTCTTCGGTGGCGGCAACGGTGTGTACCCCGACAGCTACTACACCACTAACCACGCCGACGCCATTGCCAACGGCGGCAGCGCCACAGCCTACACCGACGAAGGCATAGGCGATGGCATGACGACCTACCATATCAGCAAGCCCAATACCGAGTTCATCGAGCTGAACTTCTACGGTGGCACCGTGGACAGCTGCGTCTACGGCGGCGGCAAGATGGGTACGGTGTGGAACTACCAGCGCAACGCCGACCGCACCTACCGTCTGGTCTCGCGCAAACCCAGCGACCTCGCCAACTTCCCGCCGGTGCTCAAGGTGCCCGACACCTCGCTGACTCTCGCCAATGCCCATAAGGACCCGGGCAACTACAGCTATATCATCCTTAACATGCACGGCGGCAATATCGCCAAGAACGTCTTCGGCGGCGGCTGCGGAAGCAGCGAAATCGGTGCCCGTCCCATCGTCTATGGCCTCAAGCAGGTGAATATGGACGGTGGCTATGTGGGCGAGTCGGTTTACGGCGGCTCGGAGTTCGTCAACGATGGCTACCTGGCGGAATGCAACGACGGCAGCAATGCCACCGACTGGGAGCATAAAACCGACCATACGACCCTGCGTCCTTCCTCGATAGTGAACCTCACGGGCGGTACCATCGAGGGCTTCCTCTATGGCGCCGGCTTCCTGGGCGACGTCTATGGGTCGACCTATGTCAACGTGGGTATCATGGCCATCGACTCCTGCAAGGCCTACCTCCGCACCATCAAGGACAGCGTGGAGGCCTACAGCCGCTTCAAACCCGGTGTGGATGGCGGCCTGGTGGCAGCCCTGGAGATGAACAACGACCTGCTCATCAACCACTCCATCTACACTGGTGCTAACTGGGGTACCAATACCGGTAGCACGGTGTTCACCAAACGCGGCTATCACGGCGGCGAGAGCCGTATCATCGTCGACGGTCTGAACTACAACACCGCCAACGACGGTCTGAGCGGCGACCCCGCCATGAACATCAGAAAGAGCATCATCGGCGCCGGTACCTCGGCCAACGGCGGCGACGTGGTGAGCAATGTCTCGGTGCGCAACTACGGCGCCATCAAGAACTGCCTCCCGTCGAAGCAGCTGGAATCCATCCAGCGTGTCGACTCGGTGCTGCTCCACAACACTGCCATCGAATTTGTGGGATCCACCGACGCTACGTCGGCCTACATCAGCGAACAGTATTCCCTCAAGAATGTGGATATCATGGACTTCCGCGGATATAACGTGTCGCAGTTCGACGCTGTGGTGTCCGATGTCTATACTATTAATATATATAAGCAAGGCTATGTGGCCGGACACCCGGTGTTGGTGCCCGTGGCTGACATCAACCAGACGGTCATCACCGAAGGCTGCGAGGATATCTGCGAGAAGCTGAAAGTGGTAGCTCCGCTCGTCGCCGACTTGCAGCATACCCTCATCCTGATGAACAACGGTGTCGACATGACGCTGCGCGGAAAGACGACCTTCGGTATCATCAACGGCTATGCTTACATCACCTCGATGCCAGGTTTCCTCTCGACCATCGTGGCCGCCAACTCTACCCCCACGTCGCCCTTCAACGGCTATCATTGGAACGAAGGTATGTCGGGCTTTGTGTCGCCCTGTGCTGTCGACAACCAGAACATCGCCACGACGCACGGCGACGGTGGCGGTCCCACCTGGAACGGCGAAGGCTCGCTGTCGACTATGGAGTACCCCTTCAAGAACTATGCCGGCGACTACCGCGTGTGGAGAGTCGGCGAGGGTATCCAGCAACGTGAGGTGGCCATCCTGGCACATACCGTGCCCGACTCCCTGGCCACGCCGACCTATTCGTCGGATATCAACACCTACATGCATTTCCAGGAGAACGACTGGCGTCTGGCCCTCTCGGAGGCCACGGTAGTCTTGCCGGCCACCGAACCGGGTCACTACTACAGACTCGACGGTATGCGCGGATTCACCCTCTCGGGCGAGAACGCACCCCTTACCCTCGTCGACTCGGCATGGCTCACCAACACCAACGGCGTCCCCGTGGTACGCGTGTACGACCAGCAGGGCCACCTGCAGGATGATGATGATCACGGTGAATGGGCCGAAGCCTCGTTGATGGCGTCAGCCATCAAGACAGGTGTGGTGGACGTCAAGATGAGACCCAACAACACCTTTGGATTGGTGATGATCCCCACCACCAACTTCCAGACAGGTAACGAAGGCATGCCTGCAGGCATCACCTACGACCAGAGCACCTTGGTGGTGTCCGGCAACTCCTATGTCAACTCCGCCTCCAACTACTACTCTCCCAAGGTGGCAGGTGATGTGGGAAGCACGCAGATTCTGCCCGAGATGAAGTTCTACCTCACCTACGATCCCGACTTCACGTCGGCCTTCCTGGGCACTGTCACGTTCGTGCTGCAGGAATACGACGGCGACAACCACCATGTGGGCGACGTCGAAGTGAAAGCTTATATCTCCACCATCGTGGGTGCCTTCAAGGATATGGAAGACAATGTGCTGGCTATGTACAACAACGGCCGCACCAACGAATTCAACCGTAAGGTGATTCTGCCCGCGGTGATGGAAGAGCGCAACCTGTATATCACCGATGTGGCATGGGTGCCCACCAGCACGGGTACCAAGACAGAGGCCGATCCCAGCACCTTGACCGATGTGACCGACCGTTTCTACCTGGTTCCCTCAGTCACCGATGCAACCGCCTCGACGGGTGCCACCACGGGCGACTATCCTCACGACAGAATTCTCAAATCCGAGGGTCTGTACTATGCCAAGTCGCACAACCGCTTCTCCCTGAATATCATCCCTGGCGAGAATGTCTCGTCAGACCTCAACGCCTCTATTGGATGGAACAATATTGCGGCTACGGATATCAATGTCTATGACTTGGTGCCCACCGCCGACCATCACATCCATGCCGCCAATGCTGCCTGCCGTATCGAGAGCGAATGGCACGACGATGTCAACGATGAGAATGACAGCGTGGTGAGACTCGACCTGCGCGGTAGGAACGGCAACGCCGCTGAGGGCTTCTTCATCGGCACCCTGAACGGCCGTGGCTCCACGGTCCTCAACTTCAAGCTGGGCTTCGACGGTACCCGTGTCTACGACAACCTGCCCAACGAGGGCTATGTAGGCAAGGTCATCCTGGGTATGGAGACCTACCACAACGGCCTGTCGCGCGGCAAGTTCAACGTGACCATCTATGTGAAGACCCGTGAAAACGGCGACACCATCTATCTGGCCTCGAATCCCGACTATGTGGAGCGTGGCGGTGTGAGGGTGTTCCCCTATCACAAGAGTTACAAGTATATGCAAGCTTCTGCCGAAGACCAGAAGAAGTTGCTGGGCAAGTCGCCCAACTGCTATGTCAACAGCTTCCAGCAGGCACTCTCCACAGGTCTCTACCAGGAAGGTGACGTCATCGCCATAATGGATGCCGTGGTCGTCGACGAAGACCGCCATGTGGCTATCCAGGGCGCCAACGGCCCTGCTGTGGAGGTCATACGCTACGACGGCCATCACCACGAGTTCCCGGGCGACAGCTGCGTCTACCGCGGCCCGATGGTGGTGGTGGACGGCCCCAATGCCACCTTCTCGGCCAAGAACATCGCCTTCCACGGCGGTGCCGGCGCCTTCGTGAAACCCATGAAGCGTGACGGCAGTGGCAATCCGGTATTTGATGGCGGTGTGTGGGCCGACAATGCCCAGACCTACCATGTGCCGCAAACGGCCAGGGCCACTTATCACCCCGACACCAACGCCGTCTTCGGCCCCATCATTCAGGTGAAGAACAACGCCAATGCGACGCTGGCCGACGGTACCACGCTGATGCACAACTGGAACGAGTATGACGGTGACGATGCCTCCCTGAGGGGTACCATCAGCCTCACCGCCGGCGGCATGCTGCACCTGCAGAACGATATCACCCTGGCCAACAACATCTGTCACAATGCAGAGAACCCCTACGACGCCATCCATCCGCTCAACGGTGTGCTCTACATCGACGGCGGCCAGCTCATCCTCGAGGAATGCAACCCCCTGTCGAAAATCACTATCGAGGACAACTACCTGCTGGGTACCGGCCAATGGTGGGAGGAGGTCGACGACACACAGAATCCGTCGGGCAAACGATGGAAACTGCGTGACGACGCCTTCGATGATTGGCAGAAAGCCAATGTGTTCCTCACCCGTACGGCTCCTGCCGTAGGTACGGAAGAGCAGATCACTATGCACGACGTGCAGAGCGACCACATCGTCCTCAACGGAACCCAGAGTCCGGACAGCCGTATCGGCGTCCGCAAGTGGTTCCCCGGCCCGACCATGCGTGACACCATCAGCATCGCCACCTTCTCCGGCGGCGACAACCAGACGATTGCCACAGCTGTTGCAAACAACGTCTTCAGCTCCGACGACGGCATCGATGTCTTCTACAGCACCAAGGTCAACAGCTCCTTCGCCTACCTCTTCCGCTGCGCCAGCTTCAAGCACCAGTGGTACACCACCTCTCCGGCGCACACCACTATCGACCCGCTGGCAGTGGTTGATGCCGACCTCAACGGAACGCCTGACTTCGACACCGAAAAGATTAAGTCGAGCAATACACTGTACTATAGTCCCCTGGAGAGCAACTGCCCCACGGGAGGCGATAGTATCATCTACCGTGTGCAGGGTGGTTTCGCTCCTTACGTGTACACCTGGACCGACTTTGGACCCAACGGCACCTATGGTGAGTTGGTGGACAATGACGACAAGGTGTTGTCTGTGAAGGAGACCCCCTACGCCAACAACGTCATCCAGAACCATCTCTACAACAACAGCGAGAGCGAGACCAACCGCCTCAGCCGCTACCTGGCTTCCGTGGCCGACACCTTCTACACCTCTCTTGAGAAGATGGACCACGACCAGGCGAGTGTGAGCAGGAAGATCAGGGTCTCCGCTGTCGATGCCACGGGTGTGTGCAAGCTCTATAAAGACATCGACATCATCGTCGACCGCCACTGGTTGTCGAGACCCGAAGCCCTGCTGTATGCTCCCTCCAGCGCTTCCGCCGCTCAGCTGAACGACCGCACGGATGCCGTCTGGCAGACCGAGCCCACCGACGGCTGGACAGACACCAACCGCCTGCACGTGGCACATGTGAGCCGCAACTTCAAGGCCATCACCTTGACGCCCATGGCTTGGGTGGACCGTTCGCAGGGTACCATCTCGGCTGTCGTCGACCCGGGTTCGGACAACGACCACGTGTATGAGTATATCGACGCCGAGCACTCCCACGAGCTGAGCAACCTCTATTTCTGCGAGGGTGACGTCGTGGTCCTCAAGGCTCGCGAGTCGGCTTCGTCGCACTTCGTGATGTGGGACTTCGACCCCTACTACCGTAACCCCGCTGTCTATGTGATGCCTTCGAGTGCCGCTCAGGTGATCGCCTACTTCGGTCCCGATGAATACTGGAAGGATCACATCAACACCACTTCCCTTGCCCATGCCGTCTACGACCCGAACTACACCTACACCTCCCGTTCGTCGGCCGGCGATGCCAATGCCGGTTTCGTCACCACCTACAATGGCGACGTACATATCTACAACGAGGAAGGTCTGGCATGGCTCATCAGCTGTGTGAACGGCCTCAACGGCACCCAGGCCCGCACCTACCGCTTCAACCGCGTGCTGATACACCCCAACACGAGAGGTGGCAGCGACGGCGTGTACGACATGAAGGACTACCTGTGGACGCCCATGGGTACCGAACAGCACCCCTTCATGGGTCATATCTACGGTGTAGGCAGTGACGAGACCGACGAGACCCCCTGGAGTTCCGTCTCCGGAAGCGACACCACCTGGGAGTCCAAGGTCATCATTAAGAACATCATCGTCAACGAACCCAACATGTACAACGCCGGCTTCTTCGGCACGATGGATTCGGCACATGTGGTGAATATAGGCTTCCATGGCGCTCTGGTGCGCGGCTCACAGTATGTGGGTACCCTGGCCGGCAAGAGTAGCCAGGGCCGTATCTACGGCGTCGAGGTGGCTTCCAACATCGAGGACGACGAGTTCACCGGCAGCCAGATTCCCACGACCATCCTCAGCACCCACTACGTCAGTGGCGGTCTGCTGGGACACTCCGAGAAAGACACGGTGCTGGAATCGGGCATCGCCGCCAAGTTCGTTGGCGACGCCGTGTATAGCGGCGGCGGCATCGGTTGGGGCGACAAGTCCATTGTCCGCAATGTCAACGGTGTGCTCTGGAGCCGCATGCAGGGTAACTACCTGGGCGGTGTCGCGGGTTACCTCACCGGTCAGGCTCCCGTCAGCAGCGGCCTCTTCCGCAGCAAGAGCCCTGCCATACCTTCGCAGGTGCAGAACAACTACTTCCGCATCGTCGTCGAGGGTGAGCAGCAGCGTATCGGCGGCGTGGCTGGCTATGCCGAGCAGGCCCTCGTGGAGAACAACTACATCTTCGGCGACCTCCGTGGCACCCAGGTGGCCGGCGTGGCCGGTCTGGTTGGCGACGGTATGAATGCCGAACACAACTACTACGAGGAGGGTGCCGCTCATATCGACGTGGCGCTTACCGACGGCGACGCCTTGGTGCAGAGCAACAGCTCCTTCAAGGGTACCGGCAACCATGTGTTGCTGAACCAGCCCGCCTATGGTGTCAACAACCTGACCCGTGTGCTCAACATCTGGGTGCGTCAGCATAACGCCCAGGGCGGTCACTTCCGCACCTGGCGCAGCGACCTCGTAGGCGACAACTTCGGCTATCCCGTCTTCGGACAACCCGACCTCATCCCCGTCAACGGCGAAGCTACCGTCGAAGGATGCGACGAGGTGGTTGTCGACGGCATCACCTACACCAGCGACAGCACTGTGACGCTGCGCTTCATCGACTACGACGAGATGATCGACAGCATACAGACCACCTACATCGTTGTCCATCATACCTCTACCACCGCGCTCTCCGACTCCGCCACGGCAGGTGTCGACTACGAAGGCTATGGCTTCTCCGTCACCGCCACCGAGTCGGCTCTCCTCCAGTCCACCATCGACAGCGCCGGTTACGCCACTCTCGTCATCAGCGACACTCTCAGCAACATGTACGGTTGCGACAGCATCATCACCCTCACCCTCACCTTCACCGCCGGCACGCCCGTCGTGGAGGTCGAGCAGGGTACCAAGGTGAATGTCTACCCCAACCCCACCACCAGCTGGATCACTGTCGAGGCTGACCAGATGTCTCACGTAGAGGTCTACGACAACGAGGGTCGCCGTCTGCAGAACTACGACGCCAACGGCCGCCAGTCCCTGCGCATCGACCTCTCCTACTATGCCTCCGGCATCTACTACATCCGCATCCATTCGCCTTATGGTGTAACGATACAAAAAGTGATTAAGCGATGACAAAGAAACAGTACATACCCCCCACGGTCGAATTGTTCGACTACCTGCCAGAGAAAGGCTACGCTTGGTCGCAGTCTGTGGCATTGCACAAGGACTATGTCCTCATCGAAGGCGACGATCGCTCCACTCTCCGCGCTGAAGACGAGGTCACCGAATTCACCGACGCCTCCGGCGAATACGAGGTGGGTCTGTGGGAATGATTTTTAAATCAGATAGTAAGAATTTAATAACTAGAAATCAGAACTGTAATGAGATATTTCAAGTTGTTGTTCACAATGGGGTTGGCCTTGCTGGCCACAGCCTGCGAGAAAGAACCCCCTGCCGCCGGCAACCAGTCGTTCACCTTCAAGGCTCGCCTCGAACAGCCTTACAACGACGACGACTCCAAGGTCTACCTCGACGACGAGCGCTGGATCTACTGGGAGCTGGGCGACAAGATTAGCATCGGCAGCGACCAAAACAACTGCGAAGGCAACGCGGAGAATACCTACTCCGCCACCTTGGTCAACGCCGGCGAGGGAGACTTCGAGCATTTCAATGGTGTTTTTGTCACCACCATGAGCTGGGGTTCCCAGTATTTCCTGGGCCTTCATCCTCAGAGTGACAAAAACATCATCACCTACAGCGGCTCCGGCAACACCTTCTCCGACATCAGGGTGGAGTTGCCCAACGTGCAGCGTCTGCGCACCGATGACAAGCAGGATCTTACCTTCGCCAAGCAGATGCTCCCCATGGTGGCCTGGTATGGTGGCGAGTGGAACTCGCCCGAGAGTGCCTACAACCTCGACTTCCACTCCCTGGGTACCATCGTGCGCCTGCAGGTCTACAACACCACAGGCTCAGCCTGTACCATCGACAGTATCGTCATCACCTCGCGCGACCCCAACCGTCAGATTTCGGGACTCTTCAAAGTGAAGGATGCCACCTACAAGACAGAAGACCCCTATCTTGACAAGGACGCCCTTACCCTCAACGCCACCACACGCCGCATCACCTTCTGTAACATAGAGGATGGCGACCGTGCCTCGTTGGGTCTCACGCTGCCCACCAGCGGCGACGATGCCCTCCGCAGCTTCTACCTCGTCCTGCCGGCCTACAAGAGCCGTCACGACAGCACCATCTTCCACCTCACCATGACGGCCTACTCCCATGACGGTTCCACGCTCCTCTCCTGCGAGCGTAACTTCAACGTCAAGACCCGTCGCTGCGGTATCACCTACCTCCCCGCCATCGCCGTCAACAGCTGGACCTCCAGCCCGGCGACGGTCGTGGGCCTCACCGGCAACGGCACCCAGGAACGCCCCTTCAAGGTCTACTCTGTCGACGACCTCATCAAGGTGCGCAATGCCTACAACAGCGCCGTGCCTCCGGCCAAGCGCTACATCAACAACATCGAGCTTACCAATGATACCTATATAAGCATCATGCGCTCCGACATCGAGCTCACCCCGGAAAACGGCTGGGGCTCCACGGGTACTGGCAACACGGGTATCAACAATTTCGTGGGTCACATGACCGCTGTCTCGGCCAGCAGCAATCCCGGCGTCACCCTTAAGAGTGACATCCCGCTCTTCCAGAGTATCTCCGCCGGTGCCCAGGTCGAAGGCATCACCGTGAAGTGCGACCTGGCCTTCCCGAGCATCGATGTGGTCCGTTCGCCCCTCTGCTACCAGAACTACGGCACCATCAAGGACTGTGTGGTGCGCACCGTCGAAGGCAGGAACCTCCAGGCTACCTGGGGTAACCTCGCCGGCATCTGTGTCAACAACTACGGCACCATCGAAGGTTGCCGCTGCGAGGCGTCGCTCTCGGTGCCGCGAAACAACGTGGCGGGCATCTGCTATTACAACCAGAACGGTGCCGTCATCAGAGGCTGTCAGGCCACCACCATGATGACCGTCTCGGCACCCCTGGGCAATGCCGCCGGCATCTGCTACGACAACAGCGGCATTGTGGAAGACTGCTACTTCGCCACCCGCATCCTCGACAACGCCGCCAACTGGGGTGGCATTGTCTACGACAACCAACAAAACGGCGTGGTCCGCAACTGCTATATCAGTAACACTGCCGTCATCAACACCTCCTCGACCAAGCAGGTGGGCGGCATTGTTTGCAACAACCTGGGTACCGTGAACTACTGCTGGAACGAGACCTCCATCTCCGCCGGCGTCATCGGCGGCATCGTCTGCAACATGTCGAGCGGCAAGGTGGTCAACTGCTACATCACCCCGCGGGCCCAGCTCACCACCTCCTCGGCTACCGGAAGTGTCGCAGGATTGGTGAACGCTCTCAGCGGCGGTTCCGTGGAGAACAGCTATGTCAACAATCCCACCATGATACGACAGCACTCCTCGGGAGTCATCTCAGGCCTGCTGGGCGCTGTCACCGGCGGCACCGTCAAGAACTGCTACGACAGGGAACCTCTCCATCTGCTCTTTGCCAGCACCGAGAACGCTACCTATACAAACTGTTATGTCGTCGACGGCAGCCAGTCGATGGCGGGAGTCACCAATATGACTGAAAGCGATGCCAACCTCGACGCCATCCGCGAAGCCCTGGACGGCTTTACTCCCTGGGGCGCAGAATGGAAACACTGGCAGCAGTCTTCCGCGAACAACCACACTCCCGTGCTTGCCCCCTATACCGTCGGCAAAAAACGCCGCTAATCCTTTATAGAAGGGTAATCCCAACACCCTCCCAACACCCTATCAACACCGTACCAACTCCTACCATGGTAGGAGTTGGTACGGTGTTAGTAGGTCGATGGTACGGTCAAAGTTGTTCCTTGAGATCGACAAGAAAGGAGCGGACCTCCTGCAGGTTCTTGACGAGCTCCATCTTGGGGTCTTCGTGGGGCCGTTGGCGTAGCTGTTCCCGGGCTCCTTCCAGGGTGTAGCCACACTGGCGCGTGAGGTAGTGGATGCGCTGCAGGAGCTCGATGTCGCGGGCCGTGTAACTGCGTGTACCGCGGCGGTTCTTCACAGGGTGTATGCAGTCGAACTCCGTCTCCCAGAAACGTAGCACCGACGGCGCCACATCGAGCATCGTGGCCACCTCGCCGATAGAGTAGTAGAGTTTATCCATGTGGGGTTGATATTATGGGGTTGATGGGTCTATAACCTAATAGCTGAAGTATCCATTGTTCTCCTGGTAGGTCTGTCGTTTCTCGTATTTCACGTCGCGCAGGGCGTCGGCTTTGATGTTGATTTGGAAGAACCAGCTCTGGTAGTATCCGAAAGGAACCCACGAGAAGCGCATCTCCCAGCAGTGGAGGTCGCGGTAGATGTCGACGGTGGTGTACGACATGCCGTGGTTGACGAAGTCATAGCCTGTGGTGGCGGCGATGCGCCAGTTTTTGGTGAGGGTGACGTTGGCCGAGAGGCTGATGCTCTGCGTGGTCTGGTGTTGGAGTTCCATCTCGCGTGCCACGAAGGTATTGACATAGTTGAAGGTATAGTTGATGCTGAGGTTCCACGGCACCGAGAAGTCGTAGTAGCCGCCGGTCATCAGGACGGGGTTGTAGTTATAAGGGGTCTGCAGGATGGCAGCCGTGGGCTGTCCGTGACTGCTGTTGTCGCCGCCCTCGGAGCGGAACGTGTTGTTGTTGAGGCTGAAGGAGAGCTGGGCGCTCCAGGTGGAGTTGTCGGTGCGGAAAAGGCGCCGCTCACGGGTCCAGAGGAACTCGTTGTGGAGGTTGCCGAGGGTGTCGATGACATAGGGGCTGAAGGAGCCGCTAAAGTTGAGTACCAGTGATTTGAAGAGGGTGGTACGGCCGCTGATGGTGAGGGGGGAGAGGTTGAGGGAGTCTTTGGCGAGGTCGTAGCTCATGGCGAAGGTGAGGTTCTCGATGAGGGGAATCTTCTTCACCTCGGCGGTGGAGTCGAAGGGGTTCTGCCATTTGATTTCCAGGTTGTTTCCTATGGAGAGGCGCAGGGCGCCGCTGCGGCCGTCAGGAGGCCCTCCGTAGAGGCTGTTCTGGAAGATGGAGTAGCGGTGGACATAGCCAGTGGTGTCAGTGTATTCTTTCCACCAGCCCAAGCTGGCGCTGCCGAAGTCGGGATGGTAGCTGAACGAGAGGGTGGGGTTGATGACATGGCGCAGGGCCTTGAGGGGGCCACCCTTGAATTGGAACATGCCATAGAGGCGGGTGGAGAGCGACGAGCTGATGTTGAAGTCGCGGTTGGCGCGGAAACCATGGATGGTGTCGGTGGTGACGACGCCTGTGGAGGCATCGTAGTTCTTCTCGATGGTGCTCCAGTGCCACCGCTCGTTGTAGGTGATGCTGTTGGTCCAGTTGAAGAACTTCAGCACTTTCAGTGAGGAGGAGATGGGGATGGAGTGCTGGATGCCATACTGCATGTGGTCGAAAGTGGCTGGCGAGAGGATGGTGGAGTCTTGTCCGGTGATGTTGTTCTCGGCGTTGAGAACATAGGAGAGCGAGATGTTCTCATACCAGCGATAGCCACCCACGGGGTTGCTGCGCCGGAGAGGGTAGAGGGTGACAGAGGAGAGCGAGAGGCTGGGCAGTTTGATGTTCATCACGCCGGTCTGCACGTTGTAGCTCTCGCGGGCTGAGAGCGAAAGGTTGAGGTAGGAGCCCATCTTGGTGCTGAAGTTGATGGACGAGGTAGTGGTGGAGTTGAAGTAGTCGTTGCGGTTGGAGGTGTTGCGGTTGTAGTTGCGGCTCTGAAGGGTGACGTTGGCCGAGAAGCGGCTGTTGGGGTTGGCTTTGGGGTCCTGCTCGTGGGTCCAAGTAAACTTGAAGTCGTTGTAAGCGTTGAAGGTGTTGCTGTCGCCACGGATGCCCTCGTAGGTGACGCCGTAGCGGGCGTCGAGCTGCCCTTTGTAGCGGTAGCGGCGGTAGTAGTGGGCTTTGGTCTCCAAGGCCCAGCTGAGGTTGGTGTACAGGTCACCCAGCAGCGCCAGGTCCCAGTAGTCGCCCAGGGCGAAGTAGTAGCCACCGTCGCGCAGATAGTAGCCTCGGTAGTTCTGCCATCCGTAGGAGGGGAGCAGCACTCCCGAAGTGCGGCTCTTGGTGATGGGGAAGAAAGCGAAAGGCAGCGCTATGGGCGTGGGCACATCCTCTATGGAGAGCCATGCAGGACCGGTGACGATCTTGTCGCCCGTGACAAGCTTGCTCTTGGTGAAGTTGAGGGCGAAGTGGGGATGGGCATAGTTGCAGGTGGTGTAGCTGCCGCCGCTGAGGTACATCACGCTGTCGTTGACTTTTTTCACGCGCTCGCCGTGGAGGAAGCCCTCGCCTTCCTGTGTGATGACGCCGTGGATAATGCCGCGCTTGGTCTGGTAGTTGAACGAGATGGTGTCGGCATGGTACTCGGTGCCGTCCTGACGGAAGAAGGGGCGTCCGACGGTGTTGCCATTGGTGTCGCTGGTGCCGTTGGCATGCAGCAGGTGACGCTCGAAGTCCACGTCGATGCGGTCGGCCTGCAGCAGGAGGCTGTCGTAGTCGATGACGCCGTCGCTGTAGAGCGAGGCCTGACGGCTCTTGAGGTCCATGGTGACGGAGTCGCGCGCCTGGTAGCGGATGACATGATCCACCCCGTTGGGAGAGAGGCGCGCCAGGGTGTCGATGTCGCTCTGCGCCAGGGCAGGGTAGGAGAGGAGGGACAGCAGGAGCAGGAGAAAAGAACCATAGGGCCTATAAGTCCTATAGGACCTATAGGGTCGGTGGACAACGCCGCTTCTTGTATTTTTTCCCCTTTTCAACCCTCTGTTAAAACATTATTTTGAACATTCAAAATATCTTCGTATCTTTGCATTTTGAATTTGCAAAGATAAAATTATTTATGCAAATGGCGAAACAAAAAAATATTTTATTGAAGATGAGATATATACTGAGCCTTTTCTTGACGTTGGCACTGTTTTGCACCCCTTCTTTTTCACAAAAAAAAGATACTTATCGCGTGCGTACTGTCGTCATCGACCCAGGTCATGGCGGAGTGAAACCCGGCGCCCAGGGGTCGCGGGTGCAGGAGAAGACCCTCACCCTCGCCATCGCCAAAAAGTTTGGCAAACTCATCACCGACAACTATCCCGATGTGAAGGTCATCTTCACCCGCACCACCGATGTCGATATCTCGCTCGCGGAACGCGCCCACATAGCCAATCGCAACAAGGCCGACCTCTTCATCTCCATCCATGCCAACTCGCACCCCACCACCGCTCCTACGGGCGTGGAGACTTTCGTGATGGGTCTCTCTGAGAGCCGTGCCAACCTCGCGGTGGCGCAGAAGGAGAACGCCGACATACTGCTCGAGGCCGACTATAAGGACAATGCCGATTATCAGGGCTTCGACCCCAACTCGCCTGAGAGTTATGTGATGCTCGCCATGTTCCAGAACGCTTTCCTCGACAAGAGCCTCAACTTCGCCCAGGCCATACAGACCCAGTACAAACAGCACCTCAAGACCATCAACCGCGGTGTGAAGCAGGCCGAGCTCTATGTGCTCTACAAGACCACCTGCCCCTCGGTACTTACCGAGGTGGGCTTCATCAGCAACCCCACCGAGGAGGCTTACATGATGAGCGACGAGGGTCAGGCAAGGATTGCCCTCTGCCTCTTCAACGCTTTCATGAACTACAAGGCCACCGAGGAGGGCACCAGCCGTATCGCCAACCCCAAGATCGATATCCCCGGAGCTCCCAAGAACGCAGCTCCCAAGGAGGAGAGTGTTGAGGAGAAAACTTCTGTGGCCGAAGAGAAGAAACCCGCCGTCGAAGAGAAAGCTCCTGTCGTCGAAGAGAAGGCACCTGTTGTTGAAGAGAAGAAACCTGTTGTCGAAGAGAAGAAACCTGTTGTCGAGGAGAAGAAGATCGCTGTTGGAGAAAAGAAGCCTGTAGTCATAGAGAAAGTTCCCGTTGTGGAGAAGGACCCCAAGGTGACGGAAAAAGCCGACGAGGCTGTTGTCGAGGTGGTAGAGTTGCCGGAGCAGCGTCCCGTGCCTACCGCCGAGCTGGTAGTCCCCCAGGACCCCCCTGCTCAGAAGAGTCAGAAAGATCCCAATGTCTCGAATACTCCGAAAACCACAAAACCCCAGGATCCCGCGCCCACCGAGTTCTTCACGGTGCAGTTCCTCACCTCCAATACAGAGCTGCGTGAGGGAGCCCCTGAATTCAAAGGGCTGAAGGAGGTCATGGTGGCCCGTAATGGCAAACTCTACTGCTACTCAGTGGGACGCTTCAATACCTTCACTGAAGCCAACGAATACTGCAAGAAAATACAGAAGGAGACTCCTTTCAAGGATGCCTGGGCACTGCGACGCCTCTCCAACCACGTCCAGTATCTTGCCGAAACCCCGGCTCCCTCGACTGCTCAGAATCCCCCGAAGACCCAGAAGCCCCAGAACAATCAGAATCCTCCGAAGACCCAGAGCAATCAGGACACTCCGAAAACCACGACTTCTCAGGCCGCCACACAGCCCTCTTCCGGCACCTTCTACCGTATACAGTTCTGCACTTCGAGCAAGGTCTTCAAAGTCGGTGCCCCCGAGATGCACGGCATCAAGGACTTCCAGTATTCCAAGTCGGGCAGCCACTACCTCTACACCGCGGGCAACTACAAGACCCTCGCCGAGGCCCGGAAGCGCTGCTCCGAAATCCAGAACAACACACCCTTCAAGGATGCCTTCGTAGTGTGCTTCAAGAATGGCAAGCGTGTCAAAATAGAATAGGCTATGATAGAAATAAAGAATATCTCCAAGACCTTCGGCGAGCAGTATGCCCTCGACCATGTGTCATTCACCGTCGGCAAGGGTGAGATAGTGGGGCTGCTGGGTCCCAACGGTGCCGGTAAGTCGACGCTGATGAAGATCATCACCTGCTATATCCCGCCGTCGGACGGCGATGTCACGGTATGCGGTCACAGCATCTATGACGACCCCCTCGCCGTGCGTCGCCACATAGGCTATCTCCCAGAACTCAACCCCCTCTATCAGGACATGTATGTCCGTGAGTACCTGCGCTTCGCCGCAGGCCTCAGTGGCGTGAAGAACCGCGCCCATCGTGCCGACGAGATGGTGGAGCTCACCGGCCTCACCCCCGAGGCACACAAGAAGATAGGGCAGCTCTCCAAGGGCTACCGCCAGCGTGTGGGCCTTGCCCAGGCGCTCATCCACGACCCTGAAGTGCTCATCCTTGACGAGCCTACCACAGGTCTCGACCCCAACCAGCTGGAGTTCATCCGCTCCCTCATCCGCAACACCGGCAAGGAGAAGGTAGTGCTCCTCTCCACCCACATCATGCAAGAGGTGGAGGCCATGTGTACCCGCGCCGTCATCATCAACCACGGCCGCATAGTGGCTGACGAGAACACCGGTACCCTTAACGCCAAGAAGCTCACCGAACAGTTCCACAAGCTCACCAATTAGTCCAGAAGACCCCTTAAGCCCTTTCATCCCATGACAAGACAAGAATTAATCTCACTCATCCGCGAAAGAAATTCCTTTCTCTGTGTCGGCCTCGACACCGATCCCGCCAAGATGCCCGAGCATCTGCGCGGCGAAGAGGATGCCATCTTCCGTTTCAACCGTGCCATCATCGACGCCACCATAGACTACTGTGTGGCCTACAAGCCCAACCTGGCTTTCTACGAAGCCCTCGGCCTTGAGGGACTCCGCCAGTTGAAGCTTACCATGGACTATATCCATGGTCTCAAGAAACCCGTCTTCACCATCGCCGACGCCAAGCGTGGTGACATCGGCAACACCAGCGAGCGCTACGCCAAGGCCTTCCTCGACCCCAAGGGCGACTTCAACTTCGACTCCATAACCATCGCACCCTATATGGGTGCCGATTCCGTCACCCCCTTCACCATCTATCCCGACAAGTGGGTCATCCTCCTCGCCCTCACCTCCAACAAGGGTGCCTTCGACTTCCAACTCACCGAGGACAAGAGCGGTACGCCACTCTATCAAAAAGTCCTCGAAACCTCCAAGCAGTGGGGTGATGAAGAGAACATGATGTATGTCGTCGGCGCCACCAAGGCCGAGATGCTCGGCGATGTGCGCCGCATCGTCCCTGGCAGCTTCCTGCTGGTGCCTGGTGTGGGTGCCCAGGGAGGTAGCCTTGAAGAGGTCTGCAAGCATGGCTTGAACAAGGATTGCGGCCTCCTCGTCAACTCTTCGCGTGGCATCATCTATGCCTCCAACGGCCCCGACTTCGCCGAAGCCGCAGCCCGCGAAGCCAGGAAACTGCAGCAGCAAATGTCCGCCGCCCTTGGCCTTTAATTGTCAGTAGTTTTTAAAATTAATTTTTAATTTTTAATCTTTAATTATTTGTGAAGCCCCAGACCCTCCTGAAGGTGCTCCTCGTGCTGAGTATCATCAACGCCGTCACGAACTTTTTCTATTGTTTCAACATCGTGGTTCTGCCATCCGTTTACGGACAGATGCCGGCGATGATAGCTCAGTATGGTTTCAGTGAACACATTTCGGGTGCCATGAAGCAGATAGTGGAAATCGATCTCTCGCGACCCACGGGATACCACGTAGCCATGGGAATGCTCTGGGTTTTCTCGCTGACAGGATGTATTCTCATGTGGAAGCTCCGCCGCTCGGGCTTCCACACCTACACCCTCTCCCAACTCCTCATCCTCCTCGTGCCTCCTCTCTTCGTTGACAAGGGCAGCCTGGACATCGGAGGCCTCATGTTCACCGCCCTCTTCGTCTTCTACTACTGGCGTCTCCTGAAGATTCTCGGTGCTTTTGACACCCCGTCTGACTCGTCTGATTTTTCCGACTCGTCCGACCAGTCGGAAGCCTCTCTTTAAATGTTAAATTTCAAAAAAAACTTGCAAGTAAACAGATAATTCTGTATATTTGCGGTTGTCTTATTCGGATGTTCTGGAGATGAATATCCGTTTAAGTATATGATTTATAGTGTGTAGATAAAAAAACAATATAATAATTAACCAAAAAAAAACACGTTATGAGAAAACCATTACTTCTGGCATTCGCTTTGGCGCTACTGCTGCCATTGTCAATGCGCGCACAGGTGCTGGTGGACTACACGTTCAGCACCGGAACAGATGCCACGCTGTGGTACGACATGACGGGATCCACTCAGATCCTTACGCCGTCTGGCAACGATGGCTTGGCATCATCGGTGGAGGCCATCGGCTTCACCTTCCCCTTTGGAGAGGGCAGCTACACGCAGTTCTCGGTGAACACCGACGGCAATCTGCGCTTGGGTGGCACCGTAACGGGTACAAGCAATTACTCTACCCCGTTCAGTTCATCTAATGCTAGTATCAACAACCCGAAGATCAACGGCTTCGGATGCGACGGCTATGGCGTCAGCGGCAGCCACTATGTAAAAAAACTCTTGGTAGACGATACCATCCTCGTCGTGGAGTTCTGTATGGGTACCTACACCTCCAGCACCCGCGATAACCTTTACAAGTGGCAGGTCCACTTGTTTGCCAGCGGCAATGTGGAGATTGTCTATCCTCCTGCCAGCGGCATTCCTACTACGGCACCCGCAGTGGCGCGTCAGTGCGGCCTCTGCACCAGTGCCGCCGACGGCTGGACCATCTCGGCCGCCCATGTGGCCACACAGTTTACCAACGGTACCTCGACCACCATCGCTTCCGGTACCTGGCCCACCGCCGGTCGCTACTATCGCTTCACCCGCCCCTATGTCACATGCCCTGCCACCGGAAGCCCTGTAGCCTCCGCTATTACCACGACAGGTGCTACCGTGACGTGGGAATCCTTAGGCGAGGAGAGCGAGTGGCTCGTCAGCCTCAACGGTGGCGACTGGACAAGTGTTTACGACACGACAGTCGTCCTCGACACCCTCACGGGTAACACCCTCTATACCTTTGCCGTGCGTGCCCTCTGCGGTGCCGGCGACACCAGCTCGGTCCGTAGGACGACATTCCGCACGGCTTGCGTTCCTATCAGCAGTCTGCCTTATGAGAATGACTTCGAGGACGAGCCTTACTATCTTTCGGGCACTACTTCTTATGCCGAAGCTTTCCCTGCCTGCTGGACCCGTATCAATGACGCTTCCGGCACCTACAACTATTATCCCTATATCAACACCAATAGCACCTACCTGATCCATGGCGGCAAGAGCATGTACTGGTATCATACCACCACCGCCTCTTATGCCGACAATGAGTATGCTGTGCTGCCTCCCGTCGACTTGGATGTCTACGACATGAGCGATCTCACCCTCGCGTTCTATGCCAAGACCACGGCCACGGCGGCCCCCTGGCCTCTGTTCATCGTGGGCGTGATGACAGATCCTTCCGATGCCGCCACCTTCGTGCCTGTGGACACCGTCACGTTGACCACGACGGCTACGATGTATGCTGTCAGCCTGGCCAACTATACCGGCTCCGGCGCCTATATCGCCATCCGCTGTCCGCGTCCCACATCGGCACGCTACTGTTCGCTCGACGACATCTACCTCACCGACGCCTGGTGCAACTTCCCGGAAGAGGTGACTGCCACTTCGACCATCGACGAGATCACCATCAGTTGGAATGCCAACGGTGGTACCAGTTTCACCGTCTACTGTGGCCAGGATACCGTCACCGGCATCTCCGACACCTCCTACACCTTCAGCAACTTGCTCGCCAATACGCCCTACAACTATGGCGTGGCCAATGAATGCTCGTCGTCCATCAGCATGTTTATCACCGGCACCATCCGCACCCAGTGCGGCGCCATCACTCAGCTGCCCTACACCGAGAACTTCGACGAAGTGACCGGCACCACCTCCACATCGGCAGCGACGAACAATCTGCCCCCCTGCTGGGACTATTACAATGTGGGTACCAACACCAGCTATTCGGGCTATCCTATAGTTTACAACAGCAGCACCTATGCCCATAGTGGCACGCAGTCTATGCGTTTCTACAATTATACTACAGCAGGCTCCTATGCCGACCAGTATGGCATCATGCCGGCTACCGACTCGACGATATACCCCATGAACACCCTGATGTTGAACTTCTGGATGCGCTCCAACAGCACCACCTACAACTCATGGTGCGTAGTGGGTGTGATGTCGGATCCGTCGGATGCGAGCACTTTTGTCCCCGTGGATACGATCCGCACCGGCAGCTCCACCACGTATGCCCAACACGAGGTATCTTTCGCCAACTACACCGGTCCTCACGGCCATGTGACATTCTTGTTCGAACAGCCTACGTCGGGATACAACTACGGTTATGTGGACGACGTGGTGCTGCGTGAAATTCCTAACTGCTTCTGGCCCGCTTCGGTGTCTATGGAAGGCCTCTCCTCGGAAGGCGTCACGCTTACCTGGATACCCGACAGCCGCACCGCCAACCCCAACGGCTGGGAAGTGGAATACGGCCCGCATGGCTTCACACTTGGCACGGGCACGATGGAATCGCTCTCCGATACCACCCTTACACTGACGAACCTCACCCCGAACACCGAGTATGACGTCTACATCAGTGCCGACTGCGGTGGAGAGCTCTCCGACCCGGCCATCTTCACCTTCCGCACCATGTGCGTGGCCCTCGACACCCTGCCGTATGTGCAGACCTTCGAAAGCGCCGCTACCGGCACCAGCACTACCAATGTATTTGTCGACTGCATGACCCGTCTGAACAACGCCACGCAGTATTTCGGATACCCCTATGTGGGTAGCAGCAGCACCTACAACCATACCACTGGCGGTGCTAAAGGATTGTACTGGTACAATACCACCACTACAGGCACTTACGGCGACTACCAGATTGTCGCCCTGCCGCCGGTGGACACCAACCTCTATCCCATCAACACTTTGCAGCTCCACTTCTGGGCACGTCCGAGTTCGACGAGCTACAGCCCGCAGTTCCAGGTGGGCGTGATGACCGACCCCAACAACGCCTCCACGTTCCATCAGGTGGGTGTCGCCAATGTCACCAACAACACCGACTGGCAGGAGTTCACCATCCTGTTAGGCAACTACACCGGTACTGGCAACTGTGTCGCTATCCGTGCCATGCGTACGACATGGACTGCCTATGTCGACGACATCACCCTTGAGCCGCAGCCTGCCTGCCCGCCCATTGTCGACTTTGAGGCTACACCCTCTGTCGGTTCTGCCCTCCTCACTTGGGATGTCATGAGCGGTGCTCCAGGTACTCCCTCCAGCTATGTGGTGACCTACAACACCACCAGCCCTGCCGGTACTCCCACGACCATGACTGTGACCGAGAACGCTGTCACCCTCACTGGTCTTACCCCCAGCACCTCCTATAAAGCCTATGTCTATGCCGACTGTGACAGCGACGGTACCGGCCGCGTGGACAGCATCACCTTCTCCACCACCTCGCTGGGCTGCGCCATCCCCGACACAACACTGACGGACACCCTCCAGATTGGCAGCGGCACCACCACCACCTACTATGTACCCATCGGTAACTACTTTAACTACAGCTACACTCAGCAGCTCATCACCGCCGACGAGCTCAACGGCGCTGCCACCTTCTCGGGTATCGACTTCCAGTATGCCTATTCTTCCCCCACTACCAGCAAGAACAATGTGAGCATATATATGGCCAACGTCTCGACAACCTCGCTGACGAGTGCCTTCGTGCCCTACAGCAGCGCCTTCCAGCTGGTCTATACCGGCAACCTCAACTGCACCTCGGGATGGAACCACTTCGAGTTCACCAACCCGTTCAGCTACGACGGCACCAGCAACCTGCTCATCGTGGTGCATGACAACTCGGACGACTACGATGGTAGTTCCTACACCTTCTATGGCCACAGTGCCACTGGCAAGGCCCGCTATGTGCAGAATGACTCCGACCCCTATACTCTCTCTTCGATCAGTGGCGGCACCTCCTATGCCACCCGCGCCAACATGCGTCTCCACACCTTCGGTTGCCTGGTGCAGGCCCAGTGTGCCGCACCTAGCGTCTCCGTCACCGATATCCAAGCCGACGAGGTGACCATCGCCTGGGCTCCCGGATATAACGAGACGGCATGGGATGTGGAGTACCGCGTTGCCGGCACCACCACTTGGACTACCGAGGCCTCTTCGGTGAGCGTCAACAGTTACACCATCACGGGCCTCACTCCCTCCACCGACTATGAGTTCCGTGTGGGCTTCAGCTGCAGCGACGGCACCGACTACTACACCACTGTCGCCGCCACCACTGCTTGCCTCCAGGCCTCGCTGCCCTACACCGAAAACTTCGACAACATCACCACCAGCACCAGCACCTCCAACTACGGCTTGCTGCCCAACTGCTGGGACTATGTGCTGACAGGCAGCTCCACCTATCAGGGACAGACCTACGAGCCCCGTGTATACTACAGCACTTCCAATTCCAACAGCGGTAGCTATTGCCTCTACCTCTACGGCGTGGGTTACTTCATGCTGCCCGAGATGTCGGCTCCGCTCGACAGCTTGTTGCTCAGCTTCAACGACTACATCTCGTCAGCCACCTATGGCTTGATAGTCGGTGTTATGGAGGGCAGCAGCTTTGTGCCTATCGACACCGTCGAACTGACACCGTCGACACACAACTATGTTGAGATTCTCCTCAGCAACTACCATGGTACCAGCCGCACCATCGCCTTCCAGAACTATTATACTACCAGCACCTCGACATACTATAGCTACCATTATATCGATGACATCCGCGTGGAGTACATCCCCGAATGCCAGCGTCCGCTGTCGGTCAGCCCCCTGACCTATACCGACACCAGTGCCACCATTGTGTGGGACAGCCTGTCTAACGGCTACGAGGTGGTGCTGAGCACTACCAGCATCGATCCCGACACTGTGACCAATGCCACCTATGCCAACACCAACAGTCTCTCCTTCTCCAACCTTACCCCCAACACAATGTACTACGTCTACGTCCGCACCGATTGCGGTATCTCCGGCTACTCCGACTGGTCGAACGAGATGACCTTCCGCACGGCCTGTGCACCGCTGGCGTTGCCTTACACTGAAAACTTCGAGTCCTACGGCTCCGGTGCCACCAGCCCCATCAGTCCCTGCTGGACCAAGAACGTCTATGGCACCACCACACAATATCCTTACCCCTACAGCACCAACGCTGTTTCCGGCCAGCGCAGCCTCTATTTCTATTCCTACCATCCCTCGTCGGCTACCGCGACTCCCTACCACTGCTATGCAGCACTGCCCATGTTCCAGGATAGCGTCAACCGTCTGTCGCTGAGCATGAATGTGCGCCGCTACACCACCACCACCGACTACTATACTACCCGTCTGGTGATCGGTGTGATGACCAACCCCGACGACATCGCTACCTTCTTCCCGATGGATACCCTCGACCTGAAGGATGCTCCTTCCTTGTCGATCCATGGCTACGAGTTCAACTTCAACAACTACACTGGCGACGGCCGCTACATCGCCATCTATGACCCCGTGCCGCCTCTCTATGGTACCAGTACCTACGCCTACAGCTATGCCTATGTGGACGACATCGTGGTGGATTATATCGCTGCTTGCCCGCGTCCCAGCAATGTCGTGATCAACAACATCACCGAGACCAGTGCCACCGTGCATTGGGATGGCAGCCTGTACAACGGTGCCACCTTCGAGGTGGAGTATGGTCCTCAGGGATTCACCCTGGGTACGGGTACCCTGGTGACTACCACCGACGACAGTATCGACATCAACGGCCTGATGGCTTCGTCGAACTACGACGTCTATGTCCGCGCCCTCTGCTCGGCCACAGAAAACAGCAACTGGTCGTTCGTACAGCACTTCGCCACGGCGTGTGGCGCCATCAACCTGCCGTTGTTCGTCAACTTCGAGGGTATGGCCACCGGCACCTCCTCGCCGCTCCCCACCTGCTGGACACGCCTCAACAACGCTACCGGCACCTATAACTACTATCCTTATGTCTATAGCAGCACCACCTATGCCCACAACAGTAGCAACTGTCTCTACTTCTACAACTCTACCTCCTCTGGGTACCCCAGCGACCAGATGATTGTCTTCCCGCAGCTTGACGTGCTCAACAATCCTGTCAATACTGTGGAACTCAGCTTCTGGGCTCGTGGCGGCAGCTATAACAACCGTAAGCTCATCCTCGGTGTGATGACAGACCCGACCCAGATGTCTACCTTCGTGCCTACCGACACCGTGGTCACCTCGACGACCTTGAGCGAGTATACGATGAACACCGCTAGCTATACCGGCAACGGCACCTATGTCGCTCTCCGCATGGCTAGCGATACCTCCATTTCTTACTCCATCTATGTTGACGACATCAGACTGCAGAGAATGTCTCCCTGTCCGCGTGCCTACAACCTGACAGCCTATGACGGCACCACCACCAGCGTGACGCTGGAATGGGCCGACACCAATGTGGGTACCACGGGTTGGATGATTGAATATGGCTTGCTGACCGATTCGACAACAACCATGGTCAACGTCAACAGCAATCCCTACACGCTCACGGGACTTACCCCCAACACCAACTACCGTTACCGTGTGGCTCCCTATTGTGCCAACGGCTCTCTGGCAGAGTGGAGCAACGAGTGGCACAACTTCGGTACCGCCCTCAACCCCGCCACCCTGCCTTACAACTATGACTTCGAGAATGCTGCCGAGTGGGCCAACTGGCAGACCTCGACCAGCAACCCCAGCGTCAACTGGTATCGTGGCAACGTTGCCCAGGGCAACAACACCAACGCCCTCTACTTGAGCGCCGACGGCGGCACCACCCACAGCTGGAATATGAATGTCCGTACCAATGCCGTGGCTTACCGCGACATCGACTTCGGTAACACCGTGGGTAGCTTCCAGATTGACTTCGACGCCTACATGGGTGGCACCACCAGCGCCAACTACGATGGTATCGCTGTGGTGGTCACCGATCCTGCCATCTATGTCCAGAGCCAGGATGTCAACATCACCTCGCCGTGGGGCAATGTGAACGATGTGGGAATCTTCACCGTCCGTCATGACACCGTCTGGGGTCACCATACTGCTTATATCGACGGTATCTCTGGCGTGAAACGTGTTGCCTTCTACCACTTCAACCAGTCCACGGGTGCCAGTTATCCCTTCGATGACAACCCCTCGGCTATCGACAACATCGTCATCACCCAGCAGACCTGCGAACGCCCCTACGCCCTGACGGCCACCAACCCCACCATGTCGGGCGTCACCCTCTCCTGGAGCGGCGATGCCACCGCTACCTATCAGGTGGCCTACCGTGTGCAGGGCGCTGCCGCTTCTACCAACGCCTACACTACCGTCACGGGTAACACCACCACCCTCAACGGCCTCCCCGCTGCCACCAGCTACTACTGGTGGGTACGCAAGATATGCACGCTGACAGCTACCGACACTGTCGTCAGCGGCTTCTCTGTCAACGGTACTTTCGCCACGCTCTGCGGCGTGGTCAGCGTGGCCGACACTCTCTTCGAGGACTTCGAGAGTTACACCGGTGTGGCCTACAACACCACGGGCGATCTCCCCAACTGCTGGGAAGGTTTGACCACCGGCACTTCCGGATATGTACCACATGTCACCAACGGCTCCACCTACAGTTACTGCATCAGCGGCACTAATGCCATCACCATGACCTCCGGTTCTGCAACCTACGGCTCTGACAACTACATGCGCCTTGTCGACATTTCGGAGCCTACCAACACCCTTACCATCGCCTTCTGGATGTGCACTGAGAGCAGCACCAACGGCTTCCTCGAGGTGGGCTACCTTACCGGCCTTAACTATGAGACCGACTTTGTGGCCGTGAAACACATCAATGCCAGCAGCGCCACGATGCATAGTGGCAACGGACTCCAGACAGCAGGCCACGGCATCTTCGACACTGTGAGCTTCGAGACGGTCCCCGCCGGCAACTTCCCCATCTGCTTCCGTTGGAACTACACTACCTCCTTCTATAGTGTATGCCTCGACGATATCGCCGTGTGGTCCAGCGCTCCTTCCTGCCTTGCTCCTGTCGTCACTCTTGTCACCCCCGGTGTGACCACCGCCACCGTGAACTGGAACGGCAATGCTGCAGCCTATGAGGTGGCCATTGCCGCCGGCAACTGGGTCGAGCCCACCACCGCCACCACTGTGGCCGGTAACACCTACACCTTCGAAGGCCTCACACCCACCACACGCTACTCCGTGGGTATCCGCGCCGTCTGCGATGTAACGGAGGGTATCTACAGCGAGTGGGTGGTCGACACCGTCACCACCACCGAGCTGCCCTGCCCGGCACCCACCGGCGTGACCGTCAGCGACGTCGCCCTCACGGGTGCCACCATCAGCTGGACTCCCGCCTCTGCCACTCAGAACGACTTTGAGGTCAACATCACCGCCGTGGGCGTCGACACTATCGTCAGCGCCACGGGCACCAGCGTCACGGTCACCGGGCTGCCGCACAACACCGACTATGTCGTCAAGGTGCGCGCCAACTGCGGCTACGGA
>JAEEGJ010003900.1_pt1 | contig 53404 bp, 53 predicted proteins | sample 8958761 | NCBI WGS metagenome assembly JAEEGJ01 (sample SAMN16246546, study PRJNA631951) | gut metagenome | biome: gut microbiome; feature: rumen; material: RS-attached | host: Bos | place: Iran: Karaj | collected 2018-10
GAGAGCAGCGGGAGCTGACATCAAAGCGACTTCCAACATACTCGGACACACAAAGACAAGCATCACGTTAGACATATACACGGATGCATCGACAGAATTTAAGAACCGAGAGATCGGTGTACTGGATAAATACTATCCGGAAGAGGATATGTAGTACGACAAATTAGTACGACAAATACCGACTTTTTACAGAGAGTTATAAAGATATACGCAAATGTTATAAATCTGGAGAAGCCCGTAAATAAAGGGTTTCCGAGAGGGTTATAGAGATAAACACAATATAAAACATCTGACCCATCATCTCCGCCAGAGCAAAAGAGCACCGGATTACCGGTGCTCTTTGTAGTTCTTAAATTACTGTTCCCTAGACAACGCTCATTTTGCAGCCTCTTTGATGGTTTAGTAGGGAAACTGTTAGGGTAACTGTTAATGTTTTTGAAAAACATTAACGCTAACATTAACATTCTCTTGTTTGTTTAGGTAAGTGTTAATGTTTTGGTCAAAACATTAACACGAACATTAACGATTAACGAGGAATAATAATCGCTCAGTCAATGTAGTAATTCCCGAAGATGTCGATGATGGAGTTCAGTTCTGCGTTCTCGTAGATGTAGCCGTCGTAGATAAGGTGAGCGTTGCCGTCTTCATCGTAGAATGTGAATCTGTAAGTAATACCGTCGCATACGTCTTCATAGTAATCAGCGAATGTATCATTCTCGACGCTCTCGACACAGAAGTTGTAGATCGTAAGATACTCTTCATCAGACAGATGGCAATTCAAGTAGTTAGTATCAACCTCATAAGCATCGCCGCTGTATTCGACGATAATCGTGTTCTCGATATCTGAACCTTCTTCGACAGGCAGACGAACAGTAGAAGTAATCTCAAGCATCGTGCCTTCGTGTGACTGCAGTTCTTCAATCTGCTCAGACTTGTTTCCTGATCCGCCCTCACCTGAACCGCGTCTTCCATTCCTTTCGGAATTAGCACAGCCTGCAATTCCTGAAAGCATAACTAGTATTAATCCCAAAGCAATAAATCTCTTCATAATCGTTCTCCTTTTATTCGCTATGCCCTTAAGACGGAGAACCTGACAAGAAGGTCACAAACTCATTTTACCTGTTGTATCATCAAACACATTCATATGTATTCCATGTGACTCGCACATATCGACAATGCTCTTATAAAGCTTGATATAAGGATCATTGGTATTATAGGTCTTAGGCTTCGATTCAATAATATACTTCTTAACCTGAGATGAATCCCTCACCTTAATTACCAGCACGCGGTGGTCGCCGGCAAGATCTGTCAGAAACGGCGGCGTGATATAAAGATCACGGATGTTGTTGATGACCCAAGTATCGTCATTCACCTTAAGGTCGATAAGCCCTATCTGCAGCGTCTTAATTACATTCTTACCCTGTTTCTTGTAGTACAAAGACAGTGAGAGGAACAAAACTACAGCCGATATAGTGCCGAATGTGATCAAACCCAGTAGGATAATCATAGAACGGTCTAATCCAGCCTTCGATATTAAGTAGATAGCTGCCCCCCACGCAAACAGTATCGCTACGCCAAAGAAACCCGATAATCTCAGCAGCGCGCTGGGGAACGCCAACTCATACGTTCCGACATATCGTCCGTCGGAAAGCTGTTCGTCAGAATCTTCATCACACTCCGACACGTCATGCTTTCTTATGCTGATCGCATCCGACATCCTTAAAAACTCGCTGTCCGAGAACCCGTCGCAGTCAATAAAGAGAAGGCCTTCATCCCCGTCGAAAACAAGACTCTTTACAACCTTGACACTTCTTCCTGCACTCTGAGTCTCGCGCTGGCATCTTAAGAAAGCATCTAAAGGGTAGAAGCCGTGAGCCTTGCCCTTAATAACGTCTATTCCTTCATCGTTGATGGTAATCCGCATCTTCTTGATCCTTACAGCCGAGTGCAGGCCTGCTGCCAGACCAATCAGCAAGAAAGCACCAAGAAGGATCAGATAGACCTTTACGTTCTTGCTAAGGGAAGAGGGATCCTTCATCAGCATTCTCGGAATACCGTAAATAAGATAAAGAATCACCGATCCGATGACAGGCATCAGGAACGCTTTCAACTTGGCATTTTTGTTCTCAAAAACAATCTCGTTCATATTAATAGTCATTTTATCACTAAAAATTTACATTTAATTGAAGATTTTAACCCTTATCACCAATAAACTTAAACCATAGAGTGGGGTTATAACAAACATGTTAGGGGGAACTCTATGTATTATGCTTCGATAGGTCTTATAGCAATGCTGATATTGCTTATAGAGAATCAGGACATCATCTTCAATATGGACAAGAAATTGAAGATCAAGACCTGGATGTTATACAGACGTTTCCTGTTAGCTGTTCTTGTTTACTATATAACCGATACACTGTGGGGCATCATCGAATACTATAAGCTTTCTAAGCTTCTGTTCTTCGACACCACCGTTTACTTTATTGCCATGGCGTCAGGACTTGTTCTATGGACCACTTGCGTTTTCTATTATCTTAAGGAGAAAGGAAGATTCATACGTTTCCTTATTATAACCGGTCGTATCCTGGCGACTATTATAACGGCGATAACTCTCATAAACATCTTCATACCGATCATGTTTACTGTTGATGATGCGTGTGTTTATACTGGTTTGCCTATAAGGGATGCTCTTCTCATAGCTCAGATTATTCTCCTGTTCATTATATCTATATACGCAGGCACGGCTTATAAAAGAGTCAAGGATAGGCAGGATAAACTCAAGCCCCGCTACCGTACTGTCGGTATGTTCGGACTTATCATGGCGGGATTCCTTGCTATTCAATTGTGGTTCCCCTATCTTCCTCTTTATTCGGTTGCTTACCTGATGGGAACAAGCTTGGTTAGAGTTTTTGTCATCAGAGATGAACTGGAAGAGTACCAACATGAACTCGAAGAGGAAAAGATGGCTGACGAATTCGATAAGACCATCGCATCTTTGCTCGATAACATGCCTGTTATGACCTTCGCCAAAGAGCCTGAAACCGGCATGTATCTTGCATGTAATCAAGCTTTTGCCGAGTTTGCCGGTAAGAAGAGTCCTGCAGAGGTCATTAGCTTAACTGATTCAGAGCTCTTTGATGAGGACTTTGCCAAACATTTGCAAGCTGATGATCGTATCACGATGTCGATGGATGAACCGTATATAATCATGGAGGATGCGCCCGGTCCTGACGGCAATATCAGACAGTTTCAGACTAAGAAGCTTAGGTTTACTGATGTATTCGGCAGAGTCTGTGTACTCGGAGTGTCTTCTGAAATAACGGATATTACTCTTATTAAGCGTGAGTTCGCTTCCACAAAGAAAGAGTATGAGGAGGCAAAGGTTAACAGTATTATCTACAACCACCTCGCTCAGGCTCTGGCTTACGGATACGATGAGATCTTCTATGTGCGTCTCGATACTGAGGACTATATCAACTACGGTACAGACTATGACAGACAGCTCTTCGAGAAGCGCCGCGGAACGAAGTTCTTTGATTCATGTCAGGTAGAGGTGAACACACTTGTTTGTGAACCGGACCGTGAGATGTTCAGCAAGGCAATGGTGCGCGAGACGTTACTTGAACAGATTGATTCGAAGAGATCTTTCGAGATGACATACCGTGTTCCTAAGGACGGCGAACCGTACTTCGTAAGAATGCGAGCCACACGTGCACTAGATGATAAAAACGTACTTGTTATCGGTGTCTCAGATGTTGATGAAGAGATGAAGGTCCGCCGTGCGCAGGATCTGTTAAGAGAAGCAGACTTGACACGACGTCTGTCTGCAGCACAGCGCCAGGCGAACATCGACTCCATGACAGGGGTTCGTAATAAGCATGCTTACCTCGAGTATGAGACTCGCCTTGAGTACACGATCAAAGAAACAGAGGAGCCTAAGTTTGCTATAAGCATCATCGACATTAACGACTTGAAGTACGTTAATGACAATATGGGACATCAGGCCGGAGATAAGTGGATCCGTGAGGCTTGCCGTATAGTATGTACGACATTCAAGCACAGTCCTGTTTTCCGTGTCGGCGGCGATGAGTTCTGTGTTATCTCTCAGGGAGATGATTACGAGAACCTCGAAGAGCTTGTACAGGTAATCAGAGATCACAACAAGGAAGCAGTTGCTTCCGGTGGCGTAGTAATAGCCTGTGGTACTGCAAAGTACAGTAAAGGCGATGCAGTAGCGGATGTCTACAAGCGTGCAGATGACGCTATGTATGCCAACAAGGTCGAGCTTAAAGAGGGCAGGGAAGTCAGATAAAGTATTACTGACATCCCGCCAGGAAGAACTTAAGCATTCTTTCCCTGTAATCCGGTGCGAGGTCGTAAACGGCATGGCCGAATCCGTCATACATGTATATCTCACAGTCTCCGCGACCCGCGAGTTGATCATATATGATGTGTGAGGCCTGCCCGCCGACCACGTTATCGTCGTTGGCACCGAGCACCAGCACGGGGCAGGCGATCTTGCTAATCTCACCGGTCAGATTGAATCCTCTGATTCCTTCAGCGATGATGATAAATTTCTTCAAGTCCTTATCAGTTATCTTCTTCGCACTCTCTATAAGAACACTGCGCGCCTGTTCAAACACAGCCTGCGGATAGAGTGCTTCGCCGAAGGAAAGGTAAAGGTCTTCCGCGCGTCCTTCTTTTGCCATCTGAACCCAAGGACCGACCGTCGCATTATAGTGCTCTTCGTCAAAGCAGGAAGAGGTGGAGCCTAGGATCAGTTTCTTAACGAGTTCAGGCCTTGCGACAGCGATCTCCATGGAAATCATTCCGCCCTGAGAAGCGCCGAACAGGTAGATCTCGGAAAGCCCCAGTGCATCTATCGCAACAAGCGTATCGCGCGCCATGTCTTTTACCGTATAAGACTCGGGAGCATTGCTTCTTCTGTCGATTACATAGATAGTAAAATCCTCAGTCGCAGAAGCGTAGGCGGCAGACACAGCATCCGCATAATTAAGGATGCTTTCTGCACTAAGTCCGGGGATGATTACGAGACTCTTCGCGCCGTTTCCGAACTTAGAATAGTCCATCGATATCTCGTCTGTGATTACTGTGGCGGTCTTCATATCACAATACCTCTTCTATTGATCTCCATGTGAATGAGCCAAGCGGATCAGCCTCGCGGTGTGCATCCACATAAGCGTAAAACTCAGTCTCAATCTCATTATATACGCGCTCGCCGTTCTCGAACTGATAGTTGTCGCCGAAGTCAATCATGGAATAGTTATAGTTAGGGTAATCCGGGATGAAACCATCCGAGTTCTCAGCGAGGCTGCCGTTCTCATCAGCTGCGACATAAAGCTCCCATTTGCTCAAGTTCTCACTTAAGTTGGAAGGATCCCAGGAACCTGAAAGTCTGGCGAGTACCACGCGGCCTACTACAGTGGAAGAATCATATCTCCAAAGTACGTCTACACAGAACTCTCCGCCGTAGTTGTTGCCGTTATAGATCGATGTAAGGAAACAGCCGTTGCCGATATACTCGCACGGCTCCGCACCATACTGTGTGCGCCATCCGTTAAACTCGGTTACCTGATACTGTCCGCCGGCTTCAGAGACCACTGCATACACGCCTTCTACGTCTCCTATCATAAGCTCGTTCGCGCCGTCAGCATCAAGGTCCGCATAAGCGATAAGCACCGCTATATTGTTCACATCGAGCATCATGCTGCTTGCAAGGTTAGGGTACTGATCCTGGAAGAAAGCCGCATACCTTGCGTCATCATCTGCGAAAAGCACCTCAGCCACAGCCTCCGCTGCAGTCTCGGCTGGCACTTCCACAGCAGAAGTCTCTGGTGTTTTCGCTACTTCTGTCTCTTCTAAAGTATCTTCTGTCTCGCGCTCGTTTTCCTTTGTGGAGCATGCTGCAAATGAAGCGAGCAAAGCCAAAGCGAGCACGAATGTTGTAATTGTCTTTATACTTATTCTTTTCAAGGTTTATACCTCCTGTTTCCTCAAAGCATTATCGCTTAAAAGGCCGCTTTTCACAACAATATGTGTGCTGATGTATAATTAAACCCACGTATGAATCTTATAGAGATAACTGACATTAATGCACCGCAGATGGATGTTTTCGCAAGGGTTACCGAGCGTGAGCTTAGAACGTGCGAAGACCCCAAGGAAGGGATGTTTATAGCCGAGAGTGCGTATGTGATAAGGCTTGCACTTGAGAACGGATATGAGCCGCTTGAGATGCTTGTCGAGAAGGAACGCCTTGAGATAGAGGCGGCGCCCGTTCTGGAGGCCATAGAGAAGTACTGCGGTAGGGAGAAGGCGGAGAGTATTCCTGTCTACGTCGCAGACCACGATATCGTTGTGGACATGACGGGGTATGCCCTGGTGCGCGGCCTTTGGATGGCGATGCGAAGAAAGCCGAAGATTTCCATAGAAGAATTCTGCAAGGACAAGAAGCGCATCGCTGTGTTGATGGATGTCGTTAATCCCACGAATGTAGGTGCGATCACAAGGTCTGCGGCGGCGCTCGGGATGGACGGCGTGCTGCTTACGCATGCTTCTGTCGACCCGCTTACAAGACGCGCGACGAGAGTGAGCATGGGCACTGTTTTCCAGATTCCCTGGGTGCATGCGGGTCTGCAGGTTTCAGAAGGACTCAACGTGATCAAGCTTCTTAATTTATACGGGTTCAAGACAGTCGCGATGGCACTTACAGAGGACTCGACGAGTGTAGATAATGATGAGATCCGCGCGAATGAGAAAGTCGCCGTTCTGCTCGGGACGGAGGGGACGGGCTTACCTAAGGAAGTGATCGCCGCGTGCGACTACCGCTGCATGATCCCGATGTACCACGGAGTCGATTCTTTGAACGTAGCTGCCGCGAGCGCAGTCATTTTCTGGGAGTTAATGAAGAAGTAAAAATAGTAACAGTGTTACTTTTTTAGGTACTTCTCATCGAAGTCTTCAATCGTGATCGGCTTGCTGTAGTAATAGCCCTGAATCACGTCGCAACCGAGTTCTCGCAGGCGGTCAACCTGCTCCTTGTGCTCAGCTCCCTCAGCAAGACAAACGAACCCCAGCTCTCTTGCAAGAGCGATTATCAGACGTATTACGATAACGTCCTCTTCGTGCTCGTTAGAAGTGCCGAGCTTATCAACGAAGCTCTTATCAATCTTCAACGTATCAAGCGGCATCTCCGTAAGAAGAGACAGGGAAGAGTAGCCTGTTCCGAAGTCGTCCATCGAGATCTTGAAGCCGCGGCTCCTCAACTCTTCGAGGACACTTAGCATATGGTCCGTATTATCGTAAGTCGCGCTCTCCGTAAGCTCGAAGTCAATCAATGCGTGGTCGACGCCGTAACCGTCGATTATTCCGACCAGGTGATCGATGAGGTTCGGATCGTAAAGTCTCTTGCGCGACAGGTTGACGGAGACGGGATAGAGAGGCTTGCCCTCTTCCTTCCAGCGTGCGAGCGCCGCACATACTTTATCGAGAACGATATCGTCGATCTTGCCTATGGAACCGTCGCGCTCGAAGAACGGAATGAACCTGCCGGGAGACAGCAACTCCTTGCCCTTGTAATTCCAGCGGATAAGCGCCTCCGCGCCTTCCACGACTTCGCGGTTGATGTCGAACTTCGGTTGCAGGTAAACGCGGAACTCGTCCTTGGCGACTGCCGTATCCACATAAGCCTTGATAAAATCGCCCCACGTGATGTCGTCGTGCATCTTGTCCGTGTAGATTGTGATCTCCGTCTCGTTCTTCTTCGTGCCGAGCGCCTGCGCCATCTTGGCAGCATCCGCGACACGGTTGCCGGACAGGATCGTTCTTTGCATCGGAACGAAGCCGCACCTGAAGTAGATCTTGTAGTTAGGATCCTCCGGCAGGTGCGATATAGACTCGAAAAAGTCTCCGAGCACCCGTAAAGTCTCGTCCTCCGGCATGTCCTTTATCATCATCGCGAAATTATCATTATGGCACCTTGCACTCGCGTAGACGAAGTCTGCGTTGTTCATGGAGTTGACTACATTACGAAGCACGCGGTTAGCTACGTTATGCCCGTAGATCTCGTTGATTACGCGGAACTCCTTGATGTCGAAGTGAACGAATGCATAATCGCTGATTCCGCTGTCCGTCGGCATCTCGAGGAAAGCCACGAGATGATTCCAGTTATAGTGATCGGTGATGGGCTCCGTGAATGCCATCTTGTAAAGCACGGCCTTATCGAATTTGTCGGGGTCGCCGGAGATGATGTCTCTCGCGATCTCATCTTCGAAGACGCACTCATGCAGAATTCGAATCTTATTGGAGTTGTTGAAGACGGCAATGACGTCTGATTCATCCTTGAGCGACAGGTCGCTGTACAGTCTGTGTGCTATGCCGTCACCTGCGATGCTGCCAAATAACTTAGTGATCGCATCGCGGGTTATATCGACCTCATCATCTGTTTCCAAAGAGAAATAGTAAGAGCCTTTTATTGTTATCGAATTAAGCTCCTTGGGATAGTCTGCCTTGTCGTCGTCAGCTCTGAACTCGATGCCGATAACGGGATTGTTCAGATCCTTGATATAGAAGACCCCGGGGTGGTCGTAAGTGCCGTAAGAATCGGCATACTTTGATATTGCTTCAGGGATAATACCGCACGCGAAATCCTGCACATCAGACTCGGTCGCGTCAATGTAGAACAGCAACCTGTCCGGCTTATAAAGCTGGTTCAGATTATTAATAACCATAGTCTTTTCCCCAAAACCCTACAGCAAACTATGTTTGAATTATATACTGATTTAATGCTTGAAAACAATTTTTAATTAACTTATCGTCTTACTTACAGTACTGAATCTTTTGTTACCGGTAAGAGGGAGAAAACCTTGAACAAAGCACAATTACACGAACTTATAGAGGCGAAGCAGCCAAATATCTGCCAGGTCGCGGCGTACCGCGACGGTAAGCTCGTCTTTTCAGATGAATGGAACGGATATAAGGACACTGACTGTACGCATATCATGTCTGCTACTAAGAGTATCGTCGCGCTTCTGGTCGGAATCGCTGTTGACCGCGGGCAGATCGCAAGCATCGACGATAAGGTGCTGTCGTATTTCCCTGATTATCAGGTGAAGCGAGGCGAGAAGACGATATACGATGTCACCATCCGTCATCTGCTTACTATGAGAGCGCCGTATAAGGGAAAGGGAGACCCGTGGTCGAAGGTCTGCATCAGTGAGAATTGGACGTATGCATCGCTTGATTTCCTCGGCGGCAGAGGAGGACTTACGGATGAGTTTAACTACAAGACAGTCTGTCTTCATATCCTGTCAGGCATCCTGTATAAGGCTACGGGGATGACGACGGTCGACTATGCGAACGAGTATCTGTTTAAGCCGCTCGGTATCGCGGAACACGAGAACTACTACGCGAAGTCTGCGGAAGAACACAAACATTTCACGATGGATAAGGAGCCCAAGACTAACGTCTGGTTCGCTGACCGCGACGGCCTCGGGACGCCCGGATACGGCCTTTGCATGTGCGCCAAGGATATGGCGAAGATTGGTCAGCTCTGTCTTAACGAAGGCGTGTGGGAAGGAAAGCAGATCATCTCATCTTCATGGATCAAAGATATGACACGCCCGCGTAAGATTGAAGGTCAGATGTGGCGCGGCATGATGTACGGATACCTTTGGTGGATTACCAATCCGGAGAAGAACATCTACGCGGCCATAGGCAACAGCGGTAACGTCATCTATGTAAACCCCGACAAGAATGTCGTAGTTTCTGTCGCTTCTTACTTCAAACCGACAATCTTCGACAGAGTCGATTTTATTGAAGAGTATGTGTTAAAGTCATTGTTAGATGGATAACAAAGAATTCGACATTCAGGCATACATGACGAGAGGCGTGGAACGCGGCGTTGCTGATGCGGTCAAAGCGACGCTCAGTAACCCCAAGGAGTCAGTCTTCATGGCAAAGTTCGCGATGGCAAGTAAGGCTGCTTCCAAGAAGCGTAAGCTCGCGCAGGAACAGGGTGAACACATCCCGCCTTTTCTCATCGCTTCGATAACCAGCCAGTGTAATCTTCACTGCGCGGGGTGCTACTCGAGGTGTAATAACGCGACTTCAGATGAAGAGCCTTTTAAGCAGATGAGTGCAGATGAGTGGGAGAAGGTTTTCGACGAGGCGGATGAACTCGGTGTGAGCTTTATCCTGCTTGCGGGCGGCGAGCCGATGTTAAGAAAGGTCGTTATCGAGGCGGCGGCGCGAAGACAGAATATTCTTTTCCCCGTGTTTACGAACGGCACCTTCCTTAATGACGCGTATCTCGAGCTTTTTGACAAGAGCCGTAATCTGATCCCGATCTTAAGTATCGAGGGCGGAAGAGACGTCACGGATGCAAGGCGCGGTGCGGGTGTTTACGACAAGCTTGTGAAGAGTATGGAGGCCTTTAAGGTGCGCGGGCTGATCTTCGGAGCTTCCGTTACGGTGACCACGGAGAATTACCGTGAAGTGACGTCGGAGGAGTTCCTCTCGACAATTTACGACAAAGGCTGCAAGGCGGTGATATTTGTCGAGTATGTTCCGGTGACTGAAGAGAGTGAGGAGCTCGCGCCGGGCGATAAAGAACGCGAGTATATCAAGAACGCGATTGATGATCTCAGGTCGCGCGGTGACGGTATGGTGTTTATCTCTTTCCCTGGCGATGAGAAGAGCTCAGGCGGATGTGTCGCGGCGGGCCGCGGATTTTTCCATATCAATTCTCATGGCGGCGCAGAACCTTGTCCGTTCTCGCCGTATTCCGACATTAACGTGCGTGACACGTCGTTAAGAGAAGCGATGAAGTCGAGGTTGTTTACGAAGCTTCGCGACGGCGGATATCTGCTCGAAGATCACCCCGGCGGATGCACACTTTACAGCCGCCGCGAAGAAGTCGAGAAACTGATTGAAGAGGAGTAATGAGGATGGAGATTTGGGATCTTTACGACAGAGAAGGCAAGAGGACAGGCGAGACATTCGAGAGAAGCTTCATGAGTTTCAAGAACATCCCCGATGACCGTTATCACCTTGTGGTAGACATACTTGTGCTGCACGAGGACGGCACGTACTTGCTTACAAAGAGAAGTGATATCAAAGACGTTTACCCGGGCAACTGGGAGGCGAGCGCAGGCGGATCTGCTTTAAGCGGCGAGGAGCCTCTCGAGGCAGGCATCAGAGAGCTGAAAGAAGAGACCGGTCTCGAGGCGGATTCGATCGAGCTTATTAACATCTCTTTCAAGGACACAAGTCACGCTATGTATTACTCATATCTTGCGCGCGTCTCGTGTGACAAAGATTCCGTTACCTTGCAGGAGGGCGAGACCACAGCATACAAATGGGTCGATAAGAAAGGGCTGCTTGACTACGTCGATTCGGACGAAGCCATGACAGCCCATAACTTAAGATACGAAGATTATATTAACTCGTTAAGGTGAGTTAAACTCCGGGAGCCGGCGGAACGGGTGCCTGCTGAACTGGCATCGGAACCGGGTTTGCCGCGGGCTTGGGACAGCCGCAGTTACCGCAGAAGTTATATGTGCAAAGTGTGCCGCATGTTGGGCAGTTCCATATGTTGCCCATCGGACGCGGCTTTCCGCATGCTGAGCAGAAGTTGAAGCTGTTGATCACGCCGCAGCTGCAAGTCCAGTTTCCGGCAACCTGAGGTCTGTAGACAGTCTGCTGCTGTGTAGGAAGCGTAACGATGCAGAAGTCGTTCTTGGCAGACTTGATTACGAGTATGAAAGAGAACACGAAGAGTACGATTACATATGCGATCCACAGGAGCGCGCCGAGACCTTCGATGATTTCCGCGCCGGAAGCCTGCGCCGCGAAAAGTATTCCATCATAGATACCGTGTCCTACGATAGGGATGAGGAGCGTAAGCCACATGTTCTTGGTGTAGTCGCCCTTCTTGTTTGTGAGGGAAGCAAACTTAGCTCTGCTGTAGAAGTAACCCATGAATACTGCGAAGCAAGCGTGTCCCGGAACTGCCGTGAACATACGAAGGAGTGCAGTGCTGAGGCCGTTCTGGAAAACATAACCGACGTTCTCAAGACAAGCAAATCCGAGCGAAACGAACACAGCATAAACGATCGCATCGTAGCTGTAGTTGAAAGCTTTGTTTTTCCATGTGATGAGGCGCAGTACTGCGAACTTGCCGAGCTCCTCTGCGGGACCTACGACGAGCATCGCGAGAAGGATCGCTTTAAGCACGGGTGTGTAAGGGAAGATGGCTTCGAGTATAACCTCTCCTATAAGCTCGATGATGATGGCAGTGATGATAGTGCCCATACCTGCGAAGAAGAGACCGATGAGAAGGCCGATAGGCTCTTTCTCTTTTTTGTCCTTAAGGTAGATAAAAACCAGCAGTGCGATAACCGGAACCAGCGCCAAAGCAAACAGCATAATGTTCTCCTAACTCATTCTAAGATGTAAATAACTTTTTATAAAATAGCATAAGAAAAGCCCCGGCTCAACGTGGGCCGAGGCTTTTCGATAGATATGTGCAGGGAGGATAAGCTTAACCTAATCTCTCGCTGAGGACTGTCTGTGCGCGGTCCTCGAGGACGGGGATAACCTGATCAAGGGTCTTCTGTCCTGCAAAGTAAGCGGGCATCTCCTCTCTGATGATAGCGTTGATGGAGCTGTCGTTCGAGTACAATACGGTTAATCCCTCCACCAAAGATCTGAACTCATCGATGTCTGCATCAGTCATAGGCACAGACGTCCAGCCGAAGTTCATAAGCTCACTCTCAGAGTAGTTCCGGGCAAGGACCTCAAGATCACTGTTGTGGCTGTTCATGAAGGTGATGGCACTGTTGTCGAATGCTTCACGGTTAACGCAGATACCTTCGTAAGCTGCGTATCTCTCCTGGATAGGTGTGCTCATAAGGATCTTGATGAATTCCTTACAGCCGTCTGCGTTCGGAGAAGCAGCACAGATGCCAACAGAAGCAGAACTGAAGATTGTCGGGCCTCTTCCGTCGATGGAAGGTGCACCTACAAGAGACTCGCCAAGACATGTGCTCTCATAGTAGCTGCTTGAAGATCTTACGAATGTAAGAGCGGCTCTCTGGTAATCGACATCTCCAAAGTCATCGCCCTCTTCGAGAGGCTCAGTTACAAACTCCTTGATATAGTCTGCCAAAGTCTTAAATGCATCGTTGTTATATGAAGCATGGCCGTCAGCTATAATCTGATCCTGCATGCAGTTAAGGATCGTGATGAATACATCGACCTGTCCGCCCTGGATGGGGTTCTCGCCGTTACAGGGACCTGCAACATACTCCTGATACTGCTCGAAAGTAAATCCGTTCTGTCCGGGAGCAAGAGCATCATCCTTGGCAAGGATTCCAGCTGCCTCAAAAGAAAGCGGAATCTGGTATAGCTTGCCGTCAATGCGCGCCGCGTCGAAAATGTTAGTAAAGTAAGCATCCGAACCAAAGTTCTCAGCGGTAAAGTCAGAAAGGTCAAGAAGGTAGACATCGTCGTTAAGCATAGGGAAGGAAGCACCATCGAGAATGATGTCGGGACCTTCGCCTGACATAAGATCGATAGCAAGGCGGCTGCCAAGATCTGCTGATGCCTGATCTCTGACGAGACCTGAATCGCCTGAATTGTCAGTTGATGTTGCGGATGAATACTCCTCGGATATCCTGTAGGAATTATCTACACGGATAAAGTACTGGGAGTTGGTCTGATTAAATTCACTGATCGCATCACATACAGGCTCGGAAAGTCTGTCTGTGGAGGCGAGTCTGATTATTGTCTTACCTTCATTAGGATTGTTATCTGCCTTTGTAAATGTCAGTAACAGCATCTGTCTTTCAATGCTTGAATCACCGATTGCAGGTGCGAGCTCACTTACGAATATTGCCTTATCGTCGTTGATCAGGATAGGTGTGGCAGCTGACATGTGTGACAGGTTTACATATGAGTTCTCGAACAGGAATACAGGATTGATCTGCTGATTATCGTAATCGATAGAATAAACGCCGATCTCATCCATGATTACTGAGCCGAGGCCTTCTACCTGGAAGATGCACTCTACAGGATGATTGAACCATCCCATAGTGTCAGTAACATCAGTAAGTGTCATGGTGTTCGTATCGAGTGTGTAGAACAGCTTGACGCTGTAGTTATAAGCCGTGATCAGATATCTGCCGTTGCCGATATCGATAAAAGCAGTCATGTCGTAGATCTCTGTATCAGGGAACTTCTCTGCGAAGTCAAACTCAGTACAGTTGTTGTTCTCGTCTATAAGGAAGATATCCATGGAGAATTTCTGGGAATCTGAATATACCCAATACTTCTCGCAGGTATATGAGCCGAGCTGCTCGGACCCCATATAACCTGAATTCCTGCCCTCCAAGAGCTGCTCAGGTTCAGAATCCTCGATCTGGACGAGCTCAGATAATTCATATGTTGAAGGATCGATGGTTAACCTGTAGTTAGCATCCTGTTCTGATTCAGCATCGAACTGGGTGATAGTAACATCGATCTTATTATCATCATTCTTAGTTACGCGGCTGACATATGAGTTCTCAGCCATATTGTGTTCGTGTAAGTAGTCTCCGATCGAGATGCTGTTAAGCAATGATCCGTTCATGTCAAAGAACTCGAGATCTTCGACCAAGAGGTCAGAGTAATCAATATCATTGATTGAAGCATCCGTTGGCGTCTTAAGTGAACCAGACTTACGGATAACGATAGTATCGTCAAATGTACCGACTGTTTTGCTCAAGACGTAATCAAAAGTCGTCAGGCTCATGTCGGTCTGAATGACCGCTTCATTTAAGTCGAACCATGCATTCTCGTCAGCCGTGATTCCGGTTGATGATCCGTCGCCTTTGCTGCATGCAGCTGCAAAGGGGAGCATCATTGTTGCTGCAAGTGCTGCAGCGATGATTTTAATCTTGTTCATAACATTCCTTTCTTTCTGAGTCGTTTTGTTTGTCGTTTTTTCTTGAGTTGTCGTCGTGGAATATAGCAGTGCAAATGAGGCAAATTGCGGCAGAAATGGGGCACGGTCAACACATCGAGATCAATGTGTTGGATAAGCAACAGATTAGGGTAAAATTGCCTACCGGTTTTGAGGTGTTTTTCTATGCTTTGTGGGCACTCCGCGGTGCTCTCTATTGTTCTGTCATCTCTGATCTTCGCGTCTTTGTACATACATCTTGGATTCATGATTATGGTCGGCGCGGCCCTGATGGCGGGCCTGATCGGGCACTAGAAGTCTTCTTCTTCGTCGTCAAATAGGAAGAATCCCCTTTTTTCGACTTGAAACGCATTTTTGGGGGATTGGTTTGGGGGAAATTCCGGCGTTCCTTTCACGATTCGTTCCGCAATTCGCTCGATTGCCATGTTTATCTCGAATCGTAGCAGCTCAGCATCAAAAGAATTGCTGTTCTTAGTCCTGTAAATTATCACATCATCAAACAGACTAAAACCTGCCCGGTAATACTTGTGCTCGCGGTCGATCGCTTTGTATCTGTATTCCTTATCTTCCATGATTCCGTCTATCTCCATCATAAGTGCGCACTGGATATAAGGCACCAGAAAAGTGACGTCAGGATAAAAGTTTTTGCCGTTGATTGAGACCTTGATCTCGGTCTTCCATTCGAAGCCCATCTTCTCGATTTCTTTAACTGCGAGAAGTTCGTTCTTAGATCTTAAAACCTGATTATTCTCCTGGATTTTTTCCTTGCGTTCATATGAGTTTTGATTAGGCCGCGCTTGCTTAAAGAACTCGGGACTTAATCCGCTTAGCAAAGTAGGATCGAGAGGGAATTGAATAATCTTAGGTTCTCCTGCGTAGTAAGTCTTCCACTCGTTCATAAGCCGCTTGTATTCGAGTAGTGCTTTCTGATGCAGGTTGATCTGCTTCAAATACTTAGCGCCTTCTTTGCCGTTAGTATAGAGACGGCGTTTCCTGTTGTATGAGATGCAGGGGTTTCCCGGATCGTGTGTTATTACAACAACTTGGCGCTGCCTATAAGTACCTACTCTGCCTTGGGGTAGAGTGTTTATCAAGTGGTGTGCATAAGAGATCTTAAGTTGTAACGTATTCCGATATTCCATACCCCGAGTGTATCAGGTTAAGAAGCGTTATTTTTCGACAATTGACTACAATTTCCGACAAAAAACGACAAAGGGTGCGCGAGGGATTCCCCTTTTTTGGACTTGAAACGACTTTTTGGGGGCACGGATAGGGGGAATCCTGTGCAAAATCACAATTCCAATAATATACACGAGTGTTAAAATACACTCTGTTTTGAAAGGAATGTGATTATGGCTAAGAAGAAGAGACCGTTTTTCTCGCACTACGCGAAGATTTTCAGAAATGAGTTTAAAGGGTATAACAGCAAGTTCTTTATCAACGACCTGACTGCGGGTATCACTGTAGGTGCAGTGGCGCTCCCTCTGGCGCTGGCTTTTGGTGCGGCGAGTGTGGATCAGGATCACCTTGCGATCGGTATCGCGGGAGGCCTCATCACAGCTATTATCGCGGGTCTCATCTCCGGCCTTCTCGGAGGCGGCTCATTCCAGATTTCCGGTCCTACGGGAGCCATGGCAGTAATCCTCGGAACGATAGTTTCCGGTGAGTACGGCCTCCAGGGCATGTTCATGGCGACGTTCATCTCGGGAATAATTCTTCTAATTGCCGGATTACTAAGATTCGGACGATTCGTTCAGTTTATCCCGAAGCCGGTAGTCACGGGCTTCACCTCGGGTATCGCGCTCGTTATCGCGATCGGCCAGCTCGGCAACGCATTCGGAGTTAATGCGGCAGGCGAGGGCACGGTCGGCAAGGTCATGACATTCATAAGCAACATTAAAGACACGAGCCTGCCGACACTCGGAGTAGCAGCAATGGTAGTAGTCATCATGGCACTCTACCCCAAGAAGCTCAGCAAGTATGTGCCTGCTTCACTCGTAGCTATCATCATCGCTACGGCAGTAGTAAAGATCACAAACCTCGACGTTAAGACCATCGGCTCCATCCCGAGCTCGATCATCAACTCGGAGGTTCTCAACATAGCAGCAGTCGACATCCCAATGCTCAGCTCCATCGCTAAGTATTCGATTACCATCGCGCTCCTCGGCATGATCGAGAGCCTCCTGTGCGGTACTGCTGCGGCTTCCATGAAGAAGGAAAAGTTCGACTCCAACGTCGAGCTCATCGCGCAGGGTATCGCTAACATGGCAGTTCCGTTCGCAGGCGGCGTGCCTTCCACGGCAGCCATCGCAAGAACATCCGTTGCCATCAAGAGCGGTTGCAGAACAAGACTTACATCCGTGTTCCAGTCGATCTTCCTGATCCTTTGCATGTTCGTTCTCGCGCCGCTCATCGGCATGGTTCCGTACTCCGCGCTCGCAGGCGTGCTCTTCATGACTGCGTACAAGATGAACGACATCAAGACAATCAAGGGCTACTTCACACACGGCCTCAAGGACGCGCTCGCACTGTGCTTCGTCACAATGGCGGCAACAGTCGTTCTCGACCTGACATACGCGATCGTAATCGGCGTAGCGCTCTCCATGATCATCACGATCAGCAAGCTCGCCGACATCAACGTTAACATCGAAGAAGAAACTCTCATCGAGGATAAGGACGCTGCCATCGTTTACAGCGTCGGCGCTTACTTCTTCGCGAACGGCAAGCAGCTCAAGAAGGCCATCGAAAAGTGCGAAAAGCGCTACGAGACCTACATCCTCTCCTTCAGAGGCGTTGTATTTGTAGATATTTCTGCAGAGACAGAGTTCCTTGAAGCAATCGATTACATCAAGGGACTCGGCTCTGATTTCTGTTTCGTTGGATTAAACAGCGACATCAACAGGGTTCTCGAGAAGATCGGTTTCCAGGAAACCGTCGGCCGTGAGCACTTCTATCCTAACCTTGAGGACTGTGTCGCAGCAAAGCGTAAGAAGGATTAAGGGAAGAATTAACCTCCCATAATTCCTTTGTCGCCGAGAGTTACGACTATCATCGCGATCTCGCCGATGATCATTATCACGCATATGGCAGCGGCAAAGAAGAACATTCTCTTATTGTTGCCCTCGCTCCACATAAACTCGGAAGGATCTTCCGGATCGATATTGATCGTGACTGTGGAATCTATTGCAGGAATCTTTGTTTTATTCGCGTAGTTTCCGTCATATGCAAGATATTCGCGTCCGTTATAGGTGTACTTAAATACAGGTGTTCTGGTAGCGTGATGGTCGGACATTGCGATGCTGTGACCTACACATAGAGCGTTGACTTCAGATGTCATAAGACGGGGTCTGACGATCAGCCTGTTATAAGCTATGATCAAAGCTGTTACAGTGAAGCCAAAGAACATTGAGATGAAGCCTACGATAAAGGCTGCGATTCCTACTTTGGTGATGAGAAATGTGAGGCCGCCTGCAAGAAGCGCGAATAACGCGGAGCAGCCAAGGCCGATGCCCAAAGTCTTCGAATCCTTGCCTGATGGCGGATATACGATCTCGCTTTTAAGTCTTATCTGGTCCTGAAGCATGTTAATCAACGTCATAAGGTCAGGCTTGTGCGGTGCATCCCAGAAAACCTGGCCTCTGTATCTTGGATCATAAATCATAGTGCTATCCCTCCTTATAAAGTCAGTATAGCAAATGTTAAGCATTAATGAATTTAAGAAAGTATTAAGCCAAAATGTCAGATTTTTATTATATAATTAGTGAGTATATTCTAATACCTAGACAAAGGGGATGTTAACTATGGAATTTAAGACAACTAAGGAAGACACAAAGTTGACGGTAGCTATTGCCGGACGTCTCGATACACTTTCAGCACCTGATCTCGAGAAGGGTCTCGAGCCCGAACTCGCAGGTATCACAGATCTCGTTCTTGATCTGAAGGATCTCGAGTACATCTCATCCGCAGGACTGCGTGTCCTCCTCGGCCTTGCGCAGGTAATGGAGAAGCAGGGTAACATGAAGGTTACTAATCCCGGGGATGCTGTTATGGATGTATTCAGCGTTACTGGCTTCGACGATATCCTCAACATCGAATAATCCCGGCGAGCCTCTATCAAAATAGAAGGAAAACTTAATATGAGAGAGTTAGATATTCAGGCGCTGCCTGAGAATCTGCCCGAAGTCCTTACGTTCGTTAAGGAGAACCTCGATGAACTCGAATGTACTGAGAAGGAACGTAATCAGATTGAGGTAGCGGTAGAGGAGATTTTCACGAATATCGCAGGTTATGCATACGACCCTAAGATCGGTACTGCGACAATTAGGGTCGAGCTTAACGATAATCCTCTGTCTGTCAGCATGAGCTTTATCGATCAGGGCAAGCAGTATGACCCTCTCGCCAAACCTGACCCGAATGTCAAGTTGTCCGCGTCTGAACGTAAGCGCGGAGGACTTGGCATTTTTATGACCAAGAAATTCATGGATGAGGTCGACTACGAATACAAAGACGGCCGCAACATCCTGACTCTTCGTAAAGTCGTATTAAGACAGCCTGAGGTTGACATGACCAAAGCTCTGGTCATCTTCTTCCTCGCGACCATCCACGCATTCGTTGAGTGTTCCACCGATGATGCGCTGTGGCACGGACTGCCGTATTTCTTTGATAGTGTTCTGGGTGGTCCATGGGCTGCCCCGATGTTTATCTTCTCGATGGGTATCGGACTCGCTTTTACGACGAGGAACAAGGCTATGGACCTGTTTCGGAGAAGCATTCATATCTGCCTTGTAGGATTGCTCCTTAATGTATGCAGATTCTTGATTCCGTCGCTTGTAGGCTTTGCCATCACACATGATGCTGACTACTACATAACCGATCTGCCGTACCTGTTCTTCGGCAATGACCTTCTGCAGTTCGCGGCACTCGCGATGCTTCTGATGTCATTCATGAAGCTCCTGAAGCTGACGCCGTGGAAGATATTCTTTGTCGCATTGGGTCTTAATATAGCGGCGATGTTCTTCAACGACCTGTGGCTCGATAACATGCCTCTTAATGTTATCCTCGGTCACTTCGTCGGTGTCAATGATCCTGCTGGTGAAGAGATTGTCATGTCTGACTTCCCGTTGTTCATCTGGTTCCTGATGTATGCCTCAGGACTTGCGTTCGGTGACCACATCAAGCACATCACGACAGCACAGAAAGAGACATTCTATAAGTGGTTCTCTATCCCGTGCTTCATCCTGTCCACATCGGTCTATATCTTCGAGTACTATAACCAGTTCGGCATGATGGGCGGCCCCGGTGCGAACGTCTTCTATCATCTGACGACTCCCGAGATGTTCCTTTGCATCTGCACAGAGTTCGCGATGCTCGGAGCTTGCTACTATATATGCAAATTCCTTCCTGCCAAGGTCATGAGGGTTATAGAGACAATAAGCCGTGCGATCACGAGCGTTTACTTCGCACAGTGGGTGCTTGTATGGTGGACCGTTAACGTATTCATCTACGTTATCAGGGGAGACAAGTATCTCGACTCCTTGCCGACTCTCATCCTCGGATTGATCCTGAGCGTCGCTTCTGTTCTGATTGGTGTGTTCTATCAGAAGCAGTTAAAGAAGCGTAAGAGAGGCAGGAACTCCGTAATATGAGATTCAAGAGGCCCGCATTCGCGAGAAGCATACGTAATAAGCTCCTTGCGGGCTTCGTTCTGACTACGATAATTATCGCAGGTATCATCTGCTACGTAACTTCGACTTCATACCGCGCCAAGATCATTGAGCGTTATGAATACGTCGGCATGGGTATCACTTCCACTATCGCCAACAGATTGAACGGCGACCAGATCATGAGATACCTTAACGCCGGTGAGCCTGACGGTTACTACGACATCGTTCTCGATGAGATCAACACGACTCAGGAACAGTTCGATGCGCTTTATATCTACGTTTGTATCCCTGAGGAGAATGACGTTCTCTACATCTGGTCCGACCACTTCCCGGGTGAGGAGACCATCGGCTTTACCACCGGGTACGCCCAGGGCGGTAAGGAGTGGATGCAGGGAAGACTCTACGGTCGTGAAGATGAGCTTCTGAAGTTCGTTGATGACCCGGTATTCGGACAGATCGCGACTGCAGCTTATCCTGTACACAACAGTCAGGGCCGCCCGGTCGCTCTCGTCTGCGTCGACTTTCTCGTAGACCAGATCAACACTGAAGTTCTCACGATGAACCTCATCATCGTTACCTGTGTATTTACGTTGATGCTCATCTTCATCGTGGTTTACTCGACCTTCGCTAACAGGCACCTCGTCCGTCCTATCGAGAAGCTTACGACAGCGGCCAAGGAACTCACCGAGAACCTCGACAAGGACCACGCATACAAGTCCGACATTCATACTCAGGACGAGCTTGAAGAACTCTCGCTCGCGTTTGAGAAGATGGACGTCGAGCTTCGTGATTACATCGTTCAGAACATGAACATCACGGCTGCACAGGAAAGAATCAACGCGGACCTCGACACAGCTGCAAACATTCAGGAAAGCCAGCTGCCGAGCACGTTCCCGGCTTTCCCCGGCCGTTACGACTTTGACATCTACGCTTCTATGACCCCGGCGAAAACCGTCGGCGGCGACTTCTACGACTTCTTCCTCGTAGACGAGGATCACCTTGCACTCGTTATGGCAGACGTTTCCGGAAAGGGCATCCCGGCTTCATTGTTCATGATGATCAGTAAGCTCCTTATTCAGAGCCGCGTCATGATGGGTGAGAGCCCTGCGGAAGCACTTAATAACACGAATGCACAGCTCATGCAGAATAACGCGGCTCACCAGTTCGTTACTGTATGGCTTGCAGTTATAGACCTTAAGACAGGTAAAGGTATCGCGGCTAATGCAGGCCACGAGCACCCTGCTATAAGACGCGCTAACGGTAAGTATGAACTCGTTGTATATAAGCATTCTCCGCCGGTCGCTACGATGAAGAGAATGAAGTTCAAAGAGCACGAGTTCGAGCTGTTCCCCGGCGATTCTCTCTTCGTATATACGGACGGCGTTGCGGAGGCTACAGATTCGAATAACGAACTTTTCGGTGCGGAAAGAATGCTCGAGGCTTTGAATAAGAATCCTGACGCGAAGCCGAAGGAGATCCTTAAGAACGTAATGGACGGCATCGACGAATTCGTTAAGGATGCCGAGCAGTTCGACGATATCACGATGCTTAGCATCACATATAACGGTCCTGACGCGACTAAGCCCGAGGAGCCTGAAGCTTCTGAAGACGAGCAGGAAACGGGGAACTGATTATGGAATTAGCTAAGACCAAGAGAATACCTGAAATCGAACTTATGAAGGCCATCGCCATTATCGGCATGGTCTTCGTGCATGTTCTGGAGGGCTCCATGGAAGTCTTCGAGAACGCGTGGGAGCTGCCCGGAAGCATCTCCTATACAGTCATCGAATTCTTCGGCTGCATCCCTGCTGCGGGAGCGTTTACTTTCGCGATGGGTTGGGGTGCCGCTTTCTCGGATAGAACCACGGTGCGCAAGTACCTCAAGAGGGCAGGCATCTTAGGCCTTCTGCTTTTCTACGTAAACTTCGTGTACGCTATCTTCCCGGGGCTTATCAACCCTGAGCATTTCGGTGCGTTAAGCGAGCACCCGTGGGCAGTAATAGGCTGCAATATCTACACGTTCGCGACCCTCAGCATGCTTTTCTTCGCGCTGATGAAGAAGCTTGAAGGCAAGCCCGGAATCAAGGCCGCGATCTGCATCGCGATCATCGCTTTTATCTTTACTGTAGCAATTCTTTTCACGCCGGAAGCATACGAGGGCAACGGCTGGGCGGCAACGCTGATCGGCATCGTCTTCCGTGAGAATCACTATTCCTGGTTCCCGATAGTTCCGTGGGGCACGTTCCCCATCATGGGCTACGGCGCGGGCAAGCTTTACCGCAAGTGGGATAACCGCACGAAGTTCGCTCTGACAGCACTTGCTATCGGAGCCGTGCTGACGCCTGTCTCAGGAATCATCAATAAGATCAACGAGTGGCCGCAGGCTGTTCTTAACCCCGGCTGGATCGAGAGCGGAACTGACTACTACGCACTTTCCGCGAACAACATCGTCGGCGCTGTCGGCGTGCTCTGCCTTGAGGTCGCAGTTGTTTTTGGTATAATGACACTCGCCAAAGGAAGGCTGCATCCGCTTCTTGCGAGCATGAGCCGCAATGTCATGAAGATATTCTGCTGCCACTGGCTCTTTGTAAGCCCGCTGTTCCTCCTTTTGATCCACGTAACTAACATCTGGATCAACAATCTGATCGCACTTGCAGTGTTCGTCGCGACGCTCGCACTCGTTCAGCTTTGGGTAAAGTTTAAAGAGAATAGGGGATAATTCAGAAATGAGATTACAAAGACTTAAGATCATGGACGAGGCTAAGGCCGCGAGCCTTAACCCCAAGACGGGCAAAACAGGTTGTTTCTTCCTGCTCGAGTTCCTGTTCGCAGCGGTAATGTGGATCATCACTCAGTGCGGCTGCGGTTTCACGATGATCATCGGCGCGTTATTCGCTTCGCTTTTTCATCTTAAAGGAGCCAATGCGGACAGTATCTCCGTGGCTTTCCTTCTTGCAGGAACGCTCGCGTGCACGATCCCTGTCATTCTGTGGGGTAAGTTCGTATCGGGAAGAAAGATCCACACATTCGGATTTACAAAGAAGAATGCCGTAAAGCATTATCTCATCGGACTTCTCGTAGGCTTCGGCATGTTCGGTGCGGCGCTTCTTATCTGCGTTATCACTGGCGCGTCCGAGGTCGAGCTCAGCGCTGACGGCTTCAACGTATTCTGTCTGCTCGCGCTGTTCATCGGTTACATCTTCCAGGGCAACGAGGAGGAGGTCCTGTGCAGAGGCTGCATCTTCGTGTCCGTCACAAGAAGATACTCGGTCATCATGGGTATTATCATCAACTCGATAATCTTCGGCTGCCTGCACCTTTTTAACTCAGGCCTCACGGTGCTCGCGTTCGTTAACCTTGTGCTGTTCGGTCTGTTCATGAGCCTCGTGTTCTTAAGAACCGGCAACATCTGGATGGTCAGCGCGATCCACACGATCTGGAACTTCACGCAGGGCAACATCTTCGGCGTGCTCGTCAGCGGCAACAGCTTCGGCCAGTCCGTAATGGAGACCACGCCCGACATGAGCAAGAGCCTTATAAACGGTGGCGACTTCGGCCTCGAGGGAGGACTCGCGGTTACGATTATCCTTGCAATCGGCATCGTTATAGTGTATTTCTGTAAATCATCAAAGGACATCCTGGTAGAGGAAACATGACACTACAGCAGATACATTACGCGCTTACGATAGAAGAATGCGGCTCCATGAACAAGGCTGCGGAGAAGCTGTTTATGGTGCAGTCCGCACTCACGGCTTCCGTCAAGGAGCTCGAAAAGGAAATCGGAATCACTATCTTCGTAAGAAGCCCTAAGGGTGTTACGCCTACACCTGAGGGTAGAGAGTTTCTTAATGATATAAGAGGCCTTGAAGGGCACTACAACACACTCGTACATAAGTATGAGGGTGACGGCAACTACAAGCGTAAGTTCGCAGTTTCCACGCAGCACTACTCTTTCGCGGTGAATGCTTTTATAAAGATGGCGAAGCAGTACGATGTAAACGAGTTTGATTTCGCTGTGAGGGAGACGAGGACGCGCGATGTAATAGAGGATGTAGGTGCGCTTCGAAGTGAGATCGGAATCCTGTATCTTTCTTCTAAGAATGAGCGTGTGCTGCGCAAGCTCATGGATGAGAACGAGCTCGTGTTTACGCCTCTTATAAGCTGCGATGCGTATGTGTATTTAAGTGAGGACCATCCGCTGGCGTCGAAGAAGAGCATTAAGTTCAAGGACTTGGAGCCATATCCGTGTCTGATGTTCGAGCAGGGTGAGGATAAGTACTATTTCTCGGAGGAGATCCTGTCGGAGTATGAGTACCCGCGTACGATCAAGTGTAACGACCGCGCGACGATGCTTAACATGATGCAGGGTATGCACGGCTACACGCTGTGTTCGGGAATTATCTCTGACGACATCAACGGCGACGGATACCGCGCGATACCGTTCAAGGCGGATAAGGACCACCCGAATTCGGCTATGCAGATTGGATATATAACTAAGAAGAATAATATCCTAAGCGAGCCGGGAAGGCGCTATATAGATGAATTAAAGAAGTTCCTAGAAGGTATGGAGGGGTTATCAAAGTAATTGATAACCCTTTATCAATATTCGGGATTATTCAAGCGTGATTTGATATGTCATACTGTGGTCAACAAAAACAAAAACGACCACAAAGGAGAACACAAACATGGCATACAAATTCGAAACATTACAGCTTCACGTAGGACAGGAAAAGGCAGATCCCGCATCTGATGCAAGAGCGGTGCCGATCTATCAGACAACATCTTATGTCTTCCACGACAGTGAGGACGCAGAAGCAAGATTCAACCTGAGAGCAGGCGGCAACATCTACGGAAGACTTACAAACTCCACACAGGGAGTTCTCGAGGAGAGAGTAGCAGCTCTCGAAGGCGGATCCGCAGCACTCGCAGTAGCATCCGGCGCAGCATCCATCACATATACGATTCAGGCTCTCGCTGCTAACGGCGGCCACATCGTAGCACAGAAGACAATCTACGGCGGTTCGTACAACCTTCTTTCCAACACACTTCCCCAGTATGGTATCGAGACTACTTTCGTAGATGCACATAACCTCGCTGAAGTAGAAGGCGCTATCAAGGAAAACACCCGCGCTATCTATCTTGAGACACTGGGTAACCCTAATAGTGATATCCCTGATATTGACGCAATATCAGCTATCGCTCACAAGCACGGACTGCCCGTAGTAGTTGATAACACATTCGGTACACCTTACCTTATCAGACCTTTCGAGCACGGTGCAGATATCGTAGTTCATTCTGCTACTAAGTTTATCGGCGGTCACGGTACTACACTCGGCGGTATCATCGTTGAGTCCGGAAAGTTCAACTGGAAGGCATCCGGCAAGTATCCGAACATCGCAGAACCTAACCCTTCTTACCACGGCGTATCTTTCTATGACGCAGTAGGACCCGCAGCATTCGTAACTTATATCCGTGCTATCATTCTTCGTGACACCGGTGCAGCTATCTCACCCTTCAATGCTTTCCTCCTCCTTCAGGGTGTAGAGACATTGTCCCTGAGACTTGACCGTCACGTTGAGAACACAAAGAAGGTTATCGAATTCCTGAATAACCATCCTAAGGTTGCTAAGGTAAATCACCCTTCACTGCCTGATCATCCTGATCACGAAGTATATAACAGATACTTCCCGAACGGTGCAGGTTCCATCTTCACATTCGACATCAAGGGCGGCAAGGAAGAAGCATTCAAGTTCATCGACAGCCTCGAGATCTTCTCGCTCCTTGCTAACGTAGCTGATGTAAAGAGTCTGGTAATCCATCCTTACTCCACTACACACTCACAGCTTACAGCTGAAGAGCTTGCGAGCGTAGGAATCTCAGAGAGCACGATCCGTCTGTCAATCGGTACAGAGCACATCGATGACATCATCGCTGACCTCGAGAAGGGCTTTGCAGCAATCTGATTCTGAATCTTATAGATAATTAACAATTTAACCCCTTCAATCAATGTGGTAGTATAATCACAGGGTATTGAAGGGGTTATGTTATGAATATAAGGAAAACATTGGCGGCTTTTACGGCCGTTAGTATTCTATTTGCATGTAGTTCATGCGCTTCGGAGAATCCGTGGGGCCAGATTCCGTCTGGTCAGGATCCAGATCATATTGAGATATCACTGCCCGAGATGGCTGCTGAGACTGAAGAAACGGTTCCCGTTGAGACTGAACCGGTTGTTACTACTGCAGAGCCGAACGGTGAGACTTATATCCTGTTTACAAGTGATGTTCACTGCGGAGTTGATGCAGGCTTCGGCTATGCTGGTCTCGCTCAGATAAGAGATGATCTGGAGGCGCAGGGATATCAGGTTATTCTGGTTGATGACGGCGATTTCCTGCAGGGCGCGCCGATCGGTTCTGTCGATCAGGGTGAATCGATCATCGAGATCATGAATCAGGTCGGATACGATATCGTAATTCCCGGTAATCACGACTTTGATTACGGCGTTGACAGACTGCTTGAGCTTGCTTCTGAGTCAGACTTCGAGTATTTGTCATGTAATTTCACGCATGAAGACGAGCTGGTCTTCGCTCCGTACACTATCGTTAATGCGAATGGCATTGATATAGCTTTTGTCGGTGTAACTACACCTAAGACCATATCTACCGTACGCCCTGCGTTCTTCCAGGATGATGACGGTGAATATATCTACGGGTTCATGGAAGAAGATCAAACGGGCGAGGCAGTTTATGAAGCTGTTCAGAATGCTGTTGATGAAGCGCGGGAAGAGGGTGCAGATCTTGTTTATCTGATGGCGCACCTTGGTAACAGTGATGTATGTTCTCCCTGGACTTATGCGGACGTCCTGAGCAATACGACAGGCATCGATGTCTGCCTCGACGGTCACAGCCATGATGATGATCAGGTTGTTATGCTTAATGCAGATGGTGAGGAAGTAACAAGAAGCGCAGTCGGTTACAGAATGGACTGCATCGGTTACAGCCATATCGATGCTGAAGGTACGATCATCGAGACAGGTATCTGGACATGGACCAATACAGAGAGTGCGGCAGATCTTCTTAACATTACTAACGATACGAGTGCGTTTATTGAAGAGATTATGGCTCAGTACGAGGATACTCTTAATGTGGTTATTGGAACTTCATCTGTAAACTTAACTATTTATGATCCTAATGTTGAGGACGATGCAGGTAATCCCATACGAATGGTAAGAAGAGCAGAGACCAATCTTGGTGACTTCTGTGCTGATGCAATGAGAGATCAAAGCGGAGCAGACATTGCACTTCTGACCGGCGGATCTGTAAGAACTGATGTTGGATCAGGCGATGTTACTTATGGTGATCTGGCGGATGTATTCCCGTTCGGTGATGATCTGGTAATTGTAGAGATGACAGGTCAGCAGATCCTTGATGCTTTGGAGTGGGGCGCCAGAGCTCTGCCTGATGAGGCCGGAGCTTTCCTGCAGGTATCCGGACTGTCGTATGAGGTTGATGTATCTATAGAGTCCGGTTGTGTAACTGATGAGGATAACTGCCTCCAGAGTATTGTAGGTGACAGAAGAGTAAGCAACGTAATGGTCGGTGATGATCCAATCGATGAGGATGCTACATACACAGTATGTGTTCAGGACTATCTGATCGATAAGGGAGACGGATTTACGATGTTCGCTGAGAGCGAGATTATTAATGACAGTGTCATCCTTGATCTTCAGGCATTGATCGATTATCTGACCGAGACACTCGGAGGCGAGATCGGCGAACAGTATGCTGATCCGTACGGTCAGGGAAGGATCGTAATCAACGAATGATAATACGTAAGTGTTCATTAATGGCGGCAGCTTTGTCTGCCGCTTTATTTATGGGTTGTGCGCAGACTGCTGAGCCTGTTGCTGAGACTGCAACGATGCAGACGGAAGCGGATGTTGCGATAAGTATCAACATCGAAGAGGCGCGTGTCAGTTTCTTAGGTCCCGAAGGAACGTATACGCAGGAAGCGTGTGAGAACTTTTTCGGTGAGGGGGAGTTTATTCCTTATGAGAGTGTTCCCGATGCTGTGGCGGCGTTGATCGACGGCGAGAGTGAGTTTGCCGTGATCCCGCAGGAGAATACGATCGGAGGCGCGGTAATCGATTATGTCGATGTGCTGATTGCAAACCCCGATGTGTCCGTGGTAGGCGAGGTCGAGCTTACGATCAATCAGAATCTGCTCGTCATGCCGGGCGCGAGTCTTGATGATATAACGACTGTTTATTCACATCGTCAGGGAATCACGCAGGGGCAGGAATGGCTTGATGCGAATCTTCCCAACGCGGAGGTTATTGAGGTAAGCAGCACCGCTGAGGGCGCACGAATGGTCGCTGAAGAAGGGGACCCCACATGCGCAGCTATCTGTTCTGCAGGATGCGCGGATGTTTACGGTCTTGAGGTGCTCGCATCGGCTATTCAGAATAACAGCAATAACCGCACGAGATTCTATGTACTTTCATGTGAAGAGGCGTTGACTAATGAGGCGGGAAGACTCGCGTTTATCGCGGCCGGCTCAGCTTCGGAATTGCCTGATTTGTTGGAATCAATCGATTCAGCCGGCGCGACACTGATAACTATTCACGACCGTCCGTTAAAGACCGAACTCGGTGAGTATAATTACGTCATCGAATGCGAAGGTCTGACATATGAAGAATACTGCCAGATCGCATCTGATAGTACTCTGGAATTCCGATTCTTAGGAAGCTTTAACTCTATCAGTAATTAAGAACTAAAAGATCACGCGCGGCAGGGAAACCATATGCTGATTCCGCATTTATAACTGCGTTGATGATCGCCTCACTGATTACCTCGGCGGCGAGTGTTCCGACGACCTCCTGATCGGCGATCAGGTCACCCGCCGAGATTGCATAAACAGTATCACCATCAAGTGATGTATGAACCGGTCTGATCGACCTCGCGAGACCGTCCTGACCCATACCGGCGATCTTACAAAGCTGCGGCTTCTCGAAGTAAGCATTAGTTATCAGCACCGCGAGCGTCGTGTTCATCTTCGACATATTCGCGAATCTGTTCTTAACAGTCTTGATGCTCTCCGCGATATACTGCGGCGAACTTCTGAAAGTCTTCTTATCTTCATTAAGAAGTCCCGCGATCTGCTCGCCGGTCCTCCAGTCGAATACATCACCCAGCGCGTTCAGCGCGACTACCGCACCGATCTTTAATCCGTGATTCTCAACAGCATAACTTCCGATTCCGGTCTTCATGCAGTAATCCATTCCTGCGATCTTTCCGACCGTCGCGCCGCATCCCGCACCATAATTACCATCCTGATAGTTAGGGCTTTCCATCGCGGCGCGGCACGCTTCATAACCCATCTTCTCATCAGGTCTTACGAACGCATCGCCGACAGTAAGATCGAACAACGCCGACTGCGCGACCAGCGGCACCTTGGTGACGCCGACATCATAGCCGATGTTATGCTCTTCGAGATATTTCATCACTCCGCCCGCAGCAGCCAATCCGTACGCGCTGCCGCCGCTAATAGCTATTCCGTGAATCAGATCAGCCGCCGTCAGAGGATCGAGCAATGTACTCTCGCGTGAAGCAGGTCCGCCGCCGCTGACATTCAAGCCCGCGCGCATGCCATCAGGCTTCACAAACACCGTGCAGCCGGTGCCCGCGGCCCTGTTCTCGACCTGTCCGATACGAACGTCGCTGACGTTTTGAATCCTAATCTCGTCCATGCTGTCCTCCTTTTTATAGTATAGCAGTAAAAGACAGTGACAGAACCAGTGCCACTTTTCGAGAAATGTCACCGAATTTGGCGCTGAGAGCTCCGTAGAGACAAAACCAGTGCCACTTTTCGCGAAAAGTCACCGCTTTTGGCACTGGGGGAGGGAAGAAGCGCTGGGGGAGGGAAGAAGCACTGGGGGGAGGCGTCGGAGAGGAACGGAGGGGACGAGCGCCTGTTATAATGTAAGGAGGAGGTGCACCATGGGTATTATCGACATCTCGCAGGAGGTTTTTACCTGCAACGTTTTCCCCGGCGATCCGCAGCCGAAGATGAACCGCGTCATGAGCATCGGGAACGGCGACATCTGTAACCTTACCTCGCTCGAAATGTGTGCGCACAACGGCACTCACGTGGACGCGCCTTTTCATTTTGAGAATGATGGCAAGACAATCGATGAAGTGGGACTTGAGCCCTATGTTGGTGAGTGCTACGTGGCGCATCATGATGGCGACGTTACTGCGGAAGCTGCAAAGGAGATTATTGCTAAGGCGCAGGCAGCAGGCGCGGCGCGAAGGATCCTCGTTGAAGGTGATGCGACGATGACTGAAGAGGGCGCCGCGGAGTTCGCGAAGACGGACATGCTGCTGTACGGTAACGAGAGTCAGACCGTGGGCCCGATGGAGGACGCGAGTGCAGTGCACCACATAATGCTCGGGAAGGGCATCTGTCTTCTTGAGGGCGTAGTGCTCAAGGGCGTTAAGGAAGGAAAGTATTTCTTAAGCGCGGCGCCGCTGAACCTGGGCGGGTGCGACGGTGCGCCGTGTAGAGCATATCTTATCGATGAGTTATAATCATTAACATAAGGGGGATACAACTATGGATGATGAGAAGAAGTTAACAAAAGAGCAGATGGAGATCGTTGTCGGCGGCGTCGAAGAGGATCAGTCCATGGAAGAGACATACGAGCCTACGCCGGCTTATGTCATCACAGATGACTGCATCAGCTGCGGTGCTTGCGCAAGTGCATGCCCCTGCAGTGCAATCAGCGAAGCAGACGGCAAGTATGCAATCGACTATGCGCTTTGCGTTGAGTGCGGTGCTTGTGCCGACACTTGTCCTATCGGCGCGATCAGAGGTTAAGCGGATCAGATGATCAGATCACTCTTCAGTTGGCTCGGGTAATATACCGAGCCACTGTTTTTTGTAGTCGCGCGGTGACTGACCGAAGAACTTCTTGAATGTCTCGGACATGTAGCTGACGCCGTTGAATCCGGTAAGATCGGCGATCTGCTTGAGCGTGTAATTACCTGTACGCAGAAGCTCCGCGACCTTACGTGCGCGCAGGTGCATCAGGTAATTGATTGGCGACTCGCCGACGAATTGATTAAACAGGTTATTACACTGTGACTTACTTACATTGCCTGCGTGCGTGATGTCTTCGAGCGTGATCGTCTCCTTATAGTTAACGTTCATGAAGTGAAGCATCGACTTGAACGACATCATACGCGGATCGTAGTTGGTATCTTCGGGACGCGGTCCGTAATCCTCAGTCTTCTTCATGATAAGGTCCCACATCAGGAACAGTCGTTTCGTGACCTCGAAGGCGTTGTGACGGTAGTTGGGAAGATCAATCATGAGATTATAAAAATCCTTGGTATAAGTGTTTATATATCTGAATCGCATGAACGGCAGATCCGGATTATCGATGATTGGGCGGACAGCCTCCATCTCTACAGTTACTGAAGACATCAGGATAGAAGGGTGGACGACGAAGATAACATACTTCGCGATCTGCCCGTCGAGCGACATGCTGTAGTGGATCTGATTGGAGTTAACGATGATGGTATCGCCCTCGCGGAGCACCAGTGTGCGGCCGTTGACGGAGTACGCCATCGTGCCTTCTCTGACGGTCACGATCTCGAGATCCTCGTGGTAGTGGGGGACGCGCTCCCACGTACAGTTAGGCTCGATCCAGCCGTCGTATATATATGAGGGAAATGAAGGATTATCGTAGTTTACAACCTCTGAACCGTCGTCGCGCTTGATTATGAGACCCATCTGTTCGACATTCATAACTATCTTTGTCCTCCTTATGCAAAACTATAACTATCTTCTATCGGTGTGGAATATAGTTATTAAAACCGCCTATAAACACACTATTTTTATAACTATAACACCAATATACTGATTACAGAACAACAAAACAAGAGAAATTGGGAGGCAATTATGGAAGATCAGGCTTTGGTAATGAAGAATGTCTGCAAAGATTTCAAGGTGCTGAACCGCCACGAAGGTTTGAAGGGAAGCATCCAGGATCTTTTCTCACGTGACTACAAGACCATAAGCGCGGTCAAGGACGTGTCGCTTGAAGTTGCAAGGGGAGAGATCATCGGCTACTTGGGACCTAATGGTGCAGGTAAGTCAACAACCATCAAGATGATGACCGGCGTACTTGAGCCTACATCCGGCGAGATCCTCGTCAACGGCAAGGTGCCTTACAAGAACAGAACAGAGAACTGCGAGAACATCGGTGTTGTTTTCGGACAGAGATCACAGCTTTGGTGGTCACTGCCGCTCATCGAGTCCTTCAAGCTCCTCCGCGACCTCTACATGGTTCCCGAGAAGCAGTACGAGGACATGATCGAGCTGTACCGCTCACTTGTTGATATCGAGCCGATCATTAACAAGCCCGTGCGTCAGATGTCCTTAGGCCAGAGAACACTTTCCGACATCCTCGCAGCGTTCATCCATAACCCTGCGATCGTCTTCCTCGACGAGCCGACTATCGGTCTCGACGTATCGATGAAGGACAAGATCCGTGCGCTCATCAAGGGCCTTAATAAGGAGAAGAACACAACAGTAATTCTCACGACTCACGACATGGGTGACGTCGACGCGCTCTGCCGAAGGATCGTCATCATCGATAAGGGAACGAAGATCTACGACAACGACATCGAGCACCTCAAGGGCTACTTCGGTTCCTACAGAACACTGCACATGAAGCTTGCAGACGACACGTGGGAGCAGATGCTAATCGACGAGAAGACAACTGACGTTATGCAGGTCATCACAGAGAAACAGAAAGTCACGAAGATAAAGGACATCCGTCTTGAGGAGATCTCCACAGAGGAGGTCATCAAGAAAATCTACGAAGGAGAAGCAGTATGAATCCGCGAAAACTTTTTGCACTGACACGTGCGGGCATAATGGAGTCGCTGCACTACAGGCTCGGTACATTCGTTACGCTGTTCGCGAACCTCATTTACCTCGTACTCGTGTACTACCTTTGGAAGGCAATCTACGCTTCTTCGGGAGTCGACGTCGTCAACGGCATGACCTTCACAGATACGATGATCTACCTGATCCTCGCGACGTCGCTTTTTAACTTCCTCGAGATGTTCGTAGTCTGGGACATGAGCCGCTCGATCCAGTCGGGAAAGATCATCCTCGATCTTCTAAAGCCCATGAAGTTCAGAGCATACACATTCTGGAGTTATTCGGGAAGCCACGTAGTATCGTTCATCATGACGTTCATTCCTACTTTCATCGTAGTAATGATCATCACCAAGGGTGCAATCCCGATCGGCATGAACCTCGTGTACTTCATCATCGCGACTTTATTCGCGCTGATCGTTAACTTCAACATCGAGATGATCGTCGCAACGATCTGCCTTTACACAGAATCAACGTGGGGTATCAACATCGTAAAGGAGACTATAGTGTTGCTCCTCTCCGGTGCCTCTATCCCTCTCGCATTCTTCCCGGAGAAGCTGAGGGCTGTGGTGGACTACATGCCTTTTCGCGCTGTGTATGACATCCCGCTTACTATCCTTCTCGAAAAGAACGGTTCCGATACGCTGCAGGGGCTGCTGCCGATGTTTGGCTTCCAGCTGCTGTGGATCGTAATCCTGACGGCAGCGGGTACGCTTTTCTGGAACTACTCGGTGAAGAAGATCACCGTGAACGGAGGCTGATATGGAAAAGAAAAAAAGAGGCTTACGCTTCTACGCGGACATATACAGGAAGATCCTCGTGCAGGATCTGAAGACGAAGATGAGCTACCGCGCGGACTTCATCATATCAACTATCGGTATGATCATGGTCAACCTGTCGGGCTTCGTAACGTTCCTGATCCTTTTCAGAAACTTCCCGACGATCAACGGCTGGGACTACTACCATATTCTGTTCCTGTACGGATTCTCGCTTGTAGCTCTGACTCCCGTGCAGTGCTTCTTCGACAACAACTGGAACCTTAGATTCCACGTCACGAGCGGTGACTTCATCAAGTACTGTTTCAGACCGGTGAACGTGTTCTTCTACTTCATGTCGGAGGTGTTCGATGTAAAGGGCTTAGGTCAGCTCGCATTTGGAATAGGCACGCTGATCTACGCGTGGGTTCACATCGGAATCCCGGTGACGCCGTTTGTCATAGCTAAGCTCATCGTGTTCCTGCTCACGGCATCGCTGTTCATGATCGCTCTGATGAACGCAGCTGCGGCTACATGTTTCTGGATCCGTAACTCGGGCTATGTAATGGTAATCATGTTCAGGTTCAAGGACTTCGCGAAATACCCGTCATCAATCTTCTCGGGCGTATTCAGCTTCCTGTTCACGTTCATCATCCCGATCGCGTTCGTTGCATACTACCCGAGTCTCGTTATCCTCGAGCCGGATAACGTGCCGCTGCTGTCTTGGCTGTCGCCTTTGTTGGGAGTGCTGTTCTTCTGGTTAAGCTACAGGTTCTGGATGCTCGGCGTGCGTAAATATGACTTCACAGGCTCGTAATCAGGCCAATGACCTCCTAACCACCCATGGCGGCCCCTTCCAATCGGGAGGGGCTGTTGTAATGTTACAATTCCTTCAATTAATTAAATTATTTTTATAATCGTGGTATCATTGTGTGGTTAAAGAATGGAGGATAAATAAGAAATGGGTTTATTAGATTCTTTAAAGAACATGAAAGATCAGGTAGTTAAGGGTCCTGCGACTTCCACTATGGTAAAGGAAGCACCCGCACCTGCTCCTACTGCTGCAGCTAAGCCTAAGGCAGCTCCTGCACCTGCTCCCAAGGATCAGATCAAAGCCAAGTTCGGCGATAAGATGCCTTACTACGATCCAGAATTCGGATCTCTCGAGGTATCATTCAACGGTTTCGCTACTGTTATATCCGAGAGCTGGGCTAAGGACCCCAAGGGCAGCGATTTCATCGCAAGCGTTATTACATCCAACGTTAAGAAGGCTGTCATGGACCTCGGCAACCAGAAGGTTCCCGCTATGGAGCTTTCCCGCCATATCAACGAGATCCGCCAGATGTGCAACGATGCTCTCAAGGAGAAGAACATTCAGCCCTTGTCTGTAAGCATCGCTTCCATCAATCTCACACCTGAGAGCCGTCAGATCGTCGATCAGAAGAAGGCTGCTCAGCAGTAATTTTTCCTTTCTATGAGATTTCTCTCACGAGAAGAAGTTAACAACGGTCGCCAGTTTAACCTTGATCTGCTCAAGGCAACGGCGATCGTTTTTATGATACTTTGCCATCCTGTTCTGGAGTTCACGCAGACGCGCCCGGTGGAGGCGATGGGAAGTATCTGGTATTTCATCTCGGTCTACATTTGCGGCTCATACTTGCCGAGCGCGCACGCATTCATGTTCGCGATGGGAATCGGCATTGTGTTCTCGAAGAAGAGTACCCCCGAGTTTCTCATCAAGCGCGGCGTGTGCATCTATATCCTCGGTTACATCCTGAATGCTTTAAGATACGGCGCGTATCCGTTGTATTTGCTTTGTTCTCAGGAAGTCTGGGATGAGTGGTCGACGTACTGCTTTATGAGCCAGGACATCCTGTACTTTGCCGGGCTCGCACTTATACTGACCGGTGTGCTTCAACTGCTGCACCTCGATGAGAAAACGATATTCATCATCAGCATCATCATGTGTGCCATCGGCGCGCCGCTCGCATTCGTCTTCGACACCGGCAAATACATCCCGAATTACATCATCGGCCACTTCTTCGTGACCCCCGACGGCTGGACTTCCTGTTTCACGCTCTTTAACTGGTACATCTTCGTAGGCTTCGGACTTTTCTTCGGGCGGATCCTGAAGAGGGTGAAGGAGGTCGATAAGTTCTACAAGCGCCTGCTCGTTGTTTCTTTGTGCATCGCAGCTGTCTACTTAGGTCTCTCGTACTTCTTCGGCGTCTTCTTCATGAACAAGTACCACTGGTATTACGCCATGAGCATCCCTGAAGTTATCGGAGTTATCTCGATAGACCTGCTGTTCCTGTCTTTATACAACTTCGTGCGCCCCGAGAAGCTCCCGCGCTTTGCCAAAACCGTGCGCACCATGAGCAAAAACGTGCTCGTGATCTACTGTATTCACTGGATAATCCTCGGCAACTTCGACAGCTTCGTAGTAAGGCTTCACGAGCTGCAGTTAAGCTTTCCCGAGATGTATTTGTTCTCTTTGCTGCTAATTCCCGTGTCTTACTTCCTTGCAAAGCTTTGGAAGAAGCTTCGCGGGCAGAACGCGGGGTAAAGATTCCCCTTTTTCGCGCTCGAAAAGAGATTTTGGGGGACCGCTTTGGGGGAATTTTCCGCAGAAAACTACTCGTTTACCTTCTTCTTGTAGCCGTAGAGTGCTACGCCGCCGCCGAGCAGCAGGCAGAAGATTCCGATGCCCAGAAGCACCGGACCCGAGGAAGAATTGTCGCAGATGTAGTAGGGAACGATCATCGCAGCGATGTCATGAGGGGTAAAACCTGCCGCCTCCATGGCCTGCTTGACGTATTTCATCTGATCGTCGTCTAACTTCTGTAAGTAGCCATCTACGTGGATTGTAACAGTGTTAAACTCGTAATCTTCCGTCTGGTGGAAGTAAAAATCGACTGTATTATCCACGATTGCCTCCGCTGTATCGAAGTCGCCGGAAGATTTGTTGACCTTGACGCCAATAACGCGGTCGACATAGTAGCGGTCGTTGTGGGAATCGTAAACCATGTGAGGCATCAGGTAGTCGCGAGACACCTCAGAACCGTTCTCGGTAGTGTACATATACTGTCCGATCAGCACGTTGACGTCCATCTCGACGTGCTGCCCGTTATGAAGCTGGTTCCAGTCCATGTGAGTCTCGTTAAGATCGATAGGTCGCGCATTGATCTTCGCGATATCTATGCATCCGAGCACGATGAATACGATGCCGACAACGCCGACGATCGCGCCTCTGATGATAGTCATGAGCTTGGGCTCTTTGGTAATTGTGAATAATCCGAACATGGGCTAAGTCCCTTCTTAAGAAGCTTTATAAGTTACTTTACAGACGTGAACCCGCCCGTAACCGAATCGATTATAGCAAATTCGCACGTTCCTATGGGGGATCCGTCGCGATAAGTGGAGAAAACATCGCAGGAAATGACGTTTCTATGCTTAAAAACAGCCTTCACGGGCGTGTGGCCGACGACCTGCGTAAACTCGCCCTCGCCGTACATAGGCTCCTCGGAATACTGCGGCCTGAACCAGATAGGGGAGTCCTCGCTCCACATCACGTCGCGTCCGAGCCTGTTCACGGCACGGATCACTTTATCCACGTCGCCGCGGCGGTTCTCTTCCACATGCGTCTCGACAAACTTCTGCGTCAGCCCCGCATGCGCGAAAAGCACATTATCCACCCTATGCATATACGCGATCTGACTCATCGTGGGCAGCGCGGCTTTAAGGCGGTTAAGCTTGCTGTTGACGGTGCTTATGGCATACGTTGAGAACCCCGTCTCGAGGCAGTCCCAGACATAACTTAAGTCGTGGTTGCCATAGCACCATAGCGTCTCGGGGAAGTCCTTTTGAAACTTAATCGCGCGGTCGAAGGTCAGTTCATAAAGATTGATCTGGTGCTCCTTCTGAAAGTCATCCGGGAGGTCCATAAGACACACGACCCCGTCAGCCGCGCCTTCATTCATCAGCTCCGTCGCCCGGTCAAATATCGCAGGCTTCAGATGTACATCAGGAATAACAAGGACTTTCATAACAAAATGATTATAGCATTATTAGCCATGGATAACCTTGACTTCACGTGAAGGGTAATTCTATAATCGTGGCGACTTTGAAGCAGGGGAGTAAAGCGTGCATAGATCATCTAAGACAACTGCAAAGAAGATAGCTGCTGTGATCATCTCATTGTTGATGATCGCTCTTGTGCTGTTCTCTTTCGTATATATTGTCGCTGAGGCTGACCACGACTGCGAAGGCGAACACTGTCAGGTCTGCGAATGCATCGAGATCTGTGCAGGCATCCTTCAGAAATTTGGCTTCAAGGTATCATCATCTGTTCAGCTTGGTGTGGCAGCGCTGATCCCGCTTCTTGCGGCGGTCATTCTGTCCGGCACACATACAGAAACTACTCCCGTCTCATTAAAGGTAAGACTTAATAATTAATACCTCACGTTTGAACTGCATAAACAATTAACAGTACAAACGGAGGTTTTAGAATGAAAAAAATCCTTTCTATTATCGTTGCCGCATCTTTGGCGGCAGGCATGTTCGCGTCATGCAGCACAGCAGAAGACGCATCCAATGAGAAGTTACAGATAGTCACGACCATCTTCCCCGAATACGACTGGGTGATGAATGTCTTAGGCGATGAGGCAGATAATGCTGATGTTACGATGCTCCTTGATACGGGAGTCGATCTTCACAGCTTCCAGCCGACCGCCGACGACATCATGAAGGTGGCAACTTGTGATCTGTTTATCTACGTCGGAGGCGAATCGGATGAGTGGGTCGAAGACGCTCTCGCCGAAGCGGTCAATCCCGATATGGTAGTCATCAATCTTCTTGACGTTCTCGGCGACACGGTAGTTGAAGAAGAGCTCGTCGAAGGAATGGAAGGCGAGGAAGAAGAGGAAGAGTGCGAAGAGGAGGAAGGCCCCGAGTACGATGAGCACGTGTGGCTCTCGCTTAGGAATGCCGCTGTCCTCACGCAGTATATAGCAGATCAGCTTGAGGAGATCGACCCCGAGCACGCAGATGCATACGAAGCAAACGCAGCCGCCTACATTGATGAACTTAATGAGCTCGACAGCGAGTATGAGGCGGCGGTAGCGGAAGGTGCGACGGACACGCTGCTCTTCGGTGACAGGTTCCCGTTCAGATACATGACAGAAGACTACGGGCTTAACTACTATGCTGCGTTTATCGGCTGCTCTGCTGAGACGGAAGCAAGCTTCGAGACGATCATGTTCCTCGCAGGCAAAGTCGACGAGTTGGGCCTTAGTTCCGTCATGGCCATCGAGGGCACAGACCACAGAATAGCAGAGACGATCATTCAGAACACAGCAGCACATGATCAGCAGATTCTCACTCTCGACTCCATGCAGTCTGTGACCGCGCAGGACGTAAATAACGGCGCATCCTACATCGGTATCATGCGCAGCAACCTTGATGTGTTAAGGCAGGCTTTGGAGGCATAACATGGCACTGATCACCGTAAAAGATCTGTCACTCGGATATGAACACAGGACCATCGCGGAGGGCATCAGCTTCACCGTGAATGCAGGCGATTATCTTTGCATTGTTGGCGAGAACGGCTCGGGCAAGACAACACTCATGAACACCCTCCTCGGCCTTCGCGCGCCGATAGCAGGACAGATAATTACAGGTGACGGCCTCAAGCGCAATGAGATAGGATATCTGCCGCAGCAGACAGTCGTGCAGAAAGACTTCCCGGCATCCGTGTATGAGATCGTTCTCTCCGGATGTCAGGGACGCTGCGGCTTCCGTCCTTTCTACACCAGAAGCGAAAAGCTCCTCGCACTCCAGAACATGGAGCGCATGGGAATAGAGGACCTCGCGCACCGCTGCTACAGAGAACTCTCGGGAGGACAGCAACAGCGCGTTCTTCTTGCAAGAGCTTTGTGCGCCACACGTAAGGTGCTGCTTCTCGATGAGCCGGTTGCGGGACTCGATCCTGTAGTTACAGAGCAGCTTTATAAGCTGATTAAAGAACTCAACGAAGAAGGAATAACGATCATCATGATCACGCACGACATCAACGCTGCGCTTCGCTATTCGAGTCAGATCCTCCGCATAGGAGGTGATGCCGCATGATCGATAAGTTAATGATGTCGCTTCAGTTTCCTTTCGTACGATATGCGCTGATCGTAGGCGTGCTGATCGCGCTGTGTTCATCGCTTCTCGGAGTCACGCTGGTGCTTAAGAGATTCTCATTCATCGGTGACGGATTATCACACGTCGCCTTCGGCGCGATGTCCATCGCAGCGGTTCTTGAACTAACCAACAACATGCTGATCGTTCTTCCGACCACCATACTATGTGCGATACTGCTTCTTCGAAGCGGCAAGAATGCGAAGATCAAAGGTGACGCCGCAGTCGCCATGATCTCAGTCGGTGCACTGGCGTTCGGTTACTTGTTGATGAATATCTTCTCGACCTCGTCGAACCTCACAGGCGACGTGTGCAGCACGCTGTTCGGCTCGACTTCCATACTCACTTTAACTCAGGCGGAAGTGTGGATCTGCGCGGTTCTGTCGGTAGTCGTGGTCGTGATATACATACTGTTCTACAACAAGATATTCGCGGTGACTTTCGATGAGGATTTTGCCAAAGCAACCGGCATACAAGCTGATCTGTATAACCTTATGATCGCAGTGGTCATCGCGGTCATTATCGTACTCGCTATGAACCTCGTAGGATCGCTTCTGATATCCGCTCTCGTTATCTTCCCGGCACTGTCTGCCATGAGGATATTCAGAAGCTTCAGATCAGTCACTATCTGCTCAGCTATCCTGTCTGTATTCTGCGCATTATCAGGCCTTGTCGTCTCGATAGCCGCGGGCACACCAGTAGGATCAACAATAGTCGCAGCTGATGTGTTGATGTTCTTTATCTGCCAGATAATCGGCGCTGTTAAAGGAGGAATAAGAGTATGAGAAGATTCGTGGCGTTCTGTTTAGTAATATCAATAGTTTTAACGATCGCGGGCTGTGATCAGCCGCAAGTCGAGACCTATCCTTCCATGACCGCTTATCTCGCGGTCCCCGAGGTCTATCAGACAGCTGTAACCAACCCTCAGCAGTATGAGCCGGTAACAGCCGAGATGGCATTTACCAACGGTGAGAACGGCATCGATATCGATCTTACTGTCCTATCTTCAACGATGGTCTATTCGATGGTCTACTGCATGCTCACGGCTCCCGATGAATACACCGGCATGGTCGTGAAGATGCGAGGCCTCTCTTCATCCTTCCACGACGAGGATAACGACATCTGGTACTACGCCTGCGTCGTACAGGACGCCACCGCCTGCTGCCAGCAGGGAATTGAATACGAACTTACAGATGACTATGCCTGTCCGGACGACTACCCTGTCGACGGACAGGAAATCTGCGTCATCGGCACCTTTGACACTTATCTCGATAACGGTAATACTTATTATGTATTACGGGAGGGCAGACTTGAATGAGCATCATCGGCGAGATAAGAAAAGAACTCTACGCGCAGCAGGACTTGGGCTATAAATCCCTTCAGGAGAGGACGATCAACAACATAGATCCCGACTCCATCATAGGTGTGAGAACGCCTGCTTTAAGAGCGTATGCGAAGGAGCTCGGCAAGAGGGAAGATGTGAGCGTTTTCCTGAAAGATGTGCCGCATAAGTTTTTCGACGAGGACCAGCTTCACGCGTTCATTATCTCCGGCATGAAGGACTACGATGCATGCATGGACGAGCTCGAGAAGTTCCTGCCTTACGTCAACAACTGGGCCACGTGCGACCAGATGTCGCCGAAGGTTTTTAAAAAGCACAAGGCGGAGCTCCTCAAGCACATAAAAGTATGGATCAAGTCCAAAGAAACATACACGATACGCTTTGGCGTAGGCATGCTCATGGAGCACTTCCTTGACGAGGACTTCGACCCCAAGTATCCCGAGATGGTAAGCAAGCTCCGCTCAGAAGAGTACTACGTCAACATGATGATCGCGTGGTATTTCGCGACGGCTCTTGCCAAGCAGTACGAGGCCGTCATCCCTTACATAAAAGAAAACCGCCTTGCCGTGTGGACACACAACAAGGCGATTCAGAAATCCATCGAGAGCTACCGGATCACGCCCGAGCAGAAGGAATACCTGCGCTCACTTAAGATCAAGAAATGATCAGAAATTCAGAGCTGCGACATTCGTTACAGAAGCTGCTCCCTGAGTATCAACGTAAACAGTAACGATCTCCCACTGTCCGTTCTCATAGCACAGGCAGCTGTAGTTCATACCGGAAACAACCTGTGTAGCAAGAACCTCATAGAAAGTGTGGCCGTCAATGTTCTGCACTTCTTCAGGAATTGCGATGTCAGTAACAGGCTCCCATGCACCGAGAAGCTGCTCGCCGTTATCTTCTGCAAAAGTAACAGTAGCGTCAGTGGAAGCTGCAGCATAATCGATAACCTTGATCTCTGTGATAGTAACCTCAGAACCTACGTCCTCCATCGTAACGATAGCCCAGTAGGGTGTCGCGTCAGGGGATACTACGTTAGCCACGCACAGGAATGAGTTGCCGAGCGGGTCGTCAGCGGGCACACCAAGGAAAAGCTCAGGCTCATAGTTAACGCCCACAAAGCCTTCCATACCTGTATCGAAAAGATTCTGCAGATCGTCCGTGATTGTCGGATCGAAGCTGCTTGCTGCTTCCGTCTCCGCGGCGGGTGCTGATTCTCTGTCAGGTATGACAGTCGTTTCTGCAGCTGTATCAGTGCAGGCACAAAGTGCAGTCATACTTAAAGCTGCTGTAATGATCAATGATAATGTCTTCTTCATGCTAATAAACCTCCCTCTGTGTTCTTACCCTTTGGACGCCTTCCGTCGGGGTAAGGTCACATCTATATTTCCGTATAGATGGGAAAAATAGTCAAGAAAACTTATTATTACGAAAGTATGAAGTGGGGTGTTTCGAGCCGCCTTAGGGCGGTTTTTGTGTTAATGTATATCTATGGTGTTTGCCTTCGAGCCTTGTATCTGCCGGGAGATAGATTTTGTATGAATATAAACGGCTTTCTGGACAATTATAAATATGTATTCGATCCGGCAGGGTTATATGGCGGAAACCAGAATGCCCCCCAAAACGACTCTCGCAGATTTGAAAGCATTGTAAAAAAGTATCACAGTGAGTATACGGAAACCGACGTAAACAAATGCCTGCGTATGCTCAGTAAGGAAGGATGCGGATATGTAGCACTCATTAACAGCATCTTTCTGAAGTTTTATGGTGAAGAAGAGCACTTTGAGAAGATATTCGGTTATCCCATGCATCTGCCTGACGGCAGGCTGAATTTTGATGATCTTCTGGTTGATTTTTACTGTGCTACGGACAATCACAACGGATTTTTTTGTTTTGACTTCGTTGACCGGAATGAGGATGCAAAATACGAGAACGGGTATGGGACCACCATAGACAGTACCGAGTGGCGGTTTGAGACTTATATGAAGAAGCACGGGATCAAAGTCAGCCTCAAACCCATAAGGGCGAAGCCGGAAACGCTTTCGAAGCTCCTCGAGAATGGTCCTGTGATGGTGAGTGTCCGTCCTAATGTTCTATATGATATAAACGGCAAAAAGACATATGAATCCAAAGCAGGACATACAATGAGCGTAACGGGAGCCCTGGACAACGGTCTCATAAGAGTTTCCTCATGGGGAAAGGAATACTATATAAAGCATGGTTCCTATTCCGCATACGAATATTACCAGCAGGTGATCTATAAGTGAAAGACTTGTATTCTATACATAGAACAAAACCTACGGGTGTTATTAAATTTGCTACTCAATATAACGGACGGAAGATCATTTTCGGTTTTGACAGGGACTTTGTCTTTGTTAATTGTGTCAGCTTCGAAGATGGTTCAGACGTTTCTTGCGAAGATGTAATTCAATGTATTTATGAGATCCACCGGGATCATCCTGAAGTTGCCATGGTGGATGGGACCGGAAGTTACTATTTTGACCATGAAAGTAAAACGCTCAAGGAAGACGGTAACGGACCGGTCTATGGGAACGGTATAGTCTTCGATTCATCGGGGCATCCGATCGTTAAAGTGGTCGATGATGTTATATACTCGGCATACAACAAGTGTGTATGTGATTATAACTATCCTGCTTCTGCTTTTGTGGTATCCGATTCCGTGTCCAAAGCGCGAAAGCAGGCGGAAGCTTCAGGCTGCTTTACTCCTCTTAAGAAGAAATACATCTTGTTTGGAGAATACCGCTGCAGCTGCAAAACATGCGGGGCTCAATACAGTCTGTCCGGATGGGTATTCCCGAAGTGGAAACGCATAACCCCGTATGAATGGCCGCATCCCGAGCAACAAACTTAAGCTGATTAGGCGGAGCGATACTGGTAACGAATAACACCAAAGAATTCAAGAGAGTAGACAGTCTTAAAGTAGTCGATTGGACGTAAGTTAACTTAAATCGTCTTCTTCATCCTGACACAATCAAATGTGCCGCTTCGTATGACCGTATCATCAACATGCTCGAATCCCAGCTTCTCATAGAAGCCGATGGTCTCAAGACGGCTGTCTATCAGAATAGTCTTATACTTGAGTTCTTTTATCCAAGCTTCAGCCTCGTTGATAACACGACTTCCAAGATGATGGTCTCTGTAATCGGGTAATACAACCAATCTACCGATAATGACACTTGCCTCATCAACCTCATAGAACCTGCATGTCGCGACAGGATAGCCGTCATCAAGCATGACGATGTACTTCGTACCATCGCAGTCATGCTCATCAAATTCATCCCGTAACGAGATGTGATGCTGGCGGTTCATGCCTTCTATCCTAACGGAATAAGCACCGGCTCTCTGCCATTCTTCAGTCGCACGTAAAACTTCCATGGACTGATTATATACAAACCTCATTCGCGTGGGCGTGGCAGATGCGGTGGGGGTGATAGCTCATTACCTTCTCCCAGTCAGCTTTAAGTGCTTCATTATCAGTATAAGCATCGATATATGACTGTGGTTCAAGATCGCCTGTGATTGCAGTGCCTTCATCCAATATGACAGTTACACTGTCTGCACTGTGTGAAGGTGTGGAAATTATCTCACCTTCGATTCCAAGTTCTGAAAGAAAAGCGCGGCTGTCAGATATAGACACTACACGTGCAGATGATTCATCAATTGGCTTAACTCCAAGCTGCGGCATACGGGAGAATATCTCATCAGAGTAATGAACATAATCAAGTTGTGTATTCATGATAACAAGCTTCACACCAAGATTCATAAGCTCGCTTACAAGACCCATGTGATCCGGGTGATAGTGAGTGGCAAGAATATAAGTGATATCACCAACCTTAATATCAAAAGCCTTAATAGCACGATAGAACCCCTGCAAAGTTCCGGCATAGTCAGTATCAACCAGCAGATTTCCGCAGGTCCCGTGAATCAAGTATGTATTCGTGTTTCCGTATTTGATTAGTGTAATCATAGTGACATAAGAAAAAGGCTCTTGGCCCTCCGCTAATTCCAGCAGTGGGTCGAGCCCATTCATGATAATCATTACACGATTACTATTAGTTGTCAATTCCCGACAAAACAACACTAATAATCCCGATTGTTGCTTAAGCGACAGAGGGTGAGGGGATTGCTCCTTGGTTTGCCTTCGCGGGGATGGTTAAATCAAGTTGGTGGTAATACACCACCGACCAAAGAAGGAGGACAGAACAATGAAGACAGAGATAATATATGAGATCGATAAGAAACAGCTTGATATCATTACAGGCGGAGACGAATCACAGGCAGAACGCATAGCTGAACTCGAGAAGGAACTTGCTGAGTTTATGAATACCAAGCAGGGACAGGGCCTGGACTTACCTGAGCGTCTTCCAAACGGCAGCTACCTCGGAACCGGACTCGGAGGCGGCTTGGGCTTCCATCCGTCCACTGACCCTAACGCGCTTCAGTAATCCTCGGCCACCTGCAGCTCCTGCAGAAGTCAGAGCTTACCGAAAATCAGGAAGAGCGCGGCATCACTCCGCAGCTTCAACTCCCGGAACACTCCGTGTATATGGAGACGGACAAAGTAGTAATCGAGAGGATCTTCCAGAACCTCATAACGAATGCGATACGATACGCCACCCGAATTGGCGGTGAAGTAGATGCCAGGATTAATGATGGGGTGCTGGTGATAGAGCTGAAACTTAAGGCGGCAGAGGCGTGATTGTGGTAAGGTATATCTATGGATAGACCTGATGTAAACAAACCCGTTGAGAATCCCAAGCTGCGTTCACTGTTAGAGCAGTTTAATAACGCGAAACAAAGTAATGCGTCTGCTCAGACTCTTCAGCAATTAACAGAAAGCATCGCTGAGGAGCTTGCGATGAATTCGCATCTTCTCGCGGTCATAACAATAAAGAAAGAAGACCTTGATGATCAGGGCAACGGCAAGGCTACATTTAAGAAGAATTCGCCAATTACATTCGCGATGAGTAAGGCAGCGGACGGCACATTGATCCTTCCCGTATATACAGACTGGGAATCCCTTCGTGCGGGTGAGTGTTATCAGGGAGCTGACGTAAGCACACTGATCATGTCTTTCGATGATATGGCAGCAGTCTGCGCCGGCAAGTGCGCACTCATCATCAACATGTTCACTGATAAGTTCGTGATCATCCCTCAGAATGTCGTCAACATGAAGCGTCACAAGGATGTGCTTACACAGGGTGTATCGCGTGAAGTGATACAGAAGGACACAGAGGTTATGCTCGGTGAACCCGCAGACTACCCACAGGCAATGGTAGACGCCATCTGTAAGTATGCCAAGCACTCGAAAAGCATCTCCCGCATCTGGCTCAAACTTATGTACAAAAACAACGAACGCAGCTTCCTCCTCACAGTAGACTTTAAGGGAGACATGAATACTGTCTTCAAAGGCATCGCCGACAGCGCCTCATCGACCATCCCCGCAGGTATGTTCCTTGACATGGTCCCGTTCAACTCCGACCTTGGCCGGAAAGCCGCAACAGGTGAGCCCTTCTATGTGAGGAAGAAGGGGTTGTTTGGGTGAGTTATCAGTCTAATTTTATGTTAGGATTAATACATGATTAATGATGATGTTTGTGAATTAAGGAAGGCATTTGATACGGCATTCGTTGATCGAATGATTGATTCAAATCTTGCTTTAAAGCCAAGATTCTTATCTAACAACCATCTGGAGGGACAAAAAGTCTTATCGGTGATTGATGATGAGCTTTCCGGATGTGATGAGTTCTCCATAAGTGTCGCTTTTATTACGATGGGCGGTATAACACCACTCTTGCAGACATTAAAAGAATTAGAATTAAAAGGAATAAAGGGCAGAATATTAACTACGGATTATCTTATGTTTAGCGATCCGTTAGCGTTGAAGAAGATTTCCCAATTCTCGAATATTGAACTGAAAATGTATAAGGTTCAGAATGGCCCGGGTTTTCATACTAAGGGATATATTTTTAAGGATAAGCAACTTTATAAGATTATAGTCGGAAGTGCTAATTTGACTCAAAGTGCATTGACTGTTAACCATGAATGGAATACGAGGATTGTTTCGACTGAAAATGGCGAAATGTCATACGAAATAATAAACGAATTTGAATCGTTATGGAATAGCAAGAACAGTTTTCCTTTTGAGTCTTTTTATGATGAATATAAAACCAAATATGAGGTAATTGCCAAACAACGTGAAATCGCTGCGAAGGAACAGGTAGTTCCTTTGGATGTTGCTAGGTTAGAACCGAATAAGATGCAGGTTGGGTTTATTAATCGACTTAAGGATCTAATATCTGAAGGTGCTGATAAAGCTTTGCTGATTTCTGCGACAGGAACCGGAAAGACATATGCTTCTGCTTTTGGAATTCGAGATGCGATTAAGCCATCAGGAAAAGTTCTCTTCATTGTTCATCGTAAAGAAATCTTAAAACAAGCACGAGAGTCTTATAAAAAAGTGTTCGGTAGTGATGTTAAGATGGCAATGCTTACCGGTGATGATAAGGACTATGAGAGAATCTCAAAAGCAAACTTTGTATTTGCTATGGTGAATATGATCAGTAAGCCAGAAGTTTATGAGCGCTTCTCTAAAAACGCGTTTGAAGTGATTACACTGGACGAAGCACATCATAGTACAGCTGGTAGCTATCAGAGAGTTATTGATTACTTCAATCCGAGGTTTCTGTTGGGCATGACAGCGACACCGGAGAGAACAGATAAATTCAATGTATTCGAGTTGTTTGACTATAATATCGCATACGAGATTAGATTGCAGCAGGCGATGGAAGAGGATTTGTTATGCCCGTTCCATTATTTTGGTATTACTGATTTTGAGGTCAATGGTGAACCTATCGATGAAAAAACTGGACTTCGAAATTTCAGATATCTTGTAAGCGATGAGAGAGTTGATTATGTCATAAGACAGGCTCGTTATTATGGCTATTCAGGAAAAAGAGTAAGAGGATTAATCTTTTGTTCTACTGTTAAGGAAGCAAAGGAATTATCTGTGAAGTTTAATGAACGTGGATTAAGGACTGTTGCGCTATCAGGTGAGGATTCACCTGTGACGAGAGAAGAAGCTATAGAGAGATTAGCTGATGACGGAAGGTTGGATAGATTGGATTATATTCTCACTGTAGATATATTTAACGAAGGTGTCGATATACCAGAAATCAATCAGATTATTATGCTTCGTCCTACGGAGAGCTCTATTGTATTTGTTCAGCAACTTGGTCGAGGATTACGTAAGAGAATAGGAAAAGAATACACAGTAATTATTGACTGCATAGCAAACTATAAGAACAATTTTCTTATTCCTATAGCTTTATCGGGTGATAGAAGTTACAACAAAGATAACGTAAGAAGATATTTGATGGAAGGAACTCGTGTTATACCTGGTTGTTCTACAGTTCATTTTGATGAAATATCTAAGAAAAGAATATTCTCGGCAATTGACACAGCCAATTTTAGCGATATTAAACTTATAAAACAGAACTATAAGAATCTTAAGGATAAACTTGGAAGAATACCATCTCTATTGGACTTTGATCGATATGGTGAAATGGATGTGCTTCGCATATTTGATAACAATTCACTTGGATCTTATTATCGTTTTTTAGTGAAATATGAACCCGATTACACAATTCGCCTTTCTTCGGCTCAAGAGAAAGTAATTGAATTTGTTTCGCGCAAATTAGCAAATGGAAAGAGAATACATGAAATAGAATTGTTGTCATTAATGTTACGAGAAAGAAACGGGCTTATGAGCAAACTGCGTGATAAGTTGAATGCGGATTATCTTATAGAGCTTGATGATTTTTCATATAGTAGTGTTGTTAATGTTATGACGAATGAATTTCCATCAGGTTCAGGAAAAGAATCATATAAGGAGTGCGTTTTTCTTGAACGAGATGGAGTAGACTATCGTTCATCCCCAGATTTTATAAAGATGCTTGAGTGTGATGGGTTTTATCAAATCTTCAAGGAGTTGGTAGAGTTTGCCCATTATCGTTATGAACGCGATTATAGCAATCGATATCAAGATACTAGCTTTGTTCTTTATCAGAAATATACATATGAAGATGTTTGTCGACTGTTGTCCTGGGAGCATAATGAAGTCCCACTTAATATAGGTGGATATAAGTACGATAGAAAGACTAAGACTTTTCCTGTGTTTATCAACTACGACAAATCAGAGGATATTCAAGATACCGTAAAGTATGAAGACCACTTCATTACTAATGATAGGTTGATAGCTATTTCTAAGAGCAACAGAACGATAGATTCGGAAGATGTACAGAACTTTCTTAAGGCAAAAGAACGTGGAATAAATGTCGAACTGTTTGTTAGAAAAAACAAGGATGACAAGATATCGAAGGAATTCTATTATCTTGGACGAATGACTGCTAGTGGTAGGACAAAAGAGTTTATTATGCCCAATACAACTTCTTCTGCCGTTGAGATAGAATGGATCCTGGACACTCCTGTAAGAAATGATATTTTTGAATACGTAGTGAATGGGTGAATAATATGAAAACGATTAGAGTTGTAGCTGCAATAATCCGTGATGGTGATCGAATATTTGCCACACAGCGTGGCTATGGTGATTTCAAAGATGGCTGGGAATTTCCTGGAGGGAAAATTGAGGAGGGAGAATCCCCTGAAAAAGCAATAGTTCGCGAAATCAAAGAAGAACTTGATGCTATTATCATTGTAGGAGATTTACTGACAACTGTTGAATATGATTATCCACAGTTTCACTTGTCTATGGACTGTTTTTGGGCAGAACTTGCACCAGATTCCCATTTAAAACTTCTTGAACATGAAGCGGCAAAATGGCTTCCCATAGAAGACGTTGATACAGTTGATTGGTTACCAGCCGATGAGTCAATTGTAGAACTAATTAAAGAAGCTTTCGATAAAGAGTAGTTTAGCAACTACGTTGCATATGGAATACACATTGTCACAACTATTAGGTTGTTATAGTAACGATAAAGCGAACCATTTGATTCAATTATTATGGAAGGAATAGTATATGGGACGAGATAAAAAGCATATTCTTGATGCTTGGATTATGTTGGAACGCCTAAATGAGGGCGATATTAATATTAAGAAAAAAGATATCAGGTGCTTTGATGACTTAAAGCAGGACGAGAATAATAATAGAGACTACTATTCTTTGTTTGTTGATTCGCTCAAAGAGAGAAAATTTAACCAAGGTGTTGTTGTGTATTTAGGTGTGTTTGAGTTTAAATATACCCTAGATATTATTAGAAATAAGTACAAAATAACACCTACGGATGAAGAGCTTGCAGTTGGAAAAAAATATACTTGTGCTCTCTATTTTGATAGAGAGCTTGTACTCATGGATGACATGACTTTTTTTACTGAAAGTGGATATATTAATCTATTTAAGGACGTTCCCGATAGCAAGAGTTTTTTGGATTTCGAGTTGGCCTATAAAAATAAGTTTGCCCAGATATTTGATTATGAGGGTGCAACAGATGTTAGGTTATCATTCAACGCAGCATTAGAAAAATCTTTGCGAGTTTTCCCTTCTAATCTAATTGATATGTCTGTTTGCCGATGGAGGCTAGTTGGTAATTTACAAGATGATGTAACTAATCTGCATTCCTTTTTTATTAATGATTTGGAGTTGGCTAAAACCATTGAGAATGACAATATTAATAGATATTTATTGGGTTCGGGAAAAAGAAGGATTAACTTAGATAGTGATAAGGATTCTAAGAACTTCAATAAGACTGATTTGAGTCATATTATGTTGCCAGGATCATATCCACTCGGAAGATATCCTAGCAATACCCAATATGCTCTGAGTTTTATGCAGCAGGTTGCAGTTAATCTTTCAACTTCGGTAGATCCTAACAGTATAAGAAGTGTTAATGGTCCTCCAGGGACAGGTAAAACAACTCTTCTTAAGGATTTATTTGCCGATTTGATTGTTCAACAAGCAAAAGATATTTGCAGATTGGGTCAAAAGGAATTGCCTCGTGATTTGAAAGGGATTATTGGAGTAATCCCGGAAGTGATTTCCGATAATGGGATTGTGGTTGTTAGTTCTAATAATAGCGCGGTTCAGAATATTGTTAATAATGTGCCTTTAGAGAAGGATATAGACAAGAGTTTGTTGCCGAAACTGGTAAAGGCTGATTATTTCCGTGAAATTTCAAATTCGACGCTTTCTTGGGAAAAGAACGAAGAGACAGGAAAAAATGAAATAGTAGTGACTCCCAATACTTCGTATGATTATTGGGGCTTGTTTTCTCTTGAAGGAGGAAAGAAGAGTAATGTTAACAACATACTATCTACCATGAATGTTGTTTGTTCTTATTTGGATGAACAATACGAGAATGATACATCGGTTTATGAGGCCTTTGTAAGAAAATACAAAGCTCTAATTAGTAAGCGAGAGCGTTATTCCCAATATATAAAATTGAAAGCCGATCATGATAATCTCGGTATTGCACGCTCGGAGGTGTTCAAGAAACTTAGGGAAAAAGAGTCAGAAATCGATGCTTTTGTGAATGATAATAAAGATGCTGTCACTAGTTGTAAGCGTTGTATTGAGAGAAAAGAATTAGAGATAATTTCTAACAAAGAAGAGCTAGATAAAGCAACAATAGAATTAGTTAATGTAGAGTCAAAAAAGCCTAAATGGTTCTCTCGATTGTTCAACAGAAGTTCTGTGATTCGTTACGAGAAGCAACATTCTGATATAAAGACTCTTTGGGACAGTCTATTCCTTATAGATACTGAACTAAACGAGGAGTTAATCTCTTATCGAGCTAAGTTAAGTGCAATTGATACTGAGATTAGAAACAAAAAAGAAGAATTAGCTCAAAAAAAGAGTCAGCTTAATGAGATAATTCGAAGTCTAAAAACCATTGATTCTAGGATGAATAGGTTAAAAACAGAGAATCCTAGTATTGGTTTGAATGATTTGGATATGACCGTTAATTATGAGAATCTTCAGTTTAGTAATCCTTGGTTTGATGAGGCGTATCGTATTGAACAATCAGAACTGTTTATCTTGGCGCTTCAAGTTCGAAAACAATTCTTATATGAGAACAGGAAGAGCATTCGAGCTGCAGTAAGAATATGGTGGAATCAGAACGATAAAGATAGTAAGAGTATAGAAGCTGCTTGGAAATGGATAAATATGACAATTCCTGTTATTAGTTCTACTTTTGCTAGTGTTGGTATAATGTTTAAGAATATGGGACCTAAAACCCTGGGCCATCTATTTATTGATGAAGCGGGACAAGCTTTGCCTCAGGCTGCTGTTGGTTCGATTCTTAGAAGTAAATATGTGATGGCGGTAGGCGATCCTGCGCAGATTCCTCCCGTGGTTACTCTAGATTCGCGAGTGCTTGGTATCATTCGTGATTTGTATTCAGTTGATGAAAGACTAATATCTGCATCCGCTTCTGTTCAAACCCTTATAGATGCAACTAGTCAGTATGGATATTATCGCGAACCAGATCAA